>Ga0208123_100023_pt1 | contig 164121 bp, 164 predicted proteins | sample LakWasMe92_HOW11_2_FD_183914 | JGI IMG/M metagenome (GOLD analysis project Ga0208123, IMG submission 183914) | Freshwater sediment methanotrophic microbial communities from Lake Washington under simulated oxygen tension - Sediment Metagenome... | ecosystem: Environmental > Aquatic > Freshwater... | reverse complement strand
CATCGTCGATGCAACGCTGATCAATGCGCCCAGTTCGACCAAGAACAAGGACGGCAAGCGCGACCCGGAAATGCACCAGACCAAGAAGGGAAACCAGTATTGTGTGTCACGAACACAGGTCAGATGACCTGTGCTGCTGTGCCGAAGATGGAAGTAGGCCTTCCGAAGTCGGCTTGCAGGAGCGGACTTCAAACCACCCGGTGCTGCTGCATCCAAAAGGTGTGGTGGTGAGCGACCGAGGAAAAGTCATCCCTGAGGATGGCAGGTGAGTATGGAGAAGATGAGCGAAAGCAAACCGTCCGATGACGCATCGTTATGCCCAAGGTGCTGCCGAAACTGAGGTGGAGTACTGGCTTCAGGACAAGTCGGGGCGTTACCTGCTTACGGACCCGATGGCAGCCGGTGTATAGGCGGCATGATCTTCATACAGGCTTTGGTACGGAACGTGAGAACCTTGTTCCAGATGCGAAGGAAAATGACAAATGGCCAACACCATGAGGAAGAATACCGATGCTGGAACGAGGGGCGGAGCTTCCCGTAGTAGCGATGAAGCCTCTGTAATGGAGGTGGAGCGAAGGGGCGGCGTTATCCGGCCGACGAGCGTTGCCAACCTCCGGGGATGAGTGGCGTGAGCTCGGCGAAACCTTATGACATAGCGAAACGCACGGTATGGGACGCCTACCAGCAGGTCAGGGCCAACCGCGGTGCTGCCGGCATCGACGATGAAACCATCGCCGATTTCGAGCGGGATCTGTCTAAGAATCTCTACAAGCTGTGGAATCGGATGTCGTCGGGGTCGTACTTCCCGCCTCCGGTCAAGCAAGTAGAAATTCCCAAGGCATCGGGAGGCACGCGCAAGCTGGGAGTGCCCACGGTTGGTGATCGTGTCGCGCAAACCGTGGTCAAGCTTCTCATCGAGCCGGAGCTGGACTCGATCTTCCACTCGGACTCCTATGGGTACCGGCCGGGACGATCAGCGAAGCAGGCGGTGGCGATCACGCGTGAGCGCTGCTGGCGATACGACTGGGTGGTGGAGTTTGATATCAAGGCAGCCTTCGATCAGATCAATCATGGGTTGCTGATGAAGGCGGTGCGCCTGCACATCAAGGAGGACTGGATACTTCTGTACATCGAGCGGTGGCTGGTTGCGCCGTTCGAAACGGATGACGGCATGCGCGTCCCACGCGAACGCGGCACCCCGCAAGGTGGAGTGCTCAGTCCCCTCCTGATGAATCTGTTCATGCACTATGCCTTCGACACCTGGATGCAACGTACCAGCCCCAACTGCCCGTTTGCCCGCTACGCCGATGATGCGGTGGTGCACTGCCGCAGTCGAAAGCAAGCGGAGTACGTGATGCGCTCCATTGCTTCACGGCTGGCTGCCTGTGGCTTGACGATGCACCCGGAGAAATCGAAAGTCGTGTACTGCAAGGACAGTAACCGTCGCGCAGGTTATCCGCATGTGAGCTTTACCTTCCTCGGCTTCACCTTTAGGCCGAGGAAGGCGCTCAGCAAACAAGACCAGCTCTTCACGAGCTTCCTTCCGGGAGCGAGTGCGGATGCCTTAAAGCGGATGCGGCAAGCGGTACGCAGGTGGCGACTCAATCGCCAAACCCACGTGACGCTGGTCGACGTGGCTCGGCTCTACAATCCAGTGATACAGGGGTGGTGGCAATACTATGGCTCGTTCTATCGGACAGCCATGCTTGGCATCTTCCAGCACATTGACCGCGCGCTTGAACGCTGGGCCCGACGAAAATACAAGGCCCTTCATAGGCGCAAGCGGCGCATTAGCCAATGGCTGGACAAGATGCGGACTGTGGTACCCCGGCTGTTTCATCACTGGCGAGTGACCGGGCAGCAAGGTTGGATAACGGGAGCCGTATGACGCGAGAGTGTCACGTACGGTTCTGCGAGCGGCTGCGGGGGCAGTTCCCGCGGCCGACTCACCATTTCGGCAGTGCGACCTGAAAGTCGCATGGGTTTCTGTTCCGCAGGTTAACGCCCGACGGAACCGACTGTTCCACCACTCGTTCCCTACCCAGACAGGCGTGGCCGGTAACAGCCGGGTCTGAAGCTCTGGGGACAATGTAACCGCCGATATTTCGGTAGGTCGAACCGCGAGGCCAGACTGAATCTGCCAGCATCAAGGCGGAGAGGCGCTAGGGATGAACAGGTACCCGCCAACTGCACGGGGGTGATGGTGCTCGCTTGGCGACTGGCTTCTTGCTGGAGGTTAGAGATTGCTTCGGCAATTGCCTTGGTCTGAGCCACATAGCTGCCGGATAGGTTGGCAATCACAATGCAGCAACGCGGTAACTCCAGAGCGGCGCTCATCAGGCAGCTGAGTGTGTAGGTGCTCACGGTAGCCAGCGTACCGCCGCCGATGACAGTAGTGCTCGCGTTTTCAAGGTAGGGCGGCAACTCATCGAGCATGATCAGGGTCGGTTTGTCCCCGATAATTTTCTTCCAGCCAGCCTGATCGACCGCGCGAGGGCCATTGACCCAGTAGGGCTTGATGGCTTCCTCTTCGCCTAGTTGGGTAGTCGCGAATGATGGGGTTGAATGTGCATGCCTGCTTGACTGTCTTGAGCATCTGCTCGACTCCCTGAGAAATACTTAATCGTTGCTCGACTGACTGGAGGGTGGGGTGGGCTGCGGAATGGAAAGCTCCTGACTCACCTGCTGCAGAAACCACTCACGCATGGTCAACCCACGCGCCTTGAGTGCGGCGTAGATCTGCTGCTTTTGGGCAGGATCAACCTCGATCACAACGCGATTGCTAGTTTTCATAGGCATGGGCACCTGGCTTAGGTTTGTAACGTGACGTGATGTTATGTTCGAAGGGGAGGGGCTGGAAGCCCTGGCGTACATTAATTTATTTTCTCTTTTAGGAGCATCTTGAGGTAGGCCCCCGTGGCCTGGCCGTTACTTCTGCCAAGTACTAAAAACGGGGTACCGGCCGGTCATCATGGCCTTCGACTGCTCAGGGTTAAGATCCTGTTGTTGCTCCTGCCAGTTGCCTGATCAGACGAAACGTCCCCGGTATGAGCGGCGGGCTGCTAGTCCAGATGCCGACTCGCCTGGGGACCAGCCCGAATTACACCGGGACTTATGGGCTGAGTGGGCAGCTATCGCAGGAACCACAGCAAGGCTTGCCGTGCATGGAGTCCCAATATTGCCGCTCAGCCTCTTCCCAGTCCCGCAATGCGAAAGCCAGTTCGGTAGCCTGCTTTGCATGGTCATGGCAGCGTCGAATTCGTTTAGGACGGCGGCGTCCATACAGGCCGCAGAAGCAGCGCCTTTTTTGGTTGATTACCCGCCGGGACTTTTCCCACACGCTAAACAAAGGCACTGTTCCGGAGATCACATCCAAGATAGGTCGCTCTTTGGACTTTCTGCGCTTGAGCCCTAGCTGATTTACCGCAAGATCGTTAGCGATTTTGCCACTGATTGCGCTCGCAGCCTTCTGCGCTCGCAGTTGATGTCGAGCTGCGTCGCCGTGTGCCCACGCGGAACCATTCGGCCATCTGCGCAGAGTGCGAGCGCGCTCTTGAAGCTTTAGGTATTTGTAGATTGTCTCAAGCCAGGCACGAGCGGACGGCTCGTCTGAGACAGGAAGCGGATTGGCGCCCGCGTAAAACAGACAGAACGTACCATCATAATTGATGTGCCGTTCCGGGCAAAAGCCTGGCAAGTGATGTGGTGTGCTTTCGCGTGCTTCTATCCATTCACCGTCTTGGCGTAAATGCAGCTTGTAGGGGAGCGTTCTCCCGTCCACCAGCCGAATCGGAAGATCAAGCGTTGCTGTCTGCGGAACGGATGTTACACAGGTACCCCCGAAATCTGGGGCGACCTGTGCAATCAGGTCGAGCGCTGTGCTCAACGGCTGCCGTCTACTTTCTGGCGGGAGTGGGGCTGCACCTGACGCTCATCTGCGCGAATGATGGCGGCGGAACCCGCATAGGCTTCCGAGCGAGCTTGCTTCGCAGATGCGTCCCCATCATCTGCCAGGGCTTCGGTAGCTTCGTTGTAGTCCAGGTGTGATGTCTTACGACTCTTCCCAAACAGGTTCTGCACAGCTTTCGATGCTGCGTCGTAAGCTACTTGCCCGATCGCGGTTTCCACCCCCGAACACGCGCATTGGCGTTTCTCAGACTCGATCACGCTACGCCCGATAGCGCACCTAACTCTATTACCCTTGGCGCCCAGGCGCGTGACGGCTATTGGGCCCAGATCGAAGCCAATCGCGAGGCCGAGGTCGCCGGTTTCAATACCTTCGGCGTTCAGCCGCTCAATTGCGAGATTGAAGCTGCTGCGCAGTGCACCTGCTAGCCGTGTGGCCTCGGATACTGACTTCTCTTCGTCAGTAGTATGCGCGGTGCCGTCACAGGATAGGGCTTGCACGCAGTCTCCGATGAAGCGCACCCGGCGCCCTTCGAAGTCGGAAGTCACGACCCGCTCCAGCTCGGAGCGGATGACATGCAAAGTCCGCACGACATCGTCGGTCTTCTCGTTGATGTGATCGGCCACGTAGGCTGTGAAGCCATCAATATCGGCGTAGAGGCTCACCATCTCCTGTCGCTTCGAGTTGGCCGGAGTCAGCGAGTAAATGTCCATATCACGCAGGGGTGGGGTTTGGCGGGAAAACTGGTAACCGCCAATGGGGTTCTTTTTCAGATCCTCACGCCACTCCTCGACGATCTCGTCGGACGTGACATCCAGCTTGGCCGCATCCTGACATGCCTTGATCTCTATCGCGGTTAGGGCAGATTTTTCCGGCTCATCGCTTTCCGCAAGGCCGATGGCCTTACGAGCATTGTTGGTCAGATAGATACCCCTGGCCTTGTTATTACTGGCCAGTTTCGCGGCATGGTTCGCTGGATCGCCCAGGAACAAGGGTTCGCGGTACCCGCTGCGGCCATTGTTTACAGCAAGAGCTAGGCCGGTATCGATGCCAATTCGAACCTTGGCTGCTGGGATTTGCTCATCGTCGTCGCCCGTCTCTGCAAGCACGTCAATGATCAATTGCGCAGTCGCAACGGCGCGTTGAACACGCTTGGTCTCAGCGCCGGACTCAGTGTTGTACGGCTTAGTGAAAAGGGAGTGCAGCCGCTGACTGTGGAAGTCGACGCGGCGCGCATCAACCTTGTTGAGAATTCGCTTGACTGCCCGGTAGTGCTGGTCAAGAAAGCGCAGCGTGCGCTTGTGACACTCTGTGCCCTCGACTGCAGTGATGTTCAGCATGTCCTCGAGATTCATGATGTCCGCATACATGTGGACCCCATCCACGCGGTACGCGGTACTGGTAGGAATCGATTCCAACGACATGTCGCGCACGTAATCCTTGATGGTGATTTCCTCAACATCAGCGATCTTCTGGTCTATGTGTTTTGCAGCGCGATCATGGTTCCAGCTCTTGCTCATCGATCACTCCTTCGGGTGATTGGGCGCGCTGCAATGCGGTAGGCAAGCGCATGCCAAATTTGCTTGTTGACAGATATCCGTTACTTCGGTCCTAGCTTGTTGAAAATGGTGCGTAGCTGATTGCAGGCTGGAGATAGGCTGGAGGGCAGCTGGTCTTCACTTTTCGTTAGGCGATATCCGATGGTTGTCAGCCCTTTCAGATCTGACGGCAGATGTACCTCGTCACCCCTAGGCTCAAGAAGGAAGGTTCGTGCCCTGCCAAGTCGTCCTACGAACAGGCCAAGCTCGAAAATGACGTTGTCGCGCGGCGTATTCTTGGTTTCCTCGCGCATTGTGACGGAGTCGTCCGGCTGTGCGATTGCGATGGCAAAATCGCACTCGTCCAGTTGCTCTTCGAGGCTTTCAAGGGCGTACTGCGATGCGCGGAAAACGCCTTGTGTCCAGGTCTTTACGAAGAACTTGTCGTGCTCAAGGTTATTCTCGATTGCCCGGGCAATAGGGAGTGCCTCGACCGAGCAAATGATGAATACGTGGGATGACTGATGGGCAGGAAGCACCATGTCGTTTCGCTGGTGTAGTCGATCGACCAGTTGCCGAGTGACCTGTCGCCAAACCGAGGGATACGCGTCCGCAATGGACTTGAAGTCTGCCGCGCTGACCTTCAAGACAATCGAGGGCTCGGTGGCCAGTACAGTAGCAGAGCGCTTCGCTGTTGGGACCAGAGCAGCCATTTCTCCGACGTGATCGCCGCCCCCTCGTGTTGCGACTTCACGATCATGGACCTTCACCTGGAAATGCCCTGTGATGATGAAATAAACCTCGGAGTCCTCCGCGTCCTCGGTAATGAGCACAGCATCCTTAGCGATCTCCTCCAGCGTTCCTACCTCTGCGAGGCGGCGTGCTAGGTCTTGATTTCCGAGTACCAGCTTCTGCTCAAGCAGTACTTCCTCAAGAACGGCGCGGCCTGACGGCCCTTCAAAGCGATCGATCAACTTCCCAGTAGTCATGATGGTGAGCATTCCCTTGCGAAGAGGTTGCGGGGGCGTTCACAGAGAAATGGGGACGTGCGTCACCCTTTCAAGGGGCGCTGAAGAAAAGATCTGGGCATGGCGGGCGCTCAGGGACGCAGGTTCAAACTCTGTTTGATTGCATTCGGGAGTAGTGGGCCGAATGTTCAGTGTCAAACATTTTGTGCTGTAAGACCTGACGTGCTCTGGTACACCTGTCAAACCTTCTCTTGATTGGCGTCAGTTTTTGTCAATCAATGGGGGTGAGTTTGACGGTCAATGGGGAGTCGCCGAAATAGCATCATAGGTAGGGATTACGGGCGATTTGGCGGTGTCAATCGAAGGAACGTAATTTGATAGGTCACATTACTGGCCGGATGACCCGCTGGTGGCAGAAGCGACTGCGCGGATCAAGCCGCGCAAGTAATCCCGGAGACGCCACCGATCAAAACTGTGGGAGCAGGCAAGCCAGCTCCCACACAAACCCTATTTCACATTGGGCTTGGTGTTATTGCGCAGCGGGCAGCAAGAACCGCGCAATCACCGGCAGGTGATTGGAAATACGCAACGTATCGTCCTGCCGCACCCGCGCTTCGACCTTCTTCAGCCTGGGGCTATAGAACAGATAATCCACCGTGCGATCCGGCCCATTGAGGCTTGGGTCGTTGGGAAAGTGGGTCAGCCACTGGGCCCGGTCGATCCCGCTGGACTGGCTGTTGCTGGGCACCATCGGGTATTTGTCCCACAACAGATGCAGTTCGCTGTCTGGCGAATACTGCCCACGCTTGCCGGCGTCCAGGCGCAGGAATTGCCCGAGCGGCAGCAGGTTGAAATCCCCGCCGATCAGCCACGGCGTGCCGCGGCTTTCGAATTTATCCAGCAGCTTGATGGTCGCCTGCACTTGTTCGCGCACCGCGCTATGGCCGGGTGCGCCGTTGTCCAGGCGGGTGTTGAGCACTGCCAGTTGGCCGCCATCGCTCAATGGCAGGTAACTGAGCAGCAACGCCGGCTTGGGCTGGAACTGTCGGCTGATCAGGTTGGCCGAGGCCACCGGCAGTTGCAGGCGTTCGGCATGTTCGATCTGGTAGCGGCTGAGGGTCACCAGCTTGCGGCCGACGCTGCCGAAGATATGCCAGTCGGGCACAAAATCGGCTTTCCAGTCGAAGGCCTGGACGCTGCACGGGTAGAGGTCCACCAGCCGCTCCTGGAGCAGCGCCAGTTGATCCTGGTAATGGGACGGCTTGGCGCCTTCGTCCAGTTCCTGCAGCAACAGCACGTCCGGTTGTTCGTCACGGATCACCCGCGCCACTTCATCCAGGCTGGAGGCCATGTCTTCCACCGTGGGCCGTTCGTCCGGGCCACTGCCGTCCGGGGTGTCGTACCAGAACACGTAGTTCTTGCCCGCCAGGTATTGCACGTTCCAGGTCATCACCTTGAGCGCCTGGCCGGGCAGCAGGGTGGGCGCGCGCGGTACGCCGCATTGTACGGGCAGGATCTGCTTGTCGTCGGGGCGCCAGGTCAGGCTGTAGACCAGGGCGGTCAGCAAGCCTGCGAGGATCAGCAGGCCTACCAGGGTTATACGCAGTAAACGGGTCATCGGCTCGCCTTAGGGCGCTGCAGGACAGGCCCCGAGCATACCCGACCGGCGGCCGGGAGCCCAAGGGCCACGTTAGCGGGCGTCGGCATCGCCGGCGATCAGCATGAACAGGCGGAACAGCACCACGCTGGTAAACAGCTGCAAGAAACTATGGGCGCTGTCGATCAGCACCGCCAGCAGCGGGTTCTGCAGGTCGGGCCAGGCCGCGACGCTGGCGCCCTTGAGCAGCCACAGCGGGGTCATCACGCACAACAGGCAGACCAGGATGCGCAGGAAATGCCCTCGGGTCAGGCGAAAACTTTCCTTCATCGCCGCCAGCGCCGTCATACCACGCAGTACCAGCAGGTATTCGGCGAAGGCCAGGGTGACCATCAGCCACAGCCCCGGCAGGAAATACAGCGACAACCCCAACAGGATCAACAGGGTGCTCATGGCGGTCAGCAGCGCATAGCGTGGCCACAGGGTCAGCGCCATGGCCAGCACGTCGGCGGTGCGCGGCGACTCGCCACGGCTGCGGGCGTCGAGGAACAAGATCAGGGCGGCGGTGTACAGCGGATACACCAGCAGGCCCACGATCATGCTGTAGCCGGTAAACGCCTCCGGGCCCAGGGTGCGATCGAGCACTTGTTGCAGCACGGCCTCCAGGATCACCAAGGGCAGGCACAACTGCACGATGGCGCCCAGGTTGCGCTGGAAAAAGTAGAAAGAGTCGCGCAGAACAGTCAACGGATTCATCAAGGTCATCACAGGCGGAAAAAGCAGCGGACACTTTAACCGATCACCGACAAACGTAAACCTTGGGTAAAGATCATTGAAACGTCACGGCCCAGCCCCATTACTGGTGTCGTACCTTGCCCATTGCGGGCGGGACACAGATTTTTACCGGCAATCTAACGAGGTCGCCATGAACAGCGAAGAGCAAACCCTGATCGATGGACTGTTTTCACGGTTGCAGCAAGCCGAAACGGACTCAGCCCCCCGCGACGCCCAGGCAGAAGCGCGGATCAAGGAGCACATCACTCGCCAACCGGCCGCCGGGTATTTCATGACCCAGGCGATTCTGGTGCAGGAAGCCGCGATCAAGAGCCTGGATGCGCAGAACCAGCAGCAGGCGCAACAGATCCAGCAATTGCAGGATGAACTGCAACGGGCCAGGACCGCGCAGCCGGCGGCGGGCGGCGGTGGGTTCCTGTCGAGCATCTTTGGTGGCAGCTCCCGCGAGCCGCAGCCTGCGCCCAGTGCGCCGGCATCAAACGCGGGCGGTTGGCGCGAACCGACCCGGCCGGGCTTCAACAGCGCGCCGACGCCGCAACAGAACTATCAGCAACCCCAGCAGGCAGCGCCCATGGGCGGCGGCTTTCTCGGCGGCGCCCTGAAAACCGCAGCCGGCGTGGCCGGTGGTGTGATGCTGGCCCAAGGCATCAGCAGCCTGTTCAGCCATAACCAGCAGCCGCAAGTGGTGGAAGAGATTGTCCGCGAAGAACCGGCGCCGGCCAGCGACAACAGTGGCTGGGGCAACGACAGCGCGGACACCTACGCCGACAGTGGTTATACCGACGATTCCTCCTTCCTTGGCGACGACGATTCTTTCGTCTGACACACACTGAACCGGGGCGCATTGTCGTCCCGGTCTGATTTTTCTCGGAAAGCGCCTCTTGGCTGGCATACTGACGACCTTTGCGGGCCATCACGTCCCCGGTGCCATGAGGATATGCGGTGAAAAAAATTGCAGTGTTCGCCGATGTCCAGAACCTCTACTACACCGTACGCCAGGCCTATGGCTGCCACTTCAACTATGCCGCCCTGTGGGCCGATATCAGCCAGCGCGGGCAGATCGTCGAGGCGTATGCCTATGCCATCGACCGTGGCGACAGCAAGCAGCAGCAATTCCAGCAGATCCTGCGCAACCTGGGCTTTACCGTGAAGCTCAAGCCGTACATCCAGCGCAGCGATGGCTCGGCCAAGGGCGACTGGGACGTGGGCATCACCATCGACATCATGGACGCCGCCGCCCAGGTCGACGAAGTGGTGCTGGCCTCGGGGGATGGCGATTTCGATATGTTGCTCGACCGCATTATCCATAAACATGGCGTCGAAGCCGTGGCCTACGGCGTGCCGGGGCTGACGGCCAACTCGTTGATCCGCGCGGCCAGCCGCTACGTGCCTATCGAAGGCGCGTTGTTGCTCAAATAGATTTTCAGATGGGGTTGGAACAGGTTTGGAACGGATAGCGGTCATCGACTTTGAAACCACCGGCATCTCGCCGAGCAGCAGTTGCCGGGCCACGGAAATCGCCGTGGTCATCCTGGAGCAGGGCCAGATCGTGGACCGCTACCAGAGCCTGATGAACGCCGGCGTACGCGTGCCAGGGTTTATCGAGCAACTGACCGGCATCAGCAATGCCATGCTGCGCAGCGCACCGCCGGCCGAGCGGGTGATGAACGAGGTCAATGAATTTGTCGGCACCACACCGCTGCTGGCGCACAACGCCGCGTTCGACCAGAAGTTCTGGGACTTTGAACTGGGCCTGATCCGCCGCACCCGCCTGCAGAAATTCGCCTGCTCGCTGCTTCTGGCCCGCCGGCTGATGCCCGCCGCACCGAACCACAAGCTTGGCACCCTGACCGCCTACGCCCAGTTGCCCCACACCGGCAAGGCTCACCGGGCAATGGCCGACGCCGAAATGGCGGCCAACCTCACCGCCCACCTGGCCCAGGAACTGCGCCGTGCCCACGGCTTGCGCGAACTGTCCCACGATCTGCTGTGCAGCTTGCAGAAAGTGCCGGCGGCGAAGATCACGGATCACCTGAAGAAGCATCGCGGGTTCTGATTTCGATCTTTAGAACAATCAAGCTCCCACATTTGATCTTCGTTGCTTTGAGCATTGCGTTCACTTAACTGAACGGCATTAGGGCTTGCCCGCGATGGCGCCCGCTCAGGCGCCGCCATTCTTCCCCTCCAGATGCCCCAATGGCACCCGTCGTTCTATGGCGCTCGACAAGATGATCGAGGTCTTGCTGAAGCCGAATTTCGCCACGCGGTTGATCAGGTTTTCCAGCTCCGGCATCGAGCCCACCGCCGCCTGCATGATCACGCACGGGTCGCCGGTGACCCGGTGGCACTCGGTCAGCTCGGGGATTTCTGCCAGCGCGTCGTACACTTTCTGGCTGCCGTTGTTGGTCAAGCGCAGTTCGATCGTGCACTGGATCGGCAAGCCGATCTTGGACAGGTCGACCTTGGCCTGGTAGCCGGTGATCACGCCGCTGGCTTCCAGCTTGGCCACGCGTTCGGCCACGGCGGGGGCGGAGAGGTTTACGGTGCGGGCCAGTTGCGCGTAGGTGGCGCGGCCATCCTCCAGCAGGGCGCTGAGGAGCATGCGGTCGTATTTGTCCATGAATAAGGCTCTGGCAGTGAGGGGCTTTTGAATAAAAGGCTTATAGCCCTGATAACCATGATTTGAAAAGTGTATGGGCACTTTAAACAGGTTTTGTAACTTATTTTTATTGGTGTGGATTTCTAAAATAGCCATCCCTTGTCTTGCCGCAGAGCTGCCCATGCCTGGCCCACGCCGTTTTCCCTTACCGTTGATCGCCGCTTTTTTTGCACTGTATGTGATCTGGGGGTCTACCTACCTGGTGATCCGCATTGGCGTGGAGTACTGGCCGCCGTTGCTGTTGGCGGGCATTCGCTTCTGTGTGGCGGGGGCACTGATGTATGGCTACCTGCGTTGGCGCGGGGTGCCAGCGCCGACCTGGGCGCAGTGGAAAGCCGCGGGCATGATCGGCATCTTGCTGCTGACTTTCGGCAATGGCGCGGTGAGTGTGGCTGAACACACCGGCGTTACCTCCGGGGTTGCGGCGCTGGCCGTGGCGACGGTGCCGCTGTTTACCTTGCTCTGTGGCTATTTCTGGGGCGCGCGTAATACCCGTCTGGAATGGGCCGGGGTGATTCTGGGGATGATCGGCATTGCCATGCTCAATATGGGCTCCAACCTGCAGTCGAGCCCGCTGGGCGCAGGGTTGCTGTTGTTCGCTGCTGCCTCCTGGGCGTTTGGTTCGGTCTGGAGCCGGCACTTGCCGTTGCCCCAGGGCGCCATGGCCAGCGCCGCTGAAATGCTGGTCGCCGGGGTGGTGTTGTTGATCGGCAGTGCGCTCAAGGGCGAACACCTGGAAGCCATGCCCCCAGTGGAAGGCTGGCTGGCCCTGGCCTACCTGACCGTGTTTGGCTCGATCATCGCCTTCAACGCTTATATGTACCTGCTCAAGCACGTGCGTCCGGCGGCGGCCACCAGTTATGCCTACGTCAACCCGGCGGTGGCGGTGTTGCTGGGGATTGTGTTCGTGGGTGAGACCATCGGCCTGGAGGAAGCCCTGGCGATGCTGGTGATTATCAGCGCGGTGCTGTTGATCAGCCTGCCCCAGTGGCGCAAGCCGAAGCCGGAAATAAGGTAAACTGCCGCGCATTACGCCCTTGCGCTGAATTTTTCCTACGGTAAACACATGACTTTCGCCACACTTGGCCTGATCGAACCCTTGCTGCGCGCCCTTGAGACGCTTGGCTACCAGACCCCGACGCCGGTGCAGGCGCAAGCCATCCCGGCCGTGCTGGCCGGCCGCGACCTGATGGCCGCGGCCCAGACCGGCACCGGCAAGACCGCCGGTTTCGCCGTGCCGCTCCTGCAATTGCTGACCCTGGAAGGGCCGAAAGTCAGCGCCAACTCGGTGCGCTCGCTGATCCTGTGCCCGACCCGCGAGTTGGCCGAGCAGGTTCACGCCAGCGTCGCCCAGTACGCCGAACACCTGCCGCTGACGACCTACGCGGTGTACGGCGGCGTCAGCATCAACCCGCAAATGATGAAGCTGCGCAAGGGGGTCGATGTACTGGTGGCCACCCCTGGCCGCCTGATCGACCTGTTCCGCCAGAACGCGCTGAAACTCAATCAGCTGCAAACCCTGGTACTGGATGAAGCCGACCGGATGCTCGACCTGGGCTTCTCGGAAGAGCTGGCGAACATTTACCGCATGTTGCCGAAAAAGCGCCAGACCCTGCTGTTTTCCGCGACCTTCTCCGATGACATCCGCCTGCTGGCCGGGCAGATGCTCAATGACCCTTTGAGCATTGAAGTCAGCCCGCGCAACGTCGCCGCCAACACCGTCAAGCAGTGGGTGGTGCCGGTGGACAAGAAGCGCAAGGCCGAACTGTTTGTGCACTTGATGCGCAAGGGCAAGTGGAAGCAGGTGCTGGTATTTGCCAAGACCCGTAATGGCGTGGATGCATTGGTCGATAAGCTACAAGGCCTGGGGATCAATGCCGACGGCATCCACGGTGACAAGCCACAAGCTACGCGCCAACGTGCCCTGGACCGTTTCAAGGCCAGTGATGTGCAGATCCTGGTGGCCACCGATGTGGCGGCCCGTGGCCTGGATATCGAGGACTTGCCGATGGTGGTCAACTTTGATCTGCCGATTGTTGCCGAGGATTACATCCACCGCATCGGCCGCACCGGCCGGGCCGGCAACACCGGCGAGGCGATTTCCCTGGTGTGTGCCGACGAAGTGAACATGCTTTCGGCTATCGAAATGCTGACCCGCCAGACCTTGGCCCGCCATATGGAGCAGGACTTTGAACCCGAGCACCGGGTGCCGGACACCGATGCCAGCGGGCAAGTGGTGAAGAAGCCGAAAAAACCGAAGAAGCCTAAGACGTCCGGTGGTGGCGGTAAGCGCAACCTGGGCAAATGGGTGGACAGTGGCGAGGCGGCACCGGTAGAGCCGTCTATCAAGCCGGTGCGCAAGGTGCCGGTTTTTAATACGGGGCCGCGTAAAAAGAAGTAACTGTTTTTTGTTGATCAAATAAACAGTCAGTGAGTCGTGTGGGCGGGGCAATCCCGCTCACATTAGTTTGTCTAAATATTTCTCAATAAATAATTGAGGCCCCTTCTTGTAAAGTTGTGCCTTGTTCTATCTGGAAATATTTTGTTGAGTTGAAAGTTGTGTGGTGTTGGAACTTTTAGAACTCAATGACCACCATGATTTGGTCGTCAACGTGTTTGTTGATATCGATTTTATGGAGGGTGGTATGGCGTTTCCTTTGGTTCCGATCATTATAGCCGCAATAAGTGGTGCGATTGTTACAGGTACCGGTATTGCGGTTGTTGACAAAAGAGTAAGAGAGAATAAAGAGGTGGCCGAAACTAGCAAAAAGTTGCTTGGTGAGGCGGAAAGGCTAATCGGGGAGGGGAAGCTTTACCCCGCCTTTCAGGCATATCAAAAATTTGCAGATTATGTGATGAGTAACTACAAACTTTCACCAGAACAAAAGTTGGCGTATAAAGAGCGGTATGAAGAGCTCGTAGACGTTGCAAAAGAAAAACATGACAAGCTGAAAGCTGACTATAAAAAAAATATCAAGGAGGCCGAGAAGGAAGACAGTGGCGCTGCACTCTACAAGGTTCAGGCTGAGCACCTTGCACAATTGGAGAAAATATTGGGAGCAGGGGCGTCGGAGCTTAAGAAAACAGAAGATTCTTTTGGGGTTAACTATCAAGTTCAGAAGTACGGCGTTAACTACAATTGATAAACAAGGAGGGCGTTTGTTTGCTTCGGGCCGGAAATGCTAGAGGCGGGCTATTGTTTAGCCTATGAGCCCTCTGCAAGAGCGAAGCATGGCGACTTGCGGTTGGCAAGGCGAGTGCCTTATCCCGTTAAAAATATTCTTTCGGATAAGAGTTTAATGCTTTTGGAACCTTTTAGATGTTGATGGCCACACATAAAAGTGTCATGGTTTTTTTTGAATTTCGATTTTAAGTGGAGCGTGAATATGATTAATCCTCTTTTTGCTTCAGCTGGGTTAGGCTCGATGGCGAGTGCCGGTGCGGGGGGTAAAATTAATGACTCAGAAAAAAATACGGCCATTGAAAAGGTAAGGGCAAAAGAAGAGGAAGTGGCTAAGTTAAATAATAAGGTGAAAGAGTATACCAAGGCAGGGGACTTGGATGCCGCAACCCAGGCACTTAAAGAGTATGAAGACTATGTGAATAAAAACTTCGGACCTCCGCCGGGGGAGGCGAGCGCTTTTAAAGATGAATATGCAAAGCTAGAAAAGAAGCCTTTTGATACGCCCGGTCAGCCTCAGAAAAGCGCCATTATGTACGGTTGAAAAGTTTTCAGGGAGGCGTCTTTGTCTGCCAGCTTTGTGCGTAGAGCACCAATAGTGGGAGGGGCGTACTTTGAGTCTAACTGACGAGTATAAAATCGCCCTGCAAGTAGCAGTGGGGGTGGTTTTTTACCTTAAGTATGTCAAAGGGTTTTTGTGAAATTCAACTTTAAATGGAGAGTTGATATGGCTATTCCTTTTTTGATTTTAGGTGGGATGGGTTTGTTGGCAGCTGCCGGTGTCGGTGTTAGCATTAGTGAGTCAGAGAAAAGTAAGAGAGGTGAAAAAATAAGAGCAGCAAAAGAGGCCGTGGGTGAAATGATTGATGAGGTGAAAACGTTTGTTCAGGCGGGGAGTTTTCACTCAGCACTCAAGGCCCTTCAAGATGGTGAGGTTTATCTGATGAAAAACTACGATCTTTCGCCGGAACACAAGGAGATGTTTAAGGGTAATTATGCTGCGCTAGAAAAGTTGTTGTAGCACACTACAAGGCTAGTACTTTGGCGCTGGAGCTAAACCGTCAGAGAGGTCTTTTGGTGTGAGTTGGCAGCCCGCCAGTCTTGTGCGTAGAGCAACCAATAGTAGGAGGGGCGCATCTTGAGTCTAAAAGACGAACATAAAAGTATCCCGCAAGTAGCATCGAGTGAATTTGATTGCTTCGAGCCGAAAATGCCAGAGGAAGACTATTCTTCATCCTATCAGCATTCTGCGCAGGATGAAGCACAGCTACTCCCGGTGGATGAGCATTTACTTAACTCTCTTCGAGAGCTTCACGAGATGATACAAACGTTGGTTATCAATGGGCCCGAGCATGAGCGCCCGACCACGGAGCAGCGCTTTTATCGTGGCAGCCTGAGACAACATTTACTGTAAGCACAGGGTTGAGGGCCGTCAGTGCCCCCACTTTTTAGTGAGCGAGGGCGCTGTTCAGCCACGTCAATATGCCTTGCCCCGCCATCCGCCCACTGGCAAAACACCCCGTCAGCAAATAGCCGCCGGTCGGTGCCTCCCAGTCCAGCATCTCCCCGGCACAGAACACCCCCGCTAATGGCTTGAGCATCAAGCGCTCATCCAGTAATTCAAACGGCACGCCGCCGGCAGTGCTGATGGCTTCATCCAGCGGTCGGGTTTTTACCAGGGTCAGGGGCAGTGCCTTGATATCGACAGCCAACCGCGCCGGATCATGGAAGTGCTCTGCGGGTGCCAACTCGCGCAACAGCGCGGCCTTTACCCCGTCCAGGCCCAACTGGCTGTGCAAATGCTTGCTCATCGAGCGTGAGCCACGGGGCTTGGCCAGCGCCGCCTGCACCTTGTCCAGCGGCTTGCCCGGCAGCAGGTCGATGTGCACGGTGGCAGAGCCTTCGCGGTTGATGGCTTCGCGAAGCGGCGCCGACAGCGCGTAAATCAGGCTGCCTTCGATACCCGTCGCGGTGATGACGCATTCGCCCAGGCGAGGCTTGTCATCTGCCAGGCCTATCGCGACATTTTTCAGTGGCGCGCCGGCGAATTTGCTCACCATCAATTCGCTCCAGGCTGACACCTCGAAGCCACAATTGCTCGGTTGCAGCGGGGCGCAGGGTACGCCTTGGTCTTCCAGCAACTTCAGCCAGGCGCCGTCGGACCCCAGTCGCGACCAGCTGCCGCCACCGAGGGCCAGGAGCACGGCATCGCTGTGGACCGTTTTCTCTCTATCGGGGCTGTGGATAATTAAGCCGCCGTCGACATGCCAGCCCAGCCAGCGATGCCGGGTGTGGATAACCACCCCTTGGTCGCGCAGGCGCTTGAGCCAGGCCCGCAGCAGCGGTGCGGCTTTCATATCGGTCGGAAACACCCGGCCGGAGCTGCCGACAAAGGTTTCGATACCCAGGCCATGAATCCATTCGCACAACGCCTCGGCACCAAACTGGCGCAGCAGCGGGGCGATATCTGGCGCGCGTTCGGCATAGCGGGCGAGGAACGCCGGGTAGGCTTCGGAGTGGGTGATATTCATGCCACCCACGCCCGCCAGCAGGAACTTGCGCCCCACCGAGGGCATGCCGTCATACAGGTCCACCCGGACCCCGGCCTGGCTCAGGACTTCAGCGGCCATCAGCCCGGCGGGGCCGCCGCCGATGATCGTGACGTGATAAGGCTGGGCTGGGATTTGCGGCATGGCGGTGGCTGCGGTTCGGCGAAGTAGGCCGAGCATTCTACCCGAGGACCGCGAAACTGCCTGATCAAAAAACGTACATCTTCCTACATGCTATACGGTTCCTGCCTTACAGGCGTTTACGCTCAAGTTATCCACAGGCCGTTCCACAGGCATTGTGGGTAACGCGCTCATACTTCAATGACAACCTGATGACGTCCACACCCGCTGCGCACTGTGGTGCAGGATGCCGTGGCGGCGGGCCAGGGCAGGGCGGTCCTTGCTGTAGCCGCCACCAATCACCCCCATCACTGGGATGTCGCGGCCCAGGCAGTGGCGCATCACGCTTTCGTCACGGGCGGCGACGCCTTCGTCTGTCAGCTTGAGGTAGCCGAGGGCGTCATCCTTATGCACATCGACGCCGGCGTCATACAGCACCAGGTCAGGCTGGTACAACGGCAGCAGGTAGTTGAGGGCATCGTCCACCACCTTGAGATAATCGGCATCGCCCATGCCCATGGGCAGCGGGATATCCCAGTCGCTGGTGGCCTTGCGTGCGGGGAAGTTTTTTTCGCAGTGCAGGGACACGGTAATGGCATCGGGGGTGTCGTGGAGGATGCGTGCGGTGCCATCGCCCTGATGCACATCACAGTCGAAGATCAGCACCCGGTTGACCCGCCCGCTGGCCAGCAGGAAGTGGCTGATCACCGCCAGGTCATTGAAGATGCAAAAGCCCGCCGGGTAATCGTAATGGGCGTGGTGGGTGCCACCGGCCAGGTGGCAGGCCAGGCCGTGTTCCAGGGCCTGTTCGGCCGCCAGTAACGAACCGCCGACCGCCCGCACCGTACGCCGGGCCAGGGCTTCGCTCCAGGGCAGGCCGAGGCGCCGTTGGTCTTCGCGGGACAAGTCGCCGCTCATATAGCGTTCGATATAGCCAGGGTCATGGGCCAGGGCGAGGACGTCGGCCGGGCACAACTGGGGGCGCAGCAGTTGGCTGTCCTGGGCCAGGCCGCTGTCGACCAGGTGATCGCGCAGCAGCCGGAACTTGTCCATGGGGAAGCGATGATCCGCCGGGAACTCGGGGCTGTAGTCGTCGTGGTAGATCAGTGGCAAAGGCATGGCAATTTCTGACAGGAACCAGCGACGGATCTTAACAGCGCTGTACACTCACGCACATGGCCGGGGAGGGGAACGATGGAGCCGATATTGGAGTTGGAAAGCGCGCGCCTGGTGCTGCGCCAATGGCGCGACAGCGATCTGCCGGCGTTTGCCCGCATGTGCGCCGACCCGCAGGTGATGCGCTATTTCCCGGCCCCCCTGGATCGCCTGGAAAGCGCCGCCCTGATCGGGCGGATACGCGGGCATTTTGCCGAGTTCGGGTTTGGCCTGTGGGCCCTGGCACGCAAGGACAGCGGCGAGTTTATCGGCCTCACGGGGTTGATGCATGTCGGCTTTGAGGCCGACTTCACCCCGGCGGTGGAGATCGGCTGGCGTCTGGCCCGCGAGCACTGGGGCCTGGGCTTTGCCAGTGAGGCAGCCTGGACCGCGTTGCGTGGTGGGTTTGATCGTTTGCAGCTGGAGGAGATCGTGGCCTTTACCACCGAGGCCAACCTGGCGTCGCAGAAAGTCATGCAGGCCATCGGCATGCATTACGATCCGGCGGCAGATTTTCAGCACCCCAGGCTCGCGGCGGATGATCCGCTGCGCCATCATGTGTTGTACCGCATCACCCGCGCCCAATGGTTGGATACGCTGCACGGATAAGCAGGCCGCCCGATGTGATTCCCCGCCGCAGCCAAGACTGCGCGGTTTTGCCCTGTGTGAGGAGAGTTTGAATGAGCCAAGTGTTGGAAGATCTGGTCGATTTGCTGACCCTGGAACCGATTGAAGAAAACCTCTTCCGTGGTCGCAGCCAGGACTTGGGCTTTCGCCAACTGTTCGGCGGCCAGGTCTTGGGCCAGTCGCTGTCGGCGGCCAGCCAGACCGTTGAAGAGGCGCGGCATGTGCATTCGTTGCACGGCTATTTCCTGCGTCCGGGGGATGCCGGGCTGCCGGTGGTCTATCAAGTGGACCGGGTACGCGATGGCGGCAGTTTCAGCACGCGCCGGGTGACGGCGATCCAGAAGGGCAACCCGATCTTCACCTGCAGCGCCTCGTTCCAGTACGACGAAGAAGGCTTCGAGCACCAGACCACCATGCCGGTGGTGGTAGGCCCGGAGAACCTGCCGTCGGAGCTGGAGCTGACCCGGCAGCGCGCGCACCTGATCCCCGAACCCATGCGCGAAAAACTGCTGTGCCCCAAGCCGATCGAAGTGCGCCCGGTGACCGAGAAAGACCCGTACAACCCGCAGCCGGGCGATCCGGTCAAGTATGTGTGGTTCCGCGCCGATGGCGCCCTGGCCGACTTGCCGGCCTTGCATAAGTACCTGCTGGCCTACGCCTCGGACTTTGGCCTGCTGACCACCTCGTTGCTGCCCCATGGCAAGACCGTGTGGCAGAAGGACATGCAAGTGGCCAGCCTGGACCATGCTTTGTGGTTCCACGCCGACCTGCGGGCCGATGACTGGTTGTTGTACGCCATGGACAGCCCATGGTCCGGCAATTCCCGTGGGTTCTCCCGTGGCAGCGTGTACAACCGCGCCGGCCAACTGGTGGCCTCGGTGACCCAGGAGGGTTTGATCCGCCATCGCAAGGATTGGGCATGAGCCTGGCCGACGTTAAGCACTGGGTGTTTGATATGGACGGCACCCTGACCGTGGCCGTGCATGACTTTGCGGCAATCCGCGTGGCCCTGGATGTTCCGCCTGCCGACGACATCCTCACTCACCTGGCGACATTGCCCGCGGCTGAAGCGGCGGCCAAGCATGCCTGGTTGCTGGAGCATGAGCGTGAACTGGCGCTGGGTTCGGTGGCGGCCACGGGCGCGGTGGAGCTGGTTCGGGACTTGGCGGCACGGGGCTATCGCCTCGGGATCCTGACGCGCAATGCGCAGGCGTTGGCGCACATCACCTTGCAGGCCATCGGCCTGGCGGACTGCTTTGCCGTGGAGGATGTGTTGGGACGTGACGATGCACCGCCCAAGCCGGCCCCCGGAGGCTTGTTGAAACTGGCCCGGGCCTGGGATGTGACGCCGGCCGAGATGGTGATGGTGGGTGACTATCGCTTTGACCTGGATTGCGGGCGGGCGGCGGGGACGCGGACGGTGTTGGTCAACCAGCCTGAAAACCCCTGGCCCGGGCTGGCTGACTGGCATGCCAAGGACTGCGCGGCATTGCGCCAGATGATCTAGCCCTGGCACCACATTTTTGATTGGGTTTTTCCAGGGGGGTTAGTGGAACAAGGCTTCCTGCCCCTGCGGTGAGGTAAACATCTTGTCGCCATCATGCCCAACCCCAGGCACTTCAACCAACCTTTGGCTCAACTGCGGATGCCGCAGCTTGAGGTAGTCAAAATAGTTGTGCCCACGAATCAGCCGATAAGCCCCCTGGGTTTCGGCCGCGCAGCTCTTGTCCAGGGCCGGGTGGTTGGGGTCGGTGTCCTGCTGGCCCAGCAGGTAGGTGATATCGCGCGCGACGTAGGCTTTTTCCAGTTGCTGGGGGCTTTGGCCATTGGCATAGGCTGGCAGCTTTTGCAGGCCGTATTTCCAGGCATTGAAGTCCGGGCAGTTGGCCGGGGTAAACGGCACCGGGCGTTGCGGGCTGAAGTAGGCGTAGGACGACGGGTTGGCGATCACATAGCGCAGGCTGATCCCGGCGGCTTGCAGGGCCGGGTGGGCATGGCCGGTCAGGGCAAAGCGCTGCACCACCTGGCCGCCGCCGGAATGCCCGGCGACCACTATTGCCTTGAGGGCCGGGAACAGTGTGCGGTTGCCCAGGTGCTGGATGATCTGGTCCAGGGCCCCGTAGGAGCTGATCTGGCCATGGCCGATTGACGCCTCGCCAGCCATCCACCCATTGCCGTGCCAGCGTAAAACGCTATCGCCCAGATGATGGCGCTGGCTATCGGCCTCGTTGAGAAACTGCGGCGCGATCACCAGGGTATTGGCACCTTGCCCGGCGTGGGCCGCTGCATCTTCGGCACTGTTGAGGTAGGTCTGGGCGTTGCGCAGCCGGCCATGCACGATAATCAACGCGCGAGTGATTTGTGGCAGCGGCTGGCGCCAGTCCTGGCTCAGGCCCAGGCTCAGGTCGCCGGCTTGCAGGGAAAAGCGCTCGGGGCTGACCACCTTGACCGCCTGCCCGGCGGCCTGGGTGGCGGTAGCGCTGGTGATCATCACGCCCAGCAGCCATCCGCAGCGTTTATTCATTTACAGGCTCTTGGCCGTAAACGTGTCGCATTGGGAGATCTGGCCTTGGGCAAACCCGGTCTTGAACCAGCGAACCCGCTGTTGCGAGGTGCCGTGGGTAAACGAGTCGGGGACCACACGCCCCTGGCCCTGTTGCTGCAAGCGGTCATCGCCGATGGCGTTGGCGGCGTTCAGCGCTTCTTCGATATCGCCCGGTTCCAGCCAGTTCAGGCGCTTTTGCGCACGGTTGGCCCAGACCCCGGCGAAGCAGTCGGCTTGCAGCTCCTGGCGGACCAGCAGGCCACCATCGCCTTGCATCTGCCGGCCTTGCTGGCGTGCCACCTGGATTTTTGACGAAATCCCCAGCAGGGTTTGCACGTGATGGCCGACTTCGTGGGCGATCACATAGGCCTGGGCAAAATCGCCGGCCGCCTGGAAGCGCTGGGACATTTCCCGGAAGAAATCCAGGTCCAGGTAGACCTGCTGGTCGGCCGGGCAATAGAACGGGCCGCTGGCCGAGGTCGCGCCGCCACAGGCGGAATTCACCCGGCCACGGAACAGGATCAGCTTGGGGTTCTTGTAGGCCAGGCCGTTTTCCTGGAATACCTGGCCCCAGGTGTCTTCAGTGTCGCCCAGCACCGCGCGCACGAAATCCGCCTGCTCATCATTGGCCGGCGGCGCCTGGCGCGTTTGCGGGCTGAGCGAAGGGGCCTGCTCGGTCATCTGGCCGCTCAGTTGCCCGAGGATCTGCATCGGGTCCTGGCCGGTCAGCAGGCCGATGCCGACGATCAGCACAATGGCGGTCAGGCTCAGGCCCTTGCCACCCCCAAAGCGCATGCCGCCGCCGCCGCCGTCATTGCGCGCGTCGACCACGTTGTCGCTGCGTCGACCCTTTTTCCATAGCATGGGGCAATCCTCTTGATGATCGTGTTGTTAGCGCCGTGATTGAGTATGGCCGTTATTCGCGGCAATACCCTTCGCCCGTGTTGACCACCAGGCAGTCTTTTTTATCCGCCAGCCATTTCAAACCGGTGGCGGCACCATTGCCGGCGCGCAGCACCTGTGGGCCGTCCGGGCGGTTGAAGAGGATGCCGTCTTCGCCAGCCTGACCCTTGAAGGTGCCGGCCGCATCGGCATCCAGGCCGTATTGCATGGTCAGCAGGTAATGCCCGCGCCCGATGCTGTCGTCCTTGCTGACGGTCAGGTGCAGGCCTTCGACGCCGATCCATTTGCCGACCCATTTGTCGGTGGGCAGGGTTTCTGGCACCAGGCTCGCCTGTACCGAAGGCGGCGCCGGCTTGGGCGCCTGGGGGGCTTTATCGCAGGCACTGAGCAGGGCGAGGGTCGAAAGGAGCAGCAGGGTTTTTTTCATCGGGGACTGGCCTTGGTTAAAAAGCCTGCAATGGCAGGCTGGCGTGCAGGGTTGGACTGGGTTTGGGCGAATTAGTGCGCTGATCGCCCGCTGTTTGGTTATGCTCTTGAGACCGATGCACCACCCGCTCTAGATTAGCGCGTTGAGTGCCACTGCTTGCGGCGGTCATTTCAGCCGGTCACGCACGAGAATTCAATGACCCTTAGCACCCCACTTTCCGGCGTCAACCATCCCTTCAAGGGCATCGTGCTGATTGTGCTGGCCACGTTCCTGTTTTCCAGCCATGACGCCTTGTCCAAATACCTGGCCGGGTTCTATCCGATCGTGATGGTGGTGTGGGCCCGCTACATGGTGCATACACTGCTGATGGCGGGGATTTTCCTGCCGCAATCGGGCTTGCGCGTGCTGCGCAGCAAGCGCCCGTTATGGCAAGTGGCCAGAGCCTTGTGCCTGCTGGGCACCAGCCTGTTTTTCACCGCCGCCCTGCATTACATCCCGCTGGCGGAAGCCACGGCGGTGAACTTCCTCGCGCCGATCCTGGTGACGGCCCTGTCGGTGCCGCTGCTGGGCGAGCATGTGACGCGGGGCCAGTGGCTGGCGGTGATCTGTGGGTTTGTCGGGGTGATCATCATTGTGCACCCGGGCGGTGAGTTGTTCACCCCGGCGGTGTTGTTGCCATTGGTCTCGGCGTTGTTCTTCTGTTTCTACCAACTGCTGACCCGCATCCTCAGCCAGTACGACAGCCCGACCACCAGCAACTTCTTCGCCGGTCTGTGCAACACCCTGGTGATGAGCGCGTTGGTGCCGTTCTTCTGGCAGGTGCCAACCCTGGGCCATGGCCTGTTGATGCTGGCCCTGGGCACCTGTGGGATGACCGCGCACTTGATGCTGACCCAGGCCTTCCGCTTCGCCGCGCCGGCCTTGCTGGCGCCGTTCGGCTATTGCCAGATCGTGTTTGCGGGGTTGTTGGGCTGGCTGGTGTTCAATCACACCCCGGACCTGACCACGGTGGTCGGGATCGGGGTGATCTGCCTGAGCGGCCTGGCCGCTGCCTGGCAGCAGCGGCGGCGTTGAATCAGGCCGCGACGGTAGGGATCTTGCGCGGGGCCATGAAGTACATCCAGGCCAGGGCGATGAAGTACATTGCCGGGATCAGGGTGAACAGCACGGTGTAATTGTTGTGGGTCACGGTCAGGATATGGCCGACGATCTGGGTCATGAACATCCCGCCGATAGCCGCGCACATCCCGCCAAAGCCAAACACTGTGCTCATCATGTGCTTGGGCGTGTAGTCCATCACCAGGCTCCAGATATTGGCGGTCCAGGCCTGGTGCGCGCCGATGGCCAGGGAGATGGCCAACACCGCGACCCACAGCTGGCTTGCGCCGGCGGCCATGATCACGCCGACGATGCAGCAGGCAAACAGCAGCATCGACAGCAAGCGCGCCTTGATCGGCGGCATGCCACGCCCGATCAGGAACGAGGACAGAACCCCACCGCCCACGCTGCCGAAGTCGGCCGTCAGGTAAATGATGATCAGCGGGATACCCATCTGCGTCACGTTGATCCCCAGGCTGTATTGCTGGTTGAGGAACGGCGGCAGCCAGTACAGGTAGAACCAGAACACCGGCGCGGTCAGGGCGTAGGCAATGGCGAAGGCCCAGGTGCCACGCATGCGCAGGATGCGGCTGAACGGCACGCGGGGTTGTTCCGGCTCGACTTCCTGTTGCACGTAGTCCAGTTCCGATTGCTTCACGCTCGGATGCTCTTCGGGGTTGTAGTACTTCAGGCCCCAGAACACCAGCCAGATCCCACCCAGGGCCGCCATGCACAAAAAGGCGGCCTGCCAGCCCCATACATGCAGCACCAGTGGCAGCAGCATTGGTGTGAGCATGGCGCCGACGTTGGTGCCGGCGTTGAAGATCCCGGTAGCCACCGCCCGCTCGCCGGGGGGGAACCACAGGCGGGTGGTCTTGACGCAAGCGGGGTAGTTGGCCGCTTCGGTCAGGCCGAGGATAAAGCGGCAGACCATAAAACCCAGCGCCGAGGTGGCCAGGCCGTGGGCGCCGGTGGCGATGCTCCACAGCAGCACTGCGCAGAAGAACACGCGCTTGACGCCGACCCGGTCGATCAGCCGGCCTTGCAGCACGAAACCAATGGCATAACCCACCTGGAACCAGAAGTTGATGTTGGCGTAGTCCATCGCCGTCCAGCTCATCTCCTTGGCCAGGATCGGCTGCATCACACCCAGGGCGGCACGGTCGATGTAGTTCAGGGTGGTGGCAAAAAATACCAGGGCCAGCATGCCCCAGCGGGTTTTGCCAACGGCGAGGGCGCCGCGAATCTTGTCGCCAATGGCCGCTTGCGGGTTGCCGGGGCGCGGGGCTACGGCGGAGTTTTGCGAAGGCATGAGAAGTACCCGTTTTTTAAAATTGTTAGGGTGTGTTCTGGGTCTTGATCACAGGTTTGCGCCTTGAAAAAACGGCCCTGGATGCGCAATCGATGGTGCGCAGCGGCTAAAAAATCGTCAATTCGCCAATCGCCATTGTGTTCGATAATCGCCCATAAAACTAACCGATTGGTACATTTTAAATTGCTGCTTTATCGCCGGGGGCCAATAATTTGCCGCAAACAACACCAGCTTTCATTGCCGGGAGTCACCCCATGCAGCGTTCCATCGCCACTGTTTCCCTGAGCGGCACCCTGCCGGAAAAGCTCGAAGCCATTGCGGCGGCCGGGTTCGATGGGGTGGAAATATTCGAGAACGACTTGCTGTATTACGACGGCAGCCCCCGCGAAGTGCGGCAGATGTGTGCCGACCTGGGCATTGCCATCACCTTGTTCCAGCCGTTTCGCGACTTTGAAGGGTGCCGCCGCGAGCGCCTGGCGCGCAACCTGGAACGGGCCGAGCGCAAGTTCGACCTGATGCAGGAACTGGGCACCGACCTGGTGCTGGTGTGCAGCAATGCCTCGGCGGACTCCACGGGCGAACATTCGATCCTGCGTGATGACTTGAGCCTTTTGGCCGAACACGCCGGCCGGCGTGGCTTGCGCATTGGCTACGAGGCCCTGGCCTGGGGCCGGCACGTCAACACCTGGCAACAGGTCTGGCAACTGGTACGCGAGATCGATCATCCCAGCCTCGGGGTGTTGCTGGACAGTTTTCATACCTTGTCGCTCAAGGGCGATCCGGCGGCTATCGCCCAGATTCCTGGCGACAAGATCTTCTTCGTGCAAATGGCCGACGCGCCGCTCCTGGCCATGGATGTGCTGGAGTGGAGCCGGCATTTCCGCTGCTTCCCCGGCCAGGGCGAGTTCGACCTGCCGGGTTTTCTCGCGCCGATCATCCAGAGTGGCTACACCGGGCCGCTGTCCCTGGAGATTTTCAACGATGGCTTTCGCGCCGCGCCCACCCGGGCCAATGCGGCGGATGGTTTGCGCTCGTTGCTGTACCTGGAAGAGAAGACCCGCCAACGCCTGGCGCAGCAGGCCACGCCGGTGGACATCCTGTTTGAGACCCCGGCCGCCAGCGAGTACGACGGCATCGAATTCCTCGAGTTTGCGGTGGATGAAAACCTCGGCGCCCGGCTGACCCAATGGCTGCAACGCCTGGGCTTCGTCAAGGCCGGGCAGCACCGTTCCAAGAGCGTGAGCCTGCTGCGCCAGGGCGATATCAACTTGATCCTCAACTGCGAGCCGTACTCCTTTGCCCACAATTTTTTCGAGGCCCATGGCCCGTCGTTGTGCGCCACGGCGATTCGCGTCAAGGACAGCGCCAAGGCCCTGGAGCGGGCGGTGGCCTACAAGGGCCAGCCTTATCGCGGCCTGGTCGGGCCCAATGAGCTGGAGCTGGCGGCGGTGCGCGCGCCGGATGGCAGCCTGATCTACCTGGTGGACCCGCATGCCGGCGGGTTCTACGACACCGATTTCAACCTGCAGGCCGCCAGCACCCGCAGCGGCGGCCTGCTGCGCATCGACCATATGGCCATGGCGCTGCCGGCCGACAGCCTTGACAGTTGGGTGCTGTTCTACAAGAGCCTGCTGGATTTCGAGGCCGACGATGAAGTGGTGCTGCCGGACCCTTACGGTCTGGTCAAGAGCCGGGCGCTGCGCAGCCGCTGCAGTTCGATCCGTCTGCCGCTGAATATTTCCGAGAACCGCAACACGGCGATTTCCCACGCCTTATCCAGTTATCGTGGCTCCGGTGTGCATCACATAGCCTTCGATTGTGCGGATATTTTTGCCGAGGTCAGCCGGGCCAAAGAGGCGGGCGTGCCACTGCTGGATATCCCGCTCAACTACTACGATGACCTGGCGGCGCGTTTTGATTTCGACGATCAGTTCCTCAGCGAGCTGGCGTACTACAACGTGTTGTACGACCGTGATGCCCAGGGCGGTGAGTTGTTTCATGTGTACACCGAACCCTTCGAGGGGCGGTTTTTCTTCGAGATCATCCAGCGCAAAAACAGTTATGCGGGCTATGGCGCCGCCAATGTGGCGGTACGCCTGGCCGCGATGGCCAAGTCGCGCAGCGGGGCGTTGCGTCAGGCCAAGTTGTAGGGCGCTGGCGCTTCCTTCGTACGACGTGGCGGCCCATAATCGGCACCTGCATCAATGGCCGTGAGCGCACCATGACCCCGACCTCCGAACTGCCCGACGCCCCCCTGGCGCCGCGCAAGAGCCGCAAGAACAACCCGGAAAAGACCCGCGAGAACATTCTGCAAGAGGCCATTGTCGAGTTCGTGCAGCAGGGCCTTTCCGGGGCGCGGGTGGATGCCATCGCCGAGCGCATCCACACCTCCAAGCGCATGATCTATTACTACTTCGGCAGTAAGGAGCAACTGTACGTCGAGGTCCTGGAAAAGCTCTACGGGGATATCCGCAACACCGAAACCCGGATGAACCTCACTGCGCTGGAACCCCGTGAAGCGATCCGGCGCCTGGTGGAATTCACCTTCGACCACCATGACCAGAATGTGGATTTTGTGCGGATTGTCAGCATCGAGAATATTCACAACGCTGAGTACGTAAAGCAGTCGGATGCGATCAAGGCGATGAACAGCAATATCCTTGAGGCGCTCGGGGCGACCTTGCGCCGGGGGGCGGAGCAGGGGCTGTTCCGCGCGGGGCTGGAGCCGCTGGATGTGCATTTGCTGATCAATTCGTTCAGCTTTTACCGGGTGTCCAACCGTCATACCTTCGGTGAGATTTTTCAGATCGAATTGTCGGATGAAGCAATCAAGCAGCGGCATCGCGCGATGATTTGCGAATCGGTGCTGCGTTACCTACAGGCCTGATCCACCGCCGAATTCAATGTGGGTGTGTTTGTGTGGGAGCTGGTTTCTACAGTGAAGTATTCATGCTCTGGAAATGATCGAGCATCCTTTGTGCATCTGCTTTCTCACCACTGAACAACTCAAACGCCTTTACCGCCTGGAACACCGCCATATTGCCCCCATCCAGGGTGCGGCAACCCAGGGCCCGCGCACTGCGTAGCAGTTCGGTTTCCAGCGGGAAGTAGACGATTTCCGCGACCCACAAATCCGCACGCAACAACCCCGCTGGCACGGGCATGCCAGGCAGTTTGGCCATGCCCATGGGCGTGGTGTTGACCAGGCCGTCGGCTGCCGCCATCGCGCTATCCAGGTCGCTGCCGGCGTACGCCCGGTCTGGGCCGAAGTGCTGGTTGAGGTTGGCGGCCAGGCTTTGGGCGCGGTCGTTATCCACATCGAACACACTCAACTGGCCGACCCCCTCGGCCAACAGCGCATGGGCCACCGCCGCGCCCGCGCCACCGGCGCCCATCTGCACCACACGCTGGCGCGCCGCATCCGGCAGGCCACGGCGAAACCCTTCGGCAAAACCCAGGCAGTCGGTGTTGTGGCCGATACGCTTGCCCTCGCGCCAGACCACGGTGTTGACCGCGCCGATGCCCCGGGCTTCGGGCGAGAGTTCATCGAGCAGCGGCAGGATCGCCTGCTTGCACGGGTAGGTGATGTTCAGCCCGGTGAAGTTCATCTGCTCGGCAGCCTTGAGCAGCTCGGGCAGGGCGTTGCTGTCCAGGTGCAACTGATCCAGGTCGATCAGGCGATACAGGTAGCGCAAGCCTTGGGCATCGCCTTCCTGCTCATGCAGGGCCGGCGTGCGGGACGCCTGGATGCCGGCGCCGATCAGGCCGGCGAGGATGGATGGTTTCATTTGAGCACCCGCCCCAAATGCTCAAGGGCCAGGTGGTAGCCGTGGCTGCCAAATCCGGCGAGCACAGCCTTGGCGATGGGCGAGACGAAGGAGTGATGACGAAAGGGGTCGCGGGCATGCACGTTGGACAGATGCACTTCGATCACTGGCAGTTCACTGGCCACCAGGGCGTCGCGGATGGCCACGCTGGTGTGGGTCCAGGCCGCCGGGTTGATCACAATCCCAGCACAGCGGGCGCGGGCGCCGTGGATCCAGTCCAGCAGCTCGCCCTCGTGGTTGGTCTGGCGAAACTCCAGTTTCAGCCCGAGCTGTTCAGCGCTGCGTCCACAGAGCGCGGCGACATCAGCCAGGGTTTCGTGGCCATAGATGGCCGGTTCGCGGGTGCCGAGCAGGTTCAGGTTGGGGCCGTTGAGGACCAGCACGATAGGTGGCATGGGGGTGTCTCCGGTGTTGTTTTTATGGATGGGAATAAAATGTACTGAATAGTTAATTTGGTCAATTGGCGTGGGCTCCTGCGCAGGGGAAGTGTTCGATTAACGAACGATCAATTGTGGGTGAGGGCTGTATTGGCTGGGGCACGCGCGGTTACAACCTGGCATTTGAAGCGGTGCCAATCGTTACTAGGCTGTGAGGCAGCTCTGGCGATTGGAAGGAGCCGGCTGTCGGTTGATGCTCGTTAAAGCGCCGATCGGTGATAAATAACCTAACGGATGGGTTACGATGAAAGTAGGCACTTACAAAGGACATGTGATTGCAGTGTTGCTCAGGGATGAGCATTGCCCGCCACACGTACATGTCGGGGGCAAGGACTGGGATGCGCGTTTTTGCTTCAGCTTTCTGCATGGGGACGTGGCGTTGTGGGATGTGGATCCCGAGCAGCGGCGGCCACCCAGTGGGGTGCTGGAAGGCATCCGCCAGGCATTGAAGCAGCCGCATTATCTGGCGCGGGCGCGAAGGATCTGGTGGGAGAAGCTGCACACGGTCTGCCTGGAGAACCATTCCTGGGATTGGGAGGCCGATGAGGTCGTGCCGGGGTTGGTCATCCGGCGGGGTGTCTACGTGATCGCCAAGGCCCGGCACGATGTGGCGGGGCGGCGAACCATTTTGAACCTGGTGAGGGCGCCAGGATCCGTGGAGATTGAGTTATGAAAATTGTAAAAGCCAAGGTACGGCCCGATGTCCCGCTCACTGAGGCCGCCATCGATAAGGCGGTGGCCCGTGGGCGCAAGCTCAAGCGGGTGTACGCCAATGCCAGTTCCGTGGGCTATGAAGACGACTGCATCTGTATCGGCTTCAGTGACGGCAGCCGCATTCTGTTGCCGGTGGCTGGCCTTGCGGAGTTTGAAGGGTTTTCTGTGCAGGACTTCCAACAGCTGGAACTCGGGTTTGGCGGCAAGGCGCTGTGCTGTGAGGCCCGCGACCTGCATGTGTCCATCGCCGGTCTGATCGCCACGAGCCAGCCCTTGATGGACCTGGCAGCGAGCATGGTGGCATCGCGCAATGGCCGCAAGACCAGTGCCGCCAAGTCCGAAGCCGCCCGTGCCAATGGCAAGAAGGGCGGGCGGCCACGCAAGGAGGAGTGAGCTGGATACTCACTACTCCCACACAAGCCCGAGTCCACTAAGGGGTTAGCGCCGGGTCAGCAGCACACCCGATTCCATATGGTGGGTCCACGGGAACTGGTCGAACATCGCACAACGGGTGATGCGGTGGGTGTCATGCAGTTGCGCAATGTTCGCCGCCAACGTCTCCGGGTTGCAGGAGATGTACAGGATATTCTCGAAACGTCGGGTCAGCTCGCAGGTGTCCGGGTCCATGCCGGCGCGGGGCGGGTCGACGAATACGCTGCCGAACGCGTAGCTCTTGAGGTCGATACCGTGCAGGCGTCGGAACGGCCGCACCTCGTTCAGGGCTTCGGTCAGTTCTTCGGCAGACAGGCGCACCAGGGTGACGTTACCCACGGCGTTTTCATCGAGGTTGCTCAGGGCGGCGTTGACCGACGTCTTGCTGATCTCGGTGGCCAGTACCTTGCGCACGCGGGTGGCCAGGGGCAGGGTGAAGTTGCCGTTGCCGCAATACAGCTCCAACAGGTCATCGCTGCGATCGCCCAGGGCTTCATAGGCCCAGTTGAGCATCTTCTGGTTCACCGTACCGTTGGGCTGGGTGAAGGCGCCTTCGGGCTGGCGATAGCTGAAGGTGCGGCCGCCGACCTCGAGCTTCTCGACTACATAGTCGTGGCCGATCACATCGCGCTTGCCCTTGGAGCGGCCGATGATGCTGACGTTCAGCTCGGCCGCCAGCTTGTTGGCCGCGGTGTGCCAATGCTCGTCCAGCGGGCGGTGATAGCACAGCGTGATCATCGCGTCGCCGGCCAGGGTGGTGAGGAACTCCACCTGGAACAGCTTGTGGCTCAGGGCGGCGCTGGCTTGCCAGGCGGCCTTGAGCTGCGGCATCAACTGGTTGATGCGCAGGCTGGCAATGGGGAATTCCTCGATCAGGATCGGCGTGCGCTTGTCGTCCTGGGAGAACATCGCGTAGTGGCGCTGGCCGTCTTCGCGCCACAAGCGGAACTCGGCGCGCAGGCGGAAGTTCTGCAGGGGCGAATCGAACACCTGCGGCTCGGGCGCGCCGAACGGCGCGAGCAGGTCACGCAAGCGCGTGACCTTTTCTTGCAGTTGCTGGGCGTAACTTGCTGCGTCAAAAGTCATGCGGGGAACCAGCCTAGCTTGATCACGAACAGGATCGACAGGATCACCAGCGCTGGGTTGAGTTCACGGTAGCGGCCCGTAAGCAGCTTGATACCGGTCCAGGCGATGAAGCCGAAGGCGATGCCGTTGGCGATGGAGTAAGTAAAGGGCATCGCCAGGGCGGTGATCACCACCGGGGCGGCAACCGTAATATCGTCCCAGTCGATTTCCGCCAGGCCGGAGGTCATCAGTACCGCGACAAACAGCAGGGCGGGGGCGGTGGCAAACGCCGGGACGCTGGCGGCCAGCGGCGAAAAGAACAGTGCCAGCAGGAACAGGATCGCCACCACGATGGCGGTCAAACCGGTGCGGCCACCGGCACTCACGCCAGCAGCCGACTCGATGTAGCTGGTGGTGGTCGAGGTGCCCAGCAGCGAACCAGCCATGGCCGCGGTGCTGTCGGCGATCAGGGCGCGGCCCATTTTCGGCATGTGGCCGTCCTTGCCCATCAGGCCGGCGCGCTTGGCGACGCCGATCAGGGTGCCGGAGTTGTCGAACAGGTCAACGAACAGGAAGGCGAAGATCACGCTGATCAAGCCCACGTCCAGGGCGCCGGCGATATCCAGTTGCAGGAAGGTCGGGGCCAGGGAAGGTGGCATCGAAACCACGCCACCGAACGGGGTGACGCCAAGCGCGATGGCGGCGATGGTCACGGCCAGGATGCCGATCAATACGGCGCCGCGCACCTTCAGGGCTTCCAGGGCCACAATCAGGAAAAAGCCCAGGGTGGCCAGGATCGGTGCAGGCTTGGCCAGGTCGCCCATGCCCAGCATGGTCGCCGGGTTGCTGACCACGATGCCGGCGTTATGCAGGGCGATCAGCGCCAGGAACAGGCCGATACCGGCGGCAATCGCCGAGCGCAGGGGCAAGGGGATGGCATTGATGATCCATTCACGGATGCGGAAGATCGACAGCAGGAAAAACAGCACGGCGGAGATGAAGACCGCACCGAGCGCCACTTGCCAGGTATGGCCCAGGTGCAGGACCACGGTGTAGGTAAAGAAGGCGTTCAGGCCCATGCCCGGTGCCAGGGCAATCGGGTAGTTGGCGATCAGGCCCATGATCGTCGAACCGATGGCCGCCGCCAGGCAGGTGGCGACAAACAGCGCGCCCTTGTCCATGCCGGTCTCGCCGAGAATGCTCGGGTTGACGAACAGGATGTAGGCCATGGCCAGGAATGTCGTGATACCGGCCAGAATCTCGGTACGCACGTTGGTGTTGTGTGCCTTGAGTTGAAACAGCTTTTCCAGCATGCCTGCTCCCTGTGGCGCGCTTGGCGCCGTGATTTGTTGACCTCAAAGTCAAAGCACAAACTGCGCCAGGCGCTGCGTGTTTTCTACAGAGGATCGGAAAAAGCGGCGCATCATACCAGCAGGTCGACGGCCTGTGGCGCCCAGCCTCGGTTTTGTTGAGTGTGGCCTTGAGGCATACTCCGTCGACGTTCAGTCCAGGGTCATCGAAAGCATGAAAAAAGCCATCGCGTGGAGTCTAGCTCCGTTCGCCTGTATCGGCCTGTGGCTGGCGGCGGCACCAGCGTGGGGCGCGCCTGCACCGGCCTTGAGCGAGGTGCGGGTATTCCAGGTGCAGTCCCAGGTGTGCAACGAGTCCATCGCCGAGGGCGTCGACAGCACCCGGCAGTGCCAGCACCGTGGGCCGACGCGGATCTCGGTGATGGAAGCGGGGCTGGGCAATAATTCCATCGCCACCTTTGATGGGGCGCGGCTTGCGGGGCAAAAGACGGCGATTTGCCAGGTCGGCGCCGTCAGCCAGGCCTGCAATGGCGCGGGTACATTGATGGGCTACATCTATATATTTGACGTGGATATCCGCGCTGCAGGCTGGTTCGAGTACAGCAACACGTCGATCAATGCGCCCCGCAATACCCTGGTGAGCCAGTTGCGTATCCAGTGAGGCAACTTACGGCGTATGCATGCGGTCTCGCTTGGCCAGCGTCGGAAACAACTTGATCCACACCCCGGTCACCACCAGCGTGCCAACCCCGCCCAGCACCACGGCGGGCACCGTGCCCAGCCAATGCGCCGTCACCCCGGATTCAAACTCGCCCAACTGATTGGACGCCCCAATAAACAAGCCATTGACCGCACTGACCCGCCCGCGCATTTCATCGGGGGTTTCCAGTTGCACGAATGAGGCGCGGATCACCATGCTGATCATGTCGGCCGCCCCCAACACCACCAGCACCGCCAGCGAGAACCAGAACGAGGTGGACAGGCCGAAGGCAATGGTCGCCACGCCAAACACACCGACGGCGGTAAACATGACGCGGCCCACGTGCCGGTCCACGGCGAACCGCGCCAGCCACAACGACATCAGCAGCGCACCGACTGCCGGCGCCGAACGCAGTAGCCCCAGGCCCCAGGGGCCGGTCAGTAGGATGTCCTTGGCAAATACCGGCAGCAACGCGGTGGCCCCGCCCAGCAACACGGCGAACAGGTCCAGGGAAATCGCCCCGAGGATGTCCGGTCGGCTGCGGATAAAACGGATCCCTGCGAGCAGCGAGTCGAGGGTGGCCTTGCCCTTGTTCAACGGGGTCTGCCGTGCCGGCAGGTTGAGGGTCAGCCCGCAGGCTATCAGGTACAACAACACGGTCGGGCCATACACCCAGGCGCTGCCGAAGGCATAGAGCAAACCGCCCAGGGCTGGCGCGACGATGGTGGCCGATTGCTGGGCCGATTGTGCCGCCGCCACCGCCCGCGGGAACAGGGCGCTGGGCACGATGCTCGGCAGCAAGGCCTGGGTGGTGGGCATTTCAAAGGAGCGGGCCGAGCCCAGCAGAAAGGCGAGGATAAAGATCATCTCGCGGGTGATATGGTCCGTCAGGCTGCCAATCACCAGCGCCAAGGCAATCAAGGCCTGCAGCGTCTGGCAAAGAGCGGCGACCTTGCGCCGCTCGTAGCGGTCGGCCACATGCCCGGTGTGCAGCATGAACAGCACCCGTGGCACAAACTCCACCAGGCCCACCAACCCCAGGTCCAGCACGTTACCGGTCAGTTGGTAGAGGTTCCAGCCGATGGCCACGGTGAGCATCTGGAAGCCGCTGGCGGTAAAGATCCGTGCCAGCCAGAACGCGATAAAAGGGCGGTGATGACGTAACAGCAGCGGGGTTTCACTGGGCATCGGCGAGGACTGGACTGAGCGTGGGGAACGGCGAGATTAGCATCAACCTGTAACAAATAGTTGCTGTCATACAGATATCCTTAGCAAGACATCCATTTTACCGGGGCAGCCTGTCGCGCGGCAAAAGACCACACCATCCCGTCCGAAAAATGGGACTATTCTTTGAGCGTTGCTTGATCCAGATCAATGCTGATTGCAGCGTTGGCCTGGTGGCCGAAAGGCCAGAATCCCTACGTGGTCGGTTATAAAAAGAACGAATTGCAATTCGCCACACTCCATATCCGTGGGGGCAGTGGGTGCAGGCCTCCCCGCCTGCAGCTGGTATTACCTGACAGAGGAAGACTTATGTTCGGTTTGGAGGCGCTAGATCTCGCCCGAATTCAATTCGCATTCACCATCTCGTTCCACATCCTGTTCCCGGCCATCACCATTGGCCTGGCCAGTTACCTCGCGGTACTGGAAGGCCTGTGGCTCAAGACCCGCAATGATACCTACCGTGACCTCTACCACTTCTGGTCGAAGATCTTTGCCGTCAACTTCGGCATGGGTGTGGTCTCCGGCCTGGTCATGGCCTACCAGTTCGGCACCAACTGGAGTCGCTTCTCGGACTTCGCCGGTTCCGTCACCGGGCCGCTGCTGACTTATGAAGTGCTCACGGCGTTCTTCCTCGAAGCCGGTTTTCTTGGGGTGATGCTGTTCGGCTGGAACAAGGTCGGGCGCAAGCTGCACTTCTTTGCCACGGTGATGGTGGCCGTCGGTACCTTGATCTCGACTTTCTGGATCCTGGCCTCCAACAGTTGGATGCAGACGCCGCAAGGTTTTGAAATCGTCAATGGCCAGGTCATTCCAACCGATTGGATGGCGGTGATTTTCAACCCCTCGTTCCCCTATCGCCTGGCGCATATGGCCACGGCGGCGTTTGTCGCCACGGCATTCTTTGTCGGCTCCTCGGCGGCCTGGCACTTGCTGCGGGGCAAGGACAACCCGGCGATCCGCACCATGCTATCGATGGCCATGTGGATGGCGCTGATCGTTGCGCCGATCCAGGCGGTCATCGGTGACTTCCACGGTCTCAACACCCTGAAGCACCAGCCGGCAAAAATTGCCGCCATCGAAGGCCACTGGGAAAACATCGGTAATGAACCGACCCCGTTGATCCTGTTCGGCTGGCCGGACATGAAAGAGGAAAGAACCAAGTATAAGGTGGAAATCCCGTACCTGGGCAGCCTGATCCTCACCCATTCCCTGGACAAGCAAGTGCCGGCCCTCAAGGAGTTCCCGCCTGAGGATCGCGCCAACTCGACCATCGTGTTCTGGTCATTTCGGGTCATGGTCGGCCTGGGCATGCTGATGATCTTCACCGGCCTGTTCAGCCTCTGGCTGCGCAAGGGCGACAAGATGTACACCAACCGGCCGTTCCTGTACCTGGCACTGTGGATGGGGCCGTCGGGGTTGATTGCGATCCTGGCCGGCTGGTTCACCACGGAAATCGGGCGCCAGCCCTGGGTGGTCTACGGCTTGATGCGCACGGCGGATGCCTCTTCCAACCACAGCCTGATGCAGATGAGCATCACCCTGGTGCTGTTTGTGGTGGTGTATTTCGCCCTGTTCGGCGCTGGCCTGGGCTACATGATGCGCCTGGTGCGCAAAGGCCCGATCGCCCACGACAGTACCGAACCGGCCCATGGCGGCCCCGGGCAGCAACGTACCCCGGCGCGTCCATTGTCGGCAGCTGATGACAGCGGCGACGCTGATCACGGCGACACTCTGAACAAGGGGAATTGAATCATGGGTATTGATCTTCCGCTGATCTGGGCTGTGATCATCATCTTCGGCATCATGATGTACGTGATCATGGACGGCTTTGACCTGGGGATCGGCATTCTCTTCCCCTTTATCCCGGGCAAGACCGACCGTGACGTGATGATGAACACCGTCGCCCCCGTCTGGGACGGCAACGAGACCTGGCTGGTACTGGGGGGCGCGGCGTTGTTCGGCGCGTTCCCGCTGGCCTACTCGGTGGTGCTCTCGGCCTTGTACCTGCCCCTGGTCCTGATGTTGATCGGCTTGATCTTCCGGGGCGTGGCCTTTGAGTTCCGCTTCAAGGCCAAGGATGACAAGCGCCACCTGTGGGACAAGGCGTTTATCGGCGGCTCGCTGACGGCGACGTTCTTCCAGGGCGTGGCGCTGGGGGCGTTTATCGAAGGCTTTCCGGTGGTCGACCGCCAGTTCGCTGGTGGCTCACTGGACTGGTTTACCCCGTTCACCCTGTTCTGCGGCGTGGCCCTGATCGTGGCCTATGCGCTGCTGGGCTGCACATGGTTGATCATGAAGACCGAAGGCAAGTTGCAGGAGCAGATGCATAACCTGGCGCGGCCCCTGGCGTTCGTGTTGTTGGCGGTGATTGGCATCGTCAGTATCTGGACACCCCTGGCTCACCCGGAAATCGCCTCGCGCTGGTTCACCCTGCCGAACCTGTTCTGGTTCCTGCCGGTGCCGATCCTGGTCCTGGTGACCCTGTATGCGCTGGTGCGTGCCGTGGCCCGCAACGCCCATTACACGCCGTTCCTGCTGACCCTGGTGTTGATCTTCCTCGGCTACAGCGGCCTGGGCATCAGCCTGTGGCCCAACATCATCCCGCCGTCGGTCTCGATCTGGGATGCCGCCGCGCCGCCGCAAAGCCAGGGCTTTATGCTGGTGGGCACGCTGTTCATCATCCCGTTCATCCTGGGCTACACCTTCTGGAGCTACTACGTGTTCCGCGGCAAGGTGACCCATGAAGACGGCTATCACTAGGAGGCTTGGACCATGACCGGTAAACCTTCACTGGACGATATCGAACAGGCCGAGAAAAAGCCGCTCTGGCAGCGCCTGGGCTGGCTGGCAATGATCTGGGCCGGTAGCGTATTGGCCCTGTTCGTGGTGGCCAGCCTGATGCGCATGTTTATGAACGCCGCGGGCCTGAGTACTCCCTGACATCCCATGCAGTCTTGACCCTCCTCACGGAGGGTTTTTTTTGCGTGGCTTATTTGCGGGCCTTGAGAATCACGAATTTAGGGGTTGCCGCCACCTGCTCCACCCCGCGGAACAGCCGCGCCAGCTTGCTGTGATAACCCAGGTGACGGTTGCCGACGATATACATCGCACCGCCGACTACCAGCGCTTCGCGGGCCTGCTGGAACATGCGCCAGGCAAGGAAATCCCCCACCACCTGCTGCTGGTGGAACGGTGGGTTACACAGCACCACATCCAACGATTGCGGCGCCTGGTCCGCCAGGCCGTCGCCGGGGCGAATGGTCACGGGGCGATCCCCCAGGGCCGTGTGCCAGTTCTCGGCGGCCGATTGCACGGCCATGTAGGACTCGTCCACCAGGGTGTACTGCGCCTCGGGGTTGTGCAGGGCGCTGGCAATCGCCAGCACGCCGTTGCCGCAACCCAGGTCAGCCACGCGGGCGTTCCCCAGGTTGTGCGGCAGATGGGGCAGGAAGGCACGGGTGCCGATATCCAGGCCTTCGCGGCAGAACACATTGGCGTGGTTGAGTAGCTCGATGGCCGGCGCGTCCAGGCGATAACGCGTGGGGTAGGGCGATACGACGCGAGGGCGATCAGCCAGGGTGGCGATCAGCAGCCTGGCCTTTTTCACCGCCAGCGACGCGTGCATTGGCCCGATGTAACGCTCCAGCAGTTCACCGGCGGCGCGGGGCAGGTGCTTGACCATGGCCCCCGCGATCACTTCGGCACCTGGCGCCAATTGGTCCTGCAGGCGGATCAATTGTTCTTCGAGCAGCGCCAGGGTTTTTGGCACCCGGATCAGTACGCGATCGAAGGGCCCGCTGGGCACCTGGCTGGCAGGCACGAACGAAAGGGCATCGAAGGCCTTGCCATTGCGCATCAGGTTTTTTTGCAGGGCCTGGGCGCCGAGGAATGAATCGCCGCTGCTGGTGACATGCACATGCCCCTCAAGGCTGGCCGCCAGTGCGCCGAAGCTGTCATTGAGCACCAGCACGCGGGTACTGCTGGCCGGTTGCTGCTCGGCCAGGTAGGCGAGCATATATTCGTCGGCCGCATCGAAGGCTTGCAGTGGTTCGTTTTGCTGCTCGGGCTGGCGGATCAGGTCGAGTTGGGCGAAGGGGCTATCGAGCAGGGGCATGGCGGGGGAAACTCTGGATAATCGACGGGTGTTCCGGGCCTGGGCGAGGAACCTTCTGAGTGGACTGCGACGCAGGCTTTGATGGGCGGCGTCATCACTCAGAACTGGTCGTAAATGTTACGTTTTTTTCACGGGGATTACATTCGGTGTTTTCAGTCGGATCGATGCAGGGGCACTAGAAAAGGCCATGCCTCATGGCCGTGAATACGGCGGCAATCTTGTTGGTGACCCCCAGCTTTCTCATGGCGCTGCTGATATGAAAGCCGACGGTACGCTCTGAAAGGCACAGGATCGTTGCGATATCGGCTGCGGTCTTGCCCATGGCCGACCATTGCAGGATCTCGGTTTCGCGGTTGGTGAGTTTATTGGGGCACTGGAACACCGGCTCCTTGGCATAGGTCTGGGCGACCACGGTATGCAGGGCATGGCATATCCACAGGACCTGGCCCGCTTTCTCGTAGAGTTCATGGGCGCACACCGGACGCTCGCGCCGCCCCAGGCGGATCATGCTGAAAAAACCCCGGAAGTCATGCACCGACTGGGCCCAGCCATAACTCAGCCCTTGGGTTTGTACGTGAACCCACATGTCAGGTACTGCTGAAAAGGTCTTCTCTTCCCAGACGAGCGGTAGCACATCGCGTCTACAGTGAGAGACCAAGGGATCTATTTCAAAGTAGTTTTCTGCTTTGTAGATTCTGTTCCATTCATCTGGATAGTTGTTGAGGTGGATGTTCCTGTTCGGCCGGTAAAGAGCATTGGAGCCCATTATAAAACCGCAATATTCAAAGCCTAGCTAATATGTAATGTTCAGAGCGGCGTCAAACATCGTGGTCACCTCATCCTCACCTTCAAGTTTGGGTACGCGTGTGTTTCGCCAGTTGACCATCGATCACACTCCATGAGTCATATCCTGATTGTCCGTAACGCACGTCCTCATAGCGTTACCGAATCGAGTGTAGGACAGCATCCAAAACCAGGGTGGGAATTTTCGCACTTAGCAGGGCGTTTCTTAGCGGAAATGATCGTTGGCGTCTTGTTGGAAAAATGTGGTTGGAAGGGCGCGCAAGGTAGAGGTTTTTATATTTTTCATAAGCTTATTGATAGTTGCTAACGCATGTGGCGCATGAGGGATAGTTGGAGGTAACGCCGATGGACAGGAGCTAATAGCTAAATAGTTTTAGTTGGTATCATATTGCTATCTCTTTATGTTCAACATATTGACCCTACCGCGAATCTGGTTTTTTACCCCCCCTAAACAACCTCAATGGCGCGCCTGGCTGGATGTCACTACAAACCAGCGGTGTTTCCGGGCGACGCTTTGGGGGACACTAGGGGTTACCTGTAGAGCGGAGCCCCCCATGACGGCCAGTGCGGAAAAATTCACACGCCAGACCCTGATCGATGTGCAGTCATTGACCCCCAGCCTGTTTACCCTGCGCACTACCCGCGATCCGGGTTTTCGTTTCACCGCCGGGCAGTTCGTGCGCCTGGGCGTGACCAAGCCCGATGGCAGCCTGGTATGGCGTGCCTATTCGGTGGTGTCGTCGCCCTTCGATGAGTTCCTGGAGTTTTTCTCCATCGTGGTTCCCTGCGGGGAGTTCACCAGTGAGCTGAGCCGCTTGCGCGTGGGCGATGAGCTGCTGGTGGAGCGCCAGGCCACCGGCTTCTTGACCCTCAATCGATTTGTCGATGGTCGCGACCTGTGGTTGCTGGGCACCGGCACGGGGATCGCGCCGTTTCTGTCGATTCTGCAGGACTTTGAAGTCTGGGAAAAATTCGAGCGCATTATCCTGGTCTACAGCGCCAGGGAAGCCCGGGAGCTGGCCTACCAGAGCCTTATCAAGCAATTGGGCGAGCGTGAGTACCTGAGCGAATACGCCCATAAACTCACCTACCTGCCCCTCGTGACCCGTGAGCAGCATCCAGGCGCATTGAATGGGCGGATCACCACCCTGATCGAGAATGGTGAACTGGAGCGTGCAGCAGGCGTGGCACTGACGCCGGAGCATTCGCGGGTGATGATTTGCGGCAACCCGCAGATGATTGATGACACCCGGCAATTGCTCAAGCAGCGCGATATGCAGTTGAGCCTGACGCGTCGGCCAGGGCAGGTGGCGGTAGAAAACTACTGGTAAAAAAAGGCGCCCGGTGAGAGGCGCCTTTTTGATTCAACGGCCGACAGGGGTTGCGGGCCGGCTACAGGGGCTTGTTGTTCTGGGCCTTGAGCAGATCGCGGATCTCTCCCAGCAGTTCCTCTTCCTTGGTGGGCACCGGTGGCAGGCTTGGCGCGGCAGCTTCTTCACGCTTGAGACGGTTGATGGCCTTGACGCCCATGAAGATCGCGAACGCGACGATCACAAAGTCGATGATGCTCTGGATGAATTTGCCGTAGGCCAGGACCACCGCCGGGACGTCGCCCTGGGCTGCCTTGAGCGTTACCGCCAGATCACCGAAGTCCACACCGCCGATCAACAGGCCGATGGGAGGCATCACCACGTCGCCTACAAAGGATGAAACAATTTTGCCGAAGGCTGCGCCGATGATAATACCGACGGCCATGTCGACCACATTACCTTTGACCGCGAAGGCCTTGAACTCACTGATCACGCCCATAGGTTATTCCTTGTTACAGTTGAGAGGAGAGGAAGTCAGTGTAAGTCAGTCTGCAGTGGCCTGCTTGATACAACTGCTAACACTGTTCGTTGTAATCGACACATTAAATCGCAAATAGTTTGCAAAGTGCCATCAATCGCGCGCGAAATAGCCGGCATTTCAACGCTTTACCACACTATTTTTTCAATCGGCTTGGTATGTGTTTTCTATTTATCTTCTGGCGCCAGGATCACTAGCCTCTGGCAAGCACCTGTAAAAGTGCATTACAAAAAACCAGAGGATTGCTTGATGAAAAACCTTACTGGCCGCAGGTCTATTGCTGCGCGCAATCTGCTGTTGATTGCCAGTACCAGCCTATTGTCGTTGTCGGTCAGCGCCGCCAACCTGACCCGCGATAATGGCGCGGCCGTAGGCGACAACCAGAACTCACAAACCGCCGGCGCCAACGGCCCGGTCCTGCTGCAGGATGTGCAACTGATCCAGAAGTTGCAGCGCTTTGACCGTGAACGTATCCCCGAACGTGTGGTGCATGCCCGTGGCACCGGCGCCCACGGCACCTTCACCGTCACCGATAACCTCAGCGACCTGACCAAGGCCAAAGTGTTTGCCGCCGGCGAGACCACGCCGGTGTTTGTACGTTTCTCCGCCGTAGTCCACGGCAACCACTCCCCGGAAACCCTGCGTGACCCCCGTGGTTTCGCCACCAAGTTCTATACCACCGAAGGTAACTGGGACTTGGTGGGCAATAACTTCCCGACGTTCTTTATCCGCGATGCCATCAAGTTCCCGGACATGGTGCATGCCTTCAAGCCGGACCCGCGCACTAACCTGGATGACGACTCCCGTCGCTTCGACTTCTTCTCCCATGTTCCCGAGTCCACCCGTACCCTCACCGAGTTGTATTCGGACTCCGGCACCCCGGCCAGCTATCGCGAGATGGACGGCAATAGCGTACATGCCTACAAGTTGATCAACGCCAAGGGCGAAGCGCACTACGTCAAGTTTCGCTGGAAGAGCCTGCAAGGCATCAAGAACCTGGATCCCAAACAAGTTATCGACGTCCAGGGCCGTGATTACAGCCATATGACAAACGACCTGGTGACCCATATCAACCAGGGCGACTTCCCCAAGTGGGACTTGTACGTGCAAGTACTCAAGCCCGAAGAACTGGCCAAGTTCGATTTCGACCCGTTGGACTCCACCAAGATCTGGCCCGATGTTCCCGAGCGCAAAGTCGGGCAAATGGTGTTGAACCGCAACCCGGGCAATGTATTCCAGGAAGTCGAGCAAGTCGCCATGGCCCCGTCCAACCTGATACCGGGTATCGAACCGTCGGAAGACCGTATGCTGCAAGGCCGGTTATTCTCCTATGCCGATACGCAAATATACCGTCTGGGCGCCAATGCGCTGCAACTGCCCATCAACGCGCCACGGGTCACCGTCAACAACGGTAACCAGGATGGTGCAATGAACGTGGGCAAGACCAGCACGGGCGTGAACTACCAGCCAAGCCGCCTGGAACCCCGGCAAGAGCCGCAAGGTGCGCGCTACAGCCAGATGCCCCTGGCCGGTAGCACCCAGCAGGCGAAGATCCAGCGCGAGCAGAACTTCAAGCAAGCAGGCGATCTGTACCGCTCCTTCAGCAAGAAGGAACGCCAGGACTTGATCGAGAACTTCGGTGGTTCCCTGGCGACCTCGGATGACGTCAGCAAGCACATCATCCTGTCGTTCCTCTACAAGGCCGACCCGGAGTACGGCACGGGCGTGGCCAAAGTGGCCAAGGGCGACCTGGCGCGGGTCAAGGCCCTGGCGGAAAAACTGACGGACTGATCCAGCCCTTCTGTAGGCGCGAGCACGCTCGCGCCTACAGAAGCCGTAGAGGAGGTTGAAGATGCGTAGCTTTATAGGGGCACTATTGACCTGCTGGTCCTTGAGTGTGTTCGCCGACCCGCAGGCCCTCAAGGCGCAGTTACAGGATTACTACTTCGACGCCGCCCGGCGTGGCGACGTGGAAATGCTCACGACCTTTATCGAATCGGGCTATTCCCTGAATACCGTCGATGACAAGGGCTACACCGCGCTGATCCTGGCCGCCTATCACGGGCACGAACCGGTCGTGGAGCAACTGCTGGCCGCTGGTGCCGATGCCTGTGTCCAGGACAAACGTGGCAATACGGCACTGATGGGGGCGATCTTCAAGGGCGAGCTGAGCATTGCCCGACGCTTGCTGGGCACCGCCTGCAACCCCGACCAGCGCAACGGCGCCGGACAGACGGCGGCCATGTACGCCGGGCTGTTCAAGCGCGTCGAATTGCTCGACGCACTCAAGGCCCAGGGCGCCGACCTGGACGCCGAAGACCCGCTGGGCAACAGCGCCACACGATTGGCCAACGGTGAAATCCGTACCGCAGCGCCACGCTGAGCTATCATCGCGGTTTTTCGGTTGGAGGTTCTCAGATGGCAAAGGCCAAGCGCATGTACGGCTGCACGGAGTGCGGCGCGACCTTTCCCAAATGGGCGGGCCAGTGTGGCGAATGCGGGGCGTGGAACACCCTCACTGAAACCATGATTGAAAGCGGCGGCGCAGCGGCACCCAGCGGTCGCTCCGGCTGGACCGGGCAACAAGCCCAGATCAAGACCCTGGCAGAAGTCAGCGTCGAAGAAATCCCGCGTTTTTCCACGGCGTCCGGCGAGCTCGACCGGGTACTCGGCGGTGGCCTGGTGGACGGCTCGGTGGTACTGATCGGCGGCGATCCGGGCATCGGCAAGTCAACCATCCTCCTGCAGACCCTGTGCAGCATCGCCAGCCGCATGCCGGCCTTGTACGTCACCGGCGAAGAGTCCCAGCAACAGGTGGCCATGCGCGCTCGCCGCCTGGGCTTGCCCCAGGACCAACTGCGGGTCATGACCGAAACCTGTATCGAAAGCATCATTGCCACCGCCCGTGTGGAAAAACCCAAGGTGATGGTGATCGACTCGATCCAGACAATCTTCACCGAGCAACTGCAATCGGCGCCGGGCGGGGTGTCCCAGGTGCGTGAGAGTGCAGCGTTGCTGGTGCGCTACGCGAAGCAGAGCGGCACGGCGATTTTCCTGGTGGGCCATGTCACCAAGGAAGGCGCGCTGGCCGGCCCGCGGGTGCTGGAGCATATGGTCGATACGGTGCTGTATTTCGAGGGTGAGTCCGATGGACGCCTGCGCCTGTTGCGGGCGGTGAAAAACCGGTTTGGCGCGGTCAACGAGCTGGGGGTGTTCGCCATGACGGACCGGGGGCTGAAAGAAGTCTCCAATCCTTCGGCGATCTTTCTGACCCGCGCCCAGGAAGAAGTACCGGGCAGTGTGGTGATGGCAACGTGGGAGGGCACCCGGCCGATGCTCGTGGAAGTCCAGGCCCTGGTGGACGACAGCCATCTGGCCAACCCGCGCCGGGTGACCCTGGGCCTGGATCAGAACCGCCTGGCGATGCTGCTGGCGGTGCTGCATCGCCACGGCGGGATTCCGACCCATGACCAAGACGTGTTCCTCAACGTGGTCGGCGGGGTCAAGGTGCTGGAAACCGCGTCGGACCTGGCCTTGATGGCGGCCGTGATGTCGAGCCTGCGCAATCGGCCGCTGCCCCATGACCTGCTGGTCTTTGGCGAGGTAGGCCTGTCGGGTGAAGTGCGCCCGGTGCCCAGTGGCCAGGAGCGGCTCAAGGAAGCCGCCAAGCATGGCTTCAAGCGCGCCATCGTGCCCAAGGGTAATGCGCCGAAGGAGGCGCCGCCGGGGTTGCAGGTGATTGCGGTGACGCGGCTGGAGCAGGCACTGGATGCCTTGTTTGAATAGCCCGCAACACTAGAAAACCAATGTGGTTGGGCGGTCAGAGGATCAGCAGCTCGCCCAGCTCCCGATGCAGCTCTTCCTCATCTCCCAGGTTCAGCTCGATCAACCTGCGCAAATGGCTGATCGAATCCAGGTCGATATGCGTGCACACAAACCCCAGTTGCCCCTTGTCGTCATGGGTCAGCCGCACTTGCATGCTCACGTCCGTGTCGGCGTCCAGGTGAATGTCCACCTCAAAGGGCTCGTCGTCCTTGCCCAACCAGGGCGCAGGCTTTTGCACCAGCAGCCCCTTGAGCGATAAATCCACCAGTTGCACCTGCCATTGCTGGCCGCCTTGCTTAAGCTCGGTCTTGGCATTGAAGGCAATCCGCCGAAAACGGCGGCGATCTGACGGCTGGTCGCTCATGGTGAAGCCCTCTGGAGATACAAGGATTGTAGCCTTACTGCATTATCGGGCGTTTATTTCGTTTTTTTCGCCCCGGCAAGGCTCTAGACCAACGTAGGGGGCTGGTCTTTAGGGCCCAGCGCGCTAAACTCGGACTGGCTGTCTTTCTGTCCAACCTGGCTGGAATATAAAAATGAAAAATAATAATAGCCTGCTCCGCCACCTACCCTGGCTGTTGCTGGCAATCATAGGCGCGTGCGCCCTGGGCGTCGTGGCTTTGCGGCGCGGCGAGGCGATCAACGCCTTGTGGATTGTAGTCGCGGCAGTCGCCATTTATCTGGTGGCTTATCGTTACTACAGCCTGTTCATCGCCAATAACGTGATGCAACTCGATCCACGGCGGGCCACCCCCGCAGTGATCAACAACGACGGTCTGGACTATGTGCCGACCAACAAACATATTCTTTTTGGTCACCACTTTGCCGCCATTGCTGGCGCGGGGCCTTTGGTCGGCCCGGTACTGGCGGCGCAGATGGGCTACCTGCCAGGTACCTTGTGGCTGATTGCCGGCGTGGTGTTGGCGGGTGCGGTGCAGGATTTCATGATCCTGTTCCTCTCCACCCGTCGCAATGGCCGTTCCCTGGGGGACATGGTCCGCGAAGAGATGGGCCGCATTCCCGGGACCATCGCGCTGTTTGGCTGCTTCCTGATCATGATCATCATCCTCGCGGTGCTGTCGCTGATCGTGGTCAAGGCCCTGGCCGAAAGCCCGTGGGGCATCTTTACGGTGATGGCGACCATCCCGATCGCGATGTTCATGGGCGTGTACATGCGCTACATCCGCCCGGGCCGCATCGGCGAGATCTCGGTCATCGGCGTGCTGTTGCTGCTGGGGTCGATCTGGCTCGGCGGGCAGATTGCCGCTGATCCGGTATGGGCCAAGGCCTTCACCTTCACCGGGATCCAGATCACCTGGATGCTGGTCGGCTACGGCTTTGTGGCGGCGGTCTTGCCGGTGTGGCTGATCCTGGCGCCGCGTGACTACCTGTCTACATTCCTGAAAATCGGCACCATCATCGCCCTGGCGATTGGCATCCTGGTCACCATGCCCGACCTGAAAATGCCGGCGCTGACCCAGTTTATCGATGGTACTGGCCCGGTGTGGAAGGGCGGCCTGTTCCCGTTCCTGTTCATCACCATCGCCTGTGGCGCGGTATCGGGTTTCCATGCGCTGATTTCCTCGGGCACCACGCCCAAGCTGTTGGCCAATGAAGCCCACTCGCGCTATATCGGTTATGGCGGCATGTTGATGGAGTCGTTCGTGGCCATCATGGCCATGGTTGCCGCCTCGGTGATCGAGCCAGGCGTGTACTTCGCCATGAACAGCCCAGCGGCGATTGTCGGCACTGATGTGGTGACCGTGGCGCAAACCGTCAGCAGCTGGGGCTTTGCGATTACCCCCGAAGCGCTGCAGGCAGTGGCCAACGATATCGGTGAAACCACCATCCTGGCCCGTGCCGGCGGTGCGCCGACCCTGGCGGTCGGTATTGCGCAGATCCTGCACAGTGTGCTGCCGGGTGAAAACACCATGGCGTTCTGGTACCACTTTGCGATCCTGTTTGAAGCGCTGTTCATCTTGACCGCCGTTGACGCCGGGACCCGTGCCGGGCGCTTCATGCTCCAGGACCTGCTCGGCTCCTTCGTGCCGGCGCTCAAGCGTACCGAGTCCTGGACCGCCAACCTGATCGCCACCGCAGGCTGCGTGGCGATGTGGGGCTACTTGCTGTACCAGGGCGTGATCGACCCGCTGGGTGGCATCAACACCTTGTGGCCGCTGTTCGGCATCTCCAACCAGATGCTGGCCGGTATCGCGCTGATGCTCGCTACCGTGGTGCTGATCAAAATGAAGCGCCAGCGCTACATCTGGGTGACCCTGCTGCCGGCTGTCTGGCTGCTGATCTGCACCACCACCGCAGGTTTCATCAAGCTGTTCGACGCCAACCCGGCGATCGGCTTCCTGTCGCTGGCCAAGAAGTACAGCGATGCGCTGGCCAATGGGCAGATCCTGGCCCCGGCCAAGAGCATCGACCAGATGCAGCACGTGATCTGGAACGCCTACACCAACGCGACGCTGACGGTACTGTTCCTGTTCGTGGTCTTCAGTATCCTGTTCTATGCCATCAAAGTCGGCGTGGCCGCCTGGGGCACCAAGGAACGTACGGATAAAGAAGCACCATTCCAAGCCATGCCGGACGCGTGATAGAGGGTTGCAAGCATGTTCAATGACATCGGTCGCCTCGGTAAATACCTCGGTCAGGCTGCGCGCCTGATGGTCGGCATGCCCGACTACGACACCTACGTCGAGCATATGCAAGCCAAACACCCGGACAAGCCGGTGATGGACTACAAGGCGTTCTTCCGCGAGCGCCAGGAAGCCCGTTACGGCGGCAAGGGCGGGCCCAAGTGCTGTTGATCCAATAGCGTTGGGCCTATGTAACCCCTTGTGGGAGCGGGCTTGTGTGGGAGCGGGCTTGCTCGCGATAGCATCACCTCGGTATACCAGGTAGACCGAGTTGCCTGCATCGCGAGCAAGCCCGCTCCCACACAAGCCCGCTCCCACATTTGTTTTGTGTTTCCTCAAGGAGAATATTTTGTCCTCTCCCATCCCCGTCACCGTCCTCAGCGGCTTCCTCGGCGCTGGCAAGACCACCTTGTTGCGCCACCTGCTCAAGGCCGAGCACGGCTTGAAAATTGCCGTGATCGAAAACGAATTCAGCGACGCCGGCATCGACACCCAGCTGCTGGGCGATGAACCGGTCCAGGTCATGACCCTGTCCAACGGCTGCGTGTGCTGCACCATCCACACCGACCTGACCAAGGCCCTGTACCTGCTGCTCGAACGCCTGGACAGCGGCGAGATCGCCTTCGACCGCCTGGTGATCGAATGCACCGGTCTGGCTGACCCGGCGCCGGTGGCCCAGACCTTTTTCATCGACGAGCAATTGCGCGAGCGCTATCTGCTCGACGGCATCATCACCCTGGTGGACGCGGCCCACGCCGAACACCACCTGAGCCAGACCATCGCCCAGGCGCAGATCGGCTTTGCTGACCGCCTGCTGGTGAGCAAGCGCGACTTGGTGGATGACGCCAGCTTCGAGGCCCTCAGCCAGCGCCTGACCCGCATCAACCGCCGTGCGCCGATCCGTGTGGTGGAGCATGGCAAGATCGATTTGGCGGAACTGCTGGATGTGCGCGGCTTCAACCTCAACGCCGGCATGACCTTGCGCCCGGTCAGCCAGGCGCTGTCCATCGACCGTATTTCCAGCCTGGTACTGCGCACCGAGCAGCCACTGGATATCGACCGTCTCAGTGAGTTCATGAATGAACTGCTGGAAGAACATGGCAAGCAACTGCTGCGCTACAAGGGCGTGCTGAACATCGCCGGGGAAGACCGGCGCATGGTGTTCCAAGGCGTGCTCAAGCTCTACGGGTTCGATTGGGACACCGAATGGGCCGAGGGTGAGCTGCGGGAAAGCGTGATTGTGTTTATTGCCGATGAGTTGCCGGAAGACAAGATCCGCGAAGGCTTCCAGCGGGTCTACCAACCCTGACTTGAAACGCGGTCAACAGGCATAAAAAAGCCCGGCTCAAGAGCCGGGCTTCTTATTCAAGCAACTGCAATCAAGCGCCGTATACCGGCAGCTTCTTGCAGATGGCCTTGACCTTCTCACGTACCGCGTCAATCACGGCTTCGTTGGACAGGTCTGCCAGGATGTCGCAGATCCAGCCAGCCAGTTCCTTGCACTCTGCTTCCTTGAAGCCACGAGTGGTCACGGCCGGGGTGCCGAAGCGCAGGCCCGAGGTGACGAATGGCGAACGTGGGTCGTTCGGGACCGAGTTCTTGTTCACGGTGATGAAGGCTTTGCCCAGGGCTGCGTCAGCATCTTTACCGGAGATGTCCTGCTTGATCAGCGACAGCAGGAACAGATGGTTCTCGGTGCCGCCGGACACCACGTCAAAACCGCGCTCGATGAACACAGTGGCCATGGCCTTGGCGTTTTTCACCACTTGTTGCTGGTAAGTCTTGAACTCAGGCTGCAACGCTTCCTTGAAGCAGATGGCCTTGGCCGCGATCACGTGCTCCAGCGGGCCGCCCTGGGCGCCCGGGAAGACTGCGGAGTTCAGCTTCTTCTCGATCTCGGCGTTGGCGCGCGCCAGGATCAGGCCGCCACGTGGACCGCGCAGGGTCTTGTGGGTGGTGGTGGTCACGACGTCAGCGTAAGGCACCGGGTTCGGGTAGATGCCCGCGGCGACCAGACCGGCCACGTGGGCCATGTCGACGAACAGGTAGGCACCCACTTTGTCGGCGATTTCACGGAAACGTGGGAAGTCGAGGATCTGCGAGTAGGCAGAGAACCCGGCCACGATCATTTTTGGCTTGTGCTCGACCGCCAGGCGCTCGACTTCGTCGTAGTCGATCAGGCCGTTGCCGTCGATGCCGTACTGCACGGCGTTGTACAGCTTGCCGGAGGAGGATACGCCAGCGCCGTGGGTCAGGTGACCGCCGTGGGCCAGGCTCATGCCCAGGATGGTGTCGCCGCCTTGCAGCAGGGCCAGGTAAACAGCGCTGTTGGCTTGGGAGCCAGCGTGTGGCTGGACGTTGGCATAGTCGGCGGCGAACAGTTCCTTGGCACGGTCGATGGCCAGTTGCTCGACGATATCGACGAATTCGCAACCGCCGTAGTAACGCTTGCCCGGATAACCTTCGGCGTACTTGTTGGTCAGAACCGAACCTTGAGCCTCCATCACCGCAGGGCTGGTGTAGTTTTCCGAAGCGATCAGCTCAATGTGCTCTTCCTGGCGCACGGCTTCTTGCTCCATGGCGGCAAAGAGATCGGCGTCGTACTTGGCAATAGTCAAATCACGGCTGAACATGGCGGTCCTCAAGGATCGGGGGCAGAAAAGAGGGGCATTCTAACCCAATGGGTTTTAGATGGCATATGAAAGGACATCATGTCGCAGACAAGTGGCGTTCATGGTAGCCAGATCGTTCCCACGCTCTGCGTGGAAATGCATCCAGTGATGCTCTGCGTCAGGGCTTAAAAGCGGACGCGGAGCGTCCAGGGTTGCGCTCCCACGCAGAGCGTGGGAGCAATCATTTTAACTGTGGGAGCGGGCTTGCCCGCGATGAGGCCATCTGCCCCACCACATGATTTCAGTCGAACATGAAAAGCGCATCGTTACAGAACTGCGCCTCAAACCGATTGGCCGGCATCGGCCGCCCGAACAGGTAGCCCTGCACCTCGTCACAGCCATGCTCGCGCAGGAAGTCCAGTTGCTCATGGGTTTCCACGCCCTCGGCGATCACCGCCAGGTTCAGGCTGTGGGCCATGGCAATGATTGCCCGGGCAATCTGCGCGTCCTGTTCGCCGGACGGCAGGCCGTCGACGAAGGTGCGGTCGATCTTCAGCACGTCGATGGGGAATTGCTTGAGGTAGTTGAGCGATGAGTAGCCGGTGCCGAAGTCGTCCACGGCGATGCTCAGGCCGAGGTTTTTCAGGCTGGCGAGGATCTGCAGGGCCTCGTTGACCTCGCGCATCAGGATGCTTTCGGTCAGCTCCAACTCCAGGCACGCCGGCGGCAGGCCGGTTTCCTTGAGGATGGTGGCGATCCGCGTGCCCAACTGCCCGTCGGAGAACTGCCGCGCCGAAATATTCACCGAGACCTTGGGCACCCGCACCTTGTTCTGGTGCCAGGTCTTGAGTTGGCGGCAGGCCTCGTCGATCACCCAGTCGCCCACATCCACCACCAGGCCCAACTCTTCGAGCACCGGGATGAAATCCCCCGGCGGCACCAGGCCACGGCGTGGGTGACGCCAGCGCAGCAGGGCTTCGGCGCCGGTCAAACGTTTGCCATCGCCACTGAACTGCGGCTGGTAATAGAGCACGAATTCGTTCTGGTCCAGGGCATGGCGCAGGTCGCTTTCCAGCTCCAGGCGCTCCAGGGCGCTGGCGTTCATGTCGGCCTGGTAGAACTGGAAGTTGTTCTTGCCGCGTTCCTTGGCGTGGTACATCGCCGTGTCGGCGTTTTTCATCAGTTGGCTCAGCTCGTTGCCGTCCTGGGGGCTCAGGGCGATACCGATACTGGCGGTGACAAAAAACTCGCGACCTTCCAGCACAAACGGCCTCACCAGGCTGGCGAGGATTTGCTCGGCCACATGAATCGCCCGGTTCAGTGCCATTTCGCGGCTGACCCGTGGTTGCAAAAGCAGGGTGAACTCGTCACCGCCCATGCGCGCCACGGTATCGTCCTCGGCCACGCAGCCGAGCAGGCGGGTGGCCATTTCCTTGAGCATGCGATCGCCGGCGGCGTGGCCCAGGGAGTCGTTGATCGGCTTGAAGCGGTCGAGGTCGAGGAACATCAGCACCACCCACGACTTCTGCCGTTCGGCCGACTGCAAGGCGGTGTGCAGGCGGTCCTGGAACAGCGTGCGGTTGGGCAGGTGGGTCAGGGCGTCGTAGTAGGCCAGGCGGTGGATGCGTTGCTCGCTGGCCTTGCGCTCGCTGATATCGCTGAAAAAGCACACGTAGCTGGCCAGGTCGCCTTCGTCATCGAGCACCGCCGTAATGCCGACCCAGGCCGGGTAATGCTCGCCGCTGCGGCGCTTGAGCCACACTTCGCCTTCCCAGGTGCTGTGCTGGTGCAACTGCTTGAGCACGTAGCGCAGGTGGGCTTCCTGTTGTTCGTCGACTGTGAGCATGTTTGGCAACTGGTCGAGCACATCGGCCACGGCATAACCGCTGACCCGGCTGAAGGCTTCGTTGGCTTGCACGATATAGCCGGCCGGGTCGGTGATCAGGATCGCCGACGTTGAGTGCTCGAATACCGTGGCCGCCATGCGCAGGTCTTTCTCGGCGCGGCGTTGCTGGCTGATATCGCGGCCCACGCCGAGGATGCCCTCGAACGCGCCGTGCTCGTCCCACACCAGCACCAGGCGCAGCTCGATCGGCACCTTGCGCCCGTCGGCCCGCAGGCAATCGAACAGGAACAGCTGGGTCTGCACATCATCGCGCAGCAGGGCCAGGGCTTCGGGCTGGTCCAGGGCGCGGCTGACCCGTTCGACCAGGGTGTAGATGCCGGTCAGTTGCTGCGGGTTGGCGATGGTCGATTGCCAGCCGTTCTTGAAAATCCAGTCGACTTCATAGCCCAGCACCGCATTCACCGACGGGCTCACGTAGTTGAGGGCCAGTTTACTGTCGGTGGAGAAAATCACGTCGCTGATGCTTTCGGCCAGCATGCGGTAGCGCTGCTCACTGTCGCGCAGGGATTCGCTGGCTTCGATTTGGTCGGTGATGTCCTTGGCCACGCCGATAATCCGTGTGACCTGGTCGGTCTTGTCCCGGGCCAGGGCCTGTTCGCGGATCTCGAAGCGCCGCCACTGGTTGTTGCGGTGCCGAAAGCGCAACTGGCATTGCAACTGCGCCAGGTAACCGGCAGTGCGTTGTTGCTGGCGCAGGTCGTGATAGTGCTCGGCGTCTTCGGGGTGCAGCAGGATCTCCCAGAAATACTCGCCCATCTGCTGCAGTTCGTGCTTGTTGTAGCCCAGGGTGTGGCCCAGGTGGTGGTTGCTGAAGATCATGCGCTGGCTGATCACATCCTGCACATACAGGTGGTCAGGCACGGTGCGCACCACGTCCGACCAGAAGGCCTCGCGCTCCACCAGCGACAGCTCCACCAGTTTGCGGCTGGTGATATCGCTGATGCTGAGGATCACCGCCTTATAGTCGTGCTGTTCTTCCGGCAGGCGCATGACCAGCCACAGGTACTGGTCGTTGCCCTGGATGTCGCTGATTTGAATCTCCAGCTCCAGCTGCTTGTGCTCGGTCAACACCGCCTCAAGCACCTGGTAGCCAATGGCGCTGGTGTTCAGTGGGCAACCGTCGATCAAGCGTTCCCAGGCCTGTTCGCAGGACGCCACGTTCAGCAGGCGCACAGCGACCTGGTTGACCTCGGTGATACGCAGCTCCTTGAGCAGTTGCTGGCGTTGCTCGGGGCTGTTTTGCAACCAGTCCTGCAATTGCTCGCGGGTGTGCAACTGGGCTTTGTCGAAGAAACCGCGCAGGCCCGACAGGTCGAGCACGCACAAGGCCACGCCGGTGCCGTCGAAAATATCCTGGTAGCGGCGCCGGCCCTCGTTGACCTGGCGCTGGCGGCGTCGCATGTTCAGCAGCACCAGCACCGGGATCAGCGAAAAGGCCAGGCCCAGCAGGCATTTGCCGATAAACGCCGGCAGCAGTTGCTCCAGCACGGCGGCGCGATCAAACAGGCCGCGCAGTTGCCAGTCGCTTTTGCTCAAGGGGGTGACCAGGACGGTCTTGTTCAGCTCTTCGGGGGTCAGCCCGGCCGACCACTGGCTGGGCATGCCGCTGTCGCGGCTGACAACCTGATGGTTAAACTGGTTTTCAATCACCCACATCGGCCGTGGGCCCTGGCCGTCCTGGCGGGTCAGGTTGGCCAGGTAATTGGGGGCCAGGCGCAACGCCCAATAGAGCTTGGTGCCGCCGCTGGGTTGGTGCAGTAGCAGGTAGATGACCGAGCCATCGCTGTTATTGCTTAGGTAATAGGACTGGGCATGGCTGTGCTTGACCAGCTCTTCGAGCCAGGCGCTGTCCTGGCTGTTGTCGGCCGTGTCACTGATGATTGCGCCGCTGGGGGCGAGCAGGGCGACGCTGCGCAGCTCCGGCAATGAGCGCTGCAGGCTGCGCATCAAGGCCTGGTGTTGTTCTGCGTTGCGCGGCGGCTCGATGATCGGCAGCAGGTTGAGGGCGATTTGCGCGCTCAGGGCCATGTTCAGGCTGATCTGTTCGGCCAGGTCGGCGCTGTAGTCGATGGTGTATTGCTGCTGGTTCTTCTGGTTTTGCTGCAGTTGGTCCAGCAGTTGCCAGAACAATAGCGCAAGCAACAACAGGACCAGCGTCGCCAACGCGCCCTTGAGAGTTCCGTGCAGGGGGGCACCCGGCGCAATATGGGCTGCGCGCAAGGGGCTTGGCTTTGTTACGTTGGTCAAGCTGTGATCCTGCGGTTTGGCTGGACTGGCGCGCGACGTGCACTATAGGCCGGACGCCCGGAGGGCGGTTAGCATGCCCTGAGTTGTGGCAAAGTGCCAGTCCCGCCTGGCGGGACTATCAGGTCGGGCCAGTACTGATCAAGGCATCCGCCAGTCTGAATAGAATCCCTAGTGCAAAGCAACTGATAACCACAGAAGCTGTGCGGTTTATTGTCCGCGGCGTCAGCCAGGCATGCCCGCTGCGTCTGAGGCGCGCGCCGAACAGCACCCAGGCGCAGCCAACGGGGATCACCACCGCCGTGAATTGCATGACGAATTGCCCATTTTTTGGGCGGCGCGTTGCCGGGTATTGTGCTCTATCTGGGCTACAGCCGGAAAAAGCGCGGCTCAAAAGCGCCTGTCAATCTGCCCGCCGCCGCTGACTTAGGTTAACCTTGATCATTCGATGTGCTACGTACAGCGCCATGACGCTACGCAGGCCCTGTTCTCATCTTTTTACGAGGTCCACATTTTGGCTCAATACGTTTTCACCATGCATCGGTTGGGCAAAGTTGTTCCACCGAAGCGGGAAATCCTGAAAAACATTTCGCTGTCCTTCTTCCCGGGCGCCAAGATCGGCGTGCTCGGCCTCAACGGTTCGGGTAAGTCCACGCTGCTGAAAATCATGGCCGGCGTCGACACCGAATTTGAAGGCGAAGCCCGCCCGATGCCCGAACTGAACATCGGCTACCTGCCGCAAGAGCCGATCCTGGACCCGTCCAAGACCGTGCGTGAAGTGGTCGAGGAAGCCGTCAGCGTGATCAAGGACGCCCAGGCCCGCCTGGACGAGGTCTACGCCGCCTACGCCGAGCCGGATGCCGACTTCGACAAACTGGCCGCCGAACAGGCCAAGCTCGAAGCCATCCTGCAGGCCGGCGACGGTCACAACCTGGAGCGCCAGCTGGAAGTCGCCGCCGATGCCCTGCGCCTGCCGGCCTGGGACGCCAAGGTCGAGCACCTGTCCGGTGGTGAAAAGCGCCGCGTGGCCCTGTGCCGCCTGCTGCTGTCGGCCCCTGACATGCTGCTGCTCGACGAACCGACCAACCACCTGGACGCCGATTCCGTGGCCTGGCTGGAACACTTCCTCCATGACTTCCCGGGCACCGTGGTTGCGATCACGCACGACCGGTACTTCCTGGACAACGTCGCCGGCTGGATCCTGGAGCTCGACCGTGGCGCCGGTATCCCTTACGAGGGTAACTACTCCGGCTGGCTGGAAGCCAAGTCCGACCGTCTGGCGGCCGAATCCAAGCAGCAGTCGGCCCATGAAAAGGCCATGAAGGACGAACTGGAATGGGTGCGCAAAGGCGCCAAGGCTCGCCAGTCGAAATCCAAGGCCCGTCTGCAACGCTTCGAGGAAATGCAGTCCCAGGAATTCCAGAAGCGCAGCGAGACCAACGAAATCTACATCCCGGCCGGTCCGCGCCTGGGTGACAAGGTCATCGAGTTCAAGAACGTCTGCAAGGGCTATGGCGACCGCGTGCTGATCGACAACCTATCGTTCTCCATGCCTAAAGGCGCCATCGTCGGCGTGATCGGCGGTAACGGCGCGGGTAAATCCACGCTGTTCCGCATGCTGATGGGCAAGGAACAACCGGATTCGGGCACCATCGAAGTCGGCGAAACCGTGCAGTTGGCCTGTGTCGACCAGAGCCGGGAAGACCTCGATGGCAGCAAGACCGTGTTCCAGCAGATTTCCGACGGTTCCGACCAGATCCGTATCGGCAACTATGAAATCCCGTCGCGCACCTACGTGGGACGTTTCAACTTCAAGGGCGGCGACCAGCAGAAGTTCGTCAAGGACCTGTCCGGTGGTGAGCGCGGTCGCTTGCACCTGGCCCTGACCCTGAAAGAGGGCGGCAACGTCCTGCTGCTCGACGAACCGTCCAACGACCTCGACGTTGAAACCCTGCGCTCCCTGGAAGAAGCCCTGCTGGACTTCCCGGGCGCCGCGATTGTGATCTCTCACGACCGGTGGTTCCTTGACCGCGTGGCCACGCACATCCTGGCGTACGAAGACGACTCGCAAGCGGTGTTCTTTGAAGGCAACTACACCGAGTACGAAGCCGATCGCAAGAAGCGCCTGGGCGAAGCCGCTGCCCAGCCGCACCGGGTACGCCACAAGAAACTGGCCTGAACCGGGTTGGTTTGAAAAAAACGGAGCCTTCGGGCTCCGTTTTTTTTGGCGCAATAGAGAGGGGCCGAGGTGACTTCATCGCAGGCAAGCCAGCTCCCACATCAGATCGCGTACCTCTGCTACGACACGGTCAAATGTGGGAGCTGGCTTGCCTGCGATAGCGGTTTAACTATTGGTGCATCTCTGGCATTGAAATCCCTGTTGGAGGGCAGAAAATCAGGGTTATTTATATCTATTGCACCATTTAAATTCACAAAAGCGACATTTTGCCCTGTCGCGGTGCGACATGAATTGATAAAGTCCTGGGCAAATCGCCATTAACGACAATAAATCTGCCGAGACTTTTCATGATCGAATCCGTCGAATCCTTCCTTGCCCGCCTCAAAAAACGCGACCCGGACCAGCCGGAATTCCACCAAGCCGTAGAAGAAGTCCTACGCAGCCTGTGGCCTTTTCTTGAAGCCAATCCCCACTACCTGACCTCGGGCATTCTGGAGCGTATCTGCGAGCCGGAACGGGCCATTACCTTCCGGGTATCGTGGGTCGATGACCAGGGCAAGGTCCAGGTCAATCGCGGTTTCCGTATCCAGATGAACAGCGCCATCGGCCCCTATAAAGGCGGCTTGCGCTTTCACCCGTCGGTCAACCTGGGGGTGCTGAAATTCCTCGCTTTCGAGCAGACCTTCAAGAACTCCCTGACCTCGCTGCCCATGGGCGGCGGCAAGGGCGGCTCGGACTTTGACCCCAAGGGCAAGAGCGACGCCGAAGTTATGCGTTTCTGCCAGTCGTTCATGAGCGAGTTGTACCGCCATATTGGCGCGGACGTGGACGTACCGGCCGGCGATATCGGCGTGGGTGCCCGGGAAATCGGTTTCCTGTTTGGCCAGTACAAGCGCCTGAGCAACCAATTCACCTCGGTATTTACCGGCAAGGGCATGAGCTACGGCGGCAGCCTGATCCGCCCGGAAGCCACCGGTTTTGGTTGTGTGTACTTTGCCGAGGAGATGCTCAAGCGCCAGGGCCAGCGCGTCGAAGGCAAGCGTGTGGCGGTTTCCGGCTCAGGCAACGTCGCGCAATACGCGGCACGCAAGGTCATGGACCTGGGCGGCAAGGTGATTTCCCTGTCCGACTCCGAAGGCACCCTGTACTGCGAGAGCGGCTTGACCGAGGAACAATGGTCGGCCCTGTTGGAGCTGAAAAATGTGCAGCGCGGACGCATCAGCGAACTGGCCTCGCGTTTCGGCCTGGAATTCCGTGCCGGCCAGGCCCCCTGGGAACTGGTGTGCGACATCGCCCTGCCATGCGCGACCCAGAACGAACTGGACGCCGAAGCCGCCCGCACCCTGCTGCGCAACGGCTGCATCTGCGTGGCCGAAGGCGCCAACATGCCCACCACCCTGGAGGCTGTGGATATCTTTATCGAAGCGGGCATCCTGTTCGCCCCGGGCAAGGCGTCGAACGCCGGCGGCGTGGCCGTGAGTGGCCTGGAAATGTCGCAAAACGCCATGCGCCTGCTGTGGACCGCCGGTGAAGTGGACAGCAAGCTGCACAACATCATGCAGTCGATCCACCATGCCTGCGTGCACTACGGTGAAGAAAACGGCCGGGTCAACTACGTGAAAGGCGCGAACATCGCCGGTTTTGTGAAAGTGGCGGATGCGATGCTGGCGCAGGGCATTGTCTAAGGTGCGACCTGAGCGACACCGATGATCCCTTGTGGGAGCTGTCGAGCCCCAGCGAGGCTGCGATAGCGGTAGGTCAGTTACAGGTTGACTGCCTGGCCCAGCGCAATCGCAGCCTCGCTGGGGCTCGACAGCTCCCACATTCGTTACTGGCTGCGATAGGCCCGTGCCGCGTCGCGATCCTTCTCCTGCTGCCAGGCGCGTTCGCGCTCATCCCAATGGCGTTCCCTATACTCATTGCGGTCTTCGCTCTCACGCATGGCCTTGCACTGGCGAAAGCCATCTTCCCAGCCTTCGGCATAGGCACGGTCTTTCAAATAGCGCGGGACGTTTTTGCGAAACGTCCCGGTGATCACCCCGGCGGCCTGGCGCCCACTGGTGCAGCCATCGTCAAACCCGTCGGCGAAGGCCGGTGGATACCCCTTGGCCAGTAACTCATCATGGGTGGATTGGCAGCCTGAAAGCGCCATCACCACCCCCAGCATCACCGCGAACCGCCACATCTCATACTCCCTGGCCATTAAGTGGCCCCTATGGGAAGTCTAGAAGGGGATTCGTCGGGGAGATGTGAAGGCCGGGTGAGCAATTTGTTTGAACGGCAAATTTTCTGTGGCGAGCGCAGGTTATGTCGTGGGTTGCACAAGTGCAGCGTGTTCGGCCAGTTCCTGCTGGATGAAGGCGGCAATCATCGCGCGATACACCTGCTCGGTGACGTCGGGGTTGGCGCCAAGGGTTTGCGCCAAATCGCGAACCTTGCTGATGACCTGTTCGACGCGCTGGGGCGCCTTGACCCCATCGCTGTCTTTTTTGAAATAGGCGGCCTGGGACACGAAACTGCCGCGCTCGGCCAGCAGGGCGACGATCTGGCGGTCAAGGCGGTCGATGTTTTCCCGGACGTGTTCAAGGCTGGTGCAGGTAACGGCCATGTCGTAAGAACTCCTTGGGGTGTGGGATAAACGCGGGCCCAATGTGGGAGCGGGCTTGCTCGCGATGCAGGCGCCTCGGTGTGTCAGTTACACCGCGGTGATGCTATCGCGAGCAAGCCCGCTCCCACACAGCCCCACATTGGATCTTCAGTGGGCTTTGGGGCCGCTCAGTAGTGATACCACTTCAGCTCAAGCATCACTTCGTTCACCGGCGTTGCCAAGTGGCTGAACTCGCGCTGCGCACTCAGGCGCACACCCAGGTTACGCGACACTTCCCACTGTTGATTGAGGCTGATACTACGCCGTACCTCGCCATTGGTGAAAAAGTCGCCCTTGGCCTCCAGGCTCAGGTTGCCCAGCGGGTTTTTCCACAGCAGGCCGGTGTTGAAGCCGGCAGCGGGGGAGATGAATTCGTTGAAGTCATTATTATGTTCCACGCGCACGGTGCCGAGGGCGAAGCCGAGCATGTCGTCGTGCAATTGCCAGGTGCCGCCGGCGCCACCGTTGACGTGGCTGACCAGGGTTTCGTCGTCATGCTTGCCCGGTACGCGCTCCAGGCCGCCGGTGACTTGCCAGGACAGCGGCTGCAATAGCTCATTGCGTGGGGTCAGGGAGCGGATGGTCGCCAGGTCCAGTTGCTGCAATTGCCAGTTGTTGCCTTCGTACTGGCGCAGTTTCATCTGCAGGATTTCGATCTGCGCGCCCAGGGGGAAGCCTTCGGCGTTGTCGTTGAGGTCGTGGTAGGCCATGCGCAGGCCGTATTCGCCGAAGGCCTTGTCGCCACGGGTGCCGATACCGGCTTGCCAGGTCCGCGATTCATGGCCGTTTTCCGGCAGGCCGGGGCGCTCGATCTGCAGGTCGGGCGCCGGGTTCTGGTTGATGGCCCGCAATAACTCGAAACTGCGCTGGGAGCGTTCGCTGTCGCGCTCCAGGCCGTTGGCGCGATAGCGGCCCAGGCGGTAGGCGGCGTCGATGATCAGGGCCTGGCGGTCTTTGCCCAGGCTTTTGAACGTCGGGTCTTGCAATTGCTTTTGGTCATCGCTGATCTTCAGCACCCATTGCTGCTCGGCACTGTCCAGGGGCTTGGCGCGCTCCAGCAACTCGCGCTCGCGGGATGGGCGGTAGTCGATCTTTTCCACCAGGCCCGCGTCTTTCACCGCCTTTACCGTGTCGGTGGGGATGGCAGTCAGCGGGAACTGTTCGGTCAGGCGCAGGCCGGGACGGGCCACTTGCAGCAGTTCCAGCAGGCGGTACGAGCAGTTTTCGTCGAAGAAGAAGTAGTCGAACTGGATCTGCTTGAGTTCCCACACGTGCTCGACCATGCGCTCGGTCTCGACCTGGGTCAGGTTCAGGCGGTATTCCCACAGGTCGCGGTTCTCCAGGCTGCGGTATTCCGAGAGTTTTTCCTGGTAGGGCACCAGGGCGAACAGGCCGGGATAACCGCCCATCAGGCCTTTCCAGGCGTAGAGGATGCTGTTGTCCGACCCTTCGATATAGGCACCGAAGTTGATCGCGTAGCTGAGCAGCGCAGTCTTGTTGCTTTGCACGTCTGCCTGGTCGATGCGCAGCAAGGTATGGCCGAACATCGATGACGGGCTGTTGAGATAGGCCGCTGGGAAGATCATCACCGCGCTGTGGGGCGCGACGTCCTTGAACCACTGCTTGAATTCGGCGCAGTCCACGGCGGGCAGGTCAGTCAGGTGCAACTGGTCCTTGAGCCAGCGGGTGCGGGCCGGGTACACGCATTGGGCATGTTTTTCGCCGAGGTTGGCCGGGGCGTACAGCGCATCCACGGTGGCCTTGAGCTCGGCGTCCGGGTGGTGCGCGCCGTCTTTGGCGAGGAAGAACTTCTGGTCGCTGACATAGCTGCGCCAGCCTTTGAGCTTGCCGGCTTCGTAGTGCCCCAGCGAGAGCCAGAACGGATCATTGGCCAGTTGCTGCAAACGTTGATCATCAAGGTGCGGCGCCGCAGATAGCGGGGCGCAGGCAAAGAGTGCCAGGCAGGCAAGGCGTTTGAGCATAGGGGGCAACTTAAGTCGGAATAAATAAAGACCCGGGAAAGGGGCAGGTCCAAAAAATAAAACCCGCGCCGGGTAAGGGCGCGGGCAGGTCGAGCTTAAGCCTGGGTAGCGTATTTCGCCAGGCGGGCGTCGCCCTTGAGAACAGCGATGGTGTTGGAGTGCACGTCTTCTGCGGTCACGTCAGCCTTGCTGAAGATTTGCTGGAAGTGTTCGTGAGTCACCGCGGCGAAGTGGTCGCGGTCTTCAGGGGCAACGCCCAGGACCACGGCATAGGTGGTCAGTGCTTCGCCATTGCCTTTGGCCATGTCTTCGGACAGCTCGTTCATCATGCCATTCATGGCAATCCACGATTTGCCGCCGTAAGTCAGCGCGCTGTTGGTGCTGCAACCGTTGGTGCCCGAGGTCATGCCGAAGGTGGCGTTACCGGAGGTGCCGTTGGTGGTAGAAGCCAGGAAGTGGGCTGGCGTGCCGCGCTGGCCTTCAAACAGCATGTTGCCCCAACCGCAGTTCGGGCCACCTGGCGCTTCGGCCATTGCATTGAGGGAGACAACGGTGAAGAGAGTACCGAGAAGGATCCGTTTCATAGCTTTGTTCTCTTAGTGTGCAAACCAATGGACAAGGGTTCAGGCGCCTCAAGGCGCCCTAGGGGCCAGTTATTTAGTCCAACCCGCGCAGTTTGGAGTTTAGGCATGTTCCAAGGGTTCCGTGGTTTTTTGTAAAACAATCAGTGCAGACTGGTTTTTTTGCAGGCGCCATCCCGTGTCTATGCTTTACCTCAGTCGTGCCTTGCCAGCCGGCTACGCACGGCGCCAGAATGCCGCCATTGCCCCGCCTGATGTAAGGAAGCCCGATGCCTGATCCTGTTGCTGCCAGCTTGCGTCTAGCGCCCGAAGCGCTGACCCGCCCTTTCTCCGCTGAACAGTTCAGCTTCTCGACCACCAATGATTTGGAGCCCTTTCGCGGTGTGCTTGGCCAGGAACGCGCGGTTGAAGCCTTGCAGTTCGGTGTGGCCATGCCACGCCCCGGTTACAACGTGTTTGTCATGGGCGAGCCCGGTACCGGCCGCTTTTCGTTCGTCAAACGCTACCTCAAGGCCGAAGGCAAACGCCTGCAGACCCCGGCAGACTGGGTCTATGTCAATAATTTCGATGAGCCGCGCGAGCCCCGCGCCCTGGAGTTGCCAGCGGGTGGCGCGGCGCCCTTTATCGCCGATATCAGCGGCCTGATCGACAACCTGGTCGCCACCTTCCCGGCGGTGTTCGAGCACCCGACGTACCAGCAACGCAAAAGTGCGATCGACCGCGCCTTCAACCAGCGCTACGACCGCGCCCTGGATGTGATCGAGCGCCTGGCCCTGGAAAAGGACGTGGCGCTGTACCGCGACAGCACCAACATCGCCTTTACCCCGATGCTCGATGGCAAGGCCCTGGACGAGGCCGAGTTCTCGCAGTTGCCGGAAGTCGACCGCGAGCGTTTCCACACGGATATTTCCGAGCTCGAAGAGCGCCTCAACGAAGAACTCGCCAGCCTGCCGCAGTGGAAGCGCGAGTCCAACAACCAGATGCGCCAGTTCAACGAAGAGACCATTACCCTGGCCTTGCAGCCGTTGTTGGCGCCGTTGTCCGAGAAGTACGCCGAGAACGCGGGTGTCTGCGGCTACCTGCAGGCGATGCAGGTCTATCTGCTCAAGACCGTGGTCGAGCTGCTGGTGGATGACGCGAAAACCGACGCCCAGGCGCGCAAGTTGCTCGAGGAGCAATACTGCCCGAGCCTGGTGGTGGGCCATCCGCTCAATGGCGGCGCACCGGTGGTGTTCGAGCCGCACCCGACCTACGACAACCTGTTTGGCCGGATCGAGTACAGCACCGACCAGGGCGCGCTCTACACCACGTACCGGCAACTGCGCCCGGGGGCGTTGCACCGTGCCAACGGCGGTTTCCTGATCCTCGAAGCCGAGAAGATGCTCAGCGAGCCGTTTGTCTGGGACGCGCTCAAGCGGGCCCTGCAATCGCGCAAGCTGAAGATGGAGTCGCCCCTGGGCGAGCTGGGCCGCCTGGCCACCGTGACCCTCAACCCGCAAGTGATCCCGTTGCAGGTCAAGGTCATCATCATTGGCGCCCGTTCGCTGTACTACACCCTGCAAGACCTGGATCCGGACTTCCAGGAGATGTTCCGGGTGCTGGTGGATTTCGATGAAGACATCCCGATGGTCGATGAAAGCCTGGAGCAGTTCGCCCAGTTGCTGAAAACCCGGACCTCGGAAGAGGGCATGGCACCGCTGACCTCCGATGCGGTGGCGCGCCTGGCGACCTACAGCGCACGGCTGGCGGAACACCAGGGGCGTTTGTCGGCGCGGATCGGCGACCTGTTCCAGCTGGTCAGCGAGGCGGATTTCATTCGTCACCTGGCGGGTGATGAGCGCACCGATGCCGGGCATATCGAGCGCGCGCTGAAGGCCAAGGCCACCCGTACCGGGCGGGTTTCGGCGCGGATCCTCGACGACATGCTCGCCGGGGTCATCCTGATCGACACCGCCGGCGCGGCCGTGGGCAAGTGCAACGGGCTGACGGTGCTGGAGGTCGGTGATTCGGCATTCGGCGTGCCGGCGCGGATTTCGGCCACGGTGTACCCGGGCGGCAGCGGCATTGTCGATATCGAACGTGAGGTCAACCTCGGCCAGCCGATCCACTCCAAGGGCGTGATGATCCTGACCGGTTACCTGGGCAGCCGCTATGCCCAGGAGTTCCCCCTGGCGATCTCCGCGAGCATCGCCCTGGAGCAATCCTACGGGTACGTCGACGGCGACAGCGCCTCGTTGGGTGAGGCCTGCACGTTGATTTCGGCCTTGTCGAAGACGCCGCTCAAGCAGTGCTTTGCCATTACTGGCTCAATCAACCAGTTTGGCGAAGTGCAGGCGGTGGGCGGGGTCAACGAGAAGATCGAAGGTTTCTTCCGCCTGTGCGAGGCCCGTGGCTTGACGGGCGAGCAGGGCGCGATCATTCCCCAGGCCAACGTCGCGACGCTGATGCTTGATGAGAAGGTGTTGCAGGCCGTGCGGGCAGGGCAGTTCCATGTGTATGCCGTGCGCCAGGCCGACGAGGCCTTGAGCCTGTTGGTGGGGGAACCGGCCGGTGAACCGGATGCCGAAGGGCAATTCCCCGAGGGCAGCGTCAACGCCCGCGTGGTTGAGCGCTTGCGGGCCATTGCCGAGATGATCAGCGAAGAAGACCTCAAGGAAGCGGAAAAGGAGCTGGCGCAGCAGGCGTTGGCCGAGGCCAAGCCCACCTGATACGAGCGAGCTTGCTCACGAAGATCGTCAACGATAACGCGTGCCTTCTGGATTAACGCGTTGTACTTGAGAACTTCGCGAGTAAGCTCGTTCCTACAGAAAACGTGTCATGATTTTGACTGGGGTTTCGGGGCAAACCACCGTTGGTCTCTACAGCCTTGGTTTATAGCGGTTTTCTTCTATTCTCAGAGCAAGGATATCTGTAGGAGTCATGGGATAGAGACAGCCTTGTGTCTGGAGGCTGAACACCGGATCTACCGAGGGTCGCCGCCATGCCGCGCAACCTTTGCCTCACCCGCCAGTGCCTGGGCCTGGTCACTCGAATTGAATGTTCCATTCGCCCTCTTGCGGGGGATACCGGGATGTGGACGCTGTTGTTTGCCGCCGGCATGACGGGCGAGCAGCCCTCGACCATCAAGTCCCAAGGGCCCTTTCATGGGCCGTTCGTGGCGGAAAACATGCTTGAATCCATTGTGCAAAGCCTGACCCTGCACGGCTACGAGCTGGCCGACGACCCGCAGATCTGGTGCCTGCACCTGCAGGCCCACCTGCGCCAGCTCAATGGCGGGCAGCCCCAGGCGGTTCACCTGTAGGGCCACGCTTTATTTGGTTTCAGGCTTGTCCAGTTTGACCTCAAAGCCATATTGCACGGTGTTCAACGCCGTGCGCTGATAGGTTTCAAGTACGGTTGGCTGGCCATAAAAGTAATGCACGTCAAACAGCGCGGTGCCGTATTCCGCAGCGCGGTGGCTGACCCCAAGGATTTCCTTCAGGTAATGACCACTGGCGTCCTTGGCAAAGAACCGCCAGCTGTCGGAAGGGAAGAGTGCCTGGTCGACAATCAGCGCGTTGTCCTTGATCGACAGGCCCTTGGGCAATTGTGCGGTGTTGACCGTGTTTTTTTCGATGGTGGCCAGGAACATCGGGATCGATCCCACGGCAAACGCCGGGTTTTCCGGGAATAAATTGAGATCGTAGGTGATGGTGCCGCGCCATGGCTCGATGTCAAAGGCTTCGGTAGGCAACTCGATGGGCTCGCCGCGCTTGCCTGCGTCATCGGCGGCAAAGAAGGTCAGCGGGGCGTCGCTGCTGGCGCGGGTCGAGCCGATCAGGTCGTCATTGAACGTGAAGGGATGGTCAAAGGCGATGCGGGCGGCGCTGGCATCCTCCACCGACTGGCTGATCGTGACGCTGCTTTTCAACTGGTCTTCGGAGAGGCTGGCGCTTTGAAGCCATTGCGCAGCCTGGTCGTCATACACCGTGACTGGCATGGGCAGGGCCTGTACGGTTTTTTCCAGGCTGTTTTTGTCGAAGCGCCGTATCGGCAGTTCCAGCGCCTTGCGGGTGACGGTGGCCTCGGAAAAATCCAGCACATTGACTTGCAGGTTATCGATCACCCCGTTGAAGTAGACCTTGGCGTAATGGCTGGCCTGTTTGTGTTCAAAGGCTTTCTGCTCGTCTTCCAGCTGTTTTTCAAAGGCCTCGGACCAGGTTTTCTGCTTGCGCATCTGCGCCAGTTGCTGCTCGTAGAAGGCCACCTGGGTGGCGCTCTCGTTGATCGAGCCGGAGCGTGAGAGGAACTGCCCGGTGGTGTCCCGGGCCTGGATCAGCAGCGGGTTGGGCGAGTCATCGGCCACTTGCGGCGCCAGGGCGGCGGTGTTGGTCAGTTCGATTTCGGCGTGGTTTTTCTCCAGGGCCAGCAGGGTCACCGTGACGTTTTCCTGGGTGCGCTTGTGGCCTACGTCGCTGCGGGTCAGCTCGAAGGTCAGGACTTTACGGGGGGCGATCACCTCGATCTGGCCCTTGAGCGTGACGGGCTGGGGCTGGCTCTTGTTATCCGTCTCGATGCCTTCGATAAACGGATAGGTGACCGTCAGGTCGTCCGGGTTGGTCAGGTTGGAGCTGCTGGGGCTCAGTTGGATGCCGGGGTCGGTTTCCGACCATTCCGGTTGGAATGCAATGGTCTTGTTGTTGCTCAGAGTCACCGATTGCCATTCCAGGCCATGGGGAAAGGGGAATGGGTCCGGCATATTGAAGCTGAACGGGAACACCGGTTGCAGATCGGTCAGGTAGTCCGAGTGCGAGTTCTTGCGCAGGACGAACAGCCCGTTGATGTAGGTATCCACCAGCGCTTGCGGCGTAGGGTAGTGCGCGAGCGCGGCCAGGGTGTTTTCCCCGTACTCGGTCTCGACAGGCTTGGTGTCGAGCTTGATGCGCGCACGCTCCAGCAACAGCAGCGAGCCGCCCAGCTCGGCGACGGCCTCTTTGAGGCGGGGATCCTGGATGGTGTCCAGGGACTGCTCGAACTGGGCGGTTTTTTCTTCGAGACTGGCTTGCTTGTGCTCGTCGCTGGGGGAGCAGCCGCTGGCCGCCAGCAATGCCACACACAGGCCAAGACTGGCCAAGGGAGATCGCACATCCATTATTTGAGGTTCCTGTCCGGCAGCATCGAGCCACATTGATGAACCCGACACTAGCAGAAAAATGGTCTTACAGAAGCGCTACAGGTCAGTTTTCCGGGTGGTTATGGCGCAATGTGTGTGGCTGATATACTCGCCGCCATTTCTAGTCAAGCTGTGTGAGATTCCATGGAACGCTTTATCGAAAATGCAATGTATGCCTCCCGCTGGCTGCTGGCGCCGATCTATTTCGGCTTGTCCCTCGGGCTGCTGGCGTTGGCGCTGAAATTCTTCCAGGAAGTGATCCATCTGCTGCCCAATGTCTTTGCAATGGCCGAGTCAGAGCTGATCCTGGTGCTGCTGTCGTTGATCGACATGGCGCTGGTGGGGGGCTTGCTGGTGATGGTGATGATTTCCGGCTACGAGAACTTTGTCTCGCAACTGGATATTGATGACAACAAGGAAAAGCTCAACTGGCTGGGCACCATGGATTCTTCGTCGCTGAAGATGAAAGTGGCAGCGTCCATTGTGGCGATTTCCTCGATCCACCTGCTGCGTATCTTCATGGACGCCAAGAATGTCGATCCACAGCACCTGATGTGGTACGTGATCATTCACATGACCTTCGTGATCTCGGCGTTTGCCATGGGTTACCTGGATAAACTGACCAAGCATTGATCCGCGCCTGGCGCCTATTGGCCCGGGATTTTGGGCTGATCAAGCGTAGGGCGAGTGTGCTAGTCTGCTCGCCCTTTTAGTTTGGATGATCGGCAAGACACTGCGTTTTTGCGGGTTTTTGCGGTTGTCCTACAGCGGAGCCTTTCCATGTCCGAAGTCAATCTGTCCACCGACGAAACCCGCGTCAGCTACGGCATTGGCCGTCAGTTGGGCGACCAACTGCGCGACAACCCGCCACCGGGCGTCAGCCTGGACGCGATCCTGGCTGGCCTGACCGATGCGTTCGGCGGCAAGCCAAGCCGTGTTGACCAAGAGCAAATGGCGGCCAGCTTCAAAGTGATCCGCGACATCATGCAAGCCGAAGCCGCAGCCAAGGCTGAAGCCGCCGCCGGCGCTGGCCTGGCATTCCTGGCTGAAAACGCCAAGCGTGACGGCATCACCACCCTGGCTTCCGGTCTGCAATTTGAAGTGCTGACCGCCGGTGACGGCGCCAAGCCGACCCGTGAAGACCAGGTGCGTACCCACTACCATGGCACCCTGATCGACGGCACGGTGTTCGACAGCTCCTACGAGCGTGGCCAGCCGGCAGAATTCCCGGTTGGCGGCGTGATCGCTGGCTGGACCGAAGCCCTGCAACTGATGAATGCCGGCAGCAAATGGCGCCTGTACGTGCCGAGCGAACTGGCCTACGGCGCACAAGGCGTTGGCAGCATCCCGCCGCACAGCGTCCTGGTATTCGACGTCGAGCTGCTCGACGTTCTGTAAGACCTTCTGCTGAAATTACCTGTAGGCACGAGCCCGCTCGCGCCTACAGGGTTGTACGTAATTGCTCATGGGTGAAACTTGCCATGCAGCTCCGTCACCGGGCGCAACGCTCGGGCATAGCAGAACAGAAACAGATTCCTCACCACCTCTTTCAAAACCCCAGGTTCACTGGAGCTCAGGCCGTTGACGTCCAGGTCGCCCTGGTCCTGCAGTTCGTTCAGCGCTTCTTCTTCCAGTACTGCGCACACTTCCCCGGTTTCCCGATGAAGGATCCGCAGGTAAGGATGTGGACGGTCCAGCCAGGCATCTATCAAATAAGTCATGGGTCGCATCTCCTTGATGGGTTTCAATGAGAATAATTCTTATTCATAGAATAGCAAGTGCCTATTGGCGGTTTCAGGTTTTTTCTGGATGGGGATTGCGTTCGATCAACGGGAGGGCAAAACGCCATCCCGCGGCGGGCGCGGGATGGAAGCAGCAGATTCAGACTTTGCGCACGAACTCGGACTTGAGCTTCATCGGGCCGATACCGTCGATCTTGCAATCGATATCGTGGTCGCCATCGCACAGGCGGATATTCTTGACCTTGGTGCCGACCTTGACCACCAGCGAGGTGCCCTTGACCTTGAGGTCCTTGATCACGGTGATGGTGTCGCCGTCTTGCAGGATGTTACCGACAGAGTCTTTCTTCACGGTTTCATCGCTGGCTGCCTCGGCTTCGCCGCCGACGGACCACTCATGGGCGCATTCCGGGCAGATCAGCTGGGCGCCGTCTTCGTAGGTGTATTCGGAATTGCATTTTGGGCAGGGTGGCAACGTGCTCACTAAAGCTCCTTGAAAGTCAGGATGGCTAAAAGTCGCACATTATATAGGGTTTTGCCGGGGCAGGGGGCGATGTGGTCTCAATGTCGGCGCTGGCTTGCCTGCGATGCAGGCACCTCGGCCTATCAGCAGCGAGGTGATGCTATCGCAGGCAAGCCAGCTCCCGCAGTGGGTTAGTGAGTACGGGCGACCGCAAACTCACTCAGCTCCACCAGGGCATCCCGGTATTCGCTGGCTGGAAGGGCTTCCAGGCATTTGATGGCGCGGGCCACGTAGTCACGGGCCAGTTGCGCGGTGTAGTCCAGCGAACCCGAGGCTTCCACGGCGGCGCGGATGCTTTCCAGGTCTTCGATACCGCCTTTCTGGATCGCCTTGCGCACCAGTGCCGCCTGTTCCGGCGTGCCTTCGCGCATGGTGTAGATCAGCGGCAGGGTCGGCTTGCCTTCGGCCAGGTCGTCACCGACGTTCTTGCCCAGGGTTTCGGCGTCGCCGCGATAATCGAGCAGGTCATCCACCAACTGGAAGGCCACGCCCAGGTGATCGCCAAAGGTGCGCAGGGCTTCGGCCTGTTCGGCGGTCGCTTCGCACAGGGCGGCGGCGCTGTGGGTCGAGGCTTCAAAGAGCATCGCGGTCTTGCCGCGAATCACTTCCATGTAGGTTTCTTCGGTAGTGCTGGCGTCACGCACCTTGGACAGTTGCAGCACTTCGCCTTCGGCGATGATGCGCGTGGCCTGGGACAGGATCTTCATCACCGGCATCGAGCCCAGCTCGACCATCATTTCAAACGAGCGCGAGTACAGGAAGTCGCCCACCAGCACGCTGGGCGCGTTGCCCCACATGGCGTTGGCGGTCTCGCGGCCACGGCGCATGCCGGACATGTCGACCACGTCGTCATGCAACAAGGTGGCGGTATGCAGGAACTCGATGGTGGCGGCCAGCAGGCGCAGGTCATCGCCTTCGCGGCCCAGGGCCTTGCCACACAGCAACACTAATAAAGGACGCAGGCGTTTACCGCCGGCCGAAGTAATATAGTCACCAATTTTGGAGACCAGTGGCACTTTAGAAGTCAGCTGCTTCTTGATGATGCCGTCGACGGCGCTAAAATCGTCCGCCACCGCGCGGTAGAAAGCTTGGGGTTGCATCAGCGACAGTCGCTCCAGAAGGGTTGCGCGGCATGCTAGGACCCGCGCCCCTGGGTGTCAAGGCGCGATGGACGGCTACTTGCAAGCCTTCCACAGCTTGCGTACAATCGCGCACCCTGAACTTCCTGGGCAGCACCTGCCTTACGCAATTGCATTCGGGACGTCCATCCCATGCAGCCATGCCAGCCAATACCTCTTCTTATAAAGCGCTGGGTGAGCAGGATTATCGGAGAAATACCATGTCGTACGCAGTAATTGTTACTGGTGGCAAGCAATACAAGGTCGCCCCAGGTGAATACCTGAAGATCGAAAAACTGGAAATCGCTACCGGCGAATCCGTTACTTTTGATCGCGTTCTGTTGGTCGCCAATGGCGATGACGTGAACATCGGCGCTCCAGTTGTTGCTGGCGCTACCGTTGTGGCTGAAGTGATCTCCCAAGGTCGTCACGATAAAGTCCGCATCATCAAGTTCCGTCGTCGTAAGCACCACATGAAGCGTATGGGCCACCGCCAGTGGTACACCGAGATCAAAATCACCGGTATTCAGGCTTAATTTCAGCCTAATTCCTCACTAGGAGAATTGACTCATGGCACACAAAAAAGCTGGTGGTAGTACCCGTAACGGTCGCGACTCAGAAGCCAAACGCCTTGGCGTTAAGATGTATGGCGGCCAGAAAATCATTCCGGGCAACATCATCGTGCGTCAGCGCGGCACCCAATTCCACGCCGGTTACGGTGTAGGCATGGGTAAAGATCACACCCTCTTCGCGAAAATCGAAGGCGTGATCAAGTTTGAAGTAAAAGGCGCGTTCAACCGCCGTTACGTGAGCGTTGTCTCGGCTTAATTGCGAGCTCGCTGGAAAAGCCCTGTCTTGCGACGGGGCTTTTTCGTTTGTGGGGTGAGTCTCTTGCAAAGCTGTTTGTAATGGGCTCAAGCGCTGGATTTGCGGTCGTTTAATTGAGGTCGCTGCGCTCATTTTTGCAAGAGTCTTATGTCTTGGTTTCTTAAGCTCGTCCATGCGGCGAGAGGCGTTTTGTTATGAAGTTCGTTGATGAAGTTTCCATCCGAGTAAAAGCAGGCGACGGCGGTAACGGTTGCATGAGTTTCCGTCGCGAAAAGTTCATCGAAAACGGTGGCCCGAACGGCGGCGACGGGGGTGATGGCGGTTCCATCTATATGATGGCCGACGAAAACCTCAATACCCTGGTGGACTACCGTTACACCCGGCACTTCGATGCCGAGCGTGGCTCCAACGGTGGCAGCACCGACTGCACCGGTAAAAAAGGTGAGGACCTGGTACTGCGCGTACCGGTCGGCACCACGATCATCGACTCTGCGACCCAGGAAGTGATTGGCGACCTGACCAAGGCCGGCCAGAAGCTGATGGTGGTGCAGGGTGGCTGGCACGGTCTGGGTAACACCCGATTCAAGTCCAGTACCAACCGTGCGCCACGCCAGACCACGCCAGGTAAGCCGGGCGAGCAGCGTGACCTGAAGCTGGAAATGAAAGTGCTGGCCGATGTGGGCCTGTTGGGCCTGCCCAACGCTGGCAAAAGTACCTTCATTCGCTCGGTGTCTGCGGCCAAGCCAAAAGTGGCGGATTATCCGTTCACCACCCTGGTGCCGAACCTGGGCGTGGTCAGTGTCGATCGCTGGAAGAGCTTCGTGGTCGCGGACATTCCGGGCCTGATCGAAGGCGCTTCCGATGGCGCGGGCCTGGGGATTCGCTTCCTCAAGCACTTGTCCCGTACCCGTTTGCTGCTGCACCTCGTCGATATGGCGCCACTGGATGAAACCAGTGCCCCGGACGCGGCTGAAGTGATCGTCAATGAGTTGGCCAAGTTCAGCCCGTCCCTGGCTGAGCGTGACCGTTGGCTGGTGTTGAACAAGTGCGACCAGATCCTCGAAGAAGAGCATGAAGAGCGGGTCAAGGAAATCGTTGACCGCCTGCAGTGGGAAGGTCCGGTCTACGTGATCTCCGCCATTGCCAAAGAAGGCACTGAGCGCCTGACGCGCGACATCATGCGCTACCTGGAAGATCGTGCTGATCGCCTGGCTGCCGACCCGGTCTACAAGGCTGAATTGGCCGACCTCGATCAGCGCATCGAAGATGAAGCGCGCGCCCAGTTGCAGGCGCTGGATGACCAGCGTGCCCTGCGCCGCAGTGGCGTCAAGTCGGTCCATGACATCGGTGACGATGATTGGGACGAGGAAGATGTCGATGATGAAGATGGCCCGGAAATCATTTACGTGCGTGACTGATCTGTTGCGATAAACTTAAGCGCCGCTCAATCGAGCGGCGTTTTAGTATCTGGAAATCGGTAGTCACGAATAACGTTATGGGCGGCGCTGGGTCGCGTGGCCCTCAATCTAAGGTTGAAGATGATGCGGAGCAAAGTGACGGGTGCGCAACGCTGGGTCGTAAAGATCGGGAGTGCGCTGCTGACGGCGGATGGCAAGGGGCTGGATCGCGCAGCCATGAGCGTCTGGGTTGAACAGATGGTGGCCTTGCATGAGGCAGGTGTCGAGTTGGTGCTGGTGTCGTCCGGGGCGGTTGCCGCCGGGATGAGCCGCCTCGGCTGGACCGCGCGACCCAGCGCGATGCATGAGTTGCAGGCCGCTGCTGCCATTGGCCAGATGGGGTTGGTGCAGGCCTGGGAATCCAGCTTTGCCGAGCACGGTCGCCACACGGCGCAGATTCTGCTGACCCATGATGACCTGTCCGACCGCAAGCGCTACCTCAATGCCCGCAGCACCTTGCGTGCCCTGGTCGAGCTCAAGGTGATCCCGGTGATCAACGAGAACGACACCGTGGTCACCGACGAGATCCGCTTTGGCGACAACGACACCCTGGCGGCGTTGGTGGCCAACTTGGTGGAGGCTGATCTGCTGGTGATCCTCACGGACCGCGATGGCATGTTCGACGCCGATCCACGCAACAACCCGGATGCCCAGTTGATTTACGAAGCGCGAGCCGATGATCCGGCGCTCGATGCGGTGGCGGGCAGTGTCGGTGGTGCGCTGGGGCGTGGCGGTATGCAGACCAAGCTGCGCGCGGCGCGCCTGGCGGCCCGTTCCGGGGCTCATACCATCATCGTCGGCGGGCGCATTGAGCGTGTGCTGGATCGCCTCAAGGCCGGCGAGCGCATCGGTACGCTGCTGTCGCCTGAGCGCGGCATGCTCGCGGCGCGCAAGCAGTGGCTGGCTGGTCATTTGCAGACGCGCGGTACTTTGGTATTGGATGCTGGGGCTGTTTCTGCCTTGTCTCAGGGCAACAAGAGTTTGTTGCCGGTAGGCGTCAAGCTGGTCCAGGGCAGCTTCCGGCGCGGTGAAATGGTGGTGTGCGTGGCGCCGGACGGCCGCGAGATCGCCCGTGGCCTGGCCAACTACAGCGCCCTTGAGGCGCAGAAAATCATTGGGCAGTCGTCTGAGTCGATTGTCGGTCTGTTGGGTTATATGGCTGAGCCGGAACTGGTTCACCGCGACAACCTGATTCTGGTCTAAAGGGATAACTGCGATGCGTGTAATGAAGGGATTGCTCGGCTTGCTGATGGTCATGCCGCTGCTGGCTTCGGCTGAAGAGATTGGTCGGGTGTCGACGGTGTTCAAGTTTGTCGGTCCGAACGATCGAATCGTGGTTGAAGCCTTTGATGATCCCAAGGTGGATGGCGTGACCTGCTACCTGTCGCGGGCCAAGACCGGCGGGGTGAAGGGTGGTCTGGGCTTGGCCGAGGATCGTGCCGAGGCATCGATTGCTTGTCGCCAGGTGGGGCCAATCCACTTCAAGGGTGAGCTCAAGGATGGCGATGAGGTGTTCAAGGAGCGCACCTCGCTGGTATTCAAGACCATGCAGGTGGTGCGTTTCCTCGACAAGAAGCGCAATACCCTGGTGTACCTGGTCTACAGCGACCGCCTGATCGAAGGCAGCCCGCAGAATGCGGTGACGGCGATTCCGATCCTGCCGTGGCCTAGCGCGCAATAAGCCTGGTAACTTTGCTCTGCTTTATGTGGGAGCTGGCTTGCCTGCGATAACGGTTTAACAGTCGACATCAATGTTGAATGTTAATACCCATCGCAGGCAAGCCAGCTCCCACATTTGTTATGGGGTGGGGCATAAATGGCAGGCAATAAAAAACCGACCCTGGGGTCGGTTTTTTAACAAGCTTATCGCTTAGGCTGCAGCAGCAAGGTTCAGAGCCTTGATGTGGCCATTCAGACGACCTTTATGGCGAGCAGCTTTGTTCTTGTGGATGATGCCTTTATCGGCCATACGGTCGATAACTGGCACGGCCAGAACGTAAGCAGCTTGAGCTTTTTCAGCGTCTTTTGCGTCAATGGCCTTAACTACATTCTTGATGTAGGTACGAACCATGGAACGCAGGCTGGCGTTGTGGCTGCGACGCTTCTCAGCCTGTTTTGCACGTTTTTTGGCGGAAGGTGTGTTGGCCACCGTCGAGCTCCTCGAAAGACTTTTTAGGAAATAGCAAACAAAATAGGCCGCGAATCATGCCGATGAGTTGAAGTCTTGTCAAGGGCGGCTGATGCGAACTGCTGAGTGGTCGATCTGAAGAGGCGGGTGATTTATTTCCGGCGCTTGACCTGTAAACTCGCGAGCTTTGGCTCTGTGCTGTTGCAGGCGCGCAGTATCGCATAAGTGGGCGCTTTGTACGCCTGCTCTTTATCTATAGGCAAAAACTCTTTCAATGAATCTGCTCAAGTCGTTGGCCGCCGTCAGCTCTATCACCATGATTTCCCGGGTTCTGGGGTTTGTGCGGGACACCCTTATTGCGCGTATCTTTGGCGCGAGCATGGCCACGGATGCCTTCTTTATCGCGTTCAAGCTGCCCAACCTGCTGCGGCGGATCTTCGCCGAGGGCGCGTTTTCCCAGGCCTTTGTGCCGATCCTGGCCGAGTACAAGACCCAGCAGGGCGAAGAGGCCACCCGTACCTTTGTCGCCTATGTCTCGGGCCTGCTGACCCTGGTGCTGATGCTGGTGACCATCGCCGGCATGCTCGCCGCGCCCTGGATTATCTGGGCCACGGCCCCCGGTTTTGCCAACACGCCGGAAAAATTCGCCCTGACCAGTGATCTATTGCGGGTGACCTTTCCTTATATATTGCTGATTTCCCTGTCTTCCCTGGCGGGCGCGATCCTCAATACCTGGAACCGCTTCTCGGTGCCGGCGTTTGTGCCGACCCTGCTTAACGTCAGCATGATCATCTTTGCCCTGTTCCTCACGCCGTACTTCGACCCGCCGGTGATGGCGCTCGGCTGGGCGGTGCTGGCCGGTGGCCTGGCGCAACTGTTGTATCAGCTGCCACACCTGAAGAAGATCGGCATGCTTGTGCTGCCACGCCTGAACCTCAAGGACACGGGCGTGTGGCGGGTAATGAAAAACATGCTGCCGGCGATTCTCGGGGTGTCGGTCAGCCAGATCTCCCTGATCATCAATACCGCGTTTGCTTCGCTGCTGGTCTCCGGCTCCGTGTCGTGGATGTATTACGCCGACCGCCTGATGGAATTGCCTTCCGGCGTGCTGGGCGTGGCGCTGGGCACCATTTTGCTGCCAACCCTGGCACGGACCTATGCCAGCCAGGATCGCCAGGAATACTCGCGCATTCTCGACTGGGGCCTGCGCCTGTGCTTTGTGCTGGTGCTGCCCTGTTCCCTGGCCCTGGGGATCCTGGCCGAGCCGCTGACCGTTTCCCTGTTCCAGTACGGCCAGTTCAGCGCCTTTGACGCCTTGATGACCCAGCACGCCCTGATCGCCTACTCGGTGGGGTTGCTGGGGATTATCGTGATCAAGGTCCTGGCGCCGGGCTTTTACGCCCAGCAAAACATCCGTACCCCGGTGAAAATCGCCATTTTCACCCTGGTGGTCACCCAGTTGTTCAACCTGGTCTTCATCGGGCCGCTGGCGCACGCGGGCCTGGCCCTGGCCATCAGTGCCGGGGCGTGTATCAATGCCGGCCTGCTGTTTTATCAACTGCGCAAACAGAAAATGTACCAGCCGCAGCCGGGCTGGGGCCTGTTCGCCCTCAAGTTGCTGGTGGCGGTGGCGGTGATGTCGGCGGTATTGCTGGGGTTGATGCACTGGATGCCGGCGTGGGGCGAGGGGCAGATGCTTGAACGATTCCTGCGCCTGGGCCTGTTGGTCGTGGCCGGTGTGATCGCTTACTTTGGCATGTTGCTGCTGTTGGGTTTCCGCCTGCGGGATTTCAATCGCAAGGCGCTCAATTGATCGCAATCAACAATAAGCCGGCTGTTTTTTCGATTCGCATCATTTGGCCTGTGCTGTTGCCTGTCGTCTGGGGCCGGGTGTGGTTATAATCGACCACTTTATGAGCAAGAAGCGCGTTATGCAGCTGGTTCGAGGTCTTCACAACCTGCGCCCCGAGCATCGGGGGTGCGTCGCCACTATTGGCAACTTTGACGGTGTTCACCGTGGCCACCAGGCTATCCTGGCGCGGCTGCGCGAGCGTGCCGTCGAGTTGGGCGTGCCCAGCTGCGTGGTGATTTTCGAGCCGCAGCCCCGTGAGTTCTTCACCCCCGAGACGGCCCCGGCCCGTTTGGCCCGCCTGCGGGACAAACTGCAGTTGCTGGCCGAAGAAGGTGTGGACCGGGTGCTGTGCCTGGCCTTCAACCAGCGTTTGCGCAGCCTCAGCGCCACTGAGTTCGTCGACCGTATCCTCGTCGATGGCCTGGGCGTGCAGCATCTGGAGGTCGGCGACGACTTCCGCTTTGGTTGCGACCGGGTAGGGGATTTCGATTTCCTGCAACAGGCCGGCGTCACCCAGGGGTTTACCGTCGAAGCCGCGCAAACCGTCGAACTGGACGGCCTGCGCGTGAGCAGCACCCAGGTGCGAAATGCCCTGGCGGCTGCCGACTTCGGCTTGGCCGAGCGTTTGCTCGGCCGCCCGTTCCGGATTGCCGGGCGGGTCCTGCACGGCCAGAAGCTGGCGCGCCAACTGGGCACGCCAACCGCCAACGTGCAACTCAAGCGCCGTCGTGTGCCACTGACCGGGGTGTACCTGGTGAGTGTCGAGATCGACGGCCAACCGTGGCCCGGAGTCGCCAACATAGGCGTCAGGCCAACGGTTGCAGGTGATGGCAAGGCCCACCTGGAAGTTCACCTTTTGGATTTTGCCGGGGATTTGTATGACCGGCGTTTGACGGTGGTTTTCCACCAAAAGCTGCGTGAAGAGCAGCGATTCGCCTCCCTGGAGGCGCTGAAAACGGCGATCAATGCGGATGTCGCCGCCGCCCGTGCACTAGCCGCACCTAGCGCCCATCGCTAATGAAGAGCCTTAAATGACCGACTATAAAGCCACGCTAAACCTTCCGGACACCGCCTTCCCAATGAAGGCCGGCCTGCCACAGCGCGAACCGCAGATCCTGCAGCGCTGGGACAGTATTGGCCTGTACGGAAAGTTGCGCGAGATTGGCAAGGATCGTCCGAAGTTCGTCCTGCACGACGGCCCTCCTTATGCCAACGGCACGATTCACATCGGTCATGCGCTGAACAAGATTCTCAAGGACATGATCATCCGCTCGAAAACCCTGGCGGGCTTCGACGCGCCTTATGTCCCGGGTTGGGACTGCCACGGCCTGCCGATCGAGCACAAGGTCGAAGTGACCCACGGCAAGAACCTGGGCGCCGACAAAACCCGCGAGCTGTGCCGTGCCTACGCCTCCGAGCAGATCGAAGGGCAGAAGTCCGAATTCATCCGCCTGGGTGTCTTGGGCGACTGGGCCAACCCGTACAAGACCATGAACTTCAAGAACGAGGCCGGGGAAATCCGTGCCTTGGCCGAAATCGTCAAGGGCGGCTTCGTGTTCAAGGGGCTCAAGCCTGTGAACTGGTGCTTTGACTGCGGTTCGGCCCTGGCCGAAGCGGAAGTCGAGTACGAAGACAAGAAGTCCTCGACCATCGACGTCGCGTTCCCGATCGCCGACGACGCCAAACTGGCCGAGGCCTTTGGCCTGGCGAGCCTGGCCAAGCCCGCCGCCATCGTGATCTGGACCACTACCCCGTGGACCATCCCCGCCAACCAGGCGCTGAACGTGCACCCGGAATTCACCTACGCCCTGGTGGACATCGGTGATCGCCTGCTGGTGCTGGCCGAGGAAATGGTCGAGGCTTGCCTGGCCCGTTATGAGCTGCAAGGTTCGGTAATCGCCACCACCACCGGCTCGGCGCTGGAGCTGATCAACTTCCGTCATCCGTTCTACGACCGTCTGTCGCCGGTATACCTGGCGGACTATGTCGAGCTGGGTTCGGGCACCGGCGTGGTTCACTCCGCACCGGCCTACGGCGTGGACGACTTCGTGACCTGCAAAGCCTATGGCATGGTCAACGATGACATCCTCAACCCGGTGCAGAGCAATGGCGTGTACGCGCCGTCGCTGGAGTTCTTCGGCGGCCAGTTCATCTTCAAGGCCAACCAGCCGATCATCGACAAACTGTCAGAAGTCGGGGCGCTGCTGCACACCGAGACCATCAAGCACAGCTACATGCACTGCTGGCGCCACAAGACTCCGCTGATCTACCGCGCCACCGCGCAGTGGTTTATCGGCATGGACAAAGAGCCTGTCGCGGGCGAAACCCTGCGCAAGCGTGCCATCAAGGCCATCGAAGACACTGGCTTCATCCCGGCCTGGGGCCAGGCGCGCCTGCACTCGATGATCGCCAACCGTCCGGACTGGTGCATCTCCCGCCAGCGCAACTGGGGCGTGCCGATCCCGTTTTTCCTGAACAAGGAAAGCGGCGAGCTGCACCCGCGTACCGTCGAACTGATGGAAGTGGTGGCCCAGCGCGTGGAACAGGAAGGCATCGAAGCCTGGTTCAAGCTGGACGCTGCCGAGTTGCTCGGTGATGAAGCGCCGCTGTACGACAAGATCAGCGACACCCTCGATGTGTGGTTCGACTCGGGTACCACCCACTGGCACGTGCTGCGCGGTTCGCACCCGATGGGGCACGAGACCGGCCCGCGCGCCGACCTGTACCTGGAAGGATCGGACCAGCACCGTGGCTGGTTCCACTCGTCGCTGCTGACCGGTTGCGCCATCGACGACCATGCCCCGTACCGCGAGCTGCTGACCCACGGCTTCACCGTCGACGAGAACGGTCGCAAGATGTCCAAATCCCTGGGCAACGTGATCGCGCCGCAGAAGGTCAACGACACCCTGGGCGCCGATATCATGCGCCTGTGGGTGGCTTCGACCGACTACTCGGGCGAGATGGCCGTATCGGAGCAGATCCTGCAGCGCAGCGCCGATGCCTACCGTCGTATCCGTAATACCGCACGCTTCATGCTGTCGAACCTGACCGGCTTCAACCCGGCCACCGACATCCTGCCGGCCGAGGAAATGCTCGCCCTGGACCGTTGGGCCGTGGACCGTACCCTGTTGCTGCAGCGCGAGTTGCAGGAACACTACGGCGAATACCGTTTCTGGAACGTCTACTCGAAGATCCACAACTTCTGCGTGCAGGAGCTGGGTGGTTTCTACCTCGACATCATCAAGGACCGCCAGTACACCACTGGCGCCGACAGCAAGGCCCGCCGTTCGGCGCAGACCGCGCTGTACCACATCACCGAAGCGCTGGTGCGCTGGATCGCGCCGATCCTGGCCTTCACCGCCGACGAGCTGTGGGAATACCTGCCGGGCGAGCGTAACGAGTCCGTGATGCTCAACACCTGGTACGAAGGCCTGACCGAATTGCCGGCCGACTTCGAGCTGGGCCGCGAGTACTGGGAAGGCGTGATGGCCGTCAAGGTTGCGGTGAACAAGGAACTGGAAGTCCAGCGTGCGGCCAAGGCCGTCGGTGGCAACCTGCAGGCCGAAGTCACCCTGTTTGCCGAGGAAGGCCTGAGCGCCGACCTGGGCAAGCTGAGCAACGAACTGCGCTTCGTACTGATCACCTCGACAGCCAGCCTGGCACCCTTCGCCCAGGCCCCGGCTGACGCGGTCGCGACTGAAGTTCCGGGCCTCAAGCTCAAGGTGGTCAAGTCGGCCTTCGCCAAGTGCGCCCGTTGCTGGCACTGCCGTGAAGACGTTGGCGTGAACCCCGAGCATCCAGAAATCTGCGGTCGTTGCGTCGACAACATCAGCGGTGCCGGCGAGGTTCGCCACTATGCCTAAAACCAGCCGTTTCGGACGTCTGGGTTGGCTCGTATTGAGCTTGCTGGTCCTGGTCATCGACCAGGTCAGCAAGGCTCACTTCGAGGGCACCCTGGAAATGTTCCAGCAGATCGTGGTGATTCCTGACTACTTCAGCTGGACCCTGGCCTATAACACCGGCGCCGCCTTCAGCTTCTTGGCTGACAGCGGTGGCTGGCAGCGCTGGCTGTTCGCCCTGATCGCCGTGGTGGTCAGTGCGGTGCTGGTGGTCTGGCTCAAGCGCCTGGGGCGCAATGACACTTGGCTGGCTATCGCCCTGGCCCTGGTGCTGGGCGGCGCGCTGGGTAACCTGTATGACCGCATTGCCCTGGGCCATGTGATCGACTTTATTCTGGTGCATTGGCAGAACCGCTGGTACTTCCCGGCGTTCAACTTTGCCGACAGCGCCATCTGCGTTGGTGCAATCATGCTGGCGCTGGATATGTTCAAGGGCAACAAGCCCGGAGAAGCCGTAAATGACTGAACAAGTATTGGCCGAACAACGTATTGGCCAGAACACGGAAGTCACCTTGCATTTTGCATTGCGCCTGGAGAATGGCGACACGGTCGACAGCACGTTCGACAAGGCCCCGGCGACCTTCAAGGTCGGCGACGGTAACCTGCTGCCGGGGTTTGAGGCCGCCTTGTTCGGCTTCAAGGCCGGCGACAAGCGCAACTTGCAGATCCCGCCGGAAAACGCCTTTGGCCAGCCCAACCCGCAAAACGTACAGATCATCCCGCGTTCGCAGTTCCAGGACATGGAACTGTCGGAAGGCTTGCTGGTGATCTTCAACGATGCGGCGAATACCGAACTGCCTGGCGTGGTCAAAACCTTCGATGACACTCAGGTGACCATCGACTTCAACCACCCGTTGGCCGGTAAGACCTTGACCTTTGATGTTGAAATCATCGACGTTAAAGCGCTCTAACTGACGAAACCGGTTCCTGTAGGAGCCGGCTTGCCTGCGATAGCATCGCCTTGGAGCAACGGGTACACCGAGGCGGCGTTATCGCAGGCAAGCCAGCTCCTACAAAGACACGAGGCACAGCATGCAAATCAAACTCGCCAACCCCCGTGGCTTCTGCGCCGGCGTGGACAGGGCGATCGAAATCGTCAATCGCGCCCTGGAAGTCTTCGGGCCGCCGATCTACGTGCGCCATGAAGTGGTCCACAACAAGTTCGTGGTCGAAGACCTGCGGGCCCGTGGCGCTATTTTTGTCGAAGAACTGGATCAGGTGCCGGATGACGTCATCGTCATCTTCAGCGCCCATGGCGTTTCCCAGGCCGTGCGCACCGAGGCGGCAGGCCGTGGCCTGAAGGTATTCGATGCGACCTGCCCGCTGGTGACCAAGGTGCATATCGAAGTGGCGCGCTACAGCCGCGACGGCCGCGAGTGCATCCTGATCGGCCACGCCGGTCACCCCGAAGTCGAGGGCACCATGGGTCAGTACGACGCCAGCAATGGCGGCGCGATCTACCTGGTGGAAGATGAAAAAGACGTCGCCGAGTTGCAAGTGCATAACCCTGAAAAGTTGGCATTCGTGACCCAGACCACTTTGTCGATGGATGACACCAGTCGCGTCATCGACGCCCTGCGTACCCGTTTCCCCGCCATTGGTGGGCCGCGCAAGGACGACATCTGCTACGCCACGCAAAACCGCCAGGATGCCGTCAAGCAACTGGCCGACGAGTGCGATGTGGTGCTGGTAGTGGGTAGCCCCAACAGCTCCAACTCCAATCGTCTGCGCGAACTGGCCGAACGCATGGCCACCCCGGCGTACCTGATCGACGGCGCCGAAGACTTGCAGCGCAGTTGGTTCGACGGTGTCGAGCGCATCGGCATCACGGCGGGTGCCTCGGCGCCGGAAGTCCTGGTGCGTGGGGTGATCCAGCAATTGCAGGCGTGGGGCGCGACAGGCGCCGACGAGTTGGCGGGGCGTGAAGAAAACATCACTTTCTCCATGCCCAAGGAGTTGCGGGTTCGCTCGCTGCTCTGAGTCCCAGTTCGTCGTACCCGCGGCACAAGGCCTGCTCGGCCTTGTCGCTGCGCAGGCTGATCCGACCGGTGGGCGCCAGCACCACTTGATGCAGGCTCAGCGGCTGGTCCGTTGAGCACACATGCACGGTGCCGGCGCGAAACCCTCCCGCAGACAGCAGGGGTTCGCCCAGCCCACTGAAGCGAATCTGCGTGCGCACCGGAGTATTGCCCACGATGGGAACCCGCCCATTGTCCTGGCGCTCCAGCAGTACCGGGTTGTCGTCGTCCAGATGGCCGCGCCCATTCATGTCTACCACCACCCTCCAGCCTCGGCTCCAGTCATCCTCCAGGGCATGGATGATCACCGTTCGATTGCGCGCAATGGCCTGGGTGCGGGCGTAGCGCAGGCCGGACGCCAATGTCTGCGCCGCGTTCAGCCGCATGTGGGAGTCCAGCAGGTTCTTGAAGCCGGGCACCGCCAATTGCGCCAGGATGCCGCTGACGAGCAAGCCGAGCAGCAATTCGATCAATGTGAAACCGTGTTGTTTCATACCTTGTCCCTCCGTGGACAGTTCATTCGACTGTGGCAGTACTAGTTATAGCGGCGGTCTACGCCCGTGCAGTGATGGCCTTCCTGTCCAAAGTATTTCCCTTTATTCCGAGGGGCAGCGCGGCTGCGGGAGCGGCGCTAGTCTTGGGTAACGCACGGCTCTCTCGGCCGTTTTGATGACCCTGGACAAGGATGACGATGGTTATGCGAGCTTGCTCGGCAACGTCTTGTACACCCCCTCCAACTGACCGGCAGGTTGGCATGAGCCTGGTCGAAGTGCTGGTCTCGCTGTTGATTCTCGGGGTTGGCCTGTTGGGGGCCGGGCTGATCCAGTTGAATGCGCTCAAGTACACCGACAGTGCCAGGATGATCAGCCAGGCGAGCTTCATCGCCTACGACATGCTCGACCGGATCCGCGCCAACTTCGGTGCCGACTACGCCTGGCAGAGCGGCGATGTGGCGCCCGCCACCAGTATGGCCGCGAGTGTCCGGGACCTGGATCTGCTCGACTTCGAGGCCAATATCAGCCAACTGGCCGGCGATACCGCCAAAGGTTCGATTGCGCTCGACCAGCGCGAGGTAACCATCAGCATCAGCTGGGATGATTCGCGTGTAGCCAATGCTGGCAATACCCGTGAAACATTCACCCTGACCAGTCGCGTCGCCGTTGACCCGAGGCCGGCACGATGAGGCGCTCCTGTGCGGGGTTTGGTCTGGTCGAAGCCTTGCTGGCGGCGACCTTGGGGTTGATCGTGGTCCTGGCGGCGGTCCAGGTGATGCTGGCCGCCCGCAGCACCGCTGCCAGCCAGCACGCGTCGGCGTTATTGCAGGACGATGGGCGCTTTGTCCTGGGCAAGATGATTCAGGAGATTCGCCTGGCAGGGATGTTTGGTTGCCTGTCCCTGCCTTTGATTGCCCAGGCGCCTGCTGACTTTTCCAGGCCGGTCAGGGTGGTGGTCAATGGTGCCTCGACCAGCCTGACGTTGGTCACCGGTGATGTCGGTGAGCAGGGCAGTCGTCCAGACTGGACTGTGCTCAGTAACTGTGTCGACAGCGCCCAGGCCTATTCGGGGGTGCCGCTCAGGCCTGGGCCCGGGCAGATCGCTTTTCCCGTGCGCAAACTGACCTACACCTTTGAGTCCGGGCAGGTGAAGCTCAGTACTCCGGCAACGCCGGCCAAGGCGGTGCTGGTGGATAACGTAGGGGCGTTCGAGTTGAGCTTCGGGGTGGCCAGCCGGCCTGGGTCCAATGTCGTGGCCCGGTATGAGGGCCACCCCGGCGATGAGTCGCTGATCCGCAGTGTGCGTGTGGCGTTGACACTTCGCGACCCGGCGGGGCGTGTGCGGGACCAGGTCTACAGCGCCGTCGCCGCCGTGCGTAATCGCCTTGAATAGCGAGTGCCGGATGCCGGCCCCCAGGCAGCGCGGCATGGTGCTGCTGATCAGCCTGGTAGTGCTGCTGTTGTTGACGGTTCTCGGGCTGTCATCAATGCAGGGGGCGACGTCGCAGGAACAGCTCGCCGGCAGCCTCTGGCATCGCAACCAATCGCTTCAGGCTGCCGAAAGCGGGCTCAGGCGCGGTGAGTCGGCTGTACAGGCGCGTGGGTTTGGTTTGTCGCCCTGTCAGTCACGGGTTACCTGTGCACCGCCGAACGAGGCGTATGTCATCAGCCGGCCGGGTGTCGATCCGGTCTCGGCTGTCACTTGGGTCGGCATGCAGGCGGGCCTCTACGGCATTCAAAACCTGGGGGGCGGTAGCGGGCAGGCCCATTTGCCACCCGACACCCCGGCGACGTTGTATCGGGTCACGGCAGTGGGGATCAGTGGCCAGTCGCGCACCGTTCTGGAGAGCGTCTATGCGCGGGTAGCCCCGGATGCTGAGGCCGATGAGCGATTTCGACGAATCCTGTGGCGACAACTTCAGTAGGTGGGATCACGATGAGTGGCAACAGCAAAGGGTTCACCCTGATCGAGTTACTGATCGCGCTGGCGATCATTGGCACCTTGGCCGCAGTGATTTATCCGGGGTACACCGCCCATGTGAAAAAGGCTTACCGCACAGAAATCGTCGGGCTGCTCACGGAGCAAGCCCAGCACCTGGAGCGCTATTACGTAAGAAATGGCACTTTTATTGATGCGGGCGGCATCAGCAGCGGCAATGATCGCTATAGAATCACGGTGACGCTGAACCCGCAGGATTTCACCCTGATCGCGACGCCTTTTGCCGCTGCGATGCTGGGCGATCCTTGTGGTGAGTTCAGTTTGACCAGCACTGGCGCACGGGCCAATCCCGGCGCAGCACCCGGCATCACACGTCAGGAGTGCTGGGGGCGATGAGGCGGGTGGGCGACGGGGTGCCTGGGGCACTCCTTTCTTTTTATGGGCTGGATCGAACAATGACCAAGCAACAGCAAGTCGTGGTTGTGGGTGGTGGTGTTATCGGGCTGTTGACGGCATTCAACCTGGCAACCCAGGGGCAGGCAGTGGTCGTGCTTGACCGTTCGTCGGTCGGTCAGGAGTCTTCCTGGGCCGGTGGTGGGATTGTTTCGCCTTTATACCCATGGCGCTACAGCCCGGCTGTTACGGCGTTGGCCCATTGGTCCCAGGATTTTTACCCGCAACTGGCCCAGCGCCTGTTTGCCGCCACTGGCGTGGACCCGGAGGTGCATACCACCGGCCTCTATTGGCTGGACCTCGACGACGAGGCCGATGCCCTGGCCTGGGCTGCTCGGGAAGGGCGGCCATTGAGCAAGGTGGATGTCTCGGCCGCCCGTGATGCGGTTCCGGTATTGGGGCCTGGGTTTGCACAGGCCATTTATATGGCGGACGTGGCCAATGTGCGCAATCCGCGCCTGGTCAAATCCCTCAGGGCGGCGTTGTTGGCGTTACCTGGCGTGACCCTGCATGAGCATTGCGCGGTAGAGGGGTTTATCCAGGAGGGTGGCAGCATTGTCGGGGTCAATACCGCGCAGGGTGAGGTGCGGGGTGATGAGGTGGTACTCGCGGCCGGTGCCTGGAGTGGCGAGCTGCTCGCCAGCCTGGGGCTGACGCTGCCGGTGGAGCCGGTCAAGGGCCAGATGATTTTGTATAAGTGCGCCTCGGACTTTCTATCCTGCATGGTCCTGGCGAAGGGGCGTTATGCGATCCCGCGCCGGGACGGGCATATCCTGATTGGCAGCACGCTGGAGCATGAAGGCTTCGACAAGACGCCGACCGAGTCGGCCCTGGACAGCCTCAGGGCCTCGGCTGTGGAGCTGATTCCGGCCCTGGTGGATGCCGAGGTGGTGGGGCATTGGGCCGGTTTGCGGCCTGGTTCGCCGGAGGGCATCCCCTATATCGGCAAGGTGCCAGGGTTTGAAGGGCTGTGGCTCAACTGCGGGCATTACCGTAATGGCCTGGTATTGGCGCCGGCGTCGTGTCAGTTATTTGCTGACCTACTGCTGGGGCATGAGCCGGTGATCGACCCGGCGCCCTATGCGCCCGCTGGTCGGATATAGACCCGGCTCCTGAGTACTCAGCGCTCGATAGACTTCGGCCCCTGCTCCAGATGCGCCTGGGTGCAGTACCACTCCTGGCGTTGGCTCAATGCCCGGTCCTGAGGCAGGTGCACGCCGCAGTGCGCACAGCGAACCATGGGCGCAGCGCCTTGTTCGCCGGGCTGTTGCTGCGTCGAAGCGGGGCGCTTGAACTTGCGCCAGAACCATACCGCAGCAGCAATCAGGGCAATCCAGAACAGTAAACGAACCATGGCAGGCAGCTTCTCGACAGGGAATCCGGCAGTTTAGCCAAAGGTATTGCCGGCGCACAGGGTAATAAAGTCGCGCCATAAAAAAGGAGCCCTGGGGGGCTCCTTCTTGCGCTACCAGACGGGGCTTCAGTCAAAGACACCGAACGTCATGTAGCTGAACCACGAGCGATCCTGGTTGTTGCCCAGGGCTTCGGGGGCTTCTTCCTCGATCACGTCGCCGTTCTCGTTGTGCGGCTTGAGCTCGGACGGAATGGCGTCCTTGGCGTCCTGGTACTGCTTGAGGATGTCCTGGTTGGCGCGGGTTTCGCCCGGTGGCAGCGGTGGACGGGACTCGATCAGGCCCAGGGTGTACTTGCTCAACCACGAGCGGTTGTCCGCTTCGGCAACCTGCGGCACAAACTGGCCGTCTTGCAGGCTCGGGTGGTCCGGGTAGTTGAGTTTCAGGGTTTCCAGGCTGGTAGCCGCCAGGGTATCGAGGTGCAGGCGCTGGTAAGCCTCGGTCATCACGGCCAGGCCATCACCCACGGAAGGGGTTTCCTGGAAGTTTTCCACTACATAGCGGCCACGGTTGGCGGCGGCGACATAGGCCTGGCGCGTCAGGTAGTAGTGGGCCACGTGGATTTCGTAGGAAGCCAGCAGGTTGCGCAGGTAGATCATACGCTGCTTGGCGTCCGGGGCGTAGCGGCTGTTGGGGAAGCGGCTGGTCAGCTGGGCGAACTCGTTATAGGAGTCGCGCGCGGCACCTGGGTCACGCTTGGTCATGTCCAGCGGCAGGAAGCGCGCCAGCAGGCCAACGTCCTGGTCAAACGAGGTCAGGCCCTTGAGGTAGTAGGCGTAGTCCACGTTCGGGTGCTGCGGGTGCAGGCGGATAAAACGCTCGGCAGCGGATTTTGCAGCTTCCGGCTCGGCGTTCTTGTAGTTCGCATAGATCAGTTCGAGCTGGGCCTGGTCGGCATAGCGGCCAAACGGATAGCGCGACTCCAGGGCCTTGAGCTTGGCCGTGGCACTTGTGTAGCTATTGTTGTCCAGGTCGGCCTGAGCCTGCTGGTACAGCTCGACTTCACTGAGGTTTTCGTCGACGACGTCCTTTGTTGACGAGCAAGCAGCAGTCATGGCGAGGATGGCGATCAGCAGCAGGTGTTTCACTTGCATGGCGGCTTGCGTCCCTATGACGGCCGCTGTCTTGGGCGGGGCCGTCCTGTTATGATGAGCGCCCCGATGAAAGCCTCGGGGCAAAAGACGCCGTATTTAACCACAAGCGCGCAGCCGAAACCAAAGGCTGTGCCACGCCTAGTCTGAGCATGTCCGATAAAATTGAACTTCGCGCAGAGGTGCCGTCCGAATTGGGCGGCCAACGCCTCGATCAAGTCGCCGCACAACTATTCGCTGAGCACTCGCGCTCGCGCCTTTCCGCCTGGATCAAAGACGGCCGCCTGACTGTGGATGGAGCGGTTATCCGCCCGCGAGACATAGTGCATGGCGGTTCGGTTCTTGAGCTGACTGCCGAGCAGGAAGCCCAGGGAGAATGGATCGCCCAGGACATCGAGCTGGATATCGTCTATGAAGACGACGACATCCTGGTGATCAACAAACCCGCAGGCCTGGTGGTTCACCCGGCGGCCGGGCACGCTGATGGCACCTTGCTCAATGCCTTGTTGCACCATGTGCCGGACATCATCAATGTCCCGCGCTGCGGCATCGTCCACCGCCTGGACAAGGACACTACCGGCCTGATGGTGGTGGCCAAGACCATCCAGGCGCAGACGCAGTTGGTCACACAATTGCAGAGCCGTAGTGTCAGCCGTATCTATGAGTGCATCGTGATTGGTGTGGTTGTAGCCGGTGGCAAAATCAATGCGCCTATCGGTCGTCATGGCCAGCAGCGCCAGCGCATGGCGGTGATGGAGGGTGGCAAGCAGGCCGTCAGCCACTACCGCGTGCTGGAGCGTTTCCGTTCCCACACCCATGTGCGGGTCAAGCTGGAAACCGGCCGTACCCACCAGATCCGGGTGCATATGGCGCATATCAACTTCCCGTTGGTCGGCGATCCGGCCTACGGTGGCCGCTTCCGTATTCCACCGGCGGCCAGCGTGACCATGGTCGAGTCGTTGAAATCGTTCCCGCGCCAGGCGCTGCATGCACGCTTCCTGGAGCTGGATCATCCGACGAGCGGTGAGCGGATGAGTTGGGAATCGCCACTGCCCGACGATTTTGTCTGGCTGCTGTCGCTGCTCAAGCAAGACCGCGAGGCCTTTGTCGGATGAATGACTGGCTGATTCCTGACTGGCCTGCGCCGGCCGGGGTCAAAGCCTGCGTCACCACCCGTGCGGGCGGCGTCAGCCTGGCGCCGTTCGACAGCCTCAACTTAGGCGATCATGTCGAGGACAGCCCTGAGGCTGTACTGGAAAACCGTCGTTGCCTCACTGCCGCATTCGCTATCCAGCCGGCCTGGCTGCGCCAGGTCCATGGTGTGGTCGTGGTTGAGGCCGATCCGGGACAGATTGCCGAGGCGGATGGCAGTTGGACCGATACGCCCGGCATCGCCTGCACGGCGATGACCGCCGATTGCCTGCCGGCCTTGTTTTGCAACAAAGCCGGGACCCGGGTTGCCGCCGCCCATGCCGGCTGGCGTGGCTTGGCGGCGGGTGTGCTGGACGCCGCCGCCGACAGCCTGGATGTTGCACCTGCCGACATACTGGTCTGGTTAGGTCCGGCGATCGGCCCAAAGGCCTTTGAAGTCGGTCCCGAAGTGCGTGAAGCCTTTATGCAGCAACTTGCGCAAACGGCCGAAGCCTTTGTGCCGAGCCACAACCCGGGCAAGTTCCTGGCCGACATCTACCAGTTGGCGCGCCTGCGCCTGGCTGCGCGGGGTATCACTGCCGTCTACGGTGGCGGTTTGTGCACCGTAACCGACCCACGCTTCTTTTCTTACCGGCGCAGCCCGCGCACCGGTCGATTTGCCTCCCTTATCTGGCTCGAACGCTAGACTCTGCTGATCCATATCAAGCATGGCCGGCTTGAATCTTCCAGAATCCACCCCATCTATAAGGGTATCTGGCAGGTTTCTTCATTCAGGATGCGTTAATCGCGAGCAAGCTCGCTCGTACCTAGCTCCGGCCTGCTCAAAAGGAAGGTGACTAATGCGTATTGATCGTTTAACCAGCAAATTACAATTGGCCTTATCGGATTCCCAATCCCTGGCGGTTGGCCTCGACCATCCGGCCATCGAGCCCGCGCACTTGATGCAGGCGCTCCTCGAACAGCAGGGTGGTTCGATCAAGCCCCTGTTGATGCAGGTGGGCTTCGACGTCAACAGCCTGCGCAAGGAGTTGAGCAAAGAGCTCGACCAACTGCCGAAAATCCAGAATCCGACAGGCGACGTGAATATGTCCCAGGATTTGGCGCGCCTGCTTAACCAGGCCGATCGCCTGGCCCAGCAAAAGGGTGACCAGTTCATCTCCAGCGAACTGGTGCTGCTCGCCGCCATGGATGACAACAGCAAGCTCGGCAAGTTGTTGCTGGGCCAGGGTGTGAGCAAAAAGGCCCTGGAAAATGCCATCAACAACCTGCGCGGCGGCGAGGCGGTGAATGACCCCAACCATGAGGAGTCGCGCCAGGCCCTGGACAAATACACCGTTGACCTGACCAAGCGCGCCGAAGACGGCAAGCTGGACCCGGTGATCGGGCGTGACGATGAAATTCGTCGCACCATTCAGGTCCTGCAGCGTCGCACCAAGAACAACCCGGTGCTGATCGGTGAGCCTGGGGTGGGTAAAACCGCCATCGCCGAAGGCCTGGCCCAGCGCATCATTAATGGTGAAGTGCCGGACGGCCTCAAGGGCAAGCGCTTGCTGTCCCTGGACATGGGGGCGTTGATCGCCGGTGCCAAGTTCCGTGGCGAGTTTGAAGAGCGCCTCAAATCCCTGCTCAACGAGCTGTCGAAGCAGGAAGGGCAGATCATTCTGTTTATCGACGAACTGCACACCATGGTCGGCGCCGGTAAAGGCGAAGGTTCGATGGACGCCGGCAATATGCTCAAGCCGGCACTGGCCCGGGGTGAGTTGCATTGCGTCGGGGCCACCACGCTCAACGAGTACCGCCAGTACATTGAAAAGGACGCGGCCCTTGAGCGGCGCTTCCAGAAAGTCCTGGTGGAAGAGCCGAGCGAAGAAGACACCATTGCGATCCTGCGTGGCTTGAAAGAGCGCTATGAAGTCCACCACCGCGTGGCGATCACTGACGGCGCGATCATTGCGGCGGCCAAATTGAGCCATCGCTACATCACTGATCGTCAGTTGCCGGACAAGGCCATCGACCTGATCGACGAAGCGGCCAGCCGGATCCGCATGGAGATCGACTCCAAGCCTGAAGTGCTGGACCGTCTGGAGCGGCGCCTGATTCAACTGAAAGTCGAATCCCAGGCGCTGAAAAAAGAAGACGATGACGCGGCGAAGAAACGCCTGGAAAAACTCCAAGAAGAAATCCTGCGCCTGGAACGTGAGTATTCGGACCTGGAAGAAATCTGGACCTCGGAAAAAGCCGAAGTGCAGGGTTCCGCACAGATCCAGCAAAAGATCGAGCAGTCGCGCCAGGAACTGGAAGCTGCCCGGCGTAAAGGCGACCTGAACCGCATGGCCGAGTTGCAGTACGGGGTGATCCCGGACCTGGAGCGCAGCCTGCAAATGGTTGACCAGCATGGCCACAGTGAAAACCAGTTGCTGCGCAGCAAGGTGACCGAGGAAGAAATTGCCGAGGTGGTGTCCAAGTGGACCGGTATTCCGGTGTCGAAGATGCTGGAGGGCGAGCGTGACAAACTGTTGCGTATGGAAAGCCTGTTGCACCAGCGCGTGATTGGTCAGGAAGAGGCCGTGGTGGCCGTGTCCAACGCGGTACGGCGTTCCCGGGCCGGGTTGTCCGACCCGAACCGCCCGAGCGGCTCATTCATGTTCCTCGGCCCGACCGGTGTGGGTAAGACCGAGCTGTGCAAGGCCCTGGCCGAGTTCCTCTTTGATACTGAAGAGGCGATGGTGCGTATTGATATGTCCGAGTTCATGGAGAAACACTCCGTGGCGCGGTTGATCGGGGCGCCACCAGGCTACGTGGGCTACGAGGAGGGCGGCTACCTGACCGAAGCGGTACGGCGCAAGCCTTACTCGGTGATCCTCCTGGACGAGGTCGAGAAGGCCCACCCGGATGTGTTCAACGTGTTGCTGCAAGTGCTGGAAGATGGCCGGCTGACGGACAGCCACGGACGTACCGTGGACTTCCGTAATACGGTGATCGTGATGACCTCCAACCTGGGTTCGGTACAGATCCAGGAGATGGTCGGGGATCGTGAGGGCCAGCGTGCTGCAGTCATGGATGCGCTGACCAGCCACTTCCGCCCGGAATTTATCAACCGGGTCGATGAAGTGGTGATCTTCGAGCCTTTGGCGCGGGATCAGATCGCTGGCATCACCGAGATCCAGCTGGGCCGCCTGCGCAGCCGTCTGGCAGAGCGCGAGCTGATGCTGGAGCTGAGCAGCGAGGCCTTGGACAAGCTGATCGCCGTCGGCTACGACCCGGTGTATGGCGCACGGCCTTTGAAACGGGCGATCCAGCGCTGGATCGAGAACCCGCTGGCGCAACTGATCCTGTCGGGCAGCTTTGTGCCGGGGACCAGCGTCAAGGCCACGGTAGAAAACGACGAAATCGTCTTCCACTAAGCCCGGATTGGGTGGTTATAAGCAGAGGCCCCGCATTGCGGGGCCTTTTTTTTCGATAGGGCGTTGAACTGTAAGGCAAAGGCTTGTAAAGTGCGCCCCGCAGCAACGTCAGCCCACGGGTTTCTTCTCCCCAAGGAGAAATCAGAAAGAAGCGCAAATCATTGTCTTAAAAGCAATTTAAAGGGTTGACAGGGGTTTTTAAGATTGTAGAATAGCGCGCCTCAGAGACGCGAACGTAGCGATACGGACGGGCCGAAGAGAAGGTAGCAAGCAACACCGTAGTACTTTGAAATATGTAGTTCCGTGATAGCTCAGTCGGTAGAGCAAATGACTGTTAATCATTGGGTCCCAGGTTCGAGTCCTGGTCACGGAGCCAATTTCAAACCGGGGTATAGCGCAGTCCGGTAGCGCGCCTGCTTTGGGAGCAGGATGTCAGGAGTTCGAATCCCCTTACCCCGACCATATTTGGGTCGTTAGCTCAGTTGGTAGAGCAGTTGGCTTTTAACCAATTGGTCGTAGGTTCGAATCCCACACGACCCACCATTTTCAAAGCGGATGTGTGTTTAGTAAGAGTCGAGTAAGCGGTTTCTACTCAATAGACATGCAGCCGTCTGCGGCAAACAGTAGTTTCGCTGCCGCATGATGTCAATATGCACCGGGTTATCCGATGCATATACCGGGGTATAGCGCAGTCCGGTAGCGCGCCTGCTTTGGGAGCAGGATGTCAGGAGTTCGAATCCCCTTACCCCGACCAGCACGAAAAAACGCCCTCTGGGCGTTTTTTTTTGTGCGCACGAAATCCGTGCGTCACAAATGTTCGCATTCTTGATTTTCAAGCATCTCTTTGCTGACGAAGCTTCCAAGCTTTACTCTGCCCGTGCACCTAGGTGCTGGCCACAGGTCTAGCTCAAGTGCCAACTGCACAAATGCTTTTCATCATGCTGCTATCCGACGAGTGGTCATGGTGAGGCTTTGAACCCTCGCATCCCGCTCGTCATTGATCCTAAAGTGTTTGCACTTAAGCTTTTGAAGGATTGTTTTAATAGGGCGCTCATAGCGCTCAGTTTTGCCGCTGGTTTTGAATGAATGGCCGATGACGACGGCGGTTGACGATAGTGGCCAGCCATATCATCCAACATTTGTTCCAGCTCACGGCCGTTCGACAGCCCCATGGCTTTGGATATCTGCTCCAAGGTCTTGGGCGGCGGTAGACGCCTCGGAGTTTCGAGCGCCAGGTTTCGCACTTCTTTCTGTGGTTGAGGTAAGTGGCTTAAATCTTCTCGCCTGATTTTCCTGAGTGCTCCCTGTATCACGCTCCGCTCATGCAGGACCGTTCGCATATGTGCATGGTCGGTTTCGATGTAGCCCATTGTCGTTGCGATATTCGAATGGTTTAGCAGGCTCTTCGTGAGATGGATGTTGCGCTCTGGCTGTTTCATCAGATCCGTGGCAATGGTGTGCCTAAAACGATGCGGCGTCATCCGCACACTGATTTTGTTGGTCAGCTTACGGTACATAGCTTCCACTTGATCGATGTTCATCTCCTTGCCATGGTAATGGCGAGAAAATCTATTGACGTTGAAAAGCTGGTCATTTGCCGTAAAGCCTATCGTTTTTGCTGCCTTCAGAATTTTTGAGATGTGTGGTGCGAGCCCCTCCATAATGGGCACCGAAAACTCTCGATGAGTTTTTTCCGTTTCGCCACGGATCAAGATCATTTGGTTGTTCCAATCAATGTCCTTGTACCGAATGTGCAATAGAGCATTGAGCCGGATACCGGTGTAGTAAAAAACTTCGAACACGGCTAGCCAAAACCATGCTGGAGTCACCTGGCTTCGCTCGTGTGTACAACGCTCAATACCCTCCAGCTCCAGAAGCCAGTTCCGTGCCTTTCGTATCGCCTCATGTGACACCGTCTTGCTGCCCCGTTTCGGGGGGATAACACTGGTTTTTTTGAATGGATTGACCACAGTGTGGGTAATCAACTCTTGCTCCAGGGCAAAGCTCCAAACAGTACGCAGATGGCTCGAATAGGTGTTCCAACTGCGCTTGCCCAGACCACCTTCTAGTTTTTTCTTTCGCCAAGCCAGAACCGCAAGGTGGTCGATCTCTTCGATGGGGGTAGTCCCAAAGTGTTCAAGTAAAACCCTGGCTGATCTACGGTAGATTGTCTCAGTGTCTCGGCGTAGATCGCGTGCAAGGATGTAATCCTCCGTGAGCTGTAGCACGTTGGTCATTTTGATGGCTCCGTAGTTTCTGATCTGAGCGACAAGCTGACGTTGTCGAAAGGGACTTCCGTGAAAATCGTGAGGGGGTCACGAAGCAAGTAGCCCTGTAGCTGTTTTGATTTGCGTGGGCCTACTACGTCACACGTCCAAATGTTTAAGCTTTTCTGAGTTTTTTGATGAAGTTTCTGTTTTTCGAAGCTGCGTTGAACCAGCTGCCAGGCGTTAGCTTTCTGTGCTTTCGCTTCCTGTTCTATGTGGGGGAACTCGAGCACGTAACGCTTGAATATTCCAGGCGTTACCAGCATCGCGGTGCCGGCTACCGTATGAACCAGCGCTTTGCTGTCGTTGATAATGATTTTTCGGGATGCAATGCCTTTTTTAAGCCACTCAATAAATCCTTGGCCTATTTCGGTGTTATTGCTCGCCATCGGGACGACTTCTTTTTCTTCTTCTGTTGCTGGAGGCGCACCAACTTGATATGTGGTCTGAGATAGCTGGATATCATCCTGTTTCAAGGGCGCAGTGTGTGCCGCTGAGACCTGATTGTTTTTGGTGTCTTCTGATGGCTCCGTGATACTACCAAGGAGAGCCAGCAGTTCGTCAAATTCAGCAGGGTTGCTCGGAGAGTGTTGCGCAGGGTCGGATGCTGATGTTTTTGCAGGCGCATGCGTGAGATTAGTTGGGGTCACACCAGAATCTGGAAGCAACATGGCTGTTGATGTGGCGTTGTTGTTACCAGGCAAGGCTTCATCTATCGGGCTGCCCGCTTCTACTTCAAGGGTGCCTGCGTAAGCTATGGGCCGATCGTTGGGGTCGTTCCAAATCAGTGCCGGTGCGAGCTTGAGCAAAGTGAATGTATTTCGCCAGCCGCGACCGTTGTCGATTGTGGCTTTCCAAATGGCTTTGTCCTGAGCATTGGTCTGAATTACGCCCTGATCTTGCAGCATGTTGAAGAAGGGTGCGTTCGAGCTGGGAACACCCTCAACACCCTGGGTCAGCAAATAAGCTCGCAATTGATCTGCAATGGGCTTGCTAACAAGCCACAAAGCATCTTGTGTCAGCCAGCCATCTGAAGGCCCATCGGGCTGATTCAGTTTGAATGTGTCACGCACCAGGTAACGCAATCCGTCTGCCAGCTGCCGCTGTAGAGACTGTTTGGGGGCGGTGAGTGCGCGAGCCGGATTTCCGCCAAGCTCTTGAGCGACGGACGCCTGGTCGGCCTTGACTACGATTTCACCCAGAATGCCTGCGTGTTCATAGTGACCGGCCAAAACGTAGATCAACTGCGACCACACTTCAGGGAAGTCACTGAGCCAGTCCAAAATATCCGGCGAAAGGATCTGCGTGTAAATCAGGGCGGAAGCGGCGCCGTGTAATTGGTAATTGCGTCCTTTCACATAGCGAAAACGATATGGACGGTCGATCGGCCCATGCCACGGGTGCCAGGCTTTGCCCCCCTCCAGTTCGACGTACACGTCGACGGCAATCTTGCCAAGGTCGTGAATCAGCGCGCCGTAAGCCGCTGCAGCAGTCCACGCTTCAGCTTGTGCCGATTGAGACTCCGGCGGTGCGCCAATGGGCAACAGGTAGGTCTGCCGAATTTTCAAGGCATAGGCGACGATTTCAAGCCCGTGATCCAGCATGCCGCCAGGGTGTGCATGGTGGTGATTTTGCGAGGCTGGGAGCTGCTGGACCAACTCCGCGTAGCGCTCAAGTGGACGACGGTAGAGTTCTGCAAACTGTGTGCGAGATAACGAGGCACGCTGCCAGATGTTCTCCAGTAGTTTCTGTCGACGCGGCGATGCCAGCAGCGACTGGCTAGAGACTGGCTGGATAAAACCGTTAGGGGAGGGGCCTTGGGCGAGTAGCGCTTTTTTACGACGGAAAATAGAAAACATCACCTGCTCCATAAAGACATATGGGCGGGCTTTTCGCCTATCTGACGGGTAGTGAACAAGAGAAAAGCATCATTCAACGCTAATGTTATTTCTTTGGCGACTTGCCACCTTTTGACTGGGCGGTGGTGAATGTTTTCCAAAAGTGTTGTATTCGGGCTGTACAGCCTTTTGCTTTTCCCCGCTGACGGCGGCCCTTTCGGGTAGGGCTTTTACCCTTGTGAACCATTCCATTCGCTCTTGCAGACCCTTTTACCTTTTGGGCCATTTTTGCGTTGAAAAGCTGGGTATATGGCTGGGGTAGCCGGGGCCGTTGTGTATCAGAAGGGCTTGCGGCAGAGAAAAATCAGGACTATAAATAGTGTCAAAGCGCCTCTAAGTGTTGAGGCATTCGAGGATGAGCATCATGACCACACACACCACTCAGGGAGTCGCAAGCCGCTTGGGCTATGGCTTGGGTGTGACCGTGCGTGCCGTTTGGTTCAGCCAGAACCGCACACTGCGTTGGATCAAACGTCTGGCCCTGATCGCAGTGGCGGTGTGTTTTTGGACCTCTTTGGCCCATTTCTTCATTGCAGCCCTGACTGTGGGCCTCATCCTGCTGGCTTTGGTTGCTGGGGATTTTTCCAGGTTACGAGGAGTTGGCAATTCTGATGATCGAGATGCACCATTTGGGCGAAATGTCTTTGGCCAAGAGTTGGACTTCTGGGGCAATGTTGAAGGCCAAATGGCGGATGACGATTGATTTTTAAAACCCGCCCCAAAAGTCGATTCTGAACGCACAAGGTTTTAAGAAAACCTTGCTGGTTTTCATTGTCAGATAATTTTATTGGTAACTGTCTGACCTCCTTTCTCCCCTGCTTTCGCTACTTCTTTCGTGCCAGTCGCAAGTCCTTCTAATGCCTTGCCAGCACTAATCCCCGCCCATCCCAGCGCGCCCACCCAAAACACTGGCAGGATGATGAACATCGACCCCATCACGAAGTTCAAGATCGCATCCTGAGCCGTCGCGTTAAGTCCCATCACGGGGTCAAACGACAGATGCGGTGAGCCTGAGCCATACAACGCATCCAAGATGGTGGTATCGATCCACCTGGCTAACTGAAACCAGAAGTCTACGAAGATCAGCGCAAAAAACACCACTGTCAGAGTCATGGCGACCTGCAGTTGGTAAGCCCCAACAATCAGTACCAGCGGGATGCAAATCACCATCGCCATCTTCAAGAACGCCATGACCATCGGTAAAGCCTGACGAACCATGTCCATGGCTGGAAAATACGCCAGTGAGCCCAGTGCTACCCCAAGGGTGCCGGTGACTCGGGCCGCTCCATTCCATACGGTTCCGTCGATTTGCCCGCCGTAGTCGGTGTAAACATCTCCCTTCACTTGGTTGGAAGGCGAGACGAGTTGGCGTATCAGCGAGTCGGTAACGTCTTCAGGTGACAGCCACTTTGCCCAGCCGAGCATCTTGGTCATCAGGTCGGGCGATACTTGAGCCTTGATGCGATCCCGCAGCCCCACTCCGCTATCCGACCACCATTGTTTGCAGGTTGGATAGCCCCCGCCGCCAGTCACTTGTGGCAAACCCACGTCGCGAGATGCGTTGTAAGGCCAAGAGGTTCTTGGTGTTTTGGAGTAGTCCGTGTCGTAGTAGCCCGAAGTGCTCAGCAAAAAGCGAGAGCCTATCCAACTGAGGTCTTGCAAAAATTTTGGGTCATCGGCTTTTGCTCCCAGATTAGGCTGACGCATAAAAAGTCGTGCCCGTGAGGGGCCATAACAATCATGAGTGAAGTCACCGATTTCCTGGGCCAATAATGGGTTGTTGATCTTGGTGTTATTGACCTCCATCCGTATTTGCCGCAGATCAGTTCCGCACGGAATTGCTGCTACGGCACCGCTTGTTAACCCCTTCGACAGCGCATGCATAAAGGCCCACCACATGGGCATTTGTGCGCTCTTTCCTGCCAGTGAACTGAATGAGGTGTTCCATCCCGTGTCGGATGGTTTAGGTAAGTTGTACTGACATTGCTGAGCTCGGCTTTGATCAAAGGCCAAGGTATCAAAGCTCACATTGACGGCTGGTACAGCGAAGAATGCGACGACGATGTAACCCACGTAAATCTGGGTCTCGATCCGGGCCAGTGAGAGCACACCCTTGTTGCCCTCATCAGCCCCTTCTCCACGCACCTTCAGCCACTCTCGAATAACGATGATGCAGAAGGGCAGGGCGAACAGGCCGGTGTCAGAAATCATGTCCCAGATGCCGTTGTTGATGATCCAGCCGACCAGCGTGAGGTAATACTCCAGGTAGTCATTGGTGTAGAGCGTCATTGGATGCCTCCACCTGGGAGAAAAGCTTTGCTCAGTTCGATCATGACGAACAGCAAGATAACCATGACCTCCAGTCTCCTGAGCTCCTTTCGAGTTTCAGTCCGTTTAGATTGGGATAGTCGCGCTTTGAGCTTGAGCCAGCTCGCGACCAGGAAGGCGTAGACCAACAGGCGCCAGGTGGCGAGAGTCCAGTAATGGTCGGTACGCCACGCTTGCCATTGCTCGGCGCTGTCGAACACGCTCATCAAGACGGCACTGAGTAGTACCATGAGGGCGGTAGCTGAGAGCAACGTGCCCAGAACCAACACAACGCCCCGTCCGACTCGGCGAGTCAGTGAGCGGCCGGAGGTGGCGGCAGGATCCTGAATATCGGTCATGGCCTATTTCTCACTGTTTGGCGGGCGACTGCAATTGGTCCAGACGATTCGTTTCAGGGGCTCCCTGAGACACACCACGCGAGTCTTCGGCACGTGCTTTACCGCGCTCGATGATGGTAAGAGGCGAATTCTTCGCGAGCTGCTGACGCATATCCAGCTCCATTTTCAGATTGCCAATTTCCTGCTGCAGTGAGGAAGTCTGTTGGCCTACTGCCTGGACAGCGAGATCATTGGCCGCAACGTTCGGCTCCCGGCTGCCCGCCATCAGCGTGCGTTGTAGCGTCAGGGCTTTCTCTAGCACGTCGGACAGTGCGACTTCGGAGGCAAGCCTGCGAGCGAGCACGTCCTGATCACGCTCATCCTTGAGCGCCGCTACCACGCCTCGGGTAATGGGCAGCGAGTTGCTGCTCGCGGCTTCCAGGTTGTCGACCGACAAGGTTTTGCTTCCGCTCAGCAGCTCCTGCAGGGCCTTCAGCTTGGTGTCGTACGTTTCCTGGATCAGCGGCGTGAGGCCTACGCCGGCTGCCGTCACCGTTTTAGGGCAACTGTCACAGGTTTGTTGTTGCTGTTCTCCCAGCACACGATTGGCGAAGGTGGTGGCTTCCTGGGGGGAAGACCAGACATTGCAGACCATGCCGTTGTTGCAGCTGTCCTTGCTGATCGAGCCGGTGTCACCGGCCGCACGTTTGTTCAGCAGGTTGTAGCCCGCTTTGGTGACGTCCCCCACGATACGAATCGGTTTCTGACCCGACCCTCCTGCTCGATCACCCCCAACCCAGGTGACGCCATCATTGCCGCCTTTCCTTTCGACCTGCTCCACGGCCGATACTGCGTCCGTGTTGGAGGTCAGCGCCTGGCTCATAGCCTGACCTTCAGCGAGCTTGCCCCATCCCATTTGGTTGCCGGCGATATCGGCCATTTTTTCCCCAATGGCGCGGCAAGTGCCTTTGGATCGGTCGAAGTCCAATCGGGCCTGCAAGATCCCGTTGGTGATGAGGTTGTACAGCGCCGGGTTTGCACGTTGAAGGATCAATGCTGGCAGTGAGGCAACGGCACTGGTGGCGTTCTGCACCACCGAACTCATGATGTTCTTGAAGCCTGAAGTGGCGCCATTCAACTGGTTTTCCAGCGTCGTGTTCAGGCTCATGTTTCCGCAGACCAGGTTGTTGTTCCAGCCGCCCCCGACGGAAATACTGTCCATGTTACCGGCGCTGCCCATTGTCACAGCGTTGCCGCCGCCGATGCTGTACAACACGTTGTCCCCAATGACGCTTCCGGAGGAAGAAACGTTGATTGGCTCTGCAGAAAACGCCAGCGTACTGCTGAGGCAGCAGGCGAGTCCGATCGTGAAGGCGTTAAATGTCATGATGCGCTCCGTTTACTGAAATTCATTGGAAGTCCGTACTGCCGAGGAAGGTTTGGCCACGACGTTGGCAGCATGAATACGGGCGCCAAAGCGCCCAGGCGTATCCACCGTCCTGGGCATCGATGTTGGGTCCGACGGTTGGAAATGTTGCGCAGGTGGGATTGAGGACCGGTGTCAGTTCTTGCCACTTGCCAGTGGAAGCATCGCCTTCGCGCAACGCGCCTGCAGGCCAGTAGCCTGGATAAGGAAGGGCCAGCATCGGCAGGTAGACGTGAACCTGACCGAGACGGGTCGTCACGTCTCCTGCGCGCTGCGCAATGACTGCGCCAGTCTTGTAGTCATCGGTCTGGTTGAGAAAGCCGCTACGGGGGTAGACATTCCCCCAACTACTCGCGGATAGCAGGCTGCCGACCTCGCGCATCCCCGGAATCAGTGCCTCGGGGTATACGGCTTCAGGTACGCCATATCTCCACGCAATGGGATCCAGGGTACTGAGGAAGTAAGGCACAAGCGGTAGGGTCGCTCCTTTACAGACATAACCCGAGGCGCTGGCGAACTGACTTAACGTCGCACCACCAGGATGGCCGATGACGTCGGCTTCTTTGAACTTGATGATGTTATTTTCAGCAACGTGGTTGGTGGTGCCGTCGTTACCTGCCTGGGCCATTGGATTCGGTGTGCCGAGAGGCGACATCTCAATCCATGGATTTGCCCCCGTATTCGAGTAGGCAGATACGACTGCGTCCGGCACGTAGTGGCGTACCTTGGTCGAGGTTTTGACTTTGCAGCCGAAGGGGGTACAGAGCAGCCAGTAGCAAATACCGACTACCTTGTACTCCAGGCAGTCGGGCGACAGGGTCGAGGCGATGATTGCTGCCGAGTTGGTTGCAGCTGATGCACTGAAGGACAAGCTGAATGAGATGGCCAACGACAGTGGCCGGATCGCAAAACGTGAGCGTCTCATCGTGACTGACTCCGTGCTCGATCAATCAGCGCGACGGCTTTAGCGACGTCCGGCTCGCCGTACACGACATAGCGACGGTCAACGACCACAGCCGGGAGCTTTTCGACACCCAGACTCCAGGCGTCCGTGACGCCTTGCTGGGCTAGAGCTAGGTCGCTTTGTAGACGTTTGCCGGCAGGACTAGCCAGGTAGCGTTGAATAGTCGCTTCCGCTTGGCGTGGATCTGCTGGAAGCTGACCAGTCAGTTGTTCTTCAAGACGTTGTTGGTCATCGAGGCGAATGGTGCGAACGTCGGCAGGTGCGGACACCGGATGTGCTTGATTGGTGATCACCCAGGTTTCTGCCTGGGCAATAAGGGGCATGAACAGCAGAGACATTGGGAGCAGCCAGCGCCGCATTTGGCAAAGGCCGGGATGGATCTCGGTCATAGCACCATACCTGAAGTGAGTTCAGGTACAGGAAACCGGATGATGACGATGGGTGCAGCAGGAAATAGGATTTAGGGAGAGCTGGTATTTCGGCTAGTCAAAGTAGCTACAACGCGGCTGACCTTCTTTTGACTCGACTCAGCAGTAAAATCGGCTTAGGCCTCTCTAGAGCTGGAAGAGTGAGCCGTCAGCGTTTCTTGGAAGGAAATAGCCCTTGATGCAGGACATGTCACGTATGCAGAGTTGTACGTGCGTCTGCTTGCGGAAGAAAGTGCCTGGGTAAAGCTCCGGGCCCTCCAGGAAGGGAGAGCGGATTGAGGCGTAATCTGGGAGCCCAACAGCATTTCGAGCTTGGTGAAGGGTCTGGAACACTGCGCAATCGAGATGACGCTTAAGGTTATCCTGATCGCCATTAAAGCCAGGAATATTCGTCGGTATTTCTTCGGAACTAGCGACCAGAATGTCGTAAGCGCCTCGCAGTTCGTCGAGAGCGCCTTCGTCCGTCAGATTTAGGCATAAGCCCAAATCTATAACGGCACCTACAACAAATGGATCCTTGATCGCTCCCTTTCCACGTTTGGAATGCGTTTTGATGTGTTTGGCATAGCTCAATGCTCGCTCTGGACTGTTTTCCCAGAAATACGCACCTTCGCCCAGCCAGTCATAATCATTGACGCTCTGCGCAACATGCTCACCAGCGAGGACCGCTTCCCCGATTTTGCGATCACATCCGTGAAAGCCCAGGACAAATGAGGGGAGTTGTTGATACATCAGCGATAGGCAGCTTTGAGCTGGCCTTTGGCGTTATAGACGCCAGTTTTTACGCGAAAAGCCTTGGCTTCAGCGGGATCTCCAGCCAAGATTTGAGCCAGCTGACGAAAGCGTTCAGCAGCTTCAATATGCGGGTTATCAGTTTTGCTGGTCTTTTTGGCTTTTGCAATCATGTCGACCTCCTAGAAGGATCGGAGCCGGGTACTCGATCATTTTATAGACAATCGAAAGGTTTGTCAGGCTGACTTTTCGTGTCTTTCAGTGTTCCGCATTTGAACGTCCGCGAAATGGGGTAGAATCCCAGAACCTCACTTATGAACTAACCAGTCAATAGCAGAGAGCAACATTACTCCATCAGCTGGCCCTTCAAGCTTTATGGACCTGCCTGTCGTATTGTCTCGAATAATCACAGTGGGTGTTGCGGTGATTCCAGCTCTGCTAGCTTCTTCTGCTTGCTGGCTAACATGCACGGCGATCTGCTTGTCGTTTGCTGTGCAAGCGACCAGGTCTTGGGTGCTAATGCCATTGCCGTTCAGGTGACCATTGAAGCCCTGACCGTTACTGCGGGTTTGCTCAAAGACCTGGTCGATAGCTTGCCAGAAGGCGGGGGCGCCACCGAGTTTTCCTGCACATTCAGCGAGCTTCGCTTCGTATATTGCCGCCGAACCGTGAAAGTCTAAAGGCAGGTGATGCCACTGCAGGTTTACATCCTTTTGCTGTTGAATCCAGGTCTTCAACTGCGGTGTGTAGCTCTTGCAGTACGGACATTCCAGATCCGCAAACTCAGTCACAGTCCAACGCGCATCGACTGGGCCGAACAGCCAAGGGCTGGTGTGTTGTGGTGTTTCTACCTCGCCTTTGATGAGGGCTAGGCATGCCATCGACAAGCCTGCCAAAAGTAATCCTGAAATTGTCCACCGTTTGCTCCAGCGCATTGCGTCTATGCCTCGGCCGCGGACTTTGATGAGAGAAGTGCCTGTTTACGCAAGGCCTCAAGAAGCGCGGTCTCAGCGTTTTCAGGTTGTGGGTGCTGCCGAAGCCAGTTGGCTAACACCGTTTGAAGCTGGGACTCGATGTCACGACGGTCCACCGCACGCACCAAGACCTGTTGCAGTTGCTCTATCAATACAGGGGCACAAACCTCCAGGGTTCGTAGGGCGTCCTCACCCGGCTGCTCAAGCAACTGGGTCAGACTTTCAATCAGGTTCTGGGTCAGGGAATTCAATGCTCTCATGCTTGGCGCTCCAAGGCCGTAACGTGCTCGGGAAAGGTGATGATGTGCGGTTCGATACCGCGATGGCGATCTAACGTGGCAGCGACTTCAATGGCGGCATCGAGCTCGTTGCAGCCTTTAGATTGCATGATGTCGAAGCGTTGTTTTTTCTCTTCAGGCTCAGTCATGGCCAGGGCTAAGTACAAGCTGGGTGGCACCACCCGGAACAACATCTCCATGCTTTTAGACAGCACCACGCCCTCGGTGAATTTGCCGCTCTCCTTGCGTGCAGACAGCATCATTGACTTCTGCGCAGGGGTCAGCTCACGAAAACGTGCGATCTTCTCAACTTCATCGGGCGGCATGTTCAAGCAGATCCACCACTCGATCATGTTGAGAAGAGCCGAGGCCTCTGGGGGCACGTCGTCAACGTTTTGGGTCGCCATCCAGAACCAGGCCCCGAGCTTTCGCCACATTTTGGTGATCTTGACGGAGTAGGGCGACAGCAGCGGCACCTTCAACTGGATGTGGCCTTCGTCAGTGAAGAAGATCAGGGGGCGCCCTTTGAATTGATCTCGCTCTGCGATGTTGTTGACCGTGTTGAGCAGCGAAATGTAGGAGATGGCCATCTGTGCGCTGTAGCCCTCTCGCGCATAGGTGGCCAGGTCAACAATGGTGATGTCCGCTTCGGGCCAAGGCGTACCAGGGCGGTTGAACATGTCGCCCTCAGTGCCCATGCAGAACATGGACAAGGCTTCCGCCATCTCCAGAAAGCGTGCGCTTCGAGCGGCCGGGATCCCGGCTTCCAGCCCCATTTCCCGCAGTGCCTCACGGATATCTTCGGGAAGAACGATGCGTTGTTCCGTTACACATTTTTTCGCTGCATTGAGAATACATTGGCGGATGGCACTACGGTCGGCCCGTGTAAGACGGGCATCCTCTTTATCTTCACCACCGGTGATCATCAACCTGGCCGTAATTTCCATCTCTCCCAGGATGTCGCGTTGTTCATCCTCAGTCTGGCTGGTCAGGTGTTCATCGGAAGCCTCAAGGTCATCCGCCTTGAGAATCTTCACATTCTGGCTGGGCTCGATGAGCTTCACTGCATCAGCGAAAGGCGCCAGGCTGACGCCTGATCCAGGGGCCAGTCGTACACGATTCACGGTCAACCCTAACTGGCTGGCGAAGTCGCCCAGTAAGCCAAAACTGTTGCCCGCTTCTACAATGAACAGACGCGGTCGATAGATGGCCACGACCTGGGTAAGAATATTTGTCGCACTGGCCGACTTACCCGAACCGGTGGGGCCGAAGATAAACAGATGCGCGTTCATCTGACGGTCCAGCTTGTTCAGGGGGTCGAAGGTTATCGGGGCTCCCCCACGGTTAAACAGGGTGATACCAGGATGTCCGGTGCCGGTCGACCTTCCCCAGACGGGGGCCAGGTTCGCAATATGCTGAGCAAACATCAGTTGCGCGTACCACTCAAGAGCCTTGCGTTCGCCTGGATCAAAGTTGCCGGGCAACCATCTGAGGTACGAGTTTAAGGGGGCAACCTCGTCGCGAGGTTCTACCGGCTCCATGCCCGCCCCCAGTAATGCACTGCTTAGTTGCAAACTGCGCTCTTGTAACTGCGCATCGTCTTTCCCGCGCAAGTAAAACGCTACGCTGCCTCGGTACAGCTTGTGCTTGCGGCCGAGCAACTGACGGGCAACAGCAACGTCTTCGCGGGTCAAGATCGAGGCCTGAGTGTCTCCAACGGCCTTGCGCGAGAGCTGTTCCAGATGCCCTTCAAGGATGTCCTGCGGAGTGATCACGAGGGTGATACAGAGAATGGTGTCCTCTGGCATTTTGTCGAACAGCGCGTTGAGCGCATCACCACCCTTGCGGGTTTCACCGGTCAGGTGTCCTGTCTTGGGGGCTTCACGCAGACGATCGAGCATCACCACGCGGTGGGGCAGACCGTCGAAGTACCACAAACCTTTCTCTGTGTCCGACAGCGGTTCGCGGTAACACAGGTTTTGCGAAAAGTCGGTCCCACTGGCCAACGGTAACTCGCCTTCCTCTGTTGCCGGCACCTGCTTGCACACCACCTCATAGAACCGGCGGATATCGGCATTTGCTGGGCCGAGATGATCAGGCCGTGGATTGAACCAGTGAATCAACCAGTGACGGATAGCGTGGCCATCCATGCGATGGGTTTTGATGCCAGCGTTTGCCAGCCCGCCAACCAAACGATCGCAGATGATTTTAAGGTAGGGGGCAGGTGCTTGGCCGCGCACGTCTGCTTGTGCCCCCTGAGTGCGTCGGTACACAACAACGCGGACGCGGCGTTGCTGGCCCCTCCAAGGCAGTTGGCTGACCTTGGTGTCTTCAAACAGCCCGCCAGGCTTGGAAATGGCTTCCAGGTGCTGCTTCATCAGCTTCAAGTAAAGCTCGGTGAAGTCACTGCCCTGTGCCCGGGGTTGAATGTAGTCGTGTAACTGCTGCAGGTAGTTGTCCCAACTGGTTTCGTCCTGGGCGTATAACTGCACAACCCACGGTGAGGTCTCCAGCTCGTCAAAAGAATCCTGCAGAGCATTTTCTAGGGCATCCCGGGCTTTGCGTAACCACTCCGGATCCCGGCCCTCGGTTCCGATCGGCGTCAGCTCAAAGAACGCAGCACGAGATATCCCGTCTTCCAACAACATGGCCTTCTCCCCCGGCAAATAATCCACCCAAGGCAGTAGGTCGACGAAAGACGGGTTGACGTCGTACATACGGTCAACGTCAGCGGTAGTGGCTGGTTTTTTCTTTGGGTTACGCCAGTCGCTCGGTGAGGGAATGCCCATGGCGGCCAGGCGTGCGAAATAGCGCTCAGTCGCTGCCTCGAAAGACTCAGTCGCTGATGCCTGCACGTCGACGTGCTCGGTAGCATTTGATGCGAGATCAGGTTCAACGCGATCTGAGCCCCGTCGTTTTTTGAAGAGTTCTAAAAATCCCATCAATAAGCCTCCGTGCGTTCACCGGGCATGGCGTACTGCACACGTTGGTACAGGGGGAATACGGTGGTGTATCCCGGAATGGGTGCCGGGTCTGAACCCGCTAAATGAGGGAAGACATACATGACCAGGTCCGGATTGGGCAGGCGCTTAAACTGGCTGTAGATCTCGTTTTGAGCTGTGCGCGTAAATTTGGTGCTGTCGTCCTGAGCCCCCGCCTGATCAGGCTGAAATGGTCTTCGCAGATCTTGGCGAGCATCGAGCAATTGGCGGTTACTGGTGCTATTGCTTGATCCACTGGCGCCTTGATCCCAGACGTCCATCATCGTGCTGTCGCCATGGGGGAGAAGTTCGTCTTTGCTCGTTGAGCAACCCGAGGCGATGAGCGAGAAGGCAAGGTAGGCACCGAATTTGAGGCCGCCTTTAGTCAAGCGCAGTCGAGACATGACGGGCTCCTGAGCGATAGTTGACCTTGCGGCCATTGAGTTCGTAATCGATGGTTAGCTGTTGATCTAGGTGCACGGCGACCTTGGCCCCGGGTTGCACGTACACCGCAGCGAAGGCTTGCCCATAGAGCTTGTTTACCCAACTGGACACGTCATTGACGCCTTGGCCGATGATTTTGCCCATGGCCTCACTGCCAGACATTCCAACGGTACCCACCGTCCCCGTCTGGGTATTGGTGAATGTGCTGGCATTACTGTCTGACTTGATCAGAGACGCTGCACCGGCGCCGGCAGCGGTAATAAGCACCTGAGAACCGATGTATTGCGAGGCGTTGCTTTTACGATCACCGCTGATGCAGGGAATACCATAAGCATCGCTGATCCAGCCCAGGCCCCCCTGGATGGTGGTTTGGTTGCCATTGTTTTGATTATTGCTATTTTGACTGCCATTCGTTTCTTCCTGCGGCTGTGGCAGCGTCCGCACCGTGCCGTCGTTGAAGACAAAGGTCAGGCTTTTGATCTGTCCACGTACGCAAGATAGGGTCCAATCTCCCGAAGCCGTTCCGCTGGCCACCGCACCTGCGACGTCGGGCAAATCGATGCCGTTAGCCGTGAGGTTGTCCGGGCCAATCAGCACTTTGAACGGGTAGGGGTCGTTGACCGTGCCATCGATGGGCACCCGGCCAATCAGCGCGGACATTGCGACAGAACCCATCAGTGTCGAGTTCTGTGGCAGGGTGTAGACCTTGCGTACCTGTTTACGGGCCTCCTGCGGCGAGATTTCATTCGCGACGTTCTGGGCTCCCGTGCGCAGCGCATTTTGACCTCGATCTACGGACTCGCCAAAGGACGTCGGGAAATTAAAACCACTGGCTGTTTGATTTGACCCAGCGGCTATCGGTTTGCCGTTGATATCGACGGGGGTCGCGTCCTGCGGTTCAATCCAAACAACGTCCAGTCCCGGCGCTCCTTGAAAACCTTGCCCATCGCCTGGTTGAACACCGAAGCCGATCGGCAAGTCAGCCCCAGATGAACCGCCACCTGCGGGCTTGTTACTTAGGGTGTTGTATTGCTGCTGCAACGTATCCAGGATGGTTTGGCTTTGCTGTTGTGATTCTTCCTTCAAGGTTTGCTGAACGTTTTTTAGCTTGCTGTCGACGTTGTCGTTGATCGACTGTAAGCGTCTCTGCAGTTCAACGTTTTGTTGCTTCAACTCATCATTGTTTTTCAGCGCATTGGAGACCTGGTCCTTGAGCTGACGGCTTTCTACGACAATGGTGCGCAGCGTGTCACCGGGGGTATCACCGTCAACCCCCAGCTTTTTGGCTTCACCTGTACTTAGCACGAGCGTTTCTGGAGCCTTAGCCTGTTTTTCGGCACTGCCGCTACTGAACAATTTGACCACCACGAACAACGCCAGGATCGCGAACGGGATGACCAGGAATTTAATCAAGGGATTATTTTTCACGGCGACCTCCCTTCGGATCGATCTGGCTAACGGTTGCTGGTAACAATGATTCAGTTAGGCTATGGCCACGAGTCACCAGGTAGACGGTTGTGGTGTCGGTGGCATCTCCCTTGGCGCCGAGGTAGGGATGCTGGAAGGTGGCCGTAATGAAATCACCCATCAGCTCCCGAGGATCCAGTGTCAGGTGTTGGGCGCTGTTGTTGCGCAGCTTCACCGCCGTGATCCAGTACTCGTCTAACCGCCACGAGCCCAAAGCAGAGGCTTCGAGCGGTAGTGTCGGCAGTAACGTAGTGAGGTCCATGCCCCGCTTGAGGTTGACCTGAGTGATTCCGTCCACGGGTTCAACGGTGCGTAGGGGGGCATAGAGCATCTGCGCGGCATAGCGTGTCATGACCACTGGCAGTGGTGTTTCACGGCGTGGCTTCGGCGGATCCTCATCTTGTGCGTTGGACTGCGACGTGGGAGTCGCAGCATGACTGCTGGTGGGTTTAGAACTGACCTGACCGTAACGAGGCGAGGGACTTTCCCCGGCAACAATTTTCACAGGTTCGGGCGCGACCTGATTTGGTTTACCTGCCGTTGCAATGATGTCCACCAGCATGATTTCGCCACTGCTCATATTTTGGAGCTGCAGGCGAGTCGGTTCGATGGGTTCTTTGGCCAGAAGGTACAGTGCGCCACCGGTGCTCTGTACGCGTAACTTATCAACCAGATTACGGGGCAGACCCACTCGAACATTTTGGTCGACAAAGACAATGCGTTCCTGGTCGACGATCAAGGGCAGAGCCAGCGGAATCCGGTCCCAGCGTAAAATCTCAACGGCGTTGGCCCGCCCGCAGACGTTGAGTAGGAGTAGTCCGATGATCAGCAGCCGACGCATCATCATTTGCCTCCTGACCGGGCAGGTTCTGCGGAGACTTCGATGCGCTGAGGGTTACCGCTATAGCAGTCCCAAGCCAAACCAAAAGGATTTTTTTCGGGGTCAACGTCGGAACGAATGATGTGCAAAGGGTAGCGAGCCAGGGCTCTTTTTACACGCTCCCCGCCGTAATGCTCGTCGGCAGTGATATCCAGGTTCACTGTCCAGTCGTTGATGCTGTGCTGCTCGATATGCTGCTCCGAGGTATCATTTATGCCTCGGCCTGGTATTTCAAATACACCACGTTCGCGCTTGCGTAATTCCCCGCTGTTTCGGCGCAGTTCAAAATCCTTCTGCAAATAGGCTTTGCAACTGGGCGTCAGGTAGCCACTCAATCGGGCGATGTTATCCTCGTAGTCGGTTTCGCCGTCGACGGGCCAACGGTTCATCTGCTGAAAAATATACAGCCCAAAGGCATACACAGACTCTGGAGGGATATCCCACCACTGACGGGTGCTGCCTGACCGAAGATCTGGCGGTACATGAATCGTCAAGTCTCGGGGAGCGCTCTGCCAGCCATATGCCATGTAAAGCCCCAGGGCGATCAGCAGGCCAATGACCAGGCGCAGGCTGTTGATATGAGACAGTTGGGCGTCCACTTTCTTACGATATGTCATTGCCCCTCCGTTCGATGGCAGGTCCAGGCACCTGTACGAGTAATCAGGTGGGATTTGTTCCAGGTCGGAAAATATCGAGCGACGTTCAGTTGCATCTGGCGGTACAGCCAGGTATCAGGTCGACCGCGTTTCCAACGCCGTAAAAAGCGACTCGCAAGTGTCAGTCCGAGGATCGCGAAGAGCATGGCGGCGGCAATAATAAGCGCCCAGATATGGGTCAGGATCGCTGCTACGAGGCCAACAACCAGACCTGCGCCGGCACTGATCGCCAAGGTGGCCCACATCTCATCAGCGGTGAGGCCGCCCATGATCACTGGCTGATTGTTCAGTCGCACTGGTAGGAAAACCAGGGTCCCGTCGTCTGAGAGTTCTGTCATGGCCTAGGCTCTTTAGAGAATATTCGTAGCCTTGGTCACCAGGAAAATGGCGATACCCAGGATGCCGACGCCGACAGCGGCTGTTGCGCCTAGCTCACTCCATTTCTTTTTGCCGTGCTGGATCTCGTGGTAAGTGCCAAAGGCGTGCCAGGCCACCCCGCAGAAAATGACGGCGCAGATGATGAGGCCGAGCAGAGAAAAACCGTCAAAGGCGTAGTTCTGCATGGTTTGAATCAGGTTGGAGCCTTCGCCGCGTGTGGGGGGCTGAGACTGGGGCAGGGCAGCCATCCCCAGTTGGGGAAGAACCAAGATGCCGATCAGCAAGCGGCGTGTTTGTGCAAGCAAAGTCATGGTGAGTCTCCAATACAGTCAACTGAGAACAAATGCGGTGAGAATCATACAAAGCAGAAGAATGCGAACCACCGACGTCGAAGCAATCGTGCGATCCAGGTTGCCGGTGGCCCAGCCTCGGTAGCAGCTCCAGAGCGCCCAAGCCCCCCACAAAAAGATGATGGCGACGGCAGCACCCACGAAAAACAGGTAACTCGATGAGGCCGGGAATCCTCCAGCCGCCTGAAATGCCGAAGCCTGAGCACCGCTCATGCTCATGGCTTGCGTCCTTCTGTCGTGTATTGGCCGGAAAGCTCAACTGGATCCCGAGGCTGGGCTCGGCTTGGCGTGAGGTAACCCTCAAGGCCATGGCGAATTCGGGCGATATCGCCTGCCAAACGTTGGTAATCGAAGAAGTAACGTTTGCCCGGTTCGTCGGCTACTTGAGCGCTACGACGTGCGGTGTCCTCCAGGGCGTTCAATTGGCGGATCATGACGTCCAGGTTGGCCTGTTCGGAAGCTGAAGCTGCGACCGCCTGGGAGACAGGCAGGCCGCACCCTGAAAGCGAGATCATTCCTGTCAGGGCAAGTCGGCAAGTAAGGGGGGTGAGGCGCAGTGTCTGGATCACGGCTGGGCTCTGGTCATTCCTGTTGCCGCAAGCTTGCCGTGATCGATCTAGGGTCGCCGCAAGAAAACCATATTCCGGGCTGTTAGGATTTCTTCAGGCGCTGGCGACCCTATCAATCACTGGGGATAGGGCGTTTAAAGAACAGCAGATAGCCCGTGGGCAAGGCGATGCCGTACGCCCAGCCCTGGGCATTTTGATTGCCGATTTTGACCTCTCCCTTGACGACAGGTTGAACGCTGACCAGCTCCCAGCCCTCTTGGCCAAGTTGGGTTAGGCGCTGCTGATACCCGGAGCCCTGCAGAAACCCCTGAATATCTGGCTCGGTCGTAGGTTCTTCGGATTTGAACATGAAGAGTTTTTTGGTTCTGACGATGTACTGAAGCGGGGAGAATTCGGAGTAGTATTCAAATGCCTGGCGGCTCATGGCGACGTCCTCTGTGTACGGAGTTGCCAGACTTTCCAAAACACCAGGTCATGCCAATAGGAAATGAAATTCAGACCGAGCTACCTTTTACAGGTAGGTGCCCGCCCGACACCTTGAACCTGGGTGATCGGTCGCAGTCCAAGAGCGGACGGGCCAGATATTTTTATTTGCGCGATACTGTATTGTCACTGCTTATTCTGTATTCCTTCTGTAAAAGAGGGAATCGAAGCTCTTGAGTCTACGTAGCGCTGCATGATGGACAGCACCATCGAGTTCAACGCAAGAATCTTCATTCCTCGGGTCACCGCCACGTACAGCAAGTTCAACTCGTCACCTTTGCGACCATCATCAATATCAGGCGACAGCGGATCAGCGCTAAAATCGTCATACAGGCTGACAAAGTCCCACTCAAGCCCCTTGGCCTTGTGTCCGGTTGTGAGTGTCACCGTGGCGTCTAGCTCGTTGTCCACCGAGCGTGAGCGTAACGCTTGGATCCGTTGAGGCAGGTCCGGATAGGCTGCAATGATCTTGATCGATCGCAGCATCTCCGTATCCTGACTGACCTCGGCAATTTCCACGTACTGTGAAAAATCCCGATAGTCTCGCAACAGTTTGCGGTTCTGCACTTCCTGACTACGGCTGCGGCTGAACAGGTACAGATCTTCCAAATCGCGCAGCGAGTAGCTGTCGATACCTCCAACCCAGAAGATCTTGGGGTTGCTCGCGACCAAGAGCAGGGCGTTTTCAATGACGCCGGAAACGGTACGATGAATAAATGTGCGGTGTGGTAGATCTGCAGGCAATACCCGTTTAACCAAAGTATTGGGGCCTAACCCCTGTAGTTTTCGAGTCTCCCCCTTGTAGAAGAGAATGATGTTGGCCACGTGGGCTACCGCTGGGCCGAAGCGAAAGCTCTGTGTCAGGTAGTGCCGTTCGGCATCGACCATCCAGTCGCTGTTGAGCGCATCCTCTGCGCCACGAAAACGATATATTTGCTGATGAGGATCGCCAACAGTCACCTTGCGGATGCGTTGTGCTTTTACTAAGTCGGCAATCACTGGGTTCACGTCCTGACCCTCATCGAGCAGGATGGCTTTAAAGCGTTCGCTCAGGTCGGGCTTACTCAGTTGATACAGTTTCAGGTAACCGTCGTGGGTAATCGATATACCGGGATCCTGCAGGTCGATCATCCTGCCCCATATGGTTCTGGCAACGCCTAGGGCATTGTTCAGGAATCGCTCTTGAGCACTGGTGAGCATTCGTTGTCCCTGGAACCTGGGGAAATGTCCACGGCCCAGCTCGTTATCGGCGCTGGCCATGAAGTTGTTCAGCGTACTGAGGACGTCTCGAACCAGCTCCCAGTCCTGGGTATTGATGGCCTTGGCAATATCTGTGAGGCGCAAATTCTTGGTCTGTTTGGCGGCGTACTGACTGCCATAGACCGCGTAGGCCAGCCCATGCGCCGTCTTGCAAACCACATTGCGTGGAAAGCGTCCCTTGGCCGCGAGCTCCACGGATTTGTTGTAGCAGAGGTACAGGGGGAGCCCGCAGAATTCGGAAAAAATCGTACGCTAAGGTTTTCCGGGCAACCGTAGCGGCCTGAACTTCCCGTCCTCCAGCCTGCGGCTCTGCCGCCAGACGTAATCGCCGGTCAGGTTGATGTGTTCCCAGCCCAGCGGCGACAGGTATTGCAGCAACTCACCGTTCACCGGCTTGCCGACCTCGACCAACCCCTGAGTGGCGCGCTCCAGGTACACCGTGTTCCACAACACAATGGCGGCCGTCACCAGGTTCAGGCCGCTGGCCCGGTAGCGCTGCTGCTCGAAGCTCCGATCCCTGATCTCGCCGAGGCGGTTAAAGAACACCGCCCTGGCCAGGGAGTTGCGCGCTTCACCCTTGTTCAGTCCAGCATGCACGCGGCGGCGCAGTTCGACGCTTTGCAGCCAGTCGAGGATGAACAGGGTGCGTTCGATCCGGCCCAGCTCGCGCAGGGCCACGGCAAGGCCATTCTGGCGTGGATAGCTGCCGAGCTTTCGCAGCATCAGCGAGGCAGTGACGGTGCCCTGCTTGATCGAGCTGGCGAGGCGCAGGATGTCGTCCCAATGGGCGCGGACGTGCTTGATGTTCAGGGTGCCACCAACCATTGGGCGCAATGTCGGGTAGTCCTGGACGCTATTCGGCACATACAGCTTGGTTTCGCCGAGGTCGCGGATGCGCGGTGCGAAGCGGAAGCCCAGCAGGTGCATCAGGGCGAAGACGTGATCGGTGAAACCGGCCGTGTCGGTGTAGTGCTCCTCGATCCGCAAGTCGGACTCGTGGTACAGCAGGCCGTCGAGCACATAGGTGGAGTCACGCACGCCGACATTCACCACGCGGGTGCTGAACGGTGCGTACTGGTCGGAGATATGGGTGTAGAACAGTCGCCCCGGCTCGCTGCCGTACTTCGGGTTGACGTGCCCGGTGCTTTCGCCCCGGCCGCCCGCCCGGAAGCGCTGGCCATCGGAGGATGAGGTGGTGCCGTCGCCCCAGTGGGCGGCGAAGGCATGGCGGTACTGGTGGTTGACCAGCTCGGCCAGGGCCGCCGAATAGGTTTCGTCGCGGATGTGCCAGGCTTGCAGCCAGGACAGCTTGGCGTAGGTCAGGCCGGGGCTCGACTCGGCCATCTTGGTCAGCCCGAGGTTAATCGCATCGCCCAGGATTGCTGACAGCAGCAATGTCCTGTCTTTGGCCTCGGCACCGTCCTTCAGGTGGGTGAAGTGGCGGCTGAAACCCGTCCAGTCGTCCACATCCATCAGCAGTTCGGTGATCTTGATGCGCGGCAACAGCTGACTGGTCTGGTCGATCAGCGCCTGCGCGGTATTGGGCACCGCAGAATCCAGCGGGGTGATCTTCAGCCCGGACTCGGTGAGGATGGCATCGGGCAGCTCGTTGTCCTTGGCCAGCCGGGTTACGGTGGCCAACTGCTCGTCCAGCAGCTGTAAGCGCTCTTCCAGGTACTGGTCGCTGTTCGGGTTGATCGCCAGGGGCAGGGCCTGTTCCCGCTTGAGCGCGGCGAACTTCTCTGCCGGCAGCAGGTAGTCGTCGAAGTCGCGGAACTGCCGTGAACCCTTGACCCAGATGTCACCGGAGCGCAGGGCGTTCTTCAGCTCGGACAGCGCGCAGATTTCGTAGAAGCGTCGGTCGTGGCCTTCCGGGGTGATCACCAGCGGCTTCCAGCGCGGCTTGATGAAGGCGGTAGGGGCATCCGCCGGCACCTTGCGCAGGTTGTCGGCGTTCATCTCGCGCAGGGTCTGCACGGCCGCCAGCACGCCTTGCGCGGCCGGTGCAGCGCGCAGTTCCAGCACCTCCAGCAGGGCCGGCGTGTAACGGCGCAGGGTGGCGAAGTTCTCGCCGACCAGGTGTAGGTGGTCGAAGCCCTCCGGCCGGGCCAGCAGCTCGGCCTCGCTGACGCTCTCGGTGAATTCGTCCCAGGGAATCACCGCCTCGATGGCGGCGTACGGATCGCTGCCGTTTTCCTTTGCCTCCAGCAGAGCCTGGCCGATCTTCGAGTACAGGCGCACCTTGTCATTGATCGCCTTGCCCTGCTTCTGGAACTGCTGCTGATGCTTGTGCTTCGCGCCGCTGAACAGCTTGACCAGGATGCGGTCGTGCAGATCGACCAACTCATCAATCACAGTCGCGGTGCTCTCCAGCACTACGGCGGCCAGGGTCGCGTAGCGCCGCTGCGGCTCGAACTTGCCAAGGTCTTTGGGCGTCATCTGCCCCCCTTCGCGGGCCAGCTTGAGCAGGCGGTTCTGGTGGATGTGCCGGCCCAGCCCTTCGGGCAAGTCCACCAGCTGAAATGTCTTCAGCCGCTCGATGTGCTTAAGCATGTGCCGAGAGTTGGGTTTCAGCGGTGCCTGGCGCAGCCAGGTCAACCAGGTGATGCTGCTGCCGGCCTTGAGCTTCAGCAGTTCGTCCAGCTTGGCCCGATGCGAGTCCGTGAGGGGTTCGACCAGGGCGCGGTAGACCCGCCGATTGGCCCGCGCAATGGCCTCCGAGCAGGCCCGGTCGATCACGCTCAGCGTAGGTAGGATGCGCCGCTTCTGCCGCAAACTCTCCAGCGCCTGGCCGGCCAGCAGTAAGCCCTTGTCGGTCTGCTGGGCCAACTCGGTCAGCTCGCGCACCAAGTCGCGGAAGTCGGACAGGCCGAACGGGGCCAGCTGCAGGTAGGTACGCAGTTCCTGGGCGTGCTCTCGGCGGGTCACGTCGCGCTCGCCGTACTTCACCCAGCTCGCCAGGTCGGCCTGAACTTGCTTGGCCACCCACTGGATGACCGGCTCGGGCAGTTCACTGTCAGTGCCCAGTGCGTAACCGGGGTAGCGCAGCAGGCAGAGCTGCACCGCAAAGCCCAGGCGGTTGGCGTCCCCCCGCCGTTGGCGGATCAGGGACAGGTCGGAGTCGTTGAAGGTGTAGTAGCGGATCAGGTCATCCTGGCTTTCTGGCAACGCAAGCAGGGTGTCCCGCTCCGTGGCCGAGAGGATCAAGCGACGCGGCATGTATCAGTCGTCCGTGCGGAGGTACTGGTAGAGGGTTTCCCGGCTGATGTTGAACTCGCGGGCAAGCTGCGCCTTGGGCTCGCCGGCCGTCGCTCGCTGCCGCAGGGTAGCAGCCTGCTCATCTGACAGGGCTTTCTTGCGGCCTCGGTACGCGCCACGCTGCTTGGCCAAGGCGATACCCTCACGCTGCCGCTCGCGGATCAGGGCGCGCTCGAACTCGGCGAAGGCACCCATCACCGACAGCATGAGGTTGGCCATCGGCGAGTCCTCGCCGGTGAAGACTAGGCCCTCTTTCAGGAATTCGATACGCACGCCGCGCTGGGTCAGCTTCTGCACAAGGCGGCGCAGGTCATCGAGGTTGCGCGCCAGGCGATCCATGCTGTGCACTACCACTGTATCGCCTTCGCGGACGAAGCTCAGCAGCGCTTCGAGCTGGGGGCGCTGGGTGTCCTTGCCCGATGCCTTGTCGGTGAACACCTTGCTCACCTGTGTCTGTTCCAGCTGGCGTTCCGGGTTCTGGTCGAAGCTGCTGACCCGGACGTAGCCGATGCGGTGCCCCTGCACGATGTCTCCTTGGTTGAAGGCGGCTTAAGTGCTCCTTCTGTTCCGTTGTGCCTCAAACCCCGTTTCTGTCAGGCTGAAATCTATGACCTTCGCAGGCATGTGTCAAAAATGCGAAAGATGACTCTATTCTGACTAAGCGGCGCGGCTGTCACTTTCAGAAGGCGACAGCACGAAATATCAAAAGTCGACCGCACGGTCTTTTCTGACGTTGGAGTCGCCTCAGAAAACGGAAAATAAAGCACGCTAAGGCGTAGTTCCCTCGGGCTACACCGCGTCCGCACTGCGCGGTTCTTTCTTCCCTTGCAGTGACGCAATCAGCGGGCAGGAAACGTTCCCCTTCCGCGCATGGCAGGCGCACACCAAATCAGACAGCACGGCCTCCATGCGCGCCAGGTCAGCCATCCTCTCGCGCACGTCCTTGAGCTTGTGCTCGGCCAGGCTGCTGGCTTCCTCGCAATGGGTGCCATCCTCCAGCCGCAGCAGCTCGGCGATCTCATCCAGGCTGAAGCCCAACCGCTGGGCTGATTTCACGAAGCGCACCCGCGTTACATCCGTCTCGCCATAGCGGCGAATGCTGCCGTAAGGCTTGTCCGGTTCCGGGAGCAAGCCCTTGCGCTGATAGAACCGGATGGTCTCCACATTGACCCCGGCCGTCCTGGCGAAAACGCCAATGGTCAGGTTCTCCAAATTGTTTTCCATATCGCTTGACTCCGTACATAACTACGGAAGTAAGCTTAAGCTATCCAATTCAGATTCGAAAGGACAAACGTATGTCTGAACCTCAAAACGGGCGCGGCGCGCTCTTCACTGGCGGGCTGGCCGCCATCCTCGCCTCGGCTTGCTGCCTCGGGCCGCTGGTTCTGATCGCCTTGGGGTTCAGCGGCGCTTGGATCGGCAACTTGACGGTGTTGGAACCCTATCGCCCCATCTTTATCGGCGTGGCGCTGGTGGCGTTGTTCTTCGCCTGGCGGCGCATCTACCGGCCGTCAGCCGCCTGCAAACCGGGTGAGGTTTGCGCGATTCCCCAAGTGCGAGCTACTTACAAGCTCATTTTCTGGGGCGTGGCCGTGCTGGTTTTGGTCGCGCTCGGATTTCCCTACGTCGTGCCATTTTTCTATTGATCACAGGAGTTCACCATGAAAAAGCTGCTTTCCGCCCTTGCCCTCGCTGCCGTTGTTGCCCCCGTGTGGGCCGCCACCCAGACCGTTACGCTGTCCGTACCGGGCATGACCTGCTCGGCCTGTCCGATCACTGTCAAGAAGGCGATTTCCAAGGTCGATGGCGTCAGTAAAGTTGACGTGACCTTCGAGACGCGCGAAGCGGTGGTCACCTTCGATGATGCCAAGACCAGCGTGCAGAAACTGACCAAGGCTACCGAGGATGCGGGCTACCCATCATCAGTCAAGAACTGATCATGAAAGACCCGAAGACACTGCTGCGGGTCAGCATCATTGGCACAACCCTCGTGGCGCTGTGTTGCTTCACCCCTGTTCTGGTCATTTTGCTCGGTGTGGTCGGCTTGTCCGCGCTGACCGGCTATCTGGACTATGTGCTGCTGCCTGCGCTGGCGATTTTCATCGGCTTGACCATCTACGCCATCCAACGAAAACGCCAAGCCGATGCCTGCTGCACCCCGAAATTCAATGGAGTAAAAAAATGACCGAAATCACCGTGAATGGCATGACCTGCACATCCTGCGCCACCCATGTCAAAGATGCTTTGGAAAAGATTCCCGGCGTGAATGCCGCTGTGGTGTCCTATCCAGAAAGCCGCGCGCAAGTCATGGCAGACACCGCCGTGAGCCACAACCAACTGCTGGCCGCCATCGCCGCATTGGGTTATCAAGGCTCGATCCGGGTTGGTGATTTCAAAGATGAACCAAAAATCCGTGATGCACTTGAGGGCGCCGGTTTGCATATCGCCATCATTGGCAGCGGCGGGGCCGCGATGGCGGCGGCGCTGAAGGCCGTCGAGCAAGGCGCGACGGTCACGCTGATCGAACGCGGCACCATCGGCGGCACCTGCGTCAATATCGGCTGTGTGCCGTCCAAGATCATGATCCGCGCTGCCCATATTGCCCATCTGCGCCGGGAAAGTCCGTTCGACGGCGGTATTGCGGCAACTGTGCCTGCGATTGACCGCAGCAAACTGCTGGCCCAGCAGCAGGCCCGTGTCGATGAACTGCGGCACGCCAAATACGAAGGCATCCTGGACGGCAATCCAGCCATCACCGTTTTGCACGGTGAAGCGCGTTTCAAGGACGACCAGAGCCTGGTCGTCCGTTTGAACGAGGGTGGCGAGCGCGAGGTAACGTTCGACCGCTGCCTGGTCGCCACCGGTGCCAGTCCGGCCGTGCCGCCGATTCCGGGCCTGAAAGAGTCACCCTACTGGACTTCCACCGAAGCGCTTGTCAGCGACACCATTCCCGCACGCCTGGCCGTGATCGGTTCGTCGGTGGTGGCGTTGGAACTGGCGCAAGCCTTTGCCCGGCTCAGCAGCCAGGTCACGATCCTGGCACGCAGCACCTTGTTCTTCCGGGAAGACCCGGCCATCGGCGAGGCCGTGACAGCCGCTTTCCGCGCCGAGGGCATCGAGGTGCTGGAGCACACGCAAGCCAGCCAGGTCGCCCATGTGAACGGCGAATTCGTGCTGACCACCGGACACGGTGAATTGCGCGCTGACAAGTTGCTGGTTGCCACCGGTCGGGCACCGAATACGCGCAGCCTCGCGCTGGACGCGGCGGGGGTCACTGTCAATGCGCAAGGGGCCATCGTTATCGACCAAGGCATGCGCACGAGCAACCCGAACATCTACGCGGCCGGCGACTGCACCGACCAGCCGCAGTTCGTCTACGTGGCAGCGGCCGCCGGCACCCGTGCCGCGATCAACATGACCGGCGGCGACGCAGCCCTCAATCTGACCGCGATGCCGGCAGTGGTGTTCACCGACCCGCAAGTCGCCACCGTGGGCTACAGCGAGGCGGAAGCGCACCACGATGGCATCGAGACCGACAGTCGCACGCTGACACTCGACAACGTTCCGCGAGCGCTTGCCAACTTCGACACACGCGGCTTCATCAAGCTGGTCATCGAGGAAGGTAGCGGACGGCTCATCGGCGTGCAGGCGGTGGCCCCGGAAGCGGGCGAACTGATCCAGACGGCGGTGCTCGCCATCCGCAACCGCATGACGGTGCAGGAACTGGCCGACCAGTTGTTCCCCTACCTGACAATGGTCGAGGGGTTGAAGCTTGCGGCGCAGACCTTCAACAAGGACGTGAAGCAGCTTTCCTGCTGCGCTGGATAAAAAAAGGAGGTTTTCAATGAGCGCCTACACCGTGTCCCGGCTGGCCCTTGATGCCGGGGTGAGCGTGCATATCGTGCGCGACTACCTGCTGCGCGGATTGCTGCGTCCGGTGGCGTGCACCCCGGGCGGCTATGGCCTGTTCGATGATGCCGCCTTGCAACGGCTGTGCTTCGTGCGGGCGGCCTTCGAGGCGGGCATCGGCCTGGACGCGCTGGCGCGGCTGTGCCGGGCGCTGGATGCTGCGGACGGCGATGAAGCGGCCGCGCAGCTTGCCGTTCTGCGCCAGTTCGTCGAGCGTCGGCGCGAAGCGTTGGCCGATCTGGAGGTGCAGTTGGCCACCATGCCGACCGAGCCGGCACAGCACGCGGAGAGTCTGCCATGAACAGCCCCGAGCGCTTGCCGTCCGAGACGCACAAACCGATCACCGGCTACCTGTGGGGCGCGCTGGCCGTGCTCACCTGTCCCTGCCATTTGCCGATTCTCGCCATTGTGCTGGCCGGCACGACGGCCGGCGCGTTCATCGGAGAGTACTGGGGTATCGCAGCCCTCACGCTGACCGGTTTGTTCGTCCTGTCTGTGACACGACTGCTGCGGGCCTTCAAAGATCGATCATGAGCGCTTCCCATTGAGACAAACCACGCTGTCGCTACGTTGCCTCATGCCGGCATCAAATTCGGCTGAGTAGCTTCTCGCCATCTGGACGTAGCTCACCCTTGGGTGAAACATGCCGATACAGGGTCTGCCGCGTGACGCCAAGTTCCTGGCACAGGTCGCCGACCTTGGTCTCTGGCTGACCCATTGCCGCCATCGCCAGCCGCAGCTTGGCGGCGGTCATCTTGAACGGCCGGCCGCCTTTCCGCCCGCGCGCGCGGGCCGAGGCTAGGCCGGCAATCGTGCGCTCCGCGATCAACTCGCGCTCGAACTCGGCCAGGGCGGCGAAGATGCCAAAGACCAGCTTGCCGGCGGCGGTCGTGGTGTCGATGGCCGCGCCGTGCCCGGTTAATACCTTCAAGCCGATGCCGCGCCCAGTCAGGTCGTGCACGGTGTTGATGAGATGTCGCAGGTCGCGTCCGAGCCGATCCAGTTTCCACACGACCAGTGTGTCGCCAGTTCGCAACGCCTTCAGGCAGCTCGTCAAGCCGGGCCGATCCTCGCGCATGCCGGATGCCTGGTCCTCGTAAAGATGTACTGGATCGACCCCGGCGGCAATCAGCGCGTCGCGCTGCAAATCGGTAGCCTGGGAGCCGTCCGCCTTCGATACCCGCATGTAGCCTATCAGCATGTCGTACCTGTCACATATACGTTCGATTATGTGACAGTGTGAGCCAGAAAGTTCTCGCCGTCAAAAACTGTCACTTAACCCGTCATTTAGTCTAAGACCTGCAAACGGCCATTCAGGCTCGTAATGTGACAAAAACTCCGGCGGGATGCCCTCCTTGGTGAACGTGGCGCGCAAACGTTCCAGGGATTCGGGGTCGCGTCGCCCGTAGGACGCCAGTGTGAACAGCAAGCGGGCCGTCTCCGGGTTGTGTCGCGCTTCAATGATGGCCTCATCGATGGCCTGGGCTGCTCGTTGCCAGTGGTTGATGGGTTCCGGCTTCGGCACCTTCGCCGGCAGGCCGTTGGTGAAACCAGTGTGCGGCTCCGTCTGAAACAGCGCGGCCTGTTCCCCGCGCGGGATCAGCGCCTTTGACTCGATCAGCGTGATGGCGGTGGCCGCCGCCTCCAGCATCTGCCACTGCACCGCCGGGGCCAGAATCTCGTAGGGACGCCACAGACTCTGCCCGGCGCGCAGCGGATGGCCGCAGCGCTCCCAGACATGGCGGATGCTCGCCGAGCAACTGCCGCAGTGCGAGAGCGGCGTGTTCAGCTCATCAAGCAGGGTGCGCAGCAGCCGGAACCACAAGCCGGCGTGGACACGCCGACGCGGCAGCTCCACAAAACCCGTCGTCAGCGCCTGCCAGGTGCGCCGGTCCATGCAGGCGATTGCGTCATCGGCAGGGCGCGGCGCAGCATCGGCGATTTCCCACTGAAGATACCGGCCGGGCATGCCCCAGTAGGACTCCAGCCAGCAGCCATGCTGCGGGCAGCTCAGCATCAAGGGGAGCTGCCAGACGAGTAGCACAGCTTGATTCGTTGGATCGTTCAGACACTGCGGACACGCCCGGCGAATCGTCTGGCTCGGTAGCCAGGCACGCCAGCGAGTGATGGACCGCACCTTGCGGGTGCGCTTGGGCAGGAGCACCGCGCATTGGAATGTATAGGTTTCCAAGGCTGCTGGTACCGAATCGTCGAGACTGTCGAGCAGCCACGGCACCCAGCCTGCAAGACTCATGCTGCGCAACCGCTCCAGCTCGACGCCACTGCGCTGGCAGAGCGCCGTCAGCAACGACAAGGATGGTGCGGTATCCAGGTCATCAAGTTGGCTGTGACCAAGATCGTGGGCCAGCAGCTCGTGCACGTCCATCTGGTAGCAGGCGGCGACCCGGTTGAGCCATGAGGACAGGGCTTCGCCTTCCTTGGGTGCCGGATGCAGCGGCCAGCGCGGCGCGGACTTCACATCAGTTCCCGCTCGAACTGTCGCCGCCGCTCACTGGGGCCGATGTAGTCGGCCATGCTGAGCGTGCGGTGGTTGATCGCTTCCTCGCCACTCTCCACGGCGGCGACGGCCGCCGCCACCAGCAGATGTGCAAGCTCGCCGATGGTGCCTTCGCTCCGGGTGAGCAGGTAGCTGTACCGGCTTGCAATCGAAAACGGCCGTGCTCGCAATCAGCGCAATTTCCGGCTCAGATTAACTGCGACTGACGGAGCCGTCTGGCTCAGATTATTTGCGAGCGAGCTTGCATTCAGCCGCGCCGGCTTGCATTCCATCGTTCCCTACTCACATTAACTGCAACTAGCCCCGTCTTTAGAGGTGGTAAAGATGCCGATGATGGCCATGGTGTTCTCCTTTCGGATTCATGGTCGCGCCCATCGCGTCCTTGTTGTGAGCCGATCGGCGGGTGAGGGCCGAACGCACTGCCAATGCAGCCGAAACGTAGAGAAGGACCTTGAGCTCCGAACAATTTGTTGCGCGAGAAAGCCGCTCGCCGGCGGGGAAAATGTTCGGTGGGAACGGTTGTGGGCCCAGGTCCGATCCCGCCAGGATTCACGACGACTCAAGGACGCATGGCTGACCGGCCGGACAGGAGTATTGGCCGACTCTAAACACCAGTCGTAGGCGCTGGAATCTCGCGACATGCGTAGCCCTTGCTTGGCGAAAAATATTCCCGATCGCCGAGCGCTCGATCTGACATTCGTCGTTCGGTATAGTAAAGAGTGCAGACCAGGCAGATAGGGGCGCCGGTAGCTTAAGGCCAAACCAGAGACGAGCCGCGCGAATGCTCGCCGAGGACCCGGTTTTCAAGCGCATGAGCTTATTTGACCGCGACGGAAACTTGGTCTCCTCAAGCCACGCGGATGAACCGCAAAAACTCCCTGCGGGTTGGCTGTCGCAACTGCGCGAACACACGGGTAGAAGTGCCCCGGCCAGGCGCGGAGGCTTCGATGAGCGCGGATCGGACATCTTGTCCTAACGGTCGACCCCGCCAGCGGGGGCTTCGTCAGCACCGCGCTGCAATTGCCGGCAGGGCTCTGGGACAACCATCTGCGTCTGGTCTGAAAGCGTTCAAGTATCGCAGCGGTACGCCGACATAAGGGGGCGAACGAACGGTCATTTGGCTGACCGCTCGCTCAATCTTGCGTATGACTCAAGCGCCCCCCTTTCGATACGAGACCGCCCAGATGCTCTTGAAAAAATCCCTGCGCGCTCAGCTGCTCACACTGATCGGCGGCAGCCTGTTGGTGATATTGCTGATCGCCTTCGCCAGTTTTTCCTTCTTGTCGGATGACATTTCCAAGTATCAACAACTACTCAAGGGTCCGATCGAAACGTCGCGCCTGATCGACGAAGCCAACGTGGAATTCAAAGTGCAGGTGCAGGAGTGGAAGAACGTCTTGCTGCGTGGCAAATCACCTGAAGCCTTGAGCAAGTACTGGCAAAGCTTCGAGAACCAGGAACGAAAGGTCCAGGACATCCTGGGCAGACTCGTTGAGCGAAGCGAGCACAACCCTGCCCTGTCAAAGCAGCTCCGCGACCTGCACGAGGAGCACCGGCGCCTCGGCGCCGCCTACCGCGCGGGCCGTGCGGCCTACATCGCCGGCGGAAACGATCCATTCGCCGGCGACGAGGCGGTTCAAGGCATCGACCGTGCCACCAGCGAACAGCTCAGTGGTTTGGTCATCCAGCAGCGCGATTCGGCGCTGCATCGTTCGGAAACCATCAGCGAAGCCGCAGATCGTAAAATAGTCGTCGGCTCGTTGGTAATGCTAGCCGCTGGCGTTTTCATCGCCTTGCTCAGCCTATGGTTGGTAAACCGCAATCTGATCGCCCCCATCCGTCACCTGATCGACCACATCGCCAAGCTCAGCCAGGGCGACTTTGCACAGCGCGTCGATGCGTCCCGTGCTGACGAATTGGGACGTCTGGCAGTTGCCGCGAATATCCTGCGTGACTTCCTTGCCGATACGTTCACCCTCCTGCAACGCAACACCTCGGACCTGGACAGCGCCAGTGGTGAATTGAGCGCCATCGCCGCACTGATGGGCCAAGGCACTCGCGAGCAGTTCTCGCGCACCGATCAGGTCGCTACCGCCATGCATGAAATGTCCGCTACGGCGCAGGAAGTCGCCCGTCACGCCGCCGAAGCCGCGCGTGCAGCGGATGCGGCCGATCATTCGGCGCAGCAGGGTGAGACCATGATGCGTTCGACTATCCAGACCATTACCCACATGCGCGGCGAGATCAGCAACACCGCCGAGGTAATACGCCGTCTGGAGACCGATAGCGGTCGCATTGGCAAGGTGCTGGAAGTTATTCGCGGCATCGCCGACCAGACCAATCTGCTGGCGCTAAACGCAGCCATCGAAGCCGCCCGCGCGGGCGATGCCGGACGCGGGTTTGCCGTCGTTGCCGACGAGGTGCGCACGCTGGCCAGGCGCACCGCCGACTCCACCGCTGAAATTCATCAGATTATCGACACGGTGCAGACCGGCGCGGTGGATGCGGTGCGTGCGATTGAAAATGGACAAACCCGCAGCAACGAAGGTGTCGAACAGGTTACGGAAGCGGGCAGCATGCTTCAGCGCATCACCCAAGAAGTCGAAGCGATCCGCGACATGAACCGTCAGATCGCTACCGCTGCCGAAGAGCAGACGTCCGTGGCGGAAGATATCTCGCGCAATCTGACCGAAATTACCGCCATCGCCACCACCAACCAGGACAATGTCGAGCGTACCGAGGCAGCCAGCCAGAACCTGCATACGCTGTCGGCCCAGCTCAGCGAAGTGACGCACCGCCTCGCGGGCTGACACAGGCTCTGCTCCGGCCCTAGATGATCGGTGTCACCACGTTGCTAGGTCCGACTCATCCGAGTTCGAGGGAGTTGGGGCAGGGCCGATCAACATGGCTTGTCTCGTGCTTGGTCGATTCGTTCCTGCATCGCCTGCATGACTTCTCGTGGGTGTACGACTTGGCGTTGGGGTCGTCGGCCTCACGGAGAGCTTCTTCGACCTCGCGGGTCATCCGCTCATATTCTTCTGGCCACAGCGCTTGCTCCATGCGCAGCGACGCCTGCCCCAGTAGGTGCAGACCGAACAGACGCATGTCATTGGTGGCGATGACGTGCTCTCGAATCCGCACCTGGATCACCTCATCGCCAGTTGATGCAGCTTCAACAGGTCGGTGCGCAGTTGCGGAGGCCCGCCGTCTGCGTTGTCACTCAATCGCCGCGCAGCTCGTCCACGGCATCGACTGCCCGCAGCAGTGCGGTGGTATCGAAACTCTCGGGAGTCAGTTCGTTCCAATCGTCGTCGGTGATGCTGATTGTCATGTAGCTTCTTTCCTTGTCCTGGGCAGACCCCGGCGTTACAGGCCAAGCTCGCTATGCGATCCGAGACGCACGAGTTGCAGCACGGCGTCATCCGGCTTGCGGTAAATCAACACCAGGTCGGGCTTGATGTGACAGTCCCGGTGGTCTTTCCAGTCGCCGGTGAGGGCGTGGTCACGGTGCTTCTCGGCCAGAGGCTGGTTATTCGCCAGGGCTGTGACGACGGCAATGAAATCGCTCGCCAGCGTCTGACGATGCGGGCCTTTGGCTTCGCGTTTATAATCGCGTTTGAACCGGCTGGTCTGTTCAATCGTCCGCATTCAGATCCGCCATCAGATCCTCGACGGAAGCGAACGACTTCAAGCCGCCACGGCGCGCTTCCTTCATCGCCTCGATGGTGGTGGCGTTCGGAATCAGCGGCTCGAACGGCAAGGCTTTCTCGCGGGCGACTCGGGTCAACATGATGCGGAAGGCGTCAGACACGGTGAGTCCCATCGCTGCCAGCACGACGGTCGCCTCTTCCTTGATGTGCTCGTCGATACGGGCACGGACTACAGCATTTGCGGACATGGTTTGATCCTCCAGATTGATGAGCTACATTGTAGCTCAATCCTTCCAGGAGTGCACCCAGCACACCTCGCCAGAGGCGTCTATCAAACGAAGGTTTATTGGACTGTCCGTACCATTGATGTTCACTTGTAGAAAGTGAGCCCATCGCGATGGAATACAGGATCGGTTGGTCAGGCTTTCAATGCCAGGATTCGGCGCGCACCGTTCAATACGATGAGGCCAACGACCGTACCAATCACCAAGTCTGGGTAGGGAGAGCCCGTCCACGCAACCAGCGCGCCGGCGACGATAACGCCAATGTTCGCGAGCACATCGTTGGCCGAAAAAATCCAGCTCGCTTTCATGTGTGCACCGCCTTCGCGATGGCCATAGATCATCAAGAGACAGCTGGCGTTTGCGACGAGTGCAACTAAGCCAATCCCCATCATCAGCATCGACTCAGGTTCGCTGCCATAGTGGAAGCGTCTAGCCACCTCCACGAGTACGCCCAGTGCCAACAGGATCTGAAAGAAACCCGCCAGGTGCGCAGCGCGAACTTGCAGCTGTGCACTGCGGCCGACGGCAAAGAGAGCCAAGCCATAGACGGCAGCATCCGCAAACATGTCCAGCGAGTCGGCAATAAGGCCCGTCGACTGAGCGATCAACCCTGCGCCCATCTCGATAACAAACATGGCAGCGTTGATGCCGAGCAAAATTTTCAGGGTGCTCGCCTCTTTCGACGCCGCTAATTCCTCATCAGCGCGATTGGTCGAGGCTGCTTCCTGACTAGCTGGTTGAGTCCCCAGTAGCGCTGCCCCTAGACCCAGGGACTCCAGCTTGGTAGTGATTGGGTCAACCGCCCCGTCATGGAAAGCGAGTACCTGCCTGCTGCTCAGATCAAAGGACAACGAACGAAGCTCAGGCAAGCTATTCAGCGCGAGCCGAATCATTCGCTCTTCCGAAGGGCAATCCATCTTGGGTACAGAAAAATGGCTGACCCAGGCTCCTTCGGTCGAGGGCGCGCTCGCTGCTTCAGCAGGCGCTGACACTGAACCGCAGCCACAGGATTTTTCACACGAGCTCATGATCCGCCTCTCCTATCAGGTTCAATTCTGGCAATTGAAAACCATATAGCAGGTATAGGGTCAAGCCTGGATATACTGGCTGTTTATCGAGGAGCAGCCTATGCGCATTGGTCAACTTGCACAGCTGACGGGAGCGGACATTCAGACCATTCGTTTCTATGAGCGCCAGGGCCTGCTTGCATCGCCCAATCGCCAGGCAAATGGCTACCGAGCCTACGAAGCGGATCATGTGGAGAAACTGCTGTTCATCCGCCGTTGCCGGTCCTTTGGCATGTCGTTGGACGAAATTGGTGTTTTGCAGAGCGTTCAAGCACAGCCGCAGCAACCGTGCGCGGCGGTCAATACGCTGCTTGATAGCCATATCGCCCAGGTCAGGGCCCAGATCGCATCCTTGCAAGCCCTGGAAAACCAGTTGGTGACGTTACGCAGCTGCTGCGATGACGAACGACAAAGCCTGGACTGCGGAATACTTTCGGGTCTAGTGGAGGGAGGCAAACGGCTTCCATAAGGCGCGCTAGAAAAGTGCCATTCGCTTCTGCTCAAAGCGTAGAGCTTGACCCTATAGCGGCTACAGGGTGTTCACTTGCACGATCGGCCCAGAATCATGGCCTTCCAACTGCTGCGCAAGTGAGTTCCAGATGAATACCGCCCTCCGCAATGCCATCGATGAAGCCTTTTTCCAGGCAAGGACAGCACTCCGTGAAAAGGCGCCAACCGAGGCATTCCCCTGGCTCGAGCGCGCCCACATCTTGAGCCAGCACATGCCCGTCCTGCATGCGCGGAGCCATTGGTTGATGCTAAGGGCTGGCTGGCAGTTGCGCGACTACCGGGAAATGTTCGGCCAAGCACCACGGATCATCGCTGCCGTGTTGTTCTCGAAGATCTGGGTACCGCTCGGCAATACCGGACGCGCGAGGATCAGTGCATTCGCGCCGATGCCCGTCTCACCCGGATTGCAGCGACTGTTTCAGGGAGCGAAACAATGAAATCGCCACTTGGAATGGCGCACCGTATCACTCCCGGGCTCTGGTGGACGCTATCGCTAGCCGTTGCCCTGGCCGACCAGGCGATCAAATATGTAATTGAGGGTTCGCTCTCGGTCGGCGCCGTGGTTCCTCTGACCCCAGTCTTCAATCTGGTCCATTTCTGGAATACCGGCGCAGCGTTCAGCTTCCTAGCTGACGCGGGCGGTTGGCAGCGCTACTTCTTCATTCTCCTCGCACTGGTTGTTTCGATTGGGCTCGCGTTGCTCTTGCGTAAGCCCAGGGCCAAGCTCGAAGCGCTGGGCTATAGCCTCATACTGGGAGGGGCAGTGGGGAATCTGATCGATCGCAGCTTCCGAGGCCATGTGATCGACTATCTGGATTTTTTCTGGCAATCCTGGCATTGGCCTGCATTCAACTTGGCGGACATCGGCATCGTGGGCGGTGCCGCCATGTTGCTCCTGAGCAGTGTGCTGAGTCCAAGCGCGGAACTGGACCGGGGCAGATAATGCGAAGCTCGGATGCCGCAGAAGTGGCTCGCTGGTCAGGCCATGCCTGGGTCGGCCCCGGTATCGGCGTCTTTCTCGGCCATGCCGCCCACCAGGATTGGCACCATCATCAAGCACATCAAATTGCAGTGGGGCTCGACGCCGCGATAACGGTTGAAACGCCGTTGGGTGGGCAATCTGGGGCTGCCATCTTGATTCCGGCAGGCTTGAAGCACCGGCTCAGTGCTGGGCATGTCCTGTCGATCTACCTGGATGTGCTGTCCGATGAGGCGCGTGCCTTGCGGGTGAGCGGAGCCGTGAGGCTGATGGAGATCGTAGCGGCCGATATTGCTGCGATGGTCGAGGCACTGAGGGCGTCGGGGCATTCGCCTGTCCAGTTGCAGGCGCAGGTACGTCGGCTGTTGCGGCTTGCCGATCCACCAATCCCTGATCCGCGCTTGACCAAGGTCACCGCAGCGCTGCGCGAAGGCCAAATGGGGCGTGAGGCAATGGCCGCGTTGGTGCATTTGTCACCCACGCGTTTTTCCCATTGGTTCGTGGAGCAAACCGGCCTGCCGTTGCGCAGCTATGTCAAATGGCTGCGCCTCACCCAAGCCCTGCAACACCTGGCCAAAGGGGGACGGCTGACCGAAGCCGCGCATGCGGCAGGTTTTTCCGACTCGGCGCATTTCTCCCGGACATTCAGGGCGCTGCTGGGCATCGATCCGTCCTCCGCCCTGGCTGCGGTCGATCTCCAGAAGTCATAGCTCTTTCGTTCAAGTCGAACGTCGTCCTCTGCACCTACCGTGAAGGCTCTCTACATAGGAGCTGAGCGATGTCCACTTCTCTTCGATTCGCCCTACGCTGGGGTTGTACGCCGGAATCCCAGAAATTTCCGTCAGCCCAGCTCCAGTCCCGCCACGAGCGCATCCAGGTCGATGAACTTGCCGTCAGTCTGGAAGGTGTAATGCCCGTTCAGCAGGATGTGCCGCCAGGCCGCTGGCGACATCTGCGTGATCAACGCCAGCGCCTTGGCATTGCCAGCTGCCTCGTACTTCGTCAGCAGCAGGGACAGGATCGCCGAGTTGTAGAAGATGATCGCGTTGCCGATCAGCCTGGCGCACTGGTTGCTGATCTCGATTTCGATGTCGGTGCGGCCGGTCAATTCCTTCTTCCCACCGACTTGGGCGATGGTCGAGCGTAGCTGGTGATAGGACTCAATGCGGTTCTGCGAGCGGTGAACATTACGCTCCAGTTGCGGGTCGCGCAGGTAGCGCAGTGTGTAGATACTGCGGATGAGCTTGTCGAACTCGAAGATTGCGCGCCGCGTCGGGTTCGGCGCCGTATAGGTGCACAGCTTGCGGATCAGCGTGCCCTGCGTCATTTCCTTCAGGCCCAGTGTGGCGACGATTCGGTCGATGTTCGCCTTCTCACCGACGATGAGTTGCCGGTCGATCTGGCCAGCCGGCCGGATCAGGCATTTCTCGTACAATGCCAGATCATCGGCGCAATACAGCTCCTGCAACTGGTCGTCGAGGTCGGTGAAGCGCGGCTCGAAACGAAGTCCGAACCAGTGCAGGATGGCGAAGTTGGCCTTGTTGATGCTGTGCATGTCGCCGGTGATCGCGCTCGGCACGATGTCCGACGTGTTGCGGTACCAGATGTCGAACACGTGGTGAGCCTCGTACTCGTGTGCGCCTATCAGGTAGCCGTTCAACGGCACGTGATTGCACAGCAGCGTGTAGGCGACGACGCCCTTGCCGCGGCCGAAATATTTGCGCGAGTAGCGCGCCTTCACAGTTGGTCGCTCGACGCCGAATTTCTGCCCATCAACGGCACCGTACAACGAATCGAGGTCGAACGAGTAATGCGGGAAGATCGGCAGTGCGGCGATGGCGTTGCTGATGCAATCGTTGGCCACATGTAGCGTCGCCTGGCGCAGGTACTGCTGGTAGGTACTCTCCAGGACGTGGTACGGGATGTCGCTGGTACGTGCCATAACCTGGTTGCCGTGGTTCATGGCTTGGGCAATGATCACCGCCATCAGACTGTCGGCGTCGGCTACCTTCTTCGCATAGCGTGGCTGCAATGGTGTCAGCGCCGACAGGAACTGGCACTGGCCGTTGACGAAGCGAAACACGTCGGCGACATCGCAGTATGGCAGTTGCTCGTAGAGAGCTTGCTCGCGCGCCTTCTGGTTCTCCCCCTTGGGCTTGCGCCAGGTCAGTCTCTGCGTGTCCTTGTCGTATTCCAGGTGCGTCAGCTTGCCCTGTTTCAGCTCGCGATTGAACGCCACCCATTGCGCACGCAACTCGGCCGCCAGTGCATCGAGCTGGGCACTGACCGGCTGCCGCAGGAAGGGGATGTCCATCTGCGCGAGCACGGCGGCTTTCTCGTCCATCGAAACCAACTCGTCGGACAAATGCCGGTGCTGCAAGCTGTCGTCAATGTAGAGCTCGCCCGCCTGGAAGCGTTTCCTGACCTGACGGTAAAGCCAGAATTCGTAACGATCGGCATGCAGGCCTGTCGGCGTGCCTTCGGCATCGAACATCAGCAGGTACGGACGCAAGCGTTTCGGCAGCGTTGCCGCCGGACATTCGTCGAGTGGCCGTTGTGATAGGCGCTGCTGCTTGGCGAACACGCTCTTGGCCCAAGTCAGCGCCGCGAGCCATGGGTTATCGGGGGCCGTGCCGGCGAAGTCGAGCGCGACGTACAGCGGCCGTAGATGGCGTCGAATGCGTTCGGCCAGGCCGTCCACCGCCTGCCAGTGCAGCGCCAGTTTGTTCAGTGGCTTGACGCTCATGCGCTGCGCCGTGTTTTGCAGCAATTCCCTGGACATGATTTTGTAGGCGCGTTGGCGCACCTCGCCGAACGGCGTCGGATCGGCCACGCTGTCGTCCACGTACAGCGACAGCAGGCGGCCAACCTGCGGCGTTTCCTGATGGCGTCGCAGCTGTTCGGCGACAAAGGACTGTTTCGCACCCGTGCGGCTCTCGTCCTCAAGTTTTTTCATGTGGAAGGCCATCGCGTCGACCAGGTTGTCGGTGAGCTGCCGGTAACGTACCCAGGCATAGCACAGCAGGTAGAGCCGGGTCTGCTCCGCCTTCAGGTGGCGCAGGTCATGGACGGTATAGAAGTTCGCCAGGCTCGCGTAGTACAGCAGGTTCTGCTGCGAGATGCCGAGCTTGGGCAGCAGCGCCTTGGCGATCCCGTGCAAGGACTTCAGCGTGGCGCGCTTCTCGCGCTCCCCTGCCATCTGACGCCAGCCGAAATCTTTAGCGTCCTGCTTGAGCGCTGCCAGTTGAGACAGGGTGTCGTCACGCACCAGGAGCTGGCCCAGCGCAGCTTTGGCCGATTCGTCCAACACTTCTGCCAGCAAGCCGCCCAAGCGCCTGCGTTCGGTGGACAGGGCTTCACTGACCAGCTCTTGTAAGGTGGTGTGGCCGGGCCGGATGATTTTGTGCTCGCTGAGCCAAACGATCAGTTCGGCGGCCACGAATCCTGGCATTACGTCGCGCCGCACGATCTGTTCAGCCTGCTGTGCCAGTTGCGGCAGGAAGCTAGCCGCCCACGACCGGTAGCCGAACAGTTCGGCGATCTGACCCCTCTGGCTGTAGTGCTCATGCTTGGTGATCGCCTTGCGTTCGAACGCTTCGCCGTGGAAATAGCGACTCAGCACGAAGGCGCAATCGTCCTCGACCTCATGCCAATCGAAGCGGAAGAAAGCATGCTTGGCCTTGAAGTAGCCGATCTGCAAGACGCAATAGACTTGGGCCTGCAGGCTAGGCCGGCTGCTGGCGAACGCCAGTTCAGATTCGGTCAACGCCAGGTATTCCAGCCGCTGAGCATCGTCGAAGTCCGGTAGGCCGTACAAGGCTTCCTGCTCTGCGTCAGAAAAGACGGTGAGTAGCTTATTCTTGTTGCTCATCGACCGTCCTTCCCGCACCACGCCAACCTGCTCGCGTCAATGTTTCGATCAACGTAGTGCGCTTGACATTGAAGTTGCGGCACACCGCCGCCTTAGACATGCCGCCATCGAGCGCGGCGACGATGGCGTCCAGCTTCTCACCAGTGATCGCCTGCGGCCGGCCGCCGATCCGGCCGCGTTTGCGTGCGGCGGCCAAGCCCGCGACGACGCGCTCCTGAATCAAGGCGCGCTCGTACTGCGCGAGCGCACCGAACACCTGGAACAGGAATTCGCCCGAGGGCGTCGTAGTGTCCAGGTTCTCTGTCAGCGAGCGGAACGCCACCCGCTTGTCCTTGAGCGAAGTCACAATGGCGAGCAGGTGCGACAGCGAGCGACCGAGCCGGTCGAGTTTCCACACCACCAGCACATCGCCGGCTCGAACGAACTCAAGCGCCCGCGCCAAGCCGGCACGGTCATCCTTCGCGCCAGAGGCACGATCCTCAAACAGGTGACGCGGATCGACGCCGGCGGCGAGCAGCGCGTCGCGCTGCAAGTCCGTGCTCTGGCGGTCGGAGTCCGACGACACGCGCATGTAGCCAACCAACATAGGCGGATAACCATCAAAAACAGGTTTCCGCATAATAGTGAATAGCGATAGAGTTTTCCGTACATTTTTGAGGGGGTGTTGCACAGGTAGCACAGCGGCGGCTGACAGCCTGTCGCAAAACAAATGTTTTACGACACCTCCTTGAGGTTGCCGCGTTTACATCATTACCTGAACAGGTATAAAATTCCGTCATGACAAACAAAGAAAAACCGCTCGAATGGATCGCGAGCAGCCACAAGGATTTGATGGCGTTGCCGTCCGACGTGCGTCGCCGTTTCGGTTACGCGCTCTCGTTGGCGCAGATAGGCGATCAGGATGACGCAGCAAAGGTGCTCAAGGGGTTCGGTGGTGCCGGCGTGCTGGAGGTCGTCGAAGACGATGCCGGCGGCACCTATCGAGCGGTATACACGGTCAAGTTTGCGGAAGCGGTGTTCGTCCTGCACTGCTTCCAGAAGAAGAGCAAGAGCGGAATCGCCACGCCAAAGGCCGACATGGACATCATCCGCGCTCGGCTGAAGGTGGCCGAGGTATTGGCACAGGAGCTACGAAATGCAAAAACGAATCATTGAAGGCGTCGAGGTTCAGCGCAGCTCGGGCAACGTCTTTGCCGACCTTGGACTGCCTGACGCTGAAAAGCTCAAGATCAAGACCGGCCTGGTGGTCGAGATCAGGAGGGCCATGCGCGCCCTTGGGCTGACTCAACAAGCGGCGGCCAAACGCATGGGCATCCCGCAACCGAAGGTGTCGGGCATGATGCGCGGCGACTTCACCAATCTATCCGAACGCAAGCTGATGGATTGTCTGAATCGCCTCGGCTACGACATCGAAATCAAGGTACGGCCAGCAGCCGAGCCGATCGGGCATCTAACGCTCGCAACCGCTTAATCGGAGCTCTCCTGATGGCAGCCCGCATCACCGACGACGAATGGGACGAACTGACTCCCGAGAATTTCGATACCACGGCACTGCTGCGTGCAGTCGATGCCGTGGACGTGCTGCGCGGCGATTTGAATGACAGCGCAGACGGCGCACCTCCGCAACTGCGCACCGACCTGTTGAAGCTGCATCAACTGGCAATGGCCGCGTTCAACGAGGGATCACGCAGCCGAGTGGCTGAGCTATTTGATCTCGCCGTGGATCTTCAGGATCAGGTTGATCATCTGATGACCTCGCTGGAACAAGTGCAAGAAACCCTGTCCCGGTTGACGGCGCTCTACCCAGAAAGCCTGTCCTGAATGTTCTTGGAGACAACCACATCATGAGCCGCAGCCGCCGCAAAACGCCCATCGTTGGGCACACGACCTGCCGTAGCGAGCGCGAGGACAAGAAACTCTGGCATCAGCGCTGGCGAACCCACGAGCGCACCGCGCTGGCCAGCGCGTCGCCGGAAGCTCTATGCGCCCATCTGCCTCTACTGGAAAACCAGGTCAGCAACGTCTGGTCGATGGGTAAGGATGGCCGCTCCTACTGGCCCATCAAGCGCCAGGCCGCCACGGCGGATCGCATTGCCAACCACAAGGGACGCAATCCGCAAGAGCGCGCCTCCCTGAAAAAGCGTCTGCTGCGCAAGTGGATGAGCAAATGAACCTGTCCACCATCGAGGCGCTGGCTATCGCTTGGGCGCGAATCGCTGAAGAAGCAGAACTCCCAGCCGGCTACGAGGGCACGGCGACGCCAGAGGCGCATCGGGCCTGCGAGGTGATCCAGGAGCGGATTCGAGAGCACGTCGTCGCCACCAATGACATGCGGCTGTTCGGCCTGCTGCACCTGCTTGGGCAGGCGTCGCTGCGCATGGAGCAAGCGCTGTGGCCGGAAGAATATGCGCGGATGACCCGCGAGGTCGAGGAAGCTCTCCGAGAGGCCGACGACCCCAACGCCAAGTCGTACACCCACGAAGAAGTCATGCAGGCGATGCAGGAACGCATCGACCGAGCGCGAGACAAAGCCATGTTGATCGGCTGACGGAAATTTCGGCGGTTCCGGCTGATCCAAGAATCTTGGCGTGACCTTACCTCCGCTCTACCGCTGGGTGCCAGCCTCGGCGCACGCCTAACCACCCAACTCAGAAAGGAAAATAAGTTGGTAAAACGCATTCCCGTATCCGAGCTTCGTCTCGGCATGTACATCCACAAGCTCGCCGGCTCTTGGGTTCGACACCCATTCTGGCGCGGCAGCTTCCTGCTGACCGAGCCTCAGGATCTCTCTGCCATTCGAGAATGTGGCGTCGGGGAGGTCTGGGTCGACTTGGCCAAAAGCCAAGTCGACCCAGAGAGCCCAGAGAGCCCAGAGAGCCCAGAGAGCCCAGAGAGCCCAGAGCCCAGAGCCCAGAGCCCAGAGCCCAGAGCCCAGAGCCCAGAGCCCAGAGCCCAGAGAATTGTCGGAGGAGCAATCTCTGCCGTCTAGTCCACTAAGCAAGAAAAGTGACGGCGCAACCTCAATGAAGAGCGAAATGTGTTATGCACGGAAACTCTGTCTTGCGGCCAAGTCCCAAGTCATGGACATGTTCCAGGAAGCCCGGCTTGGCAAGGCCGTCGACCCAAGCACGACGTTGCCGCTGGTCGGAGAAATCGCTGCCTCGGTGCTGCGCCAACCTCATGCCCTCATCAGCGTCGCACGCATCAAAACGCACGACGATTACACCTACCTGCACTCGGTTGCCGTCTGCGCCCTGATGCTATCGCTGGCCCGGCATCTCGATCTAGACGAGGAGCAAACGCGCCTGGCTGGCATCGGCGGACTGATGCACGACCTAGGCAAGGCCGCGATGCCGCTGGAAGTGCTTAACAAACCAGGCAAGCTCACCGATGCCGAGTTCGCCATCATGAAGCGCCACCCTGTGGAGGGCGCAAAGATGCTGCGCGCAGGCGGGGCCGAGCCCGGGGTGGTGGACATTGCCCTGCACCATCACGAGAAGATCGACGGAACCGGCTACCCGGATCGCTTGGCCGGTGACGCCATTTCACTCCTGGCCCGCATGGGCGCAATCTGCGACGTCTATGATGCCGTGACGTCGGAGCGAGCCTACAAAAAGCCGTGGGACCCGTCCGCGGCGATGCGGCAGATGGCCAAGTGGGAGGGCCATTTCGACAAACGCATCTTCCACGCCTTCGTCAAGGCCGTGGGCATCTACCCCGTCGGCTCCTTGGTTCGCCTGTCCTCTCAGCGTCTGGCCGTTGTCGTTGAGCCGGGAATGGAATCACTGCTGACTCCCAAGGTTCGCGTGTTCTTCTCGCTACGCTCGAGAGAGCCGATCCCGATGCAGACCATCGACCTGGCGGCCACGAGTTGCAAGGACAGTATCACTGGCCCCGAAGACCCGACGCTCTGGAACTTCAAGAACCTCGACGACTTGTGGATGGAATAGCCCCCACAAAACGACGGCCCCGTGAGGGAGCCGTTGAACATCGTCGAGCGATGCCCGTCCAGGGAGGGATGGCCGAGCTCGATTCTCCAGAAGGTAGCTGGTGACACGAGTGTTGAGCCCACCCAACTAGGGTGACGGAAATTTCTGGGGTTCCGGCTTACATCCCCTGCTTGTGCTTTGTCGGCAATTGGCAATCGCCGACCCTGACTGTCTTGTACGTTATAGCGATCATCGTCGCTGGATACATGCGGCCGATATTCAAGAGCGCTATGGCTATCGCCACTTTACTGACCCAGGCATCGGCTTTCGTTTGAGCCGATGGCTGTATGCCCTTTGCTGGACTGGTACTGATCGTCCTGGCGTGCTGTTCGAACGAGCTACCTCATGGCTGCTCACACAGAAAGTCCTATTGCCCGGAATTTCCCAGTTAGAGCGCTTCATTGCCCAACTGCGTAGCCGGGTTGAAGAACGCCTCTGGTACACCTTGGGCCGCAGCGTGACCGAGGAGCAAAGACAGCACCTACAAGACTTGCTTCTGGTGGCCGAAGGCAACCGTAGTTCCCGACTGGATCAACTACGCTCCGGCCCGGTGATGGTCAGTGGCCCTGCACTGGTTCGGGCGCTGCGTCGGCTGGATGATGTACGCGGGTTGGGTATCGCCTTACCGGCAGCTGCGCATATCCCTCCCAGCCGCATTGCCGCCCTGGCTCGCTTTGCCAACACCGCGAAGGTCACGGCCATCAATCGACTGCCGGCGTCGCGCCGGTTGGCGACGTTGGTGGCATTCGCGGTTTCCTTGGAAGCCAGTGCGCACGACGATGCTCTGGAAGTTCTGGAAGCGCTACTGCGTGATATCTTCAACAACGCAGAGAAGGCTGACAAGAAGGCTCGGTTGCGTAGTCTAAAAGACCTGGATCGCTCGGCGGCAATGCTCGCCGCTGCGTGCAAGGTCGTGCTGGATAGCTCGATCAGCGATGACAATGTCCGTGCCCGGCTGTTCAACGACCTGCCACGTGTCACGCTGGAGAAAGCCCTGGAAGAGGTCAATGCGTTGATCCGTCCGGCCAACGATGTGTTTTACCTCGCTCTGGAGGAGCGCTACCGCAGCGTGCGCCGTTTCCTTCCTGACTTATTGAAACATATTCGCTTCGGCTTCAGCCCGGCGGGTAAGGGTGTGGCGGCTAGTTTGGACTGGTTGCAACTGAACTTGCCTCGCAGGAAGCCGGAGGATGACGTGCCGCAGGAGATCGTGGCCAAGGCTTGGCAGAACCACATCACTCGCGAAGATGGCTCCCTCGACATGGGCGCCTATGTCTTCTGCACGCTTGATGCACTACGCACGGCCCTACGCCGCCGCGATGTCTTTGTTGCACCCAGTTGGCGCTATGCCGACCCGCGTATCGGTCTGCTCGATGGTGCAGAATGGCTGTCGGCGCGACCGATCATCTGTCGCTCACTGGGCCTGACTGTGAACGCCAAAACCACCTTGGACGCCTTGTCTGCCGAGCTGGATGCGACTTGGTACGCAGTCGCCGCTCGCCTGCCCGACAATCCTGCGATCCAGTTGAGTGAGAATACAGAGGGCAAAACCGAGCTGTCCCTCGGAGCGCTGGAGAAGCTGGAAGAGCCCAACTCGTTGCTGCAACTGCGTGCAGCCGTGGCCGACTTGATGCCGCGTGTCGATTTGCCGGAAATCCTGTTAGAAATCGCCGCTCGTACCGGCTTCACTGAAGCCTTCACCCATGTGTCCGAACGCAATGCGCGGGCCGACAACTTGGTGACGAGTTTGTGCGCAGTGCTCTTGGGAGGAGCCTGTAACACCGGCCTGGAGCCCTTGACTCGCAACGACAACCAAGCGCTGCGCCGTGACCGAATGTCCTGGGTGAGCCAGAACTATCTCCGTGACGATACCCTGTCGGCAGCCAATGCCATTTTGGTGGCTGCGCAGAGTCAACTGGAGCTGGCTCAGGTCTGGGGCGGCGGCGAGGTGGCCTCCGCCGATGGCATGCGTTTTGTCGTACCTGTGCGTACCGTACATGCCGGCCCTAACCCGAAGTATTTCGGTACCGGCCGGGGCGTCACCTGGTACAACCTGATCTCCGACCAGTTTTCCGGTCTTAACGCCATTACGGTGCCCGGCACCCTGCGCGACAGCCTAGTATTGCTCGCGGTTGTGCTGGAACAACAGACCGAATTGCAGCCCACACAAATCATGACCGATACCGGTGCTTACAGCGATGTGGTGTTCGGGTTATTCCGTCTGCTCGGTTATCACTTCTGCCCGCGCCTGGCTGATGTCGGCGGTACCCGCTTCTGGCGCACCCGCCCGGACGCGGATTACGGCAAGCTCAACGGACTTGCTCGCCAGTCAGTCAAGCTCGACCTGATCGCCGAGCACTGGGATGACCTGTTGCGTTTGGCTGGCTCACTCAAACTTGGCCGAGTGCCGGCGACAGGCATCATGCGCACCCTACAAACGGGAGATCGTCCGACCCGTCTGGCCCAGGCGTTGGCAGAGTTCGGACGGATCGAGAAAACCCTGCATACGTTGACCTACATTGATGATGAGTCCAAGCGCCGCGCCACCCTGACCCAACTGAATCGCGGCGAAGGCCGACACAGCCTGGCTCGCGCCGTGTTCCATGGCAAACGAGGCGAGCTTCGCCAGCGCTACCGAGAAGGCCAGGAGGATCAACTCGGTGCCCTGGGCCTGGTGGTAAATATCATTGTGCTATGGAATACCCTCTACATGACGGCTGCCGTGGAGCGGTTAAAGCAGCACGGCTACCCGGTACAGGACGAAGACCTGGCTCGTTTGTCGCCGCTGATCTTCGAGCACATCAATATGTTGGGACGGTACTCCTTCGCGGTACCAGAAGAGGTCGCCCGAGGTGAGCTACGGCCACTGCGTAATCCAGACGACGATATTTAGGTGCGCAGGTCGAACTCAGTGGGCTATGTTGTCAGATAGCTTAGATGGGATTGACCACAGCATTTCTCAATAAGTAGAAACACTGTGGCTTAGAGAGTTATCTCAGCGCAGCAGCAATACAGGCATGGTGGCTGTTCGAAGCATCGTCGTAGTCGTGCTTCCTACCAAAAACTGCCTGATGCGTGAATGCCCATAGGCACCCATGACCAGCAGATCAATGCCGTGCTCTGTCTGATAATCGTGCAGAGCCGACTCCACCTCACCTTGTCTGATTTCAGCTTGGACTAGGAAGCCAGCCGAGAGAAGCATGCTTTGTGCTTTTCCCAGTGCCTCGTGATTGCTCACCGAATCTGCACCGACCGTAACAAGATGAATGGGCAAGTCTTTGCAAAGCGAACTGGCGGCAAACATTTGGATGGTTTTGTAGGCTGTGGAGCTGCCGTCAAATGCGAGCATCACCTTTTCGGGCTTTTTATAGCTGTTGGCTGTGATCAGGATAGGCCGGTGAATTGTTCGCACTACAGCTTCTATCTGGCTGCCAAGGCTGTGCGCGTTGCGTGAGTTGTCTTCACCCACTCTTCCTATCACCAACAGTCGAATATCCTCCTGAAGGTCGCTCAGACTTTCTACCAAGTGTCCGTGGCGCTGCTTCAGCTCAGGAAACGCAGCGCCGGAAATGACCGTTCGCTCCCTGGCCTTTTCCAGCATGTGTTGGCCCTGTTCCAGAGCGAGTCTGGCGCGTTGGGCATCCAATGTAGCCAGCTCCTCCAGCAGATGCTCTCGACTGCCGAGACCAATATTTCCACTTAGGTCAGCTGCTGCTGGGTATTTCTCTTCATCCAATACGTGAAGCAAGGTAAGAGGCGCGTTGAGTCGCTGCGACGCCCATGCTGCGTAGTCGCAGACCGCCAATGAGGATTGTGAGTTATCAATACATGCCATTACGTGGGTCATTGTCGATCTCCTTAGTGGCTCATGAGCTTGTCGATGGCGCCAGGTTTGTCATGCACGCCAAAGCGGTCAACGATTGTGGCGCTGGCCTCATTTAGACCCAGCACTTCAACCTCGGCGCCCTCGCGACGGAACTTGATTACCACTTTATCCAGCGCGGCGACGGCGGTGATATCCCAGAAATGCGCCTGTGTCAGATCGATGGTGACCTTGTTGAGCGCTTCCTTGAAGTCAAAAACTTCGGTGAACTTGTCTGCCGAGCTGAAGAACACCTGGCCTACCACGCGGTAAGTCCGATGCGACTCCGTCTCTTCAAGACTGCTCTTGATATCGAGGTAATGTCCGACCTTGTTCGCAAAGAACAACGAAGCCAGCAGTACGCCGACCAACACGCCGTAAGCCAGATTATGCGTTGCCACGACCACCACAACGGTCGCGACCATGACGAGGTTGGTCGACAGTGGGTGCTCTTTCAGATTGCGCAAGGAATCCCAGCTAAAGGTGCCGATGGATACCATGATCATCACAGCAACCAATGCAGCCATCGGGATCTTGGAGAGCCATTCGCCGAGGAAAACGACCATCAGCAGCAAGAAAATGCCCGCGCACAATGTGGAGAGACGGGTACGTCCACCGGATTTCACGTTGATGATCGACTGGCCGATCATGGCGCAGCCTGCCATACCGCCGAGCATCCCGGCAGCGATGTTGGCAATGCCTTGACCCTTGCATTCACGGTTTTTGTTGCTGGTGGTATCGGTCAAATCGTCGACGATGGTCGCGGTCATCATGGACTCAAGCAGACCTACTACGGCCAAGGCGGCTGAGTACGGGAAGATGATGCGCAGAGTTTCAACGTTCAGCGGGACTTCAGGCCACAGGAAAATCGGCAGCGTGTCCGGCAGTTCGCCCATGTCACCCACAGTGCGGATATCCAGACCGAGGTAAATAGCAATGGCCGTCAGGGCCAGGATGCACACCAGCGGCGAGGGAATCAGCTTGCCGATCTTCGGTACATACGGAAACAGATAGATTATTCCGAGGCCCACTACGGTCATGGCGTAAACGTGCCAGGTCACGTTGGTCAATTCAGGTAACTGCGCCATGAAAATCAGAATCGCCAATGCATTCACAAAGCCTGTGACTACCGAGCGCGAAACAAAGCGCATCAGAGAGCCCAGTTTCAGGTATCCAGCGAGGATTTGAAGCGCCCCGCAGAGCAAGGTGGCTGCCAGCAAATACTGAAGCCCGTGATCTTTTACCAGGGTGACCATCAGCAGTGCCATCGCACCGGTAGCTGCCGAGATCATGCCGGGTCGACCGCCGACGAAGGCGATGACAGCACAGATACAGAAGGAGGCGTAGAGACCGACCTTGGGGTCGACGCCGGCAATGATAGAGAAAGCAATGGCCTCCGGGATCAGCGCGAGCGCGACCACGATCCCCGCGAGCACGTCTCCACGGACGTTGGAAAACCACGTTTGTTTGAGCGATTGCAGCATCAGAATATCCAAGGCAATGCACCACACGCACACCAGGCAGATGGCGAGCGCGTCGATACGAATTCAAGTTGTGAGGATTATTTGGCTGTGTGCCTTGGGTGTAAAAACCGGGCATACAGCAGTACGCGACCGCGAGCGAAACTAGCGGAAGCGAGATGTTGCGAGGGGGCGTAGCGCTAAGGCGGCGTAGGCTGCCAGTAGATCGTTTGGAGTACAGTCATGCTGGTGTTCCTGTAGCTCAAGAGGTATGGCTGAGCGATAAAGTATACAGTGAAGATATCGTCAAATGCGACCTGCTGCCTCGTTTGGGTCAGTTCTTCCAGCCGTGCTGATCTCCCTAGGGCAAGTCTTTCTAGATTAAACCGCGACGAACTCCGCTGTCAGGCAGTGTACACATGGTGGAGAGATCAATTCAGATCCTCCTGGGGTCGATAGAGAAATCGGAAAAAATCGTACGCTAAGCATTCGGCCTGTCAGGTTGAGGCCATAGAGATTGACGCCTTGGCGTCAGAAAATGCAGAAAGCGGCCCTAGTCTGACGCGGTGCCAGTGAACCGCCTGACGCCGAGTTGAAGCCGTAAACTCAGCAACCTTCGATCAACTCGCCGAACAGTTCCTTAACCTTTGCACGTGCCTCGACCAGCGCAACTTGGCCTTGCTCAGTGATCTCATAGACACGCCGTTCACGTCGCCCGGTGCGTTCGTGGCGTGAGGTCAAATAGCCCTTCTTTTCCAGCCCGTGCAGCATTGGGTATACCGTCCCGGCGCTCAGCTCGTAGCCGTGTCGTTGCAGTTCTTCGATGATTCCCAGTCCGAAGACGGGCTTCTCGGCTGCATGGTGAAGTATGTGCAGGCGGATCAACCCGCCGTACAGGTCTTTATCTGTCATTTTTCGTGCCTCACAGCGCGATACTCAACAGCCAACCCGCTGCACCGCTGCCGACGACAACTAGCCACGGCGGGAGCTTCCAGAACATCAGTGCGACAAGGGCGACCAGGGCCAAGACAAAGTCTTGCGGCTGAAATATGGCGCTAGTCCATACAGGGTGATAGAACGCGGCCAGCAGCAGGCCAACCACCGCCGCATTGACCCCAGCCAGCGCGGCTTGCATGCCTGTATTGCGACGCAGACGCTCCCAAAATGGCATGGCTCCCACAACCAGCAGAAAAGAGGGTGCGAAGATAGCCAGTAGGCACACAATACCGCCGACCCAGCCAGAGGGAGCGGTGCTCATCGAAGCACCAAGGAACGCGGCGAATGTGAACAATGGGCCGGGCACCGCTTGAGCCGCCCCGTACCCCGCGAGGAAGGATTCATTACTGACCCAGCCGGAGGACACCACTTCGGCTTGCAGCAGCGGCAACACAACGTGGCCACCACCGAACACTAGTGACCCCACACGATAGAAGGCGTCCACTACCACCATCGTTGGACTTGGCAGCAATTTTGCCAAGATCGGTAGGCCAATCAGCAGGGCAAAAAATAACGATAGCCAAAGTGCGCCGGCCCGGTGACTGACCGTGATAGGTAGTGGGTCGTGCTCAACAGTATGTGCTGGCTTGAACAATAGTCGGCCTATGATGCCTGCGGCAGCAATCACACCAACCTGCCCCCACGCGGACGGTACGAGCAGGACAGCACAGGCGGCAATCGCCATTATTGTGACTCTCAGCCCATCCGTACACAGGTTGCGCGCCATGCCCCATACCGCTTGGGCGACTACGGCAACGGCCACCACTTTTAGGCCATGCAACGCGCCCGGCGAAACGGAATCCCCATAGTTGGAAATGCCCAGCGCGAACAGGATTAAAGCTACGGCCGAAGGCAGCGTAAAGCCTGTCCAAGCAGCCAGCGCCCCGCTATATCCAGCCCGTGATAGCCCCAACGCTATGCCGACCTGGCTGCTTGCTGGGCCTGGAAGAAATTGGCACAGCGCCACTAAATCAGCATAGCTGCGTTCAGACAACCAGCGCCGTCGTGTGACGAACTCGTCACGGAAATAGCCTAAGTGCACGATGGGGCCGCCGAAGGAGGTCAATCCAAGTCGTAGAAAAATAAGAAAAACCGACCATGGGCTGCGGTCATCGGTGGAGGTATTAGTCATGCGTTGGCCTACCTGATTTTCCACAGATTAATCCATAATAATCGAACTTCGATAACGAAATTCGATTTTATAGCTGCCCAAAACGACTGGAGTACCGTGCAATTCGTACTGGGTGTCGCAATGCAAGTAATCGATGTTGTGCTAGCCGCTGGTTTTGTCTGCTAGCACAGTTCATTAGCAAAACACGCTTGGCCTTAGCGTACGATTTTTTCCGTTTTCTCTATTGCCCCCCTCCTGGTCACTCCGAATGCAAATAACTGGTCAAGAATGCAGCCGGCTGGTCAATAACGGCGCCAATGGGTGGTCAAGTTGCGCAATGGTTTTATCGAGTCGGATGCCTGGGAAGAGGGCTCTGAACGGAGCTAGTCGGGCTTACGTTGGTTTTTGGTTCCATTGCTCCCCAAACCCCGTGAGCAGGTAGCGGGCCATGTCCAGCGTGGCAATCGGGGATGGCCGCCGTAGCGGGAGTGACGCCGCGAAGCTGGCCAGCAGCGAGCAGCAGTCCTCATTGGCCTCCCACGGCGGCAGCAGCATCGGCTCGAAGCGGTTTTCCAACTGATCGTCCGAACGGATGGCCAGGTACGCCTCGCGCGTGCCGACCCCGACCAGGGGGATACGCAGCTCGTTGCCGAGGAAGCGCAGCAGGTTGAGGAACTCGCGCCGGTTAACGCTGTTGCCAGCCAGTACATTGTGCAGTTCGTCGATCACCAGCATGCGCACGCCGACCTTGCGCAGCAGGGCCAGCGCCAGTTGCTCCATTTCCGGCAGCCGTGGGCGCGGGCGCAGCGGCGCGCCCATCGCAGCCAGCAGCGCGACATAGAAGCGGATCACCGATGGCTCTGACGGCATCTGCACGACCAGCACCGGGATATGTTCTTGGTCAGCGTCGGTGCCGACCGGGTGCGCCCGCCGGAATTTCTCGACGATCATCGACTTGCCGTTGTTGGTGGGGCCGACCAGCAGCAGGTTTGGCATGCGTTGCTTGTTCGGCCACGCATACAGAGTTTCCAGCCGGTTCAGCGCCTCGACCGCGCGCGGGTAGCCGATCCAGCGGTCGGCGCGAATGCGCTGGATGCGCTCGTCTGCCGGCAGCCTGGCCAAACCCTGTGCCGCTGGCAGCAGGTGGGACAGGTCAATGACGGGATATTCGTCCACGGCTACCACTCCTCGATCTGATCGAACGGTTTGGCCGGCGGCAGGTTGTCTGCCTGCGGGTCAGCCATGTCCACATCCGGCGGTATGGGCTTGGCCGGTGGCTCCGACGTCTTGAGGTGCTGGCGGCGATCAGCGTCGCGCCGCGCCTTGCGCGTGGCCTTCTGGGCGGTGGTCACGATCTCGCGCATCTGCCCGATCATGCGGAACAGCGCCGACTCGTCCACCTGCTCGCGCCCGAGCTGACGCAATTTGGCCAGCGCCTGGCGTTGTTCCCAGAGGGTGACGGCCGGATGGGACAAGGTGCGGTAGTGGATCTCCAGATAGTGCTGACCTTCCGGTTCCAGTACCCAGATGCGGCTGATGTCGCGCGGATCGCGCCGGATCAGGAAGGCGGGCAAGCGCTCGCGCCGGGCAATCCACGGCTTGAGGGCGTCGGCGTAGTAGTGGATGTGGTCGATGACAAAGCCGGTGCGGGTCAGGGTGCGGCGGATCACCGGCAGGAAATCGACCAAAAACGCGGTGGGGCGGGTAACGACGGCCGGGACGCCAACGCGCTCCACGGCCTCGGCCCAGCGCGCGGCCGGCGGCTGGAGCAGGCCGTTGTGCACGGAGCCGTGATAGGTGCCTACCGCCAACGCGAGCCAGCGCTCCAGCTCGCGCAGCGTCAGGGTGGCCATCTTCTCGGAATCGTACTCGCCGCGCTGGCCGGGATTGGAGAAGGTCGTCCCCGGTAATTCGTCGTGGATCATCTGCATCGCCGTGCCGATGATCCGTTCCACGATGCCGCCGTAGTGCGGCTGGCCTGGTGGGCGATAGTCCAGCCGGATGCCATGCTGTTCGCAGCCACGGCGCAGCGCTTCGCTTTTGAACTCGGCCGCGTTGTCCAGATAGAGCAGCCTGGGCTTGCCGCTCATCGGCCAGTCCATTTCCACATTCAGCCCTTCCAGCCAGGGCCGCTTGTCGCAGGCGGCATGCGCGAGGCATAGGCCGACCGAGACGGCGGACGGCGCTTCCAGCGTGACCACCATGCCGAGTACGCAGCGCGTGAACACGTCGATGGCGAGGGTCAAATATGGGCGGCCAATCGGTTGCCGGTCGCGCTCGTCGACCACGATCAGGTCGATGACGGTGTGGTCGATCTGCACCTGTTCCAGCGGCATGGTGACTTCGGGCGGAATGCCACCCGCGCCTTGCAAGGGACGGGCAGCGTCCTGCCCGCCCCGGCTGCGGGCTATTTTCGCCGGGTGTAGTCCGGCAATCCGCTGGGCCACGGTGTTGCGCGCCGGCACCGGCAGCTTCTGGGTTTTGCACGCCTGCGCGACTTCGCGGTGGAACGCCGCCAGGCTGCGTTTCTGCTTGGTCAGGAAGCGCTTTTGCAGCAGCTCGCGGATGATGCGCTCGACCGGTTCCGGCAAGCGCCCCTTGCCTTTGCCGCCGCCGGATCGGCCGGGCGTCAGGTCTGTTACCAGGCCAGTACCCTGCCGGGCGCGACGGATCAGGACATATACCTGTCGCCGGGACAGGCCCAGCGCTTGGGCTGCCTCATCGGCGGCTTCATGCCCGACCACCTCAAGCGCTGCCAGTGGCCCGATGATTTCCGTCCGGTGCCGGGCTTGCGCCCATGCCTCGTCGGGCAGGGTGGCCACGCCTTGCGCGGCAATCGGTGGAGTGTCTGATGTCATGCCCAAACCTCGCTTTGGTGCACACGAGTATTGAGCATAGTCGAGATTGGTGCAGACGACTCCTGATATTGGGCTGTCAGGAGCCGTATGCACACCAGGCGTTACATCCAGTCAGATGGTGCGGTCGTCTTCTGAAAACGACAGATCATTTGGAATAGGTGTGCCATAAACGACCGTTTACGGGACGGATGCGCTCGTCAATTTCAGGTGCTGAAAGCGACCGAAAACGAACCACAGGATATTTTTTCTTCCTCAACATTCCCTACAGCAGCTCAGCACCTGAGCTGATTGGAGGAATGACCATGAAGCAGAGTTTCCACCTACATTTTGATCGGGACTTGAGCAAGGCCGGTTCGGCGATCCTCAGGGAGGCAGTCCGGCGCGGCCTCCTCAGCCAACACGAGGCAATGATCCACGACCAGCAGTGGGCCCAGTTTAGTATTTACGCCAAGGAGTCTCATGAGGTGGACATCCTGGAGCTCGTCAATAAAAAACTGGTGCGGCAATACGGCGAAGAACTCTGTATCCAGGTGTACCACGGGAATCTCTCGCAGCAAGGCGCGGCGAACTTGCTTGAGACCGTGTATTCAGTAATGGCCCTTGCAACCGATGGTGGCTGGAAAGTCGCGACAGCTGACGTTGGCGACCGTATTGGCTTTCCTAACCATGCACGGATTACCGTCCCGCGCAGCCTTGATCAAGCGAGGTTCGAGGCAGCTGTAGAAGACGTTCAAACTCGCCTCTCTGAGCACCTGGCGGTGGTGATTATGTTAGTGCGGTATCTGGGCATTTCGCTGCGTGAAGCGTTTTTCTTCGATGCCCGAATAGCTCTGAATGACGCCAAAGCAGACGGATATCATTCGGTAAGTAACGGCAGCGAAGATCCATACGATCACCGCAAAATTAATATCTCAGGGGGCAAGCAGATCGCCGTTTTGGAAACGGCCTCGGCAGTTCAAGGTGTGCGGCACTGTCACCATCCAAGACAAGAAGCATGGCGGATATGGCGGCAAAACAGCCTACCTGCAGCTAAGGAGCTTTTGCTTGCTCATGGGTTAAATTTTGATGATTGCCGCTCAGCGTATGCCTGCGAGCTCTACGAACAATGGGCCGATCATAAAGCTCCGATTCTTGGGGGAAACGCTCCCCACGACGAGGATCTAGAGGCGCGGGATCACGTCGCCTACGAGCTCGGAAATTTACGTATCTGGGAAACTGATGCATACGTCGGTGCCCGAGCCACCCTACTGAAGGAAGCAGCCGGTACCAGCCGCTAAGGCACTACGCAGCAGATTTGGGATTAGATCAGACGCCCTTAAACTTGGCTTACCTCGAGTCAAAGGAGTCAGGGCGTGGATCGTTTTGAATTGTTGGTATATGCGGTACTTGCGGTCATCAGTGCGCTCACCATCACAGGTGCTGTTGGCTACATGGTCGCAGCGTATCTGGACAAGAAGCGTGGCGACGATTGAGTCTTCAGCGGTATGACCAGATACCTGTAACAAACTGTCCGCTGCCTTTTCATCGGCAGCGGGCGCCTACCCGAATCCACCTGCAAGGCATCACTACTGCGATACGCAATATTTGCCACCCAAGTCCATGAGATCAGCGATGACCTTGGCTGGGTAGTCAGTTGCCGCGTCAATGCGAAAATGACCGGAGCGCCGAAGCGCTTAGATCAACGGCATGCTCGCTTCTCGATGTGGCGAATTAGCTTGCCCGGTACGCCATAACCCGTGCGCCGACTCGCAGGCAACATCTGATCTTGGGTTTTCCTAAAACTACCGGAGAGTGTCTAGCGACCTCATCTATCCGGAGCACCACCATGGAATTTCGCCACCTCGGTAACGGGCAGTACTTCCCACCCATTGCACCAAACGGTCGGGTTTACGCCGTACCTCTTGGGCAGGAAACCCAGGTAGAAATTTTCTGCCTGACACCAGTAGGCATCATGGGCGCGGGCGTCCAATCGCACTGGTCAGAAATCGTTGGTTTTTACTACGACGACGAATCATGGGAGATCATCCCGCGCAATTACTCGGGACGAGGAATGCGCTTCCGCAGAGGCCTCTCCTGCATCATGGTGATCGCCGGCAGCGAGGCTCTCACGACCCACATCCAGGGCTACCCCATCCCCATCTGCGTAATGAACCGCATTGCATTCGAACAGCAGCGATGCAGTGAAGGGTAGCGCATCACCGCCGCCATCCGCTGCGCGACACAGGTACCAGCTAGACCGGCACCTACCAATGTTTATTTTATGAAAGTGAAGCCTCTCACTGCTAATACAGATCGCAGTTGGCCAGCAGCCTTGGACGTACGCATCACTGCTAATAGCAAATATAGCCTGTGAACCCCGCATGCACTGGCCTGCTGGCTGGCAGCGAGTAGATTTAGCGCACTACACTGCTTATAGCCCGTAACCTACTCAAGCGCTGCAACATGTCGCACAGGAATTCACTGCTGATACAAGAAAGCCCCGTCAGACCATGCTGCACGGGGCTTTCGGACGCTAAAATCGGTTCAGATCCGTTCGGCACTGCTTATAGGCACTCAGCCTCTACTCTCCCGAATAGAGACCGCCATGATCAAGCGCTTGGTATCTAGACAGTTTCTTTTCATAAGCGACCAACGTCCGACGCAGCTGACGATTCTCGCTGGCAATGCTACGAATTGTTGGCGCTGATGGAAAATTGACCCACCCTGCCGATTGAAATTTGACCCAGGGCGGATTGCTGATTTGTGCATCAGCAACTGTGGATAAGTTTAGCAACGCAGCTGCTTTTTAATCCCTCCTTTCGATAGTCCAATGCTGTAACCGAAGACCTACCGCATCCAGTCATGCAGCAGGTCACCCTCACGTTATGTTCAGAACGGCTCATCGTCCTCCGGATCTTGGCCGCCCTTACGTTTTCGCTCCCGTGATTTGATCTTGGCCTGGGCCGCCAAGCTGCTGTGTTGCAGGCGATAGGACTCATTGCCAGTTTCGACGATGTGGCAGTGGTGCGTCAGCCGATCCAGCAGAGCTGTGGTCATCTTGGCGTCGCCGAACACGCTCGACCATTCGGCGAAGCTCAGGTTGGTGGTGATCACCACGCTGGTGTGCTCGTACAGTTTGGACAGCAGGTGAAATAACAGCGCGCCACCGGCCTGACTGAAGGGCAGATACCCCAGCTCGTCGAGGATGACCAGATCCATGCGCAGCAGTGCCTGAGCGATCCGCCCGGCTTTGCCGTCGTGTTTTTCGCGCTCCAGCAGATTGACCAGATCGACCGTGGAGTAGAAGCGCACGCGCTTGCCATGCCGGGTGATGCCGGACACGGCCAGTGCGGTGGCCAGGTGGGTTTTGCCGGTGCCTGGGCCGCCGATCAGCACCACGTTCTGCGCGGTGTCGGTAAAGCTCAGATTGGCCAGCTCGCTGATCAAGCGAGCGTCGGCGCTGGAGGCGCTGAAGTCGAAGCCGGCCAGATCGCGGTGCATCGGCAGCTTGGCCATGTTCATCTGGTGGCTCACCGAGCGCATGGCACGATCCGTGTGCTCTTGTTCCAGCAGGTGTTCGAGCAGCCACTTGGACGAGGCTGTGTTCGACTCACCCTGTGCAGTTAACTCCGCCCAGGCCGTGGCCATGCCGTGCAGGCGCAGCTCCTTGAGTTCCGCCATCAAATCACGCATGACCGACCTCCTCGGCCTGGCCACGCAGGCGGTCGTAGCGCGCCGTGTTAGCGACGGGGGCTTCCTTGAGCGACAAGTGGGTTTCGACGCTGGGTGGTGGTTCGGATGCTGTCAGCCGTGCCACGACATTGAGGATGTGTTCGGCGCTCAGGCTGCCGCTCTCCAGTACCAGCTCAACGGCTACCAGCACGGCATCGAGTCCGGCGACCGGTACGACAGCCAGGACTTGCGCCATGATCCGGTCACCGCCGGCATGACGCCCCAGACCGTGCTTAAGCTGACGCAGCGGCGCTGGCAGATCAGCAAAGGGCGCTCCGTTGCGCAGCGCACCGGGCTTGCGTTCGATCAGCGGGAGGTAGTGCTGCCAGTCATAGCTGACCTGGTCGCGATCCAGCAAGCGGACATGGCTGGCAATCAGCGCATCATCGGCCACCACCTCGATTCGCGTCGGATACAAACGGCTGCTGACCCACTTACCCGCGTACTCACATGGCACCGAGTAGCGGTTGCGCCCGACGCTGACCAGGCAGGTGCTGGAGACCCGCGCAGGCCGCTCGACGTAACCGTCGAATGGCGCTGGCACAGGCATCAGTTCAGCGCGCTCCAACTCCAGCACTTCGGCTACACTCAGCCCGCTGTATTGAGGGTGCGTCAGCTCGTTCCAAAGCGCGCGGCAGCGCTGGCCCAGCCAGGCATTGAGTTCCTCGAAGGAGTGAAAATGACAGTCCTGGGCGTCTAGCCAGATGCGCCTACGGCTGTCTTGCACGTTCTTTTCAACGATGCCCTTTTCCCAACCAGCGGCGACGTTGCAGAAGTCCGGATCGAACAGGTAATGCGCGCACATCACCGCAAAGCGCGCATTCACCGTCCGGCCTTTGCCCTTATTGACCTTGTCGACGGCCGTCTTCATGTTGTCGTAGATGCCCCGGCGCGGCACGCCGCCCAAGGAGCCGAACGAGCGTGTATGGGCGTCAAATAACATCTCATGGCCCTGGCTCGGATACGCCACAAGCCAGAACGCACGGCTGGCACACAGCTTCAGATGTGCCACCTGCATACGCCGGTAAATGCCGCCGACCAGCAAGCCTTCCTCGCTCCAGTCAAACTGAAACGCCTCGCCAAGAGCAAAGGTCAGCGGCACAAAGGCCTGCGACGCCTTGCCCTGTCCCCCTCGCCAGGCACGGATAAACGCGGTGAGCTGGCTGTAGCCACCGTCATAACCTTCGGCTTTGATTTGCGCCAACAGCGCCTTGGCACTGCGCCGCTGTTGCTTGGGCCGCAGCGAATCGGCTTTTAGCGCCTGCTCCAGCGTGGCGTGAAAAGGGCTGAGTTTGTTGAAGATCGCGCGGCGTTGGTAGACCGGCGGCTTGGCCTCAGGTGCTCTGACCCACTTGCGAATCGTGTTGCGCGCCAACCCGGTGCGCTTGGCTATCTCATGCAGCGACAGCTTGTCGCGGAAATACATCCGGCGGATTTTGCCCATCATTTCCATACTGATCACCCTGTGTTCTCCTGCTCAAAAATTGAGCAGAAGCAGTTGAACACCTGGGTCAGTTTTCAGTCGGCAGAACAGCCTCTACTGGGTCAGTTTTCGGTCAGCGGCAACAGGCCTGGGCCGGGCATACCTATACGTTGTCAGTGGTCACCAAACAGCCCGCGTGGGAGGGTACGCAAGCCGCCGATCACTCCCACGGCGAGGAAGAGGCGTCACGTTCCTGCGCAAGCTGTTCAGATCACTATCATTCGCCGCTGACTCCTGACCATCAGCACGAAACGCCGCAACTCACCACCCTGTTGAGTTTGGCCGCACAACCCAAACTTTCAATCCGGGTTGATGCCCCGCAACATGCGGTTCCTCGTCCTCCGATATTCTTGATCAAGCGTCCACCCCGTCCTTCGTTCACCTCCTGACCATGGCCGCGCTGCGGCCTTTGATCCCTGCAACGTAGGATTTGATCTATGCATTCGCACTCTCTGAGCGGCGTTGGCGTATTCACTGCGCCCTCGCATCGCCCGCTACTGCTGCTGTTTATACTTATCGCCTCACTCTTTCTCGGCATGCCCGAGGCGCTGGCTCACGCCGTGGCGGAAGGTGATAAAGGCTTCATCCAGGAAAGCTCTGGCGTCATGTTGCTGCCCTTCATCTACATGGGCGCCAAGCACATGATGACGGGCTACGACCACCTGCTGTTCCTCTTCGGAGTGATCTTCTTCCTCTACCGTCTGAAGGATGTAGGACTCTACGTCACGTTGTTCGCTGTGGGGCATTCGGTCACGCTGCTACTCGGCGTTCTCACGGAAGTCAGCATCAGCTCCTACATTATCGATGCCATCATTGGTTTTTCGGTGGTGTACAAGGCGCTCGACAACTTGGGCGCGTTCCAGCGCTGGTTTGGTTTTCAACCCAATACCAAGGTGGCCACGCTGATCTTTGGCCTGCTTCATGGATTCGGTCTGGCCACCAAGATCCAGGAATACGAGATCTCATCTGATGGTCTGATTCCCAACCTGATCGCCTTCAACGTCGGCGTCGAGATCGGCCAATTGCTGGCCCTCAGCGCGATTCTCATTCTGATGGGGTACTGGCGGCGCACCGGCAGTTTCTGGCGCCACGCCTATACCGCCAATGTCGCCATGATGAGTGCCGGTTTCCTGTTGATGGGTTACCAGATCACCGGCCTGTTTATCTCTGCGTAAGGAATTCTGACCATGTTCAATACTCCGCTTCCAACTGTTAATGAATTGCCTAGCACTCGCAAACTGGTGCGTTCGACTGTCATTGCCCTGCTGACTGCGGTCGGCTTGCTGGTGACTGTGGTTATGCCTTCGGAATACGCCGTTGATCCTACGGGTGTGGGCCGCGCATTAGGCCTGACCCAAATGGGCGAACTGAAGATCATCCTCGCCCAGGAAGCTTTGGCAGATACTGCGCCACCTCAACCAGCAGCTCCAACTCCAGCTCCAGCTCCAGCTCCGCCGCAGGTTGCACAAGTCCAACCTATTGCGAAACCTGTTGCTCAACCAGTGGCAACACCTGCCCCTGCTTTGAAGACAAACCAAATGACCGTCACGCTCAAGCCAGGTGAAGGGACAGAGATCAAACTGGAAGTGCTGAAGAACAAGACCGTCAGCTATGAATGGACAGCGGCGGGTGGGCCTGTGAACTACGACACGCATGGCGAGCCGTACAACGGTGAAAAGGGTTACTTCCACAGCTACAACAAGGGCAAGCAGGTCAAAAGTGATAAAGGTGAATTCACCGCTATTTTTGACGGCACCCACGGCTGGTTTTGGCGCAATCGCAGTAATAACGACGTGACCATCGCACTGAAAACGACCGGCGATTATTTGAGCGTCAAACAGTAGTCCGAAATCACGATGGCTGTACTCCTGCCGAAGACACAGGGTTCAGCTTGACCCTGCCCCCTTTATTTCATCCATTTTGAAGAGCCATTCCATGAAAGCCCCAACGACTCTGCTTCGCTCGATGCTCCTGATCTGCTTCCTCGGCCTGATGACGGCATGCGGTGGTGGTGAGAAAGGCGCTACCTCCGAGAGCGCTGATCACGGCCATTCACACGAGTAAACACTCTGGAAAAACAAGGCTGCGATTGCGGCCTTGCTTTTTTAGTTCTAAAGCTGCATGCGCACTCAACCATTTGACGCCGACCGTAGATGGTTAAAAATCACCATGAATGATGGCTAAGTGCGATTGATCATATGGGCGCGTCGCCGGAATGCGCTATAAACCGTTATCACAAGACAGGGATTCGTGATGAATTTTGCATTCGGTTTAGGTAGATTTTTCTCAGGAAAGGATGTGACGGCGAACACCGTGCAGTTCGATCTGCTGCGCTGGTTCTCGCTCGTGAGCATTCTCATCATCACCGTCGTTGCACTTGGCTTAGGGTTTGTTGCTACGCGATTTGTCGTCAATGAAAGTATTCAGCGCGATGCCGTACTGACGGCTCAGTTCATCCAGGCGCTGGCATCGACGGAAGTGGCCCGCCACAACCTACCTGACGTTCAAATGGGAGAGCTGCTCGATCCGCGTGAGGATGCGAGCTTCTCCTTCGATGAACAGACCGACCGTCAAAATGCGCGTAAAGAGTTTCTCGAACACATTAACCACATTGCCCGCCAGCCCGACTCGTTGTTGATCAGTATTTACGCGCCAGACGATGTGGTCATCTGGTCGAGCAACCCCGCGCTGGTCGGTCAGACGTTTTCGGACGATGACGAGCTCGAAGAGTCGTTCGCAACCAAGGAAAGAGTCTTCGCCACTTACCACGAGCTTCAGGGTGACCGCGAGGAACAACAGTTCCTTCGTGCGCCAAAGGGCCTGTTCATCGAGAACTACATCCCGATGCTGAACTCGGCGGGCAGAGTCGTTGCGCTCATAGAGATTTACAAGGAACCCTCGGATTTGATCGCCAGGACTCAGCGTGGCTACATTCTGATGTGGCTCGCAACATCCTTTGGCGGCGCGTTGATCTACTTGACGCTTTACTTAATTGTTCGCCGTGCCGCGAGCCTGCTAGTTTCACAGCATAAACAGATCATCGAAAACGAAACCTTCGTAGCACTGGGCGAAATGTCTGCCGCCGTAGCTCATAGCCTGCGCAACCCGCTGGCCACGATCCGTACCAGCGCCGAATTGGCGCAGGCCATGGCCCCCCCTCCGGTACAAAAGAGCATCACCGATATCATTGGCCAGGTTGATCGGATGTCGAAGTGGGTAAGGGACTTGTTGCTGGCATCGAGCCCTTCGATCGGCTCAATCGAAGAAGTGGATCCGCTAGACGCGATACTCGGAACTCTGCATGCGTTTGAGCCACAAATCCGTCAATCAAACGTTATTGTCGAATTCGCGGCGATGGCTGTCCCATCAGTGGTCAGTCAGCGCGTGCTGCTCTCACAAGTGCTCAATAGCCTTTTTTCCAACGCACTGGAGGCGATGCCAAACGGGGGGCGGCTTTATATTGGTCTGGAGTCAGACGTGCGCTCCGGTAAGCTGCACATCACGCTCCATGACACCGGCAACGGTATAACGCTAAAACAGAAACAACAGCTGTTTCAACCTTTCTCAACGAACAAACAAGGTGGGCTCGGTGTAGGACTGGTCATGGTCAAGCGGATAATGGAACGCTTTAACGGGCAGGTCAGTGTGACCAGTCATGAAGGCGAAGGAACCCAGGTGCGGTTGAGCTTCCGGATCGCTAAAAGCGGGTGATGCTTTAAACAGCGAGGCCGCAATGCAGCCTCGTTTTCTACATTTACTCTTTATACAACAAAACCCTTGTCACCCGACGTTCTTCAACCTCGACAACGGTCAAGCTCCATTCCTGCCACTTGAGCTAATCGCCAATGACGGGCAGGCGAGCCAGCAAGCTCATAACCAACCCGGCGAGCGTCTGATAGTGATCCGTCGCTTCAGCCTGGAAGCTGATGTGTTCGCGAATCTGGCTGTTCAGCGCACCGCTGACAAGAAAACCCCCATCCTGAGCAACACCGCTGACATCGGTTACGTCATCGTCGGCCTGCTGGTCGGCGGTATGGCCGGCTCGATCATGGCCAAGCGCGTTGAAATGACCAAGATGCCGGAACTGGTCGCCTTCATGCACAGCATGATCGGTATGGCCGCCGTGTTCATCGCCATTGCTGCTGTCGTCGAGCCGCAATCGCTGGGCATCGTCAAGCAACTGGGTGATGCGATTCCTGCCGGTAACCGTCTGGAGCTATTCCTCGGCGCGGCCATCGGTGCAATTACCTTCTCGGTTCGGTGATCGCCTTCGGCAAGCTCTCGGGCAAGTACAAGTTCCGCCTGTTCCAGGGCGCTCCGGTACAGTTCACTGGCCAGCACAAGCTCAACCTGCTGCTGGGCCTGGCGACGCTGGGGCTCGGGCTCACCTTTGTGCTGACCGGCAATCTCGGCGCTTTCGCCCTGATGCTGGCCCTGGCCTTCGTGCTCGGTGTGCTGATCATCATCCCGAACGGCGGCGCGGACATGCCGGTGGTGGTGTCGATGCTAAACAGGCTACTCCGGTTGGGCAGCAGCGGGGATTGGCTTCTCGCTGAACAACTCGATGCTGATCATTGCCCGCTCCCTCGTGGGCTCGTCCGGTGCGATCCTGTCGTACATCATGTGTAAGGCGATGAACCACTCGTTCTTCAACGTACTGCTCGGCGGTTTCGGCAATACTGCCGATGCAGGTCCGGCGGGCGCTAAGGAAGCCCACCGGTGAAATCCGGTTCGGCCGACGACGCGACCTTCCTGCTGACTAACGCCGATACCGTGATCATCGTTCCGGGCTACGGCCTGCCGGTCGCCCGGGCGCAGCACGCGCTGAAAGAGCTGACCGAAAAGCTGACCCATCGCGGCGTGACCGTGAAGTACGCGATCCACCCGGTTGCCGGCCGTATGCCAGGCCATATGAACGTGTTGCTGGCCAAGCCCGAAGTGCCTTACGACCAGGTGTTCGAGATGGACGACATCAACTCCGACTTCGGCCAAGGCCGACGTGGTGCTGGTGTTGGGTGTCCATCAGGAACTGGCCAGTGAGTAGAAAGAGCAGCCCGAGGGGAATCCCCAGGACGATCGCCAGACGAGTAGAGCCAGAAGTCTATCCAGCATGTTATGGATTCCACTTGTTGGAGAGCGCGGGCCTTACGGCTTTCAGCTCCGGCAGATTGTCGAGGAAGTTGTCGGGGTAGTAACCAAAACTGGTCACGCCCTGACGCTGGAGCACTCTCATCCACTGGGCCAGTGTTTCGCCGTCGATGTCGGCATCTTCCTGTTTCGTCCAGTCCCGTGCCTGCAATTCGAACACGGTGCGATCAAGCGCACCGGGACGAGCCTTGACCGTGGCGACCAGTTTCTCGAGCCAGGCATGGGACTGTTTATAAGACTGTTTTTCCATCAACGGCATGGCCATCGGCGCCGTCCAGTCGTAAGTGACGAGGAAGTCATCAAGGTTCTGCGCGTACCAGGCCTCACTGTCGGGATTGAGTATCGGCTCGGCGAAAATGTTGCGCGCCGTATTCACTTGCGGGCCACGAATGGCGCGGACCTTGGCCGTCAACTCCTTGGTGAAATCGATCAGGTAGCGGCTTTTGAAACGCGTCCAGCGCTGCATCACGGCAGGATCGGCGCGCAGCGCGGCAATCGAGCCGGGCAGACCATTGGCGGCATAGACTTTGAGAGCATCGGGGCCTGCATCTTCGAAGTCCGACATGATTGCGTCATCGTGAAACAGGACGCCGCTGACCGACGACATGCGCGCCAGGTCTTCGTAGATTTCACCAATGATGCGCCGTACGTTCGGATCGTAGGGCGACAAGCGTATGTACTGGCCCGGATCGACCGATGCCTTGCCGGTTTCCGGGTCCCAGCGCGTCACTCGCGGCAGCTTCGAATCCAGGGCAAAGCTCAGCACTGGCATCCAGGCGTAGACTTTGACATGGGCCCGAGTGCGCAACTGCCAGGCCACGCGGTCAAAAATGTCGGCACTCATCGGCAGGTGACGGTTAGGGAAGTACAGCGAACGCACCAGGCCATCACCCTTGGGATCGGCGAAGGCTTGCAGGAACACGGTATTGGCGCCCAAGTCGTATATACGCTGGATCAGCTTACCCAGGTTTCTTTCCTGCTGGGCCGGGTCCGGGTCGTAGACGTTATCCAGGTCGACGTGCACGACGCGCATCGCATTTTTCTCCTGCACCGAGACGACGCTGTTGGCGAAGCGCGGGCCGTTCGGGTCGGCGGAAACAAGGTAACGCGGGCTGCTCATCAGGTTATCGAGGGTGTCGAGCCCGTCTTCGAGGGTCAAGGCCATTTGATAGCCCTGATCATTGACGATTTGCAGCGTGCTGCCATCCGTCGCGCCATATGGCCAGACCCAGACCCGCGGCTTTTTACCCGTGACCTTGTAGATTTTGTCCGAAATCGCCACCACGTCGGCACGCTGACGGGCCTGGAACTCGGTTTCGGTTTCATAGCGTTTGGCGACGGGGTCGTAACGCCGGGTTGTGGCGGCGGGCTGCAGGTTGCCCTGGGGGTTAGCCAGGATACCTTTGTGGTGGGCATCGGTGTGCGCAGCGATTTCCACCAGTCCGGACTGGGAAATCTCCCGTACCTGATCCCAGGTCAGGATGTCCGAGCGCTTGCGCGGCGTCGCGGCAGCGAAATCCACCGGTTGATTCGGCGGTGTGTCGAGCCAGGTTCCGACCGGTGCCAGCACGGCAGGCCATTTATAGGCACGCAGCACCGGCATCACCCGGGTATAGAAGCTTGCATAACCGTCGTCGAAACTGAGCATGACCGCTTTGGGCGGCAGATCGGGGCCACCTTTGCGTGCTGCCAGGACCTGGTCGATGGAGACCGGCTGGTAGCCGTTCTCCCGTAACCAGGCCAATTGCTCGATCAAGCGTAAGGTGCGCACGGCCACCATCGCCTGGTCGGGGTCTTTGTCATCGACATCGTGATAGACGATGCCGAGTACATTGTTTTTCGGCCACGGAGTTTCGCTTTCCACCACCGGACGTTCGGAGGGCGGCACGAAGGGCGGGGCTTGCTGGGCACAAGCGCTGATCAACAGCGCTCCCAGCAGGAGGAAGAAACGCGATATCAAGGCCATTTTCAAACTCCTCTAGAAGCGGAAAGTAAGATCGACCATCAGGCGCAGATCGGTTTCCCGCTCTCCGTCAGATGGCCGGTTGATCGCGGTTAACATGCCGCCGACCTCCAACACATCGTTCCAGCTGAAACGCTGGCCGTAGCCCAACAGACCCATGGCGCCGGTGGAATGACGTTGCTGGGTGTAACTACCCGCGTCGACCTGGAACTGCTGACTCCATCGGGTTTCATAGCGCTGGTAGAGCATGTGATTGACGCTGACCATCGGCAGGACGCTGAGATCGGATTTGGGGTTAAACGGCACGTCGTCAGACAGGGAGTTGTGGCTGGCGCCGACTTCCAATCCCAGATCGATTTGCACGATTGTTGCCATCGCTGAAGTGGGACGGGCTGAGCGCGAATTTCCACTCGCGACTTTCATTGGCCCGCCAGCGAATGAAGCCGCTGCCGCCATTGGCCGTAATGTCGCTGTTCAGGGCCCGAACGCCCTCTTTGCCCTTTCGTAACGGAAAGCTGGTCCAGGTGACCCAGCCAAACTTTATTGAGGGCAGTCTTGCATGCGCGCTCGCTGGGTGCGGATTCCACGCCATCCGGACACTCAGCCCACCAACATCCGGACACCCGTTCCACGCTCATTCGGACAGGCAGTCGGAGCGCAGCGACGCAGGTTTGCATTGTTAGTCTGAAGCCACTGCCACCGTCAATTTCGTTGCGCGCCTGCGCATCGATTCGCCCTTCAGTTCGATCCGATAAGCGTTATGTACCAGCCGGTCGAGGATCGCATCGCCCAAGGTCGGATCGCCGATCAACGCATGCCATTTGTCCACCGGCATTTGGCTGGTAACCAGCGTCGAGCGGTTGCCGTAGCGGTCGTCCAGCAGCTCAAGCATGTCGCGCCGTTGCGCGGCGGTAAACGGTGCCAGACCCCAGTCGTCCAAGATCAGCAGGTCGGTCTTGGCATAGCCGGCCATCAATTTGGCGAAGCGGCCGTCGCCGTGGGCTAGGCCCAGTTCCTCCATCAAGCGCGGCAGGCGCAGGTATCGCACGCTGTAACCGTCGCGGCAGGCTTTGTGGGCCAGCGCGCAGGCGAGCCAGGTTTTGCCTACGCCAGTTGGCCCACCGATGATCAGGTTCAGGCCATCGCGCAGCCACTGGCCGCTGCCCAGTTGCAGGATCAAGGCCTTATCCAGGCCACGTGGACTGCGGTAGTCGATGTCTTCCAGGCAGGCGTTGTGCCGTAGCCGCGCCGCTTTGAGGCGAGTGGTCAGGCGGGCGTCTTCGCGCTCGGTCAGCTCGCGGTCGACCATCAGGCCAAGGCGCTCGTCGAAGCTGAGATCGTTGATGTCAGGCGTTGCATGTTGCTCGTTGAGCGCTTTGATCATGCCGTGCAGGCGCAAGGTTTGCAGCTTGTCCAAGGTCGGGTTTGGTAGCATTTTGATCCTCCTTTTTCAGGTCAGTGGTAGTAGCCCGGGCCGCGCAGGTTGATGTGCTCGTCGGGCAGTAGCGGCAGGTTTTGCTGGGCCAGCGGCAGGCGTTCCAGCCCCTGGCGCAGGATCGATTCCAGGCTCTTGTAACTGCATGCGCCCAGTGCCAGCGCACGCTGGCACGCGGCTTCCAGCCGCGCTTCGCCGTGCTGTTTGCTCAGGCGCAGGATGCCTAGACAGGCACGGAAGCCGTGTTGCGGATGGATTCGGCGTTCGAGGATGTGGGCGATGACGCCAGCGGTGTTGGGCCCGGTTTGCTCTGCCCAGCGGATCAGCCTTTGCGGAGTCCATTCGGCGTGCTCGCGGTGGCTCTTGGGCATGTGCTCGGTTTGGGTGGTGTGGCGGCCTTTGTGCAGCGAGCGCAGGTGGCTGGCCACGCGCTGGTTGGCGTGGAAGCACTCGACGGTCTGGGCCGTGAGCCGCACTTCGAGTTGGTGCTTCACCAACTGGTACGGCACCGAGTAGAAATGGCCATCGACCTCGACGTGGTAGTCGATATGGACGCGTACCTTTTTCCATTCAGCGTAGACGTAGGGGTGTTCCGGCAGCCCTTGCAGCGCCGGTTGGTCGATGGCCTCGAAGGCTGATCGGCGTGAGCCGGGCAGCTTTTTGAACGGCTTGTGATTGAGGCGATCCAGCAGCAGTGCGATGGCGGTATTGAGTTCACCGAGCGAGAAAAACTGGCGGTTGCGCAGCACCGCCAGGATCCAGCGTTCGACGACTTGGACGCCGACTTCGACCTTGGCTTTGTCCCTTGGCTTGCGCGAGCGAGCAGGCAATACGACTACGCCGTAATGCTCGGCTAAATCGCGGTAACTGGGATTGATATCGGGCTCATAGCGATGCGCCTTAGTGACGCCGCTGCGTAGATTATCCGGCACCAGGATCTGCGATGTGCCGCCGAGAAAAGCGAAGCAGCGCACGTGGGAGCCCAGCCAGTCTGGCAGCTTTTGCGACCAAGTGGCCTCGGCAAAGGTGTAGCTGGAGGCGCCAAGCACGGCGACAAAGATCTGCGCTTGGCGGATTTCACCGGTTCGACGGTCAATGACTGGCACGGTCTGGCCAGCGTAATCGACGAACAGCTTCTCACCAGCCCGATGTTCCTGGCGCATGACCACGTCGACCTTGGCGGCCCAGAGGCGGTAGTGCTCGCAGAACCAGCTGTACTGGAAACCCTGCGGTTGAGCGAGTCGATATTCCTGCCAGAGCAGCGCCAGGGTTACGCCGGGACGGCGCAACTCGGCGTGTACCCACGCCCAGTCCGGCATCGGGCGCTGGTCGGTGGGCACCGGCACTGCGGGTGGGAACAGCCGTCGATTCAGCTCAGCATCAGAAATATCGATGGGCCACTGAAGCCCACTGGCTGCGAATCGGCAAAGATAATCCCCCGCACTTGAATGGCCGATGGACAAGCTGGCGGCGATCTTGCGCACGGACAGGCCGGCGTCGAACTTTAGGCGTAGTACCTCTCGGATTTTACGCATGGATAAACGCTCCACGACGACCTCTTCGCTTCGATAAAAGAGGTCGATGGTAGTGAATATTCCTGCGTTGCTGCCTGCCTGAAAGTGTCCGGATGGCCGTGGAATCGGTGTCCGGATGCTCGTGGAATGAGTGTCCGGATCAGCGTGGAATCAGTGTCCAGATGTCGGTGGAATGGGTGTCTGCGGATTCCACGGCCATCCGGCCACCTATTCCATGAACATCCGGCCACTGATTCCACGGTGATCCGGCCACCCGTTCCACGCTCATCCGGCCACCCTTAAAGCAGGCAGCAACGCAGGATTAATTC
>Ga0208123_100021_pt1 | contig 169462 bp, 173 predicted proteins | sample LakWasMe92_HOW11_2_FD_183914 | JGI IMG/M metagenome (GOLD analysis project Ga0208123, IMG submission 183914) | Freshwater sediment methanotrophic microbial communities from Lake Washington under simulated oxygen tension - Sediment Metagenome... | ecosystem: Environmental > Aquatic > Freshwater... | reverse complement strand
TAGCGGTTTGGAACCACCCCTTCCCATCTCGAACAGGGCCGTGAAACGAACCAGCGCCAATGATAGTATGCTCCTTGCATGCGAAAGTAGGTCACTGCCAAGCTATTTATACCAAAAACCCCATTACGAACGTAGTGGGGTTTTTTTACGTCCGTACGCATGTGGAGCTTGCCTGCAATACACGGTCGCCGCGCTGCGCGTTCCCCAATCCCCTTTTAGCCTGTAGCTTCCATCTCCTACTATCGCCCATAGTTTTTACTTGCTGCTTGTCATTTCTCTCTTAGCTTCGTTGTTAACGGTTATATGCTAATATTGCAAGTGATTGAATTGTTTCTCTTAATTCTAGAAAACTTTACAAGTTGCTTGTAATTATGGTGCTGATTTAGCATTGCTTACATGTACATTTGTTCTGAATTGATACTGGATACCAATGACTACTTCTAACGAGTACCTTGATGCAGACAACGCTGTTTATAAAACATTGTTGGAGTCGACTAAAGCCATCCCTTGGAAGATAGATTGGGGCACGCTGCAGTTTGCATATATCGGACCGCAAATTGAGCAGTTGTTAGGATGGTCTCCGGCTAGCTGGGTGACGGTAGAGGACTGGGCATCAAGAATGCATCCTGAAGACCGGGCTTGGGTGGTTGACTATTGTGTAGCCCAGTCTAAATCTGGTACTGATCATGAGGCGGACTATCGAGCACTAACAAAAGCTGGCGAGTATGTATGGATTCGTGACGTGGTGCACGTGGTACGCAACGCACAGGGTGAGGTGGAAGCGCTGATAGGGTTTATGTTTGACATTACCGAACGTAAGAACACCGAGCAGAAGCTGATTGTGTTGCAAAAGGAGCTAGAAGAGCTCTCATTTAAGGACGCGTTGACCGGTGTATATAATCGCCGCATGTTTGATTCTGTGATGGAGGTTGAGTGGGCTAATGCCAAGCGCAACCATCAGCCACTTTCTCTCCTTATGTTAGATATTGATTACTTTAAGCAATATAACGATTTCTATGGGCACATACATGGGGATGAGTGCTTGAAACGTGTGGCGAAAGAGTTGAACAAAGTAGCGACCAGATCGCGTGACTTTTTTGCACGCTTTGGCGGTGAAGAGTTTATTATTGTCTTACCAGAAACAGACGAAAAAGCGGCCAGGATGATTGCTGAGCGATGCCGTAGTTTGATTTTTAAGGCACAGATTCCGCATGAAAAATCTTTGGTGAGCCAGATGTTAACGGTCAGTATTGGTGTGAGTACGATTATTCCTATACACAGCGACGAAGCAATCAATTTTATCGCCGCGGTAGATAGACAATTGTATCAAGCGAAGGAAACAGGTAGAAATCGTATTGCTTAACGATTTCTACCTTAATTTTTGCAGTTATGCAGCAAACACACGCACATTTCTAGGGTAAACATGTACATGCTGTGCAGGTGTCAGCTTGAGTTCACGGAAGCGTTCTTGTGTAAGTTCTGCCTCGATTAGCTCAGTATGGTCATTGCGCTCTAACTCCACTTTTACTAGCGGACCCACCGCATTCACGTAGCGCACAATCGCCTCGAAGCCGACACGATCAGCTTTCTGGGTATTATAAATTTCAATGTCATGCGGACGCACAAAGGCGAGTGCTGGCGTGTTTTGTGTGTCCTCATGTGCGTCTAGCTTTAAATCCACTCCTGCAACCTGAGCTGAACCCTGATGGATATGGCTGTCGAACTGATTTACATTGCCCAAGAATTGATAGACAAAAGGTGATACAGGGTGGTCGTATACTTCTTGTGGCGTACCAATTTGTTCAATCTTGCCGCGATTGATCACCACTACGCGATCTGCAACCTCTAAGGCTTCTTCCTGATCATGTGTGACGAAGATACTTGTAATGTGCAGCTCATCATGTAAGCGACGTAACCAGCGACGTAGTTCTTTGCGTACCTTCGCATCTAATGCCCCAAATGGCTCATCTAGCAGCAATACTTTGGGCTCTACCGCTAAAGCGCGTGCCAAAGCAATACGTTGGCGTTGACCACCAGATAGCTGCGGTGGATAGCGATCAGCCAGCCAATCTAGCTGCACCAGTTCTAGTAGTTCATGCACACGACGTTTAATTTCGGCATCTGATGGGCGAGTATGTTTAGGACGTACTCGTAAGCCAAATGCGACATTTTCAAATACGGTCATATGGCGGAACAATGCATAGTGCTGAAATACAAAGCCAACTTCACGTTCTTGCACTTGGCGCTCTGTGGCATCGTTACCATGAAATAAGATGTTGCCTGAGTCTGGCGTTTCTAGGCCGGCAATAATGCGCAGCAATGTAGTTTTGCCGCAACCTGATGGGCCCAATAGTGCAACAAGTTCACCGCTAGGGACATCCAAGCTTACATCGTTAAGTGCGCTAAATTGTCCAAAATTCTTTTTGATATTACGTATTTCTATACTCATAGTTGTATTCCAAAATAATGGTTGTGCGAGTGATAATGATTAACTTGAGTGCTAGGCCGACTCATGCTGCATTGCGTTTCTAGCGACCTGCCACTCAACAAAAGTTTTGAGCGCTAAAGTGACTAAGGCTAGTAACGCTAGCAAAGATGCCACGGCAAATGCTGCTGCGTAGTTATATTCGTTATATAAAATTTCTACATGTAACGGTAAGGTGTTGGTCATGCCGCGAATGTGCCCGGATACAACAGAAACCGCGCCAAACTCACCCATTGCCCGTGCGTTAGTAAGAATCACGCCATATAACAGACCCCATTTCACATTAGGCAATGTGATGCGCCATAAGATCTGCCAGCCAGATGCGCCTAGTACCAAGCCTGCTTCTTCCTCATCTTTACCTTGCGCTTGCATTAGTGGAATCAACTCCCTAGCCACAAATGGGAAGGTGACAAATATAGTAGCAAGTACAATGCCTGGTATTGCGAAAATAACTTTGATATCGTTATCAACTAATGCTGATCCGAACCAACCTTGTATGCCAAAAATCAGCACGTAGATCAAACCGGCAATCACTGGCGACACGGCAAACGGCAAGTCAATTAAGGTGATGAGTATGCTCTTGCCTTTGAACTCAAACTTAGTGATTGCCCAAGCGGCAGCAACTCCAAACACCAGATTAAGTGGTACCGCAATCAGCGCGGCGATAAACGTGAGTTTAATTGCCGACAAGGCATCTGGATCTACTAATGCGGTAATGTAAGTATCAAAGCCTTTGCGTAAGGCTTCAGTAAATACTGCGGCCAAGGGCACAAATAGAAATAGCGTTAGAAAGAGGAGTGCAATGGCGGTTAATGTGTAACGAATCCATACAGGCTCAGAAGTAGCACGACTGCGGGCAACCTTGTTTCGATAGCTGCTATATTGTGTTGTAGCGGTAGCTGACATAAATGTCCTAATCTAATTGTTATTAATATGATGTGATTTAGTTTGCCGCTGTGCGATGGCGATTTGACCACCATTGCAAACCATTAATGGCAAATAGCAGCAGGAATGAAATCACAAGCATGACCACAGCGACTGCTGTAGCACCTGCATAATCGTATTGCTCTAGTTTAGTGATGATAATGAGCGGAGTGATTTCAGAAACCATCGGCATATTGCCTGCAATAAAGATAACAGAACCGTATTCACCAATCGCACGCGCGAAAGCTAACGCAAACCCGGTTAGCAGTGCTGGCCCAATCGCAGGGAAAATGATTTTGACAAAAGTTTGCCAGCGGTTAGCGCCCAAGCTGGCGGCCGCCTCTTCAGTTTCTGCCTCTAAGTCTTCTAACACTGGTTGTACTGTACGTACCACGAAAGGCAGGCCAATAAAAGTAAGTGCGACAATTACGCCAATTGGGGTGAATGCAACCTTGATACCAAGCGGCTCTAACCATGCGCCAATCCAGCCATTGGCCGAATAAACAGCGGTGAGTGCAATACCTGCTACCGCAGTTGGTAGCGCAAATGGTAAGTCTACAATGGCATCAATCAGTTTTTTGCCCGGAAACTTATAACGTACCAGCACCCATGCGGTGAGCAGGCCAAATACTGCGTTAATCAGTGCGCCCACCAGCGATGCGCCGAAGGTAAGTTTGTAGGATGCCACAACACGAGGTGCGGTAATGACTTCCCAAAACTCTGGCATGGTTAGCTCTGTGGTCTTGATAAAGGCAGCAGACAACGGGATGAGTACAATTAAGCTTAAGTAAAATATCGTAAAGCCCAGTGATAGGTTAAAGCCCGGAAGAATGTTTTTTTGCTTTGCCATAGTTTTTGTCTGTGTTGTGAATGCGTGTTAATTTAACCGATAGTTAAATAACAATTAAATAATATTTAAGAATTTCTATATACCTAATTGTTATTTGTATGGCGGTGCGGATGCAGGTGCATCCACAGCTAGAGTAGCGCTTGATTAGGCTGCTTTGTGTAATGCAGATAGCTTGTTAAGTGCAGATGACGGTTGTAAGGCTTTGGCGTGTACTGGTTTGGCTAAGAAGTAGCCTTGAACAAACAGTCCGCCAGACTCGATGGCGATATCCAGTTGCGCTTGTGTTTCAATCCCGGTGATGATGGCTTGGGCGCCACTGTCATTAATTAAATTAATGAGGCCTGGCAATATTTTTTGCACGCGATGGTTGCCTTCGGCTTGCTGAATAATGCTTAAATCCAGTTTGACGTAATCTGGTGATAGTTTCCACAAACGATCGATATGTGATTTTTTACCGCCAAAGCCATCAATAGAAATTTTATAGGCTCGGTCACGATAGTTGTCGATAGCCTCTGACAGTTGTTTGTCTTGCTCTATTTCACTTTCTTTAATTTCGATCACAACGCGATGCGTTGGTACTGAGTTTGCATGTAAGATGCGCTCGAACACTTTGCCGTGTGTATTTACTGAAACGAGTAACTTGGGGTGTACATTGAGAAACAGCAGCCCGTTTTCTGCATATATTTGTTTAAAGTTCAGTACGTGCAGGGTTCTGGCTACACGATCAAACTGTACTAGTTTGCCGGTTTGCTCGGCATAGGTGAAGGCGAACTCTGGCGTGCTGGTCAGTTCGCCTCCAAGCGATGGTCGTAATAATGCTTCGTGACCAATTAAATCGCCTGCCTGTATGTCATAAATGGGTTGAAATGCAGTATTTAATTGAACGCCTAAGAACGTACTGTTAAATTCACCGGTTGATTGCTCAACTAAGCCGTAATCATCTAAATCCAAAAATAGTGATTCTTTAAGCTGCAATCTTAATTGCTCAATCGGTGAGTTTGCGTTGGTTGGTGCTGTCATTTTTGTATCCTTTATATCATTTAGTGCAGGCGAATTAATTGTTACTTCTGATAGATCTGATCAAAAGTTCCGCCGTCAGAGAAGTGCGTTTTTTGTGCTTTTTGCCAACCGCCAAATGCATCATCAATTTTGACTAAGTTGACTTTTGGAAATTGACTTTCATATTTTTTGGCTACTGACTCTAAGGTTGGGCGATAGTAATTCTTAGCTGCAATTTCTTGGCCTTCTTCAGTGTACAAGTAGTCCAAGTAGGCTTTAGCCACAGCTTCTGTACCATGTTTCTTCGCAAATTTGTCGACTACCGTCACAGGTGGTTCAGCCAGGATTGATAGTGACGGTACAATGATTTCAAACTTGCCAACACCTAATTCTTTTTGGGCTAAAAATGCTTCGTTCTCCCAAGCCAGCAATACGTCACCAATGCCGCGCTCAACGAATGTTGTGGTTGAGCCGCGTGCGCCAGTGTCTAGTACCGGTACGTTTTTCAGCAATTTACCAACGAACTCTTTGGTTTTAGCTTCATCACCGCCGTATTTCTTCTGTGCAAATGCCCATGCTGCCAAGTAGTTCCAACGTGCGCCGCCTGAAGTTTTAGGGTTAGGTGTAATCACTGAAACGCCTGGTTTTACAAGGTCATCCCAGTCTTTAATACCTTTAGGGTTGCCTTTGCGAACTAGCAGAACGATGGTAGAAGTGTAAGGTGAGCTATTATGAGATAAGCGTTTTTGCCAATCTTTAGGGATTAGTTTGCCTTTTTCATGTAACTGATCCACGTCGTAGGCTAACGCAAGCGTTGCAACGTCAGCATCTAAGCCATCAATAATGGCACGCGCTTGCTTACCTGAGCCGCCATGTGATGCTTTTACTGTTACTTTGTCGCCGGTTTTTGCTAGCCAGTATTTGCTGAATGCCGCATTGAAGTCTTGGTAGAGTTCGCGTGTTGGGTCGTAAGAAACGTTAAGTAATGTGATGTCTTTGGCAGACGCCGTAATTGGTGCTGCAAAGCTAAGAGTTGTTGCTAATACTGCAATGGCGAGTAATGATTTTTTCATGGTTTACATCCTTATTAATAATTAAGTAATTTGTTTAGGTATCTTCTATTGGTGAACAACAAGGCATTTTTATATCCTTTACTTCTTAATCAGCCGCCCTCTTTAACAAGGGCGGCTGATGTTTTAATTTAGGTCAATCCAAACTAGCTCAATTCAGGCTTAGAACGCTACTTGGAAGCGAGCTAGCAATGCGTTTTCACTTTGACGATCACGGATATTGGTACCGGCTGCGTTTACTGCAGTAATGCCAATACCTGCACCGCCATCAAATGATGTATGTGAATAGTTCAACTGCACTTTTGCATTTTGATTCAAGTACCAGTTCACACCAGCTGTCCATGATTTAGCAGATTTTGCACTTTCTGATAAGTTTGCATATGTACCTGTTGAAAATGAACCTGTGTTTTTGTTTTTAAAGGTATCGCTATCCAGATTGATTTCGCTGTAACGCGCTACTAACTCCCAAGCACCCCAGCCGCCTTTATCAATATCAAAGTTATTTTTTGGTTTTACGCCTCTGAACGACGCATCCTCACCGGTCAATAAGTATGAAACAGCCACTTGCCATGCATCGTGGCTAAGTGTTTTGCTGGAGTTTGCAGCAATTACACTTGGCGCATTGCTTGTCGTGTTAGTTAATAAGCTTACATCCTGATTTACTCTTGCGTACTCAGTAATTAAGCCTAATGGGCCATAGTAATAACTAGCTTGTGGCGTAATACGGCTGCGCTTGCCATCTGCAACAGATGCTGAGCCATAACGGAAAAATGTTTGTTGGCCATCTGTTAAGTAGCTAGGTAAGCCATTTCTGGTTGCATCAGCTGCCGTAGTGTTCGTGAAGTCCAGATTTCTCTCACCATCAATATTGGTATATGTACCTGCGATACCAAAACCTAAGCCAGACAATGCGTTAGCATCATCTTTAAACGGCGTTGCAAAAAGTCTTGCGGTTACTTCTTTTGAACCGTCGAATTCGTTACCTGTGGTCGCGTTGCCACCATCTACCACACCATTATTAACACCAACTGCATAACTAAGTTTATCGCCAAATACATCACCGTAAACTGAAACACCGACATCGCGGTTTGGCAAAATAGCGTTAGTTACGTAACTACGCTCAACGAACTTAATATCACTACCACCTTGTAAGCGCTCTAAGCCGACAAATGGCTTATATTTACCCGCACGGATTTTAAAAGCTGGATCTAATCGTGCATCAATGTATGCATCTACTGCAGAAGCGCTGCCGCCAGCAAACTCAGGCGTGAAGCGGAAATCATATTTGCCAAATAATGTACCTTGGATTGTTGGGCGAATACGACGTAATAGCGCTGTATCGTTTGCGTCATGAAAGCCATTGGCATCTAAACTACCTGCACGAGTGTTGGTTCTGTTACGTACATCATTGGCGCCATCTTGGTATGAGCGGTAATCCGCTTGTAATAAACCACTAAATTTAATTGAGTTTTTACCATCTGCTGACTCTATGCCAAATCCATTCGCACTTGCTTTTACAACAGGGGTTTCTTTTTTAGCGGCTACGGCAGCTTCTTCATTGATTTCATCTTTACGCTCAATAACTTTTACTTTTTGGCTAAGCTCTTGTACTAAAGCGCGTAGCTCCTCAAGCTCATTGCTATCATTTGCGTTAGCAATGGCTGGTGATGATAGGATGCCCGCTGATAATAGTGCGACGGCAAATTTTGAATATTGGAATTGCATGCTAAATCTCCTGAGTCAAACTTCCAGTTAACTGGTCAGCTAATCTAAATTAATGGTTTTAATTAATAGTTTTATTGCGCTGCTGGTGCAGTTACGAAAGTTTGCTAATGTTTCCTGAGACTAAAGCTTGCTTAAATCTTAATCTCTCGCGCTTTTCGATGAATGTCACACGCCCTTCGTGTACGGTAATCTCTATCGAGCCAAATCCAGTGCCACCGCTGAGTTCTTGCACCGCACGTAAAATTTCTTGCGTAACGGTTTTGGTGTTCTGGTTGCTTGGCATATGCGCTATAACTACTTAATAAGTAAGAAAGTACGCACTATAAATAAACACGTTAATAATTAAAAATAATTAATTGTCATAAATTTATAACTAAAAAGAATATAAAGGGGTAATTCATATAAAAAGTACAAAAAGCGTACTTTATTAACTGTAGTGTTTCCAATTCATTGAATTGATTGGTATAATGCGGATGAATTTTTTGATGGGCTTTGTGCCCATTTTTTGTTTCTGCAATCTGCGCATGCATCTGTGGTGCGTTCAGGTTGTGCAGTGAAAGTGAAGGGTCAATTTATGCAAGATTTGCAAACGTTAATAGAAAAGTCAGTAAGCCAGCTAGGCTATGAGCTTGTTGATTTAGAGATTTCTAATCGAGGCAAATTGTTGCGTGTGTTTATTGATAAGCAAAATCCTGCTGATAGTAAAGATAGCGTCAATATTGATGATTGCGTACTCGTTAGTAATCAATTAGGTAATTTGCTGGCGGTTGAGCATGAGATTGATTATGACCGCTTGGAAGTGTCATCTCCGGGTATGGATCGTGTATTGAAGAAAGAGTCGGATTACTTAAGGTTCTTGGGCGAGCGCGTATCAATCAAGTTGCGCGTTGGCATGAAAGATGAAGGACCTAACGCAACGGAAACAACCTTGCCGAGAAAGACCTTTTTAGGATTGATTAAAGGCGTAGAGGATGGGCATTTGATGCTGGATTTTGAAGGCGTCACCTATAAAATGGCGCTAAGTAATATTGATAAAGCACGGTTAAATCCAGTGTTTTAAATGCAAGTGTGTGTATTGTAAGAATTTAATAAATAAGGCAGTTAACCTGCAATATATAGTCGGAGATTGAAAATGAGTCGTGAAATTTTACTGTTGGTAGATGCCTTGGCGCATGAAAAAAACGTTGATAAAAGCGTTATATTTACCGCGCTAGAGCTGGCTTTGGCTTCGGCTACAAAGAAAAAACATCACGATGACGCCGATGTGCGTGTTGCCATTGATCGTGAGTCAGGCGAGTATCAAACGTTTAGACGTTGGCAGTATGTGGATTACGACTTATTAGAGAACTCTGCTTATCAAATCGATGAGGAAGATGAGCGGTCTAAAGGTTTAACTATCGGTGATTATTACGAAGAGTCTTTAGAAAACCTTGAGTTTGGCCGTATTGGCGCGCAAGCTGCTAAACAAGTCATTTTACAAAAAGTACGTGAGGCTGAGCGTGAGCAAATCTTGCAAGACTTTTTGGCACGTGATGAAAAACTAGTAACAGGCGTTATCAAGCGCATGGAAAAAGGCAATGCGATCATTGAAGTGGGTCGTATTGAATCATTATTGCCACGTGAGCAAATGATTCCAAAAGAGAACTTGCGTGTGGGTGACCGTGTGCGTGCTTATTTGTTACGTATCGAGCGCAGTGGTCGTGGCCCGCAATTAATCTTGTCTAGAATTATCCCTGAGTTCTTGGTGCGCTTGTTTGAGTTGGAAGTGCCTGAGATTGAAGAAGGTTTGTTAGAGATTCGTTCAGCAGCACGTGACCCTGGTTTACGTTCAAAAATTGCAGTGAAGAGCAATGATCAGCGCCTAGACCCAGTGGGTACATGTGTTGGTATGCGCGGTTCACGTGTGCAGGCGGTGACTGGCGAGTTGGCTGGTGAGCGTGTGGATATCGTGTTGTGGAGCATGGAGCCAGCACAGTTTGTGATTAACGCAATGTCACCAGCTGAAGTTTCTAGCATCGTTGTGGATGAAGATGCCCACAGTATGGATGTAGTAGTGGAAGAAGAGCAATTGGCATTGGCAATTGGCCGTAGCGGTCAAAACGTGCGCTTGGCTTCAGAGTTGACAGGTTGGACATTGAACATCTTGACGGTTGATCAAGCTGCACAGAAAAATCAAGAAGAGTACGCTGGTGTTAGCCAGTTGTTTATGGAAAAACTAGACGTTGATGAAGAAGTGGCTGAAATTCTAGTGCAAGAAGGTTTTAGCACGTTAGAAGAAATCGCTTACGTACCATTGGCGGAAATGAATCAAATCGATGCTTTTGACGAAGACACGGTAGAAGAGTTGCGCAAGCGTGCTCGTGCTGCATTGTTGACAGAAGCGATTGCCAAAGAAGAGAAAGTGGAAGAAGCTGCTGAAGACTTATTGACGCTAGAAGGTATGGATGATGCAACTGCACATCAATTAGCGGCAAAAGGCATCTCAACCATGGATGATTTGGCGGAGTTGGCGATTGATGAGTTGGTTGAGTTAACCAATATGGACGAAGAGCGCGCAAAAACACTAATCATGACGGCTCGCGCACCTTGGTTTAAATAGTACGGTTTAAGTAATATTCAAATGTAGCGCTTTATGGGTATCGGTCAATTCAGTTTGGCCGAACTAAAGCGTAGTAATAATGAGTGGTAACGCTAGGCAATAAAGCTTAGGAAGAAGAATACTGGAGCAACAAGATGGCACAAACAACCGTAGAACAATTTGCTGGCGAATTAAAGCTGCCGACGGCATTGTTATTAGAACAGCTTAAAAGTGCTGGCGTGCATAAAACAAGCGCAGAAGATGAGTTGAGCGAGCATGATAAAACCGCATTGCTAGATCATTTGCGTAAAGAGCACGGTACGCTTGCTCCTAAAAACAAAATTACCCTCACACGTAAATCAAGCACGGAAATTAAAAAAACCGATAACAGCGGTAAAGCGCGCACGATTCAAGTGGAAGTGCGTAAAAAACGTGTGATTGAGCAGCACGACGATACCGACTTGCCAGAAGATGACATCGTTGAAGATACGGTGATGGAAGCTGTGGTTGATGCGGTTGAAACGCCGACTGAAGTGCCAGAGCCAGTAGTTGAAGCGCCGGTTGAACCTGTGGTCGAGCCAGAGCCAGTGGTTGAAGCGCCAGCTGAACCTGTGGCAGAGCCAGAGCCAGTGGTTGCTGCGCCTGTTGTAGTTGAAGCGCCAGCTGAACCTGTGGCAGAGCCAGAAAAAGTTGTGGTTAGACAGCAAACGATTAGCCGCAAAGATTTGCTTGGCGCAGAAGAAATTGCGCTGCGTGAGCAAGAGGCTAAGCGTCACGCTACGTTGCTAGCGTTGCAAGCAGAAGATAAGCGTAAGAAAGAAGAGTTGGCACAACGTCGTTTAGACGAAGAGGCTAGAAAGCTAGCAGAAGCAGAGGCGGCCAAAGTTAAAGCGGCTAAGCTTTCCGAAGGTACATTGCATAAGCCTGTTGCTAAAGACGGTGCTGAAAAGCCGGGCGTAAAAGATGCCAAAAAAGGTAAAGGCAACAATAAAGAGTGGACCGATGCAGAGAACAAAAAACGTGGATTAAAAACACGTGGTGACGTAGCGAGCGGCAAAGCTGGCTGGCGTGCGCCTAAGGGCAAAGGCGGTAAACATCATGATGATGATCAGCAGCATGCATTTACTGCGCCAACCGAGCCGTTGGTGTATGAAGTGTTAGTGCCTGAAACTATTACCGTGGCTGATTTGGCACACAAAATGTCCGTTAAGTCAGGTGAAGTGATTAAAACGCTGATGGGCATGGGTATGATGGTAACCATCAACCAAGTGTTGGACCAAGAAACTGCGATTATTATTGTGGAAGAAATGGGACATAAAGCTCAAGCGGCTGCACCGAACGATCCTGATGCGTTTATCGAAGAAGCAGAACATGCTGAGGCGGTGTTGGAAACACGTCCACCGGTAGTTACTGTGATGGGTCACGTAGACCACGGTAAAACTTCGTTGTTGGATTACATCCGCCGTAGCCGTGTGGCAACTGGTGAGGCTGGCGGTATTACGCAGCACATTGGTGCTTACCACGTAGAAACGCCACGCGGTATGGTGACATTCTTAGATACACCGGGCCATGAAGCATTTACAGCAATGCGCGCGCGCGGTGCTAAAGCTACCGATATCGTGATTCTAGTGGTGTCAGCAGATGACGGCGTGATGCCGCAGACGATTGAAGCGATTCACCATGCTAAAGCAGCGGGTGTGCCGATTGTGGTGGCGATCAATAAAATTGATAAGCCTGATGCAGATCCTGAGCGCGTAAAAATGGAGTTGGTGAGCCAAGAAGTGGTGCCAGAGGACTTCGGTGGTGACGTCATGTTCCGTGCAGTTTCAGCGAAAACTGGTAAAGGTATTGATGAGTTGCTAGAAGCCGTGTTGTTACAGGCTGAAGTGTTAGAGTTGCAAGCCCCTAAAAATACGCCAGCAAAAGGCCTGGTGATTGAAGGTCGTTTAGATAAAGGTCGCGGTTCAGTGGCAACGATTCTAGTACAGTCTGGCACCTTGAAGCGTGGCGATATGATTTTGGCTGGTACTACTTTTGGTAAAGTACGTGCGATGTTGGATGAAACTGGCAAGGATATTCAAGAGGCTGGTCCATCTATGCCAGTGGAAATTCTAGGTTTGTCTGACGTGCCAAGCGCAGGTGAAGAAGTCATTGTATTGAATGACGAGCGCAAAGCGCGTGAAATTGCATTGTTCCGTCAAGGCAAATACCGTGACGTGAAGCTTGCTAAACAGCAAGCGGCAAAATTGGAAAATATGTTCGAGCAAATGGAATCAGGCGAAGTGCAAACACTAGGCTTGATTATCAAATCTGACGTACAAGGCTCATATGAAGCGTTGGCGACTAGCTTGCAAAAACTGTCTACTAGCGAAGTTAAAGTGAACATCATTCATACTGGCGTAGGTGCAATCAGCGAGTCAGATGTGAACTTGGCAGCTGCTTCTAAAGCGGTGTTGATCGGTTTCAGTGTGCGTGCCGATTCTGGCGCACGTAAATTGATTGATACTTTAGGTGTGGATGTACGTTACTACAACATTATTTATGAGGCAGTAGACGAGATCAAAGCGGCGCTTGGCGGTATGTTGGCACCAGAACAAAAAGAGAGCATGATTGGTACTGTAGAAGTGCGTGAAGTGTTCCGTATTTCTAAAATTGGTGCGATTGCTGGTTGTTACGTACAAGACGGTATGATTAAACGTAACTCTAAAGTGCGTATCTTGCGTAATAACGTGATTGTGCATACTGGTGAGTTGGATTCGCTAAAACGCTTTAAAGATGATGTTAAAGAAGTTAAAAACAATTTCGAGTGCGGTCTGTCATTGAAGGGCTACAACGATATCGAAGTAGGTGATATCTTAGAAGTTTATGAAATGGTTGAAGTGGCGCGTACGCTATAGGCGCTTACCCAGTGTTAGATGTATGGCTTGAAAGCGGCAATACGCTACAAGTCATATATCAACACTTTTAGGATTAGAATGGCAAAAGATTTTTCACGTAGTCACCGTGTGGCTGAACAAATGCAGCGCGAAATCGCTGATTTGTTGATGTTCGAAATTAAAGACCCGCGTGTTGGCATGGTCACCGTCACTGCAGTTGAGGTAACGGGCGACATGGCGCACGCAAAGATTTTTTACAGTGCGGCCAAACAAAGCGACAGTACGCAACAAGGCTTGGAAAAGTCCGCGGGCTTTTTGCGTACACAGCTTGCAAAGCGTATGTTGCTGCGCACAGTGCCGCAATTACACTTTGTGTATGATGCGTCCATCGATAACGGCATGATGATGTCCAAGTTGATTGATGAGGCAATTGCATCTGATAAAACCAAGTCTTAACTTCTTAGAGTTAACCTCCCTTTGCAATTCAAAAGAGTCAAAAAAAATATCAATGGTATTTTGTTATTAGATAAGCCCTTGGGCTTCTCTTCTAACCAAGCCCTACAGCGAGTGAAGTGGTTGTTGCAAGCAGCTAAGGCTGGGCATACCGGCACGCTTGATCCCTTAGCCACCGGTTTGTTGCCACTTTGTTTTGGTGAAGCCACCAAGTTTGCACATTATCTAACTGATGCAGATAAAACTTATCATGCCACGATTAAATTAGGTGTCACCACCACCACTGGCGATGCTGAAGGTGAAGTGCTGAAGCAAGCGCCTGTGCAGGTAAGTCCTGCACAGTTTAGCCAGGCATGCCTGCAGTTCGTTGGTACCATTAATCAAACTCCTCCTATGTATTCTGCTTTAAAGCATGAAGGCAAAGCCTTGTATGAATACGCGCGTGCGGGCATAGAAATTGAACGCAAAGTGCGTAGCGTTAATATCCATGCGATTGACGTGCTTAGCTTTGTAGGTGATGTGGCGGAAATTAAAGTGGCTTGTAGTAAAGGTACTTATATTCGCACCCTCGCAGAAGATATCGGTGCCAGTTTAGGCTGTGGCGCCCATTTGATCGGCTTGCGCAGAACTTATACCGCCGGCTACGATATCGCTCAAGCCATCACCTTGGCGGAGTTTGAAGCGCTGAGTGCAGATGAGCGCCTGGCAAAGTTGGCAGCGCCAGATACTGCTGTAGATGACTTGCCAGCGCTGGTGCTGGATGCAGACAGCGCTTTTTATTTAATGCAAGGACAGGCCGTGTGGCAAAGTGGCAAGGTGCCTGCTGGTATGTTGCGCCTTTATGATGAGCGGCATGTGTTTTTAGGTTTAGGTGAGCAGCAAAGTGATGGAAAAATTGCACCTAAACGCTTGATGCAGCAAGTAAATAGTTAGACTGGTTGTTGAAATAACTTGTTAAGCTGCTAACTTGTCACTATAATGTGCGGTTCATGTAAATGAATGCAATTGTGGGTTGGTATCTACGCTAGATTCTAGGCTACTTTTGTATTGACGCAAAACCTCTAAATTTAGGAAAATGTTATGGCAGTTACAGCACAAGACACCGCGAAAATCGTTGCAGAATATCAACGCGCACCAAATGATACGGCAAGCCCAGAAGTGCAAGTTGCACTTTTAACAAACCGTATTACTTATCTAACAGAGCACTTCAAATCTAACAAAAAAGACAATCACTCACGTCGTGGTTTGTTAGCTTTAGTTAGCCAACGTCGTAGCTTGTTAGACTACCTAAAACGTAAAGACTCTAGCCGTTATCAAACATTGATTCAACGTTTGGGTCTGCGTAAGTAACAGTTATAAAAGTGCTTAGCTTTTTGGCTTCACTTATATAATTGCTGTAAAAAGCCGATAGCATGAATATGCATCGGCTTTTTTTATTGTTAGATTGTTATTGGGTAGTGAATAACAGTCTGTTGAAAAAGGAAAATAAATGTTTAATAAAGTTACTAAAAGTATTCAATACGGCGCACACACGCTAACCCTTGAAACCGGTGAAATCTCACGCCAGGCAGATGCTGCGGTGATGGTGAGCTACGGTGATACGGTGGTATTGGTAGCCGTTACTAGCAAACGTGAAGTTAAAGCAGGTCAAGACTTCTTCCCGTTGACTGTAGATTACATGGAAAAAACCTATGCTGCGGGTAAAATCCCAGGTGGTTTTTTCAAACGTGAAGGCCGTCCTTCTGAGAAAGAAACACTGACAAGTCGTTTAATCGACCGCCCATTGCGCCCTCTGTTCCCAGAAGCGTTTTATAACGAAGTGCAAGTAGTGGCAACTGTGCTGTCATCAGATCCCGAAATCGATGCAGATATTCCTGCAATTATCGGTGCTTCTGCAGCTATGTCATTATCAGGTATTCCATACTATGGCCCACTAGGTGCGGCACGTGTTGGTTATATCAATGACGAATACGTATTGAACCCGACTAAAGCACAATTAGAAGAAACTGAGCTTGATTTGGTAGTTGCAGCAACAGAAAGTGCTGTAATGATGGTTGAGTCCGAGGCTAAAGAGCTTTCAGAAGAAGTGATGTTGGGCGCGGTTGTTTACGGTCACGAGCAAATGCAAGCGGTGATTAAGTTGATTAGCGAATTAACAGCTGAAGCTGGTAAAGATGCTTGGGACTGGGTTGCACCAGAGCCAGATACTGCATTAATTGAAAAAGTAGCAAGTTTAGCTGCTGCTGATATTAATGCTGCATTCCAAATTAAAGCTAAAGGTGCACGCTCAGCTAAGTTAGATGAAATCACAAGCCGCGTATTGGCTGAGTTGATTACTGAAGAGACTTCAACCTCTGAAGCGAACAAAATTAAAAACGAAATCTTTAATTTAGAAGCTAAAACTGTACGTAGCCAAATTTTAAATGGCGAGCCACGTATTGATGGCCGTGATACACGCACTGTGCGTCCTATCAGCATCCGTACTGGCGTATTGCCACGTACACACGGTTCTGCACTGTTTACACGTGGTGAAACACAAGCCTTGGTTGTTGCAACATTGGGTACAGGCCGCGATGAGCAAACCATTGATGCATTGCAAGGTGAATACAATGACCGCTTTATGTTGCATTACAACATGCCTCCGTACGCAACTGGTGAAACTGGCCGTGTAGGTACACCAAAACGCCGTGAAATCGGTCATGGCCGTTTAGCAAAACGTGCTTTGGTTGCTGCATTGCCAGCTAAAGAAGACTTTGATTACACTATGCGCGTAGTTTCTGAGATTACAGAATCTAACGGCTCAAGCTCAATGGCATCTGTATGCGGTGGCTGTCTAGCATTGATGGACGCTGGCGTACCAATGAAAAACCATGTTGCAGGTATTGCAATGGGCTTGATCAAAGAAGGTAACCGCGTTGCTGTGTTGACTGACATTTTAGGTGATGAAGATCACTTGGGTGACATGGACTTTAAAGTAGCGGGTACAGAAGATGGTATCACTGCCTTGCAAATGGACATCAAAATCACTGGTATCACTGCACAAATCATGCAAGTAGCTTTAGCGCAGGCTAAAGAAGGTCGTGCACACATTCTTGGTATCATGAAGCAAGCGGTGAGCGGTGCAAATACAGAAATGTCACAATTCGCACCACGTATTATCACTATGAAGATCAATCCTGAGAAAATCCGTGATGTAATCGGTAAAGGTGGCGCAGTGATTCGTGCGTTAACTGAAGAAACCGGCACAACGATTGATATTGAAGATGACGGTACAGTGAAAATTGCATGCACAAGCTCTGAGCAAGGTGCTGAAGCACAACGCCGCATTGCAGAAATCACTGCTGAAGTTGAAGTGGGTCAAACCTATGAAGGTACTGTGATCAAGTTGCTTGATTTTGGTGCAATCGTTACTTTGATTCCAGGTAAAGATGGCTTGCTACATATTTCACAAATTGCACATCAACGTGTAAATGCTGTTGCTGACTTCTTAAAAGAAGGCGACGTAGTGAAAGTTAAAGTAGTTGAGGCTGACGAAAAAGGTCGTGTACGTCTTAGCATGAAAGCTTTGATTGACCCGCCAGCTGCAGAAGCTAAAGCTGAAACAGAAGCTGACGAGTAATACGCTAGTCGTGTTACTTGCTAGATAACAAAAAGCCCGCAATTGCGGGCTTTTTGTTATCTTATTGTTTTAGATCTTGAATCAAGTTTGGTTAAGCAATGCTAACTAAATGAATAAAGCGTTAACGTATAGATGCTAGCTTTGTGCTAGTTATTTGGCGACTTGGCGCTCTCTTAGTTCGTCTAATGTTTTGCAGTCGATACATAAGGTGGCGGTAGGGCGTGCTTCTAAGCGTTTTAAGCCAATCTCAATGCCGCAGCCTTCGCAGTAGCCATATTCTTCGTGTTCGATGTTGCGTAAGGTTTCATCAATTTTCTTAATGAGTTTACGTTCGCGATCACGGTTGCGTAGCTCAAGTGTCATGTCAGACTCTTGGCTGGCTCTATCGTTAGGGTCAGCAAACATTGTCACTTCATCTTGCATGGTGTGTACGGTGCGGTCGAGTTCTTCGCTTAACTCAGCTTTCCAGTCATTTAAAATCGAACGAAAATGCCCTAGTTGAGCCTTGCTCATGTATTCTTCATCAGGTTTCGGCTGATAAGGCGTGAATTGCTTACTAATTACATCTGCCATAATAATTACCCAAATACAAAAAATTAAAAATATTGAAAACTGAGCTAACAAAAATGCTAGCTCTTAAAATTAGCGCATGAGTGTACACTGATTAATGATTTGATGCAAAAGTGTATTTGTATGCATCTATCCAATTGATTTAATGTGATTAAATTGCGCTGCCTTGTTCGCTAAGCTCCAGTGATAGTAGTGTGTTCTCCATCAGTGTTGCAACCGTCATTGGGCCAACGCCACCCGGTACAGGTGTAATCCAGCCCGCACGTTCTTTTGCAACGTTGAAATCTACATCACCGCAAATGCGGCCATCTTCTAAGCGGTTAATGCCGATATCAATCACAATAGCGCCCGGTTTAATCCACTCTCCTTTGATTAAGCCTGGCTTGCCGGCAGCGGCAACCACTAGGTCTGCATGTGCAACCATCTTGGCTAGCTCTTTGGTGTGGCGGTGGCAGCTCGTCACTGTACAGCCGGCTAACAATAGCTCTAAGCCCATCGGGCGGCCAACGTGGTTAGATACACCCACAACTACCGCATCTAGCCCCATCAGGTTGATGCCTGAGGCTTCTAGCATTTTAATGACGCCAAATGGTGTGCATGAGCGTAGTGTTGGCTGGCGCACAGCCAAGCGTCCAATATTGTAAGGGTGGAACCCGTCTACATCTTTATTTGGGCTAATGCACTCAATGACGTGCTCTTCTTTAATTTGCGGTGGCAGTGGTGACTGTACCAGAATGCCATCTATCGTGTTGTCTTGGTTAAGCTGCGCGATTAAAGCAAGCAATTCCTGCTCAGTAGTTGATGCTGGTAAGTTATAGGCAACAGAGCGAACCCCCACTTTTTCACAAGCTAGGCGTTTGTTGCGTACATAGATGGCGGAGGCAGGGTCTGCGCCTAACAAAATAACCGCAAGACCTGGCGCTCGTTTGTTAGCTGACAGGCGTTGGTTGATTCTTTCTTTGATTGAGTCTAATAAATTGTCGGCAATCGCTTTGCCATTGATAATTTGAGCAGTCATTGGGTATCAGAATCTAAAAATTCAATTAATTTGTAAAATAAAGCGCTATTTTAGCATATAGCGATTGACCTTAATCTTAGTTTTGGTTATATTACTGCCTCTTCGGCGTGTAGCGTAGCCTGGTAGCGCGCCTGCTTTGGGAGCAGGATGTCGGGAGTTCGAATCTCTCCACGCCGACCAAAATTTTTGGGTGTTAGAAGTAAGATTTACTTTTAACACCCAAATTAAAAGTCAGCCCGAAAAGTTAGTGCTTTATGTTGTAGATGATATAAAGCCTTGTAACCAAAATCTGCCCGTAGCTCAACCGGATAGAGCACCAGCCTTCTAAGCTGGGGGTTACAGGTTCGATTCCTGTCGGGCAGGCCATGTTTTAAAAAAGTCTCTATGGTGGCTGTAGCTCAGTTGGTAGAGTCCAGGATTGTGATTCCTGTTGTCGTGGGTTCGAGCCCCATCAGCCACCCCATATACTAAAAGCCCCGCTAACTGCGGGGCTTTTTTATTGCCTGTTAGTATGATTAAAGTAGCCGAGTATTCTGCAGTCATCTAATATTTTGACTTTAATCTGTATAGAGCGCACGATACGTTAGCTATTGATCACGCTCTTAGATTAAGGGAATGTATGAAGAAGGCAAAAATTGTCGCTTTAGGAATGTTAGCTCTAGCTGCTATTGGAGTAAGTGTTGTTAATGCTGATATGTTAAATCCAAGGCAGCCTGTAACGTTCTTTGGGGGCCATACCCATGACGCAGAAGGTACGCATGGCGCGCCTTCTCATGGTGGTGGCTTGGATAAGTACGGCTGTCATAATAAGTCTGTGCCATATCACTGCCATTAGTGGTTACTTTAGTGCGGTTGTTTTCATAAGCTTATATTTGTTCCGTTGTTCCGTTGTTGCGGATGTCTTGTGTTCTGCTAATGCCTAGGCCCTAAACTTACTCTCTTTGTTGCCTGTCAGGCTACACTCCCCTCTATATTGTCAATGCGCTTTGTGCACATGTCGTCAGGTCAGATTTGACTTTAGCTGGCGGTATCTATACCAAAGCTAGCGTTACTTAATTATGCGCTGGCTGTTAATAGCCATTTTGGTGGTTGAGTAAAGCCAATTTTCTTGCGCGGTAATGCATGGTTTTGTACATGTGGATTTTAAGTGATTGATTAAATGTAAATATTGTAAATTCCTGATGTTGGTATGTCTTTTGCGTACTAGACCCCCGTATTTAAAATAACTATAGGGAGATGTATGCAAAACACAATGAAACCAAAGCTGATGTTGCTGGCCATATTGGCAGCCTATTCAGCGCCGTATATGGCGCAAGCTGGAGACAAGATTGCAATTGACAAGGTTGAGGTGGTGAGTACAACGCCGCTGCCATCTGTAGGCGTGCCAGTCAGCCAAATTCCATCTAATGTGCAGACAGTAGATGCTGAAGATTTAGAGCGTACACAATCTCTAGATATTAGCGAATATATGAAGCGTCATATGGGTAGCGTTTATGTGAACGAAGTTCAAAACAATCCGCTACAGCCAGACGTCAACTACCGTGGATTCACTGCATCACCTTTGCTTGGAACACCGCAAGGTCTTTCCATTTACATGGATGGTGTGCGTATGAACCAGCCATTTGGTGATGTAGTTAGCTGGGATTTGATTCCTAAAAATGCGATCAAAGGCATGCAACTGATGCCAGGCTCAAACCCGATGTTTGGGTTGAATACCTTAGGTGGTGCATTGTCGATTCAAACTAAAAACGGACGTGATAACCCGGGTGGTGCGTTACAGACCTTGTTTGGTAGTTGGGGTCGTAATGTTACCAATATGGAGTACGGCGGTGTAGCTGATAATATCGATTACTTTGTAGCCGGTACTTTTTTTGATGAAAACGGCTGGCGTGATCATTCTGAATCTAACTCTAAGCAGTTGTTCGGTAAATTGGGCTGGCATGGCGAAAAAACCGACCTGAACCTGACTTACGCTTGGGCTGATACCGACCTGAATGGTAATGGCATGACGCCGCAAAGTATGCTGCGCCGTAATTACGACAGTGTATTCACGTGGCCGGATAATACGCAGAATAAATCCAACTTTTTAAACCTGCAATTGGCACATTACTTTACTGATAATGTGTCTCTGACTGGTAACACCTACTACCGCAAGATTAAAACCCGTAGTTATAACGGTGACCTGAATGATGGCGCGTTACCTGAAGAAGTGGGTGGCGTGGGGCAGAACATTTTGACCGCCGGCTTTGTCTCTGGATGCCCAGTGCAACTTGCTAGCGTGGGTGGTGAGCCCTTGGAAAAATGTACTGGCTTAATTAACCGTAGCGAAGTTAACCAAGAAAACATGGGGATTTTCGGCCAGGTTAATGTAAATAACCAGCTTTGGGGGCGCGCTAACAGTTACAGTATTGGTAGTGGTTTTGACTTCAGCCGTAGCACCTATAAAGCATCTTCTGAATACGGCAGTGTGACTAGTGATCGTGGTATACGCGGCACAGGTTTCTTCCTTGATCCTACTAACGGTATGGGCTTTAATGCGGATAATGAGTTGGATGATGCGCGCGTTAATTTACGCGGCAAGAATTACACTTGGAGCATTTTTGCGACAGACACCTTGGCGGTTACCGACAAGTTACATGTGACTGCCGCAGCACGCTATAACCACATCCGTGTGAAAAATAGCGACCGTCTAGATGGGGATGTCTATCGCGATGATGATGACTCATTAAGTGGTAATCACACATTCAGCCGTGTTAATCCAGCATTAGGCCTGACTTATGCGGTAAGCGATGGCTTAAATGCTTATGCTGGCTACAATGAAGGTAGTCGTGCACCAACTAGTATTGAGCTTGGTTGCGCGAATCCGGATAACGGTTGCCGCTTACCTAATGCCATGGCTGGTGACCCTCCGCTTGATCAAGTGGTCACTAAAACCTGGGAGGCTGGTTTGCGCGGTAAGCTGAATAATGCGGTATCTTGGAATGCAGGCTTGTTCACCGCAACTAACTACGATGACATCCAGTTCATTAGCAGCCCAACCTCAGGCGAAGGCTACTTTAAGAACTTTGGCGAAACGCGCCGTCGTGGGGTTGAGGGTGGTCTGAATGCAGTGATTGGTAATTTAGGCTTTGGTGCAAACTATACTTTCTTGGATGCGACCTATCAAAGTAACGAAACCTTCATGAGTGAGGCTAACTCTTCAGCGGATGATGGTGAAATCAACGTGAAAAAAGGTAGTCGCATTCCATTGATACCAAGAAACGTGTTCAAGTTCTATTCTAATTACCGTGTGACGGACAGGTTCAGCGTAGGCGGTGATCTGCTAGCGATTGCTGGATCGTACGCGCGTGGCAACGAGAATAACAAGCATGAGTCAGGTGGTAGCTTCCTTGGTGGTGGAAAAATTGCTGGCTATAGCACCATTAATTTATCGGCAGCGTTCCAGATTAACAATGAATGGAACCTGTTTGCTCGTGTGAATAACGTGTTGGATAAAGAGTACGCAACGGCCGGCCAGTTGGGTGCGAGTCCATTCAGCCCAGCTAGCGGTAACTATATGATAGGTGGTTCAAATAATCGCCGCTCTATGACCGTGGGTGAGACGTTCTTAGCGCCAGGTGCACCACGCTCTGCATGGATCGGTGTGCGTTATGAGTTTGGTGGCAAGAAGTCAGCGTACGCACCGTCAGCAGATTAATACCTAGGTAGATGAATGATAATGATGTGTCATTGTTCAGGCCACTACTTAGCGACCGTAATCACGATTAGCTATCTGTTAATGAACTTGAAACTGTGACTTTTGTTCGTATGGGTTAGTGCTTTTTGGATAACCCTCTGCTTTAACGCCCTGCACAGTGCAGGGCTTTTTTTTGCAGTTTTCACGCGCATGGGACTCCAAATACGTAATCATTGGTGCTAAATAAATACATAAATTACATATTGGCCAGATGATGCTAGCTTAAGCTGTTTGCGTTAAAGTAGTATCAATTGCATGATAAAAAGGGTATCTTTGCTTTGATGGCCGATCTATATTTTGTGCGGCTTCAGTAGTGCATATTAAGCTAGGTGAGCTGATTTTTTGCATGTAATCATTATATTTAATGTGGGGTGTTCGTCATGTTAATTGAAGATATTGAGAATCGAGATCGCTTTCTTTTTATATTTGAATGGCTGATGGCGATTATGTCTAGATACATGTGCTCTATGCAGTTTGGCTTAGTGCATATAGATCATGGAGATAAAAATGAGCTGGGAGATGCTTACGGCGCAAAAGATGCTGCCGAGCAGTTGGTTGCAATGACGAGCCATCTAAAAGCGGCGTTTAGAAGTACAGATTTAGTGGCTAGGATAGGAAGTGATTTCTGGATCATCGTGCCATATACGCCCGCTACTGAGAAGGTTCAGGATAAGGTGCGTAGCATCATGCAAGACGCTGCGCATGATGGCTTGAAGGCTGTAGGGCAGGATGCGTCAATCTTTTGTTTTCCTAGTGAGGATAAAGCGTTAAATCAAAAGCTCATAGAGCTTAGTGGTATTGAGTTCTTGGGTTATCTAAAAGCGCATCGTCACATGCTTTCTAGTCAACTTGCAGGGTGTTAATCTGGCTGCGGTGGCAGGTAGGCCGTTGCAAAGTATGGTCTATGTTTTGCTATAGGTTGCACATCAAGCGTTTTAAGAAGTTTTGCGCTTATTGATGCTGCATCAGGGAGGTGTCTGATGATGGTTTTTATCTCGATTTTCACCATACTGTAAAGGTGGTGAAAGTATTGATGCATCAAGCTATTCAGGCTATAGTGGCGTTGATTATAGTTGTTATCTAAATTTAAAAAAGGGTTTGTTAATGGCGGCACTACGTCCTGTATTGATGATTATTGATGATGACCCGCTAATCACTGATACCTTACATTTTGTGTTGAGCAAATATTTTGAAGTGTGTGTGGCAGAGTCATACACGCAATTGAAAAGTTTGCTGCAGCAGTTAGACTCCCCCCCCGCCTTGGCTTTAGTAGACCTAGGCTTGCCGCCAACGCCCCATACCCCCGAAGAGGGCTTTAAAGTCATTAGCGCACTGCTAACCCACTCACCTACTATTAAAATTCATGTGCTTTCAGGTCAAAGTGATGATGTGAATGTGAAGCATGCGCTTGCATTGGGTGCGGTGGATTTTATTGCCAAGCCTTGTGATGTAGAAAAGCTCAAAGACATGTTGTTGAATGCACTCAAGGTGCAGGACGTTGAACTGAACGAGATGCGGGTGGAGCAAGAGCATGGTGGCTTACTTGGTAATAGCTTGCCTATCCAAGCGTTGCGTATGCAGATTCGTCAGTTTGCGGACTCCCCTTTCCCGGTTTTGATTGAAGGTGAGTCTGGCAGCGGTAAAGAGTTAGTGGCGAGTAGCTTTCATTTCGCAAGTCAGCGTTTGTTATATCCTTATCTATCGGTTAACTGCGCTGCGGTTTCGCCATTGTTGGCCGAATCTATTTTGTTTGGTCACGCAAAAGGCGCGTTTACGGGTGCAGTAGCTGCGCATGCTGGCTATTTTGAAGACGCGGGTGAGGGCACTTTATTTTTAGACGAGATTGGTGAGTTGCCGTTAGAGTTGCAAGCCAAGTTATTACGTGTGCTGGAAAATGGCGAGTATCAGCGCATTGGCGAGACGCAAACGCGTAAAAGTCGTGCGCGCATCGTGGCGGCTACCAATCGCGATTTAAGAGCAGAGGTGCGTGCCGGCAAGTTTAGGTCAGATTTATATCACCGTTTAAGTGTATTTACGGTACATGTGCCGCCATTACGTGAGTTGACGGATGATAAGCATTTGTTGCGCGATCATTTCATTGAGTTTTATACCAAGCAAATTGATAAAGCGCCATTTAAGCTAGATGCAAAGGCAGAAGTGCGTTGGCTGGATTATGACTTCCCGGGCAATGTGCGTGAGCTAAGAAATATCGTAATCCGCTTAATTGCCAAGTATTCTGGTAAGACGGTTAAAGAAAATGAATTGTTAGCTGAGTTTGATTTAAGTGAGCAGGCATCAAGCACCGATACATTTGATTTTAACGATGATGCAAGCATGACTGCGCAAGCGCAAAAACATCTGCAGCGCCAAGTTAATGTCAGTTTGGATGCGGTGCTTAAGTCATGGGAGCGTGCTTACATAGACGCGGCAATGAAAATGACGCATGGCAATTTAAGTCAGGCGGCTAAATTGTTAAATGTGAACCGAACAACGCTGTATAGTCGCATGAACACACAAGAAGACTAATCGTCGCTACTAATCCTCTCTAGGAAATCACTTGTATTATCCACACTTTGGTTTGCAGCAGCCCCCGTTTAAGATTACTCCCAATACAGATTTTTTCTTTTCTGGCGGTAATCGGGGCGCAGTGCTTGATGCTTTAGTGTACGCCATTGGTAATGGTGAGGGTATTGTTAAAGTGGTCGGTGAGGTGGGCAGTGGCAAAACCATGTTATGCCGAATGCTGCAAACAATACTTCCCGAAAGAATTGAAAGCATTTACCTTGCAAACCCCAGCGTAGCGCCTGAGGACGTGTTACATGCGATTGCTTTTGAGTTGCAACTTGAGTTGCCTAAAGATGCTGACCGATTAAAGGTGATGCAGGCTTTGCAGGCGCATTTGCTAAATCGGCACGCAGAAGGTCGTCAAGTCGTGATCTTTGTAGAAGAAGCGCAAGGTATGCCATTGGCAACGCTGGAAGAGATTCGCCTGCTTTCTAATCTGGAAACTAAGCAAGACAAGCTGTTGCAGATTGTGTTGTTTGGTCAGCCTGAGCTTGATGAGAATTTAAACCAAGAGCAAATTCGTCAATTACGTGAGCGCATCACGCATCGCTTTAATTTGAGTCCACTGCAAACCAAAGATGTTGGTGAGTATCTGATTTTTAGATTGCGCGCGGCGGGCTATCATGGCCCGCATTTGTTTACCGATGCTTCGATTAAAAAGTTGTCTCTTGCTGCGCAGGGCTTGGTGCGGCGCGTGAATATCTTGGCGGATAAAGCCTTGTTGGCAGCATTTGCTGACAATGTATATCAAGTAACGCCTAAGCATGTAAAAGCTGCTATCCAAGATAGCGAGTTTGCGGAAAGCTTATATGGGCAACAAGTTGGGCGTTATAAGCAATTTGCCGTGTGGTTTATATGTTTGCTTGCGATTGTGAGTGGCATAATCATCGCGGCGATTGCTTGGCAGCAATCATCTGCTAAGCAATCTGGGGCTAAGCTGGCGGCGCAATCAGCCCCGCCCACCGCTACTAAGTCCGTCACTGTTAAGCCCAGTCTGCCTCAGGCTGCAAAGCAATCGGTTGTTGCTGTGACTAATACGCAAATGAGCGTAAATAATTTGTCGGCGCTGACGAATACTAATACGCCAGCGACATTGAAAAATGTGGCAGTGGCGAGTGATAAGCCTCTTGTTGTAATAAGTAAAAGTGCCGAGGGTTTGGTGGGGCAGCGTTTGGATGCGATGAATAAACTACTGCAGAGTGCAAAGCCCGAAACCGTGTTGTTGCAAATTAAATCGTTACCCAATGCTGTATCGACAGGTGAAAATATAGAGGATGCTCAACTGGTGGTAGAGCTTGAGAGCTTAAGTCGGCAAGTGGAGGTGGATAATATCTATCTCTATCGCATGCGTAAGGCGGATGGTTTATACACGGTGGTGCTGTATGGTGCTTATGCACAGCGGGCCGATGCGTTGGAGGCATTAAAAAACTTGCCCCCCTATATTAAAAATAATCGGCCTTATCTAAGAACGTTGGCTGGTATTAGTAGAGATATCTCGCCGCTTAATTAAGAGGTCACGGAATTAAGTGTATACGCGAGCGAGTTGCTTCGTTGCGCGGTACTCGCAACCTCGCTGTATACCCCGCACTATCTTGGCTTTTGCCTCCCTCCATGCGCTTACATTTCATTCTGCTTAACGACTTTTAGTGATTTCTTAGGTTTCTTTTGCAGCAGATACGACGTTGTTTTTGCATGCTTGTTTGATTGAGTGGGTGTGGATTGATGGCGAGGTGCCAGCGCTGAGTTTAAATGCGGCACAGTTAGTTATAAAGTTTGGTGTTCTACCTCATTAATAACCTTGATTTACTCCTGTAACTTGTTGTTGCTATTTGTATTTTCTTGCATTTTTTGCGGTATCATGGAAAATGACTAAAGAGTGTACAGATAAAGTTGCAGAATGTAGGGGTAACCAAGCCGTGATAAAGAATAAAACAGTATCAACACTGCTATGCATGACCTTGGTTTTTGGGGTGTCAGCGTGCTCACATCAATCCAAAGTGAAGCCATCAACAGGACATATTGATGGCAAAAATACATCCTCACCGTCCCTAACGTCAAAACCAGTAACGTCTGCAGCATCTGCTGCTATTCCTAAGCCGGTCACTAACAGCCCGTACTTGCCACCACCTACACCTAAAGCAAAAGAGCCTGTTTACAGTATTGTTGTTTACGATACTCCCGTGAAAGAGGTGCTGTTTGCAATAGCAAGAGACAGCAAACTCAATATTGATATCCACCCTGCTATTCAAGGGCGCGTTACTTTAAATGCAGTAGATCAAACCTTACCTGCGATTTTAGAACGCTTATCTAAACAGGTTGATTTAACTTACAGCTTTAAGGGTAATGTGCTGACAATTACACCAGATCAGCCGGTTTTAAGAAGCTATAAGGTTGATTATTTAAATATGTCGCGCGACGCTACAGGCTTTATAGGTGCAGATGGCCAAATTTCCAGTACTAGCCAAAGCTCAGGTCAGAGTTCTGGAAGTGGTTCTACGAGTAGTACGTCTGGAACTGGTGCAAATAATAGCTCTCGCACCATGGTTAGAAGTGAGTCCAAGAATCATTTCTGGGATAGTTTAGAAAAAAATATTAGTGAGCTTTTGACGGAAACTGATAAAGAAATAATTATTAGTAGGGTTGAGGCCGATAAGCAGGCTGCAAATGCCATTTCACCTAAAGATGGCACAAGTAATGTCGGTAATGCTTCTTCAATTGGCAGTGATTCACAAAAGGCTGTGACTGAATATAAAACTTTATTTGCTGCAAACGTTATTTCAAATCGTGAAGCTGGTGTTATTAGCGTAAGAGGAACGAATAAGCAACATGAGAGAGTGCAGGAATTTTTGGATAAGGTGATGAGCAGTGTGCGGCGTCAAGTGCTTATTGAGGCGACAATTGTAGAGGTTACGCTCAGCGATAAATATCAAGCCGGAGTAGATTGGAGTCGGATTGGAAATAATCCAAATAAAAACTCTGGATTCCAATTCCAGCAGTCTTTAGGGCCTGCGATAGATGTTGCAACCGGAACGGGGATTAGTGTTGGATATTTAAATCCATCAAGTGCTCTGGGTAATTTAGCCGCGTCGGTAACTTTATTAAACCAATTTGGTGATGCTAAAGTGCTTTCAAGTCCAAAATTAATGGTTTTGAACAATCAGACAGCGGTCTTGAAAGTTGTTGATAACTTAGTGTATTTCACTGTGCAAGTTCAAAACAACTTGGTTGCTAATGCGGGTAGCTCAAATACGGTAACGACTATACCTAATATTGTTCCTGTAGGGGTGGTTATGAGCGTAACCCCTCAAATTGGTGAGTCTGATTTGGTTAGCGTTAACGTGAGGCCGACCGTGACAAGAAAAATTGGAGATGGTCAACAAGACCCTAATCCGCAGCTTTTTTATCCGCAAGGTTCGCCAAACGCGGGTAAACAAATACCTAGTCTCATACCTGAGATTCAAGTTAGAGAAATGGAGTCGATATTGCGAATAAGTAGCGGGAGTATTGCTGTCTTAGGTGGGTTGATGCAAGACGATATTCAGCGTAACTTAGACAAAGTCCCGGGCGTATCAAATGTCCCTGGCGTCGGTGCAATTTTTAAAGGTCATAATGACTTGAATAAAAAAACAGAGTTAGTGATTTTTCTGCGACCTACAGTCATTACTAATGCTAGTTTGGAGAGTGATGAGCTAGCAAGCTATAAACAGTATCTGCCTTCGCAGCAGTTAGCCAACACAGTAGATGCCGAGAGTGAAAGGTAATTAGCAAATGAGTTTGCTAATCAAGGCACTGGCGACAGCCGAAAAAGATAAGCAGAAGGCTGAAAAGTCCGGGCGTGCCGACACTTTACCTTCTGATGCGTTGTCACTGTCGCCGCTGGAGCTGGAGTCAGATAATGCTGCCGTTGCTACAGGCTCTGATGCGAAAACCGGGGCTAATAATGCTGAACAGTTCACTTTAGCGCCAGATAAACGTGCGCTCAAGGGAATGGATTTGTCTCTGGCTGAAGAGGCTGGTTTGATTAGCGCGGATATCAAATCCAAAGAGGATGCTCCTGCTAAAAATATTGCCCAGCCAGCGAAAGGCGTTACTAAAGCAAAAAGTAAGGCGGATGCGTTTAATGAAGCGGCAATGGCAAGTGTTGCTAACCTGAAAGCGCAGGCTGACGTGGCTAAGGGTAATCAAAAAGCAGCGGCCAGTGTGTTTGTGGCGAATCATGCAACTAAAACTGCGAGTTCACGCACCGCATTGCTTTTGCTGGGTGTGGCTGGGGCCTTGATGATTTTGTTGGGCTTGCAAGGATATAAATACATTAAGACGCTGGGCGCCAATGAAGTGGTGGTTGTAACGCCAGCGCCACAACCAGCGGCTAATGTTGCTGCGGTAGAAAGTGAAGTGAGCCCGGAGTCTGAGGTTGTCGCTGTTAGCCAGCAGGGTGAGGTGGATGACGCAATTGATCATGCCAGTGCTACCGAGGTGGTTGCAACTCAGGCGCAGGATAGTGGCGCAGTGGTCAAGCCCGCATTAGAAAAGCATAAGCTAGCAGAGAAGAATGTAGATGAGCCCATGTCGTCGGGCGAACCTGCTGCAGGGGTTGCGCCATTAGTGCATCAGCAGGCAGCTTCGGCTGTCGTGCACAAGGCAGCGAAAGTGGACGAGGTTGTGCGGCGCGAGTCTTCGACAAATGAATCGAAAGAGCCGCTAAGGCTGGTGAGTAAAGCGCAGGTTGCGGGGGTTGATCCTACATTGCTGGCCGCATATGAGGCATTTAACCGCGGGGATGATGTTTCGGCACAGCAGAAATATCGCCAAGTATTGCAGAAGGATGTCAGAAATGTAGATGCGTTGCTAGGCATGGCGGCAATTGCGCAGCGTCAAGCCCGCAATATGGATGCGCTTGGATGGTATCGTAAGGTAACGGAAATTGAGCCTAGAAATAGCATCGCTCAATCGGCGATGGCAGATTTGGAGGCAAATGCAGACGCGGTAGGGGCGGAGAGTAAGATTAAAAGCATGCTGGCACGCCAGCCCGAGGCGGCTAACTTGCATGCGGCTTTAGGTAACTTGTATGCGGCACAAAATCAGTGGGCCTCTGCACAGGCTGCTTATTTTAGTGCAAGCCAGTTTGCACCGATCAGTGCAGATTATGCATTTAACTTGGCGATTAGTTTAGAGCATTTAGGTAAGCCAAAGTTAGCGTTAGTGCAATATCAGCGTGCTCTTGATTTGCTGAATATGACGGGTGCCGCCAGCCCAGACCGATCTCAGGTAGAGGCAAGAGTCCGTGCGTTGCAGTAATACGGCTTAGCATAATTATTCAAGATAATCGTAGTGCCGATTAAGTAAATGAAAAAAACAACAATGAATTTATATAAACAGGCTAAATTAAATGGCTGAACAGCGGCGTAAAATTCGCTTAGGCGAGTTGATGGTGCAGCAGGGCTTAATTAGCCAGGATCAGCTGCGCATTGCGCTTATTGAGCAAGAGCATAACGACTTGCCGTTAGGGCGCCAATTGGTGCGCTTGGGCTTTGTGACTGAGGCAATGGTGCGTGACACCGTTGCGCATACCATCGGCACAGATAGCGTTGATTTAACCACCGTGGTGGCTGATTTTGAAGCGCTGCAAATGGTGCCGCAGGACTTTTCGCGCCGCTACCATTTGTTACCGGTGGCGTACGATGCGCTGACCAGAACCATGGTTGTCGCCATGGCAGATTTGTTTAATGTGGTGGCATTGGATCAGTTGCGTGCCATGCTGGGCGGGCAGATTCAGTTAAAGCCAGTGTTGGCAGCCGAGGCGCAGCTGGAAGAGGTGATTGACCAGTTTTATGGGTATGAACTATCTGTTGACGGTATTTTGCGTGAGATTGAAACTGGTGAAATTGATTATCAAAGCTTAAGTGTAGATGATAATGAATATACACAACCGGTAGTGCGCTTGGTCGGCGCTTTGCTGATGGATGCTGTGAAGCGCGGCGCCTCGGATATTCACTTTGAGCCGGAGCAGGCCTTTTTACGCATACGTTATAGAATCGACGGTGTATTGCAGCAAATTAGAAGTTTGCATAAAAGTTATTGGGGTGGTTTGGCTGTCCGCTTAAAAGTAGTCAGTGGGCTGGATATCGCAGAAACGCGTGCTCCACAAGATGGCCGCTTGAATATGAACTTATGTGGTCGCCCGATTGACTTTAGGGTGTCTACACACCCTACCATCCATGGCGAGAATATCGTATTGCGTGTGCTGGACCGTGAAAAGTCTATTATCCCGATGGAGCGCATGGGGCTGCGTCCAGAAACGTTGGATGAATTGCAGTTGATGATGACCCGCCCTGAGGGGATTTTGATTGTAACGGGTCCTACCGGCAGTGGTAAAACCACTACCCTGTATTCATTGCTAACGCATCAGAACACTGAGGCAGTGAATATCATGACGCTGGAAGACCCAGTGGAGTATCCGGTGACCATGATGCGCCAGACTTCTGTGGCTGAGGTCAATAAGGTCGATTTTGCTAATGGTATTCGGTCTATTATGCGGCAAGATCCCGATATCATTTTAGTGGGTGAGATTCGCGATGCCGATACAGCTATGATGGCGTTTCGCGCGGCGATGACTGGGCATCAGGTATTTAGTACTTTACATACCAACTCAGCATTAGGCGCTTTCCCACGTTTATCCGACATTGGTATCTTGCCTGACATTATGGCGGGTAATATTATTGGCGTAGTAGCGCAGCGCTTGGTGCGCGTGCTGTGCCCGCATTGCAAAGAAAAACATAAGCCAGATGACCTTGAGCGCAAGATTTTGCGGCTAAAACCAAATGACCAAACACCGATTTACAAGCCAAAAGGATGTAATCATTGTAATCAAACCGGTTACAGAGGGCGTATGGCGATTATTGAGCTGTTACGCATAGACACGGATATGGATGCCTTGATTTCGCGGCGCGCGCACTTGGATGAGTTGAAGAAAGTGGCTTTGGATAAAGGATTTATCACCTTGGCCGAGGATGGGGTGCGGCGGATTTTAGAAGGATATACCAGTTTGTCAGAAGTAATGCGGGTGATTGATTTAACCAGCAGGATCAGTTCGTAATCTATGCCATCCTTTAGCTATAAAGCCGTTGATAAATTAGGCCGTATTGCCATGGGGCAGGTGGATGCACTTAATGAGGTGGATCTTGAAATCCGGCTCGAGCGCATGGGCTTGGATTTAATTACCTTTCGCCCGGCGACTAGGTCTACCAGCCTGTTTAATCGCAATAAAGTCACGAACCAAGATTTAGTGATGTTTTGCTTTCAACTGGAGCAGTTATCCAGCGCCGGTGTGCCATTACTGGAGTGCTTGGTTGACTTGCGTGAGAGCAGTAACAACCCATACTTTCAAAAAGTGCTGGGTGCCATTAGCGCTGAGGTTGAAGGTGGCAAAATGCTTTCTCAGGCATTGGCCGAGCACCCTGCGGTATTTAGTGATGTGTTTGTGAGCCTGATTGATGCTGGTGAGCGTACAGGTCAGTTACCTGTGGTGTTGAACAACCTGTTCAATACAATACGCTGGCAAGATGAGCTAATGTCGCAAACGAAAAAGCTATTAGCTTACCCTGCGTTTGTTGCTGTTGTGGTATCGCTGGCGGTCGTGTTTTTGATGATTTATGTTGTGCCGCAAATGGTATCTTTTTTGCGCAACATGGGACAAGAGCTCCCGCTTAATACGCAGATTTTAATTGCGATGTCGAACGCCTTTGTGAATTATTGGTGGCTAATACTTGGTTTGCCAGTGGCGGCGGTAGCCTTGTTGGCAGCAACAATCCGCACTAACCCTGCAGCACGTTATCGGTTTGATTTGTTTAAATTAAATATTCCGGTTACTGGGCCCATCTTGCATAAAATTATCATGGCGCGTTTTGCGCGTTATTTTGCCTTGATGTATCAAACTGGTATCCCTATTTTGGATGCAATTAAAATTTGTGAAAACATCGTGGGCAATCGAGTAGTGGCAGACGCGCTGACGCGAGTACATACGCAGATTAACGCGGGAGATGCCATGAGTGAAAGTTTCCGTAATGCCGGGCTGTTCCCACAATTGGTGGTGCGCATGATTAAGGTCGGCGAAAGCACGGGTGCGCTAGATAAATCGCTACTCAATATCAGCTATTTTTATGACCGTGATGTGAATGATGCCATGCAGAAAATGCTCAAAATGATAGAGCCTGCACTCACGGTGTTGCTGGGCGGCATACTTGCGTTCATTATGTTCTCAGTACTTGGGCCGGTGTACGACTCATTTAGTAAGCTTAAAATTTAAGTGATTAAATATAACAAAGCATGATATTCGCTAATCCAAAAAAACTAGTGTTATGCGCTACTGCCAATCATTTGCTGGTTGGCGTTTGGCATGCGGGTAAGCTGCAAGGTAACCAGGCTTTTGAGAACAACGAAGCTGGGCATCAGGCATTTTCAGCATTTCTACAGCAATATTCATCCAGCCCGGTTTATTTGATTACCGATGCCGTAGAGGAAGACTTTAGGCTAGAGAGCTTGCCGCATACGACAGGCAGTGCGAAGCATGAACTGATTACACGTAAGTTGAATCAACACTACCGAGGGTTGGATTTCCGCACGGCACATTTTATTGATCGAGATAAAGACAAACGAAAAGATGATAACTTTTTGTTTGTTGCCATCAGTAAAGATGATTTCTTACAAGCTTGGGTTGCCATCATTAAGGCACAAGAGGCGCAGTTGGTGGGCGTTTACTTGCTGCCAATGTTAAGCCAAGTATTGATGCGGCAGCTCAAGCTAACATCGCCGCACTTGTTGCTTTGCGAAAAACTTTCTTCTGGGTTGCGTCAATCTTACTTCCATCATGGTTGTTTGCGCATGAGTCGTTTGGTGCCGAATGTCCCTGACGGGGCTGGGCAGTTGGGCTATTTTTATCTGGTTGAAATTGAGAAAACACGTCTCTATTTAATGAGTCAGCGCTATATCACGCGTGACACGCCCTTAAACTTGGCGCTAGTCAGTGCCAATGGCTCTACCCAGCAGATTAGCCAAGGCATCAGTCAGGAGCAAGGATTGAATTGTTCCGATGTAAACCTGAGTAGCTTGGCCAAAACGCTAGGTTTGCCAGTGGCCTTACTGCAAGAAAAGCCAGAGTTGATGCATATGCAATTGCTGGCGAACGGACATTTTGTTGATAACTTAGCGCCAGACTGGCTCACTAAATCTTTTCAGTTTAATAAATTAAAACAAGGTCTAGCGATTGGCACAGCCTTAGTGGGTTTCTTTGGCATGGTCGCTGCGGCATGGATGTTTAAAGAGGGCTGGGATCATAAGTCTGCTTTTGAGCAAGCGCAGCAAGATACGCAGATTCAGCAGCATCGCTATGACGAGGCCGCAAAAGATTTTCCAGTGACGCAGATAAGCGCGAATGATTTAAAAGTTGCGGTGGAGTTAGATAAAACCATCGCCACGTTTCCTAAGTCACCAAGATTGATGATGCAGGTAGTCAGTGCGGCGCTAGCACCTACCGCCCAAGGCGCTTTGGATGAGGTGCAAGTTGATCGCTTGCATTGGGTGCTGACCAATGACAGTAACGTCAGTGACCAAGATAAATTTACGCCACTATCAGCTACAGCGAGTGGCGTGCAAACAGCCACCAACGCTGTGCCGCCTGCTGACCCGACTAAGTTGGTCGAAGTAGGCTTCCTCACGGCACAAATTTCTGGGTTTACTGGAGATTATCGGCGTGCCTTGAATAGCCTGAACCAGTTTGTGACCAACATTAAGGCGGATGCCAGAGTCGCTGAAGTAACTGTGCTGCAAGAGCCGGTGAATGTGAGCTCATTTGTTAGCTTACAGGGCAGTACCACGGACGAGCAATCCACACAAAAGCAGCCAGCGTTTTTTAAATTAAAAATAGTGCTTAAACCAGCCTCAGATGTGACTAATGCAAGTGGGGTGCAGCCATTATGAAGTTAGAGCCGAATGACTGGAAAAAGCTGCAAACTCCACTGGTAGTTTTAGGCGTGGTGATTGCCGTTGTGGTGGCGTGCATCGTGTTTGCGCAGCAGTATAAAACTGAACAGGAGCTGGCATTGCTCAATCAGCAGAATCAGCTCAATGCGGCTCGTCAGCGCTATCAGTCTTCTGGTTTGGAAAAAGAGGTTATCACCGCATATCTGCCGCAATATCAAACCTTGATTAATAAAGGTTTTGTGGGAGAAGAGCGCCGCATAGAGTGGGTAGAGAGCCTGCGCGAGCAGCATAAAAACCATAAGTTATTTGGGATTAAATACAGTATCAAGCAGCAGGAAAAATATACGCCCGCATTTGTACCTAATCAAGGTGGCTTTACATTAAACCGCTCTGTGATGCAGTTTGAGCTGGATATGCTGCATGAAGGGGATTTATTGCAGCTAACGGAGTCTTTAAGTAAAGCCAATGTGGCTGAGCTTATGTTAAGAGACTGCGAAATTACCAGATTGAACGAGAGCGGTGCTTTGAGTAGTCAGTTGATTGCCAACTTACATGCGCAATGTGAGCTGGACTGGCTTACCTTGCGTGAGCCTGCAGCAATCCAAACCGTAGCGGGACCATAGTCATGCTTAAGTTACTGTTTCATGTGCTTGTTTTTTGCTTCATGAGTCTTGGGTTCACTGTAATCCAAGCAGCCCCCAATGATGATTTTGGTCGTTTGTTTAGCCGGCCTCCCGAACGTGAGAAATTAGATAAACTTAGACAAAGTCAGCAGTTGAAGGTCGTTACTCCTCAGGAAAGCGAGTCATCAGACAGCGATGCAGATAACCAGCCTGTCGATATTACAGAGCCAATCACCATGCAAGGTTACGTGAAGCGCAGTGATGGGGTCAAAGGTACGCTCTGGATTAATAATCAGGCCGTGCAAGAGGGTGACGCTGTCGATAATGTGCAAGTTGGGCGAATCAACCGCCGAGGTTTTTCAACTAAAGCTTCAGGTGCAGAGGGTGTTGATGTGCAAGCTAGCGGTAAAAAAATTCGGCTTAAAGCTGGCCAAGTGTACGAGCCTGAAACCAGCCAAGTTAAAGAGCTTCAAGTGGTAGAAAAGGCTAAGCGACTAAGACTGGAAGAGGCCGGAGTGATTGGTGGTGATGAGTAGTCGCCCCCTTAAACGTAACGGCCAGCAAGGAATGGTGCTTATACTAATCGCGTTTATTATTGGGTTAGGTGCCGCAGCGTTCATGTTCAAAATGTTCAATGCATCAAACCTGCAAGCCGCGCAGGATGAAAAAACCATGCGTGTGCTGAATGAAGCCAAGGCGGCTTTAATCGCATGGTCTGTGAGTCATAGTTACAGCCCCGGTCAAATGCCTTGGCCTGATAGAAAGGAGCTAGTTAATCCAAATTATGATGGGAGTAGTGACTGTGTGGCTGGTACCTTTCAATATAGTTACTTACTCGGACAGTTACCTTCCCAGCCTTCAACTAGCCCATGTTTAGACCCCAATAATGGGTTAACTATTTATTCAGGTTTGAGTACCTATCCTGGATTAGGGGACGAATTTAGAGATGCGCAAGGTAATAAGCTTTGGTATGCAGTCTCACGTAACTTAGTTAGAGATTATGAGAATGCTGAGAGTCCAGTTATCAATCCCGGAATGATTAATCCTAACCCGATTACTGGAAATTACGCGCCAGCTCCATATCTTCGGCAGGGAGGCACAACATCCTACCCTTGGCTTAAAGTTTTAGATAGGAATGGTGTCGTTGTTTCTGACAGAGTTGCAATCGTCATCATTGCCCCAGGTAGTCCGATTGGTGGGCAGAATAGGTCAGGGGTGACTGATGCAAGTGAGTATTTAGATAGTTTCCAGATAGGTGCTGCAATCTTCAGTAACCGTGGATATGCTACAGCCGATGAAGATTTTATCATGGGAGAAGATAGCCAAAATGTTTCTTTAAATGATACTAGCCTTAACCAGCCATATTATTTTAACGATAAACTGGTTTACATTACTATTGATGAGTTGATGACAGCTCTCGAAAAGCGAGTAGGTGAGCAAGTTCGTAGTTCGTTAAAAAGATATCAAGATATAAATGGATATTATCCTTACGCTGCGCATCTAGGTACATCATTGAGTTATGCCGCAGATGGTAACTTGTTGAGTGGATTTTTACCAATATTTCAAGATTGTAATTACAGCGCGGTTAGTACAACAAATAGAACACTAAGTTGTACGCAACCAATATTTGATACTGTTACATCTGGCATTACCACAGTTAGATTTTATCTACCAAGTGGCACATTTACTTCTTCGACAGGAAACTGTACAAGACAGAGTGGCAATGCACGGTGTTATTGCACGGGAACTGGTTCTTGTTCGCGTGCCTCATTTACTTTTAGCTGTAATACAACAAGCTGTAGTGCGGTAGGTTCTGGAGCAACAGGGGATTTTCGCATTAGGGATGGGAAGTTTACCTTTGTTACAGGAGGATGTTCCTTAGTTACTCCTATTGCACAAGATGCTTTAGGCTGTCCAATCAGTAACACAAATACTAGCCGCGTTATTTGCAACTCAATAAATGGCACTGCTAAATCTTATTCGAATGGGGATGTTGCACTGGATGGTTACTTGCCAACATGGTTTAAAGATAATAAATGGCAAGAGTATGTGTTTTATCATTTAACACGTCCTGCAGCAGTGTTGTTTGCAGGAACCAAAAGTACGGAGTCTATAATAGTGACAGTGGGGCGACCTATAAATTCTGCGCCATTTGCATTATCTAAGTCCCCACTTTCCGCACAGGTTCGACCATCTTGTAATTCATTGGGCGACTATCTAGATAGTGTAGAAAACTCTGATGGAAATGGGGTGTATGATGCCACTTCACAATTGCGTAGATCCAATTACAATGACCAGACTTTTGTGGTGGCACCATGAGCAATAACTTTAGATTAAATCGCTTTGTTTATGGCTTCTCACTTGTTGAAATGGCCATAGTGTTAGTGATATTGGCTTTTGTGTTGGCTGCGTTACTGCTGCCTTTGCAGGCGCAACGCAATCAGCTTGCACAGTCACAAACTAAGAATACACTAGAGTTGGCAAAAAAAGCATTGTTGGGCTATGCGCAGGCTAATGGCAGGTTGCCATGTCCTGCAACAAGTAATGGTACAAGTGTATTTCCTGATGACAGCGCAAATGCAAATCCATTAATAGGTGGGCTGTGTAATAGACAATTAGGATTCTTTCCTGCTGCAACGTTAGGTTTAGAGCCAACAGATGTGGAGGGGTACCTTATTGATGCATGGAATAATCGTATTATGTATGCTGTTGCACAAAGTAGTACAACAAATACACCAACAAATACAGCAACGCCAGACTTTACAACAAATAATGCCACGGATGGTCTTGCTATAGTAGGTATGGGAAATTTAATTCCAGAGCTGAGAGTTTGTGGTAGTTCAACTGGCATTACCACATTGGCTTGTTCAGGAGCTATACCAGAGACAAATTATTTGATTAATAATGCCGTGGTAGTTGTTTATTCTATTGGAGCGACGGGCTCTGAAGTGGCTGGAGGGGCTGATGAGGGAGCAAACCCGACTGTACCAACAGCAAGAAGAGTGTTCGTCAGCCATGAACCTAGAAGTGCTGCTGACCCCAATGGCGAGTTTGATCATATAGTCACTTGGATTTCTCCTTATGTTCTTTATAATGCCATGATCGAAGCAGGACAACTGCATTAACTTATGAACGATCAACAACTTCTCCGCTATAGCCGCCATATTTTATTACCGCAGATTGAATATGAAGGGCAAGATAAACTAGTCAATAGCCACGCGTTAATCGTGGGTGCTGGGGGCTTAGGCTCGCCCGTGGCTTTATATTTGGCAGCAGCGGGGGTGGGCATACTCACCATTTGTGATTTTGATGTGGTGGATTTAACTAATTTACAGCGCCAAATTGTGCACACCACCAGCGCTGTGGGTGTGAATAAGGCGGTATCTGCACAAAAAACACTGTTGGCAATTAACCCAGAAGTCACGGTAAATACGGTTTGCGAAAAGTCATCTGCCGCGGACTTTGAAAAGCTAATTGCGCAAGCGGATGTAGTGATAGATTGCAGTGATAATTTTGCCACACGCTACCTGTTGAATCGCCTTTGTGTGCAGTTAAGAAAACCGCTGGTGTCTGGTGCTGCTATTGGTTTTGAGGGGCAGGTCACGGTGTATGATATGCGCTCAGACAACAGCCCATGCTACCACTGCCTATTCCCCGACAATGGAGAAGACAGTGATTTACGCTGCGCTACGAATGGTGTATTTGCGCCGCTGGTGGGGATGATAGGTACTTGCCAGGCGGCAGAGGCGCTGAAAATACTGATGGGTGTTGGTGATAGTTTGCAGGGACGGCTGTTGTTGCTGGATGCACTTTCTATGGAGTGGCGTACCATCAAGCTGAGTAAAGACCCAGCCTGTACCGTGTGCGCTTAATTTGCCATGCATGCTATGTGCAGCATGGCAAATTGGCTAGATTTACTTGCCACCTACTAAGCTCTTAACAGCGCCAACCAAGTCACCTGGCATCACAACAACTTTGCTGTTCTCCGATGTCGATATTTTTTGTAGCGCAGTAATGTAACGGTCACCTAACAAGAACATGGCTGATGCGTTATTTTCTTGCACCGCTTCTGTAATAAATTTAATTGACTCTGCAGAGGCCTTTGCCGCCACCATCTGTGCCTCGGCATCCTTACGCGCGGCTTCTAAGCGAGCTTCCGCATTTAAAATAAGTGACTGTTTTGCACCTTCTGCCTCGGTCACTACGGCAACTCTTTCGCGCTCTGCAGCGGCTTGGCGCTCCATCGCATCCTGCATATTTGGCGATGGTTTGATGTCTTGAATCTCAACTGATTTAACAGTTAAACCCCAGTCTAGCGCCTCATCTGCAATCGCAAGTTTGAGCTCAGACTTAATGCGGTCACGTGAGGTAAGGGCTTGGTTTAGATCCATACCGCCAATGATAGAGCGTAAACTGGTTTGCACCATATTGCGCATAGCCTCACGGAAGTTCTCAATACCGTACACGGCACGGTCAATTTTAGTTACCTTAATAAATGCAACCGCATTGGCTAAAATCACCGCGTTATCGCGGGTGATGACCTCTTGTTCCGGTACATCCAAAATAATGTCTTTGGTGGTGACTTTGTAGCTCACTCTGGTAAAAATCGGGTTGATGACATGTAACCCAGGTGTGAGTACGCCAGCAAACTTGCCTAGACGTTCCACCACCCATTCCTCACCTTGCGGCACAATGCGCACGCCTTTAATAATGGCGACAATCACTAAAAATATGAGTACTAGACTAAACTCTGTCATTTGGAAATTTCCTTAAGTGAGAAGATTAAAAAAGCGTTAATTAATTTTTGTAATGCGTAATGTATTGCCTTCAACAGCAACCACTTTTGCCTGACTGTTGACTTCAATCACTTCGTCGGACACTGCCACCCATTCGCGGCTACCCATTAAGCCTTGCGTGAAGCGAATTAAGCCGTTCTGCGCATGGCTGGTTGTTTGCAGCACAGTACCGATGCGTCCGATTTCTTCCCCTTGAGATTGGCCAACAGCTGAACTGCTATCCGTTCTTTTGTAATAACGCCGCCATGTTGCCAAAGACCCGATAGAGAGAATGGCAAACGCGATGAGCTGTATGGCATATGGAATGTTAGGAAACAGCCAAGTGACTATGGCTAAACAAATGGCAGCTATGCCAAACCATAATATATATAAAGTGCCAATTGCTAATATTTCTACTGCGATTAAAACGATACCTAATACCGCCCAAACCCAAGTTGCCTCTATCATTTGATATCCTGGTACAAAGATTGATAAGTGTTAAGCCTAAACATCGGTGATTATTATTGCATGATATTTCAATATTTTTTAATATAAAATTCTGCAAAAAAGGTGTACCCTTTTGGGTGGTATATCACGCTCCATTAACATTGTAGGAAATACTCCTATGGGCCCTGCACAGAAACTTAATCTTCCGAGTGATCGGCTAGAACGATTGCATTACATCAAGCGTATTTTTGCACAGGCAAAAGGTCCTGATCTTGCTGTGGAGTGGTCTGGTGGCAGAACCGGCGCGCTAAGAAATCTGCATGCAATTGATGCTGTGCAATATGGACGTAACCGTAATTTCATCAATGGTGCAGTCACACATTTATCCCCATATCTACGCCACGGTTGCCTGAGCTTAAATGAGGTTTTTGCTTTTGTGAAGCAGAAGTTTGGCTTACAAGGTGAAAGCCTGCTGATGGAGCTAGCTTGGCGCGATTTTTGGCGGCAAGTCTGGTTTTATGAGGGCAATGCCATCTTTAGCGAAATGGAGCCACCCAAAGTAGATATTCAGTATCAGCCACTGAGCGATGCTGTTAAGCAGGCAAACACAGGTTTACCATGCATGGATGGCTTTATTAAAGAGTTGCTGGATACTGGCTATATGCATAACCATGCACGCATGTGGTTTGCGAGCTATGTTGTACATCATCTTAAAATAGATTGGCGTGAGGCGGCTGACTGGTTTGAAGCGCACTTGTTAGATGGCGACTTTGCAAGTAATCACTTGTCCTGGCAATGGGTTGCTTCGACATTTAGTTCTAAGCCCTATTACTTTAACAAAGAGAACCTAGAGCGTTATACGGGTGGAAAATATTGCGCCACATGCACTGCGCAATGCCCATTTGATGCGAGCTATGAGGTGTTGAATGCGCGTTTGTTTACGCCATCTGTCACCGCCAGCCCAAAGCAATATCCAGTTAAGTCATTGCCGATGAAGGCTGCGCATACATTTAAAGCGGTTGCGGTGCTGGTGCATGATGAAATGCTGTCTGCACAGAATGCTTTGCTTAGTAAACCTTACCCCAAAATCTTTGTGTTTGACCCTGTGCTGTGTGGTCACTGGTCGCTAAACCGTTTGCAATTTGTAGCAGATTGTCTGCATGAAATGATGAATGTTGAAGTATGGATGGGGGATACGCACACCGTGCTGCTGCAAAAAGGAGTGGGGCAGGTTTTTACACAAGACACACCAAACTTGAAACTTAAAGAGATGTTGGCCCCATTTGCACCAAGGTGGGAGTATGTGCCAGGGTTGGCGAATGTGCGTCTGAGCGAGCGGCGCTTAAAGCGCTTTTCTCGCTACTGGGAAAAAGTAGGCCCAGTGTTGATGGCGGATATTTAATCTTTAAGTAGTAAATGCTACTATCCATAGCGACTACAGTTTTATAAGTAGCCGCAGGCCAATATCATCAATAAAAATAAGGGGATATGATGTTAGTGTGGATAGTGGTAGCTGTTGTTGTGCTGTATTTTGTGATCACATACAACAGCTTGGTTAGTGTTAAAAATAACGTTGAAAAAGCATGGTCCAATATCAATGTGCTGTTAAAACAGCGCCATGATGAATTGCCTAAACTGATAGACACTTGCCGGCAGTATATGCAGCATGAGCAGGCGACGCTAGAAAAGGTTATTCAGGCACGTACGCAAGTGAATGAAGCGCGCGATCAGCATGATGTCACAGCGCTAGGGCAGGCCGAAGGTGCGCTACGTGTTGGCTTGGGTGGTCTGTTTGCGGTGGCGGAAAGCTATCCTGAGCTTAAGTCTAACCAGAATTTTTTAATGTTGCAGACCCGTATCACCGGGCTAGAAAACCAAATTGCAGACCGCCGTGAGTTTTATAACGACAGTGTTTACATCAACAATGTGCGCGTGCAGCAGTTTCCAGATTTAGTCGTGGCAAGGCTGCTTGGTTTTGCCAAAGAGTCATTACTTAAATTTTCCAGTGAAGAGCTAGTCGATGTTGACGTAAGTCAGCGCTTTAATGCCAAATTGTAGGTAGCGCTGTGCGCTTGCGTAGTTATTATTTAAACCCGCTCGCCTTATGTGTTTGTCTTGGGCTGGTGCTGGCGGGCGTGTATGTAGACTTCCAGGATAGGCAGGCACACCAGCTCCCCATGCTGTTTGGTGTGAGTGCCTTGGTTGCTATATTGGCTTGGGCATTCAATTATAAAAGGCTGCTGGCAATATCTGAGGTGCCTATCTCAACCATTGCATCGGCTGCCCAGGGCTATGTGGAACTGTTTGGCAAGTCTAGGCAGCGTTTTCCCATGCGCAGCCCAATCCAAGGCGTAGCTTGCGTTTGGTTCAGGTTGTGGGTGTACGCACGTGATAGCAACTACATGTGGCGTTTACAAGATTACCAAGTCAGCGAGCAAGTGTTCGAGCTGCATGATGACTCCGGTGTGTGTTTGGTCGACCCCAAAGGCGCGGATGTTTATGCTGCAAAGCGGCATGTAATTACGCAAAACGGGCATCGCTATATTGAGGATGTGTTGTTTGCGGACAAGTCTATTTATGTGCTGGGGGATTTAGATGCCGGCACGCAAGCCCATACCGAGGCCGAAATCAACCGGGAGGTTGGTAAGCTGCTTACGCAATGGAAGCAGTCTAAGGCTAGGCTGTTGCAACGGTTTGATCTGAACCGGGATGGCGAGATTGATATGCTGGAATGGGAGCATGCGCGTGAGCTGGCTTATTCTGACATAAAGCGTCAGCAAAGCCAGCTGCTTAAGAGTGAGCAGCATTTGATTGCCAAGCCCCAAAACAAGCGCCTATTTGTGATATCCGGCATTACGCCGCAAGCGCTAAGGCAACGCTACCGTTATTGGGCGATTGTGCATTTTTCAATATTTTTCATTGCGGTTCTGTTTTCTTTTGTAGCGAGTTACCTCGCGATATAACAGCAGGTTTGCCCTGTGATAAAATGGTAGGTTATGACAACTGACCATTCGACACAGAACATGCAAGAAAACAAAGAGCTAGCCAAATCATTCGACCCTAAAACCATTGAAAGTAAATGGTATGAATTCTGGGAGGGGCAAGGCTATTATGGCGCTGGTTTAGATACCGCCAAGCAAGATAATTTTTGTATTTTACTCCCCCCGCCCAACGTGACCGGCACGCTCCATATGGGGCATGGCTTTAATCAGACCTTAATGGATGCGTTAACACGCTACCACCGTATGCGTGGCGACAACACTTTGTGGCAACCGGGTACCGACCATGCCGGTATTGCCACCCAAATCGTGGTGGAGCGCCAGCTTGATGCACAAGGCGTGTCGCGCCATGATTTAGGCCGCGAAAAGTTCTTGGAAAAAGTTTGGGAGTGGAAAGAATACTCAGGCGGCACCATCACTAAACAAATGCGTCGTTTAGGCACCTCACCGGATTGGAGCCGTGAGCGCTTCACCATGGATGACGGTCTCAACAAAACTGTCACCAAGACTTTTGTGCAGCTCTATAACGAAGGCCTGATTTACCGTGGCAAGCGTTTGGTGAATTGGGACGTGAAGCTAGGTACTGCGGTATCTGACCTAGAAGTGGTGCAGGAAGAAGAAGATGGCTTCATGTGGCACATCAACTATCCATTAGCGGATGGTTCTGGCCATTTAACGGTGGCGACAACTCGCCCAGAAACCATGCTGGGTGACGTGGCGGTGATGGTGCATCCGGAAGATGTGCGTTATAAACACCTGATTGGTAAAACTGTGCAGTTGCCGTTGTGCAACCGTGAAATTCCTATCATTGCCGATGATTACGTAGATTTGGAGTTCGGTACCGGTGTGGTGAAAGTTACACCAGCACATGACTTTAACGACAATATGGTCGGTCAACGTCAAGGTTTGGATAAAATTGTTATTCTCAATCTGCAAGGCTTTGTTCCAGCAGCAGCTGAAGTTTGGGCAGCGGACGGCGCTAGTAAGCCAGCCATCAAGATGCCAGCTAACCTGATTGGCTTGGAGCGTTTTGCCGCACGTAAACAAGTGGTGGCAGACTTAGAAGCGCAAAGTTACTTGGTTAAGGCCGAAAAACATAAGCTTAAAGTGCCGCGTGGCGACCGTACCAATGTGGTGATTGAGCCTATGCTCACCGACCAATGGTTCGTGGCGATGAGCAAGCCTGCGGCTGACGGTAAATCGATTACGCAAAAAGCATTAGACGTGGTGGCCAGTGGCGAAATCAAGTTCTACCCTGAAAACTGGGTAAACACATACAACCAATGGCTCAATAATATTCAAGACTGGTGTATTTCTCGCCAGTTATGGTGGGGGCATCAAATCCCTGCTTGGTACTCTGATGACGGCAAAGTCTATGTGGCACACGATGAAGTGGAAGCTAAGGCGCAAGCTGCTAAAGATGGCTATATAGGAAATCTGAAACGTGACGATGATGTGCTGGATACCTGGTACTCATCTGCATTATGGCCATTCTCCACGCTAGATTGGACTGGTGACGAAGCGCAGGATGCGGCGAATGTTGCTTTGCAGCAGTATTTGCCATCTTCAGTGCTGGTTACCGGTTTTGATATTATTTTCTTCTGGGTAGCGCGTATGGTGATGATGACCACGCACATCACTGGCAAAATTCCGTTCAAGCATGTGTATGTGCACGGCTTGATTCGCGATGCTGAAGGCCAGAAGATGAGTAAATCTAAAGGCAACGTGCTCGACCCTATCGATTTGATTGACGGTATTGGTCTGGATGAGTTGATTAAAAAACGCACCACAGGTTTGATGAATCCGAAAGATGCGGAAAAAATCGAGAAGCGCACACGTAAAGAGTTTCCAGAAGGTATTAACGCCTATGGTACCGACGCGCTACGCTTTACATTTGCGGCATTAGCTTCACCTGGCCGCGACATTAAGTTTGATTTACAGCGCTGTGATGGCTACCGTAATTTCTGCAATAAATTGTGGAATGCAACGCGCTTTGTGTTGATGAATACCGAAGGTCAGGACAATGGCTTTGGTCTTGGCAGCTGCGTAGAAGGCGGTCGCGTGTTCTCGCAAGCTGACCGTTGGATTGTGAGTATCTTGCAGCGCACAGAGGCTGAGGTTGAACGTGCGTTTGAAGACTACCGTTTTGATTTGGCGGCAAAAGCGATTTATGAATTTGTATGGGATGAATACTGCGATTGGTATTTAGAGCTAGCTAAAGTACAGATGCAAACTGGCAGTGAGGCAGAAAAAATCGGCACACGCCGTACTTTACTGCGCGTGTTGGAAACCATCTTGCGCTTAGCACACCCTATCATGCCATTTATTACAGAAGAGATTTGGCAAACAATCGCGCCGATGACGGAAAAGCATGGCGCTAGCATTATGTTGGAAACTTATCCTAAAGCGCAGCCAGACAAGTTGGATGAAGCCTCAGAGGCTTGGGTGGCGCAATTGAAACAAGCAGTGGATGCATGTCGTAGCTTGCGTGGCGAAATGGGTATTTCACCAGCGGCACGTGTGCCATTGTTTGCTGCGGGTGATGCAGAGGCATTAGCGGCCTACGCACCTTACCTAAAAGCGCTGGCTAAGCTGGAAGATGTAGCGATTGTTGCTGACTTGCCAGAAGCGGATGCGCCGGTGATGTTGGTGAATGATTTTAAACTGATGTTAAAAGTTGAAATTGATGTCGCGGCAGAAAAAGAGCGCTTAGGCAAAGAAATTGCACGTTTGGAAAGCGAAATCAATAAAGCCAACGCCAAACTTAATAATGAAAGCTTTGTGGCAAGAGCACCAGCGGCAGTGGTAGAGCAGGAGAAAGCGCGTGTGGCAGACTTTAGTGCTAGTTTGGATAAGCTGTTAAGCCAGTTAGCTAAGCTCAAGTAAGTACTTATTGGTGGTATTTAGCGCCGCATGATGCGCCGATTAGTTCGGCAGGGTCATGCGGCGTTTTTTATGTGGCTAAAGACTGTTGAGTCAAGGTTTAAAAGCTAATTACTAATAGCATACATGACTAGCTTGCACGTTTTTTAATGTAAAAAGTAAATGCAGTTTCGTCTTCTTCCAATAATAAAAGCTCATGTCCGGTTTGCACGCAAAAGGCATTAAAGTCTTTGACCGAGCCTGGGTCGGTTGAGATGATTTTTAACACTTGCGCAGGCGCCATGTCGCTGAGGCCTTTTTTACAGCGCAAAATTGGTAGTGGGCAGTTTAGACCTGAGGCATCAACTACTTTATCAGAATGCATAATGGTTTTCCTGTGTTACTTAACGCGGTGTGGTTATTTGGGCTGAGTGTTGATTTGCACAAACGGATAGCCCGCCCTAGCCCAAGCCAGCACGCCACCTGCTAAATTATAAACGTGCTTAGAGCCCTTGCTGGCAGCAAACGCCGCTGCATGCGCTGAGCGCACACCACTATGACAGTAAAACACAATGGTTTCTGCCTTGCTTAGCGACTCATATTGAACGGGGAGCATGGCTAATGGAATGTGTACTGCATTCTCAATCACGCCACGAGCTACCTCGTCATCGTTGCGTACATCTACGAGTAGAAGTGATTTTGTGGTGAGCATGACAGATAAGTCATGTGCGTCAATTTCATTGTAAGTGCTCATTAAATAAACCTGAATTAACTAATAAATTAAGTGGCTAAGAACTCACATATCGCTATGTCTGCATTCAATAAAAATTAAATGCATTGAGCCTATGCAAGTTTTGATCATTCTCAACAATAGACAAGCTACTCAGTAATTTGTTTAGGTTGACTCGCATGCAGCATCGCCTATATGCGGCTTGCAGATGATGGATGATGATTCCTATATGGTAATACAAAATATAGCTTCATGAATATAAATCGTAATAAGCCAATTTTCAACACTGTGATTCGCATAGTTAGTTTGCTTGTGTCAGTAAAGCTGATAGGCGCGTAACTACATAAAGCAGCCACCAACACAGCGCAAAGTGTTTTTGTGTTCAAAATTTCTACGATTAGCCGTTTGCTATGTGTGCCAGAGACTTAGCGACGCTATCCCCATCGCACCCACAAAGTTATCCACATAAATTGTGGATGTGCCTCAGTGCAGAGAAGTCTATTGATGAGTGGCTCACAAGCCGCACTGGCTGACAGTCCATATGGTTGTCATAATTTACAGATATGATTGAAATTATTTTTTTAAGGGTAAGTTGAGAGTGGCAACGATGAATAGATTAAGCCTAATTTTGCTCATGGTGACATGTGCAATCGGCACGGCACCAGCGGTGGCAGAAAATGCAGAAACCTGGATTAAAGATGGTGAGGCGGCTTTAATGGCGGCAAAGAAGCTGCAACCAGAGTTAGGGCGAGCTAAAAACGTTATCTTGTTTGTGGGGGATGGCATGGGCATTGCAACCATCACTGCCTCACGTATTTTTGAAGGGCAGCGCAAGGGCTTGGATGGTGAGCGCAATAAGCTAGCATTTGAATACTTACCTTATTTGGCGCTTTCTAAAACCTACTCAGCAAATCAGCAAACCTCTGACTCAGCACCTACTATGACAGCGATGGTGACGGGCGTTAAAACAAATGATGGTGGATTGTCAGTCAATCAATCTGTTGTGCGCTCAGAACCCAGCAACGCTGTGATACAAGCAAACAAATTAACCACCATTTTAGAAAAAGCAGAGTTGAGCGGCCGCGCCACCGGTATTGTATCAACCGCTCGCATTACCCATGCGACACCTGCGGCTACTTATGCACACACGAGCAATCGCGATTGGGAGGCTGACAGCAATATGCCGCCAGAGTCTGATATAAAAGACATTGCCGCACAGTTGATCGATAGTTTTGGACCGAATCAAATAGGCAATGGTATTGAAGTGGTATTGGGTGGCGGGCGCACCTATTTATTGCCTAAAGCGCAAAGTGATCCTGAATACCCTAGCATTAAAGGTAAGCGTAATGATGGGCGTGATTTAACGCAAGAGTTTCAAACTAAATTCAATGCGCATTATGTATGGAACAAGGCGCAGTTTGATGCGTTTAACCCAGCCAGCGGGCAGCGGCTGCTAGGTTTGTTCGAGCCCTCACATATGCAATATGAGCATGACCGCCCCGCAGATGTTGCGGGTGAGCCATCCCTTGCAGAAATGACCGATAAAGCGATTGATGTATTAAAGCGAAATAAAAGTGGCTACTTCTTAATGGTAGAAGCTGGCCGCATCGACCACGCATCCCATGCAAACAATGCTTACCGCACCTTAAGCGAAACCGTTGCATTATCTGATGCTGTTAGGTTGGCGATGAGCAAAGTTGATATGAAAGACACGCTCATTATAGTGACGGCAGACCATAGCCACACGTTGACTATCGGCGGTTATGCTAAGCGCGGTAATCCCATATTAGGTAAGGTCGTCTTTCCTGGAAATAATACGCCAGAAAAGGCACTGGATGGTCACCCCTATACAACTATTAGCTTTGCCAATGGCGCAGGGTATGCTACCGGCGCTGGTGAAGATGCGCATACGATGCGCGCAGGTCGTATTGAGGACATGAGTGCCGTGGATACCGAAGACCCGGACTTTCATCAGGAAGTGATGGTCCCGTTAGCGTCTGAAACGCATGCAGGAGAGGATGTGGCAATTTTTGCTGGTGGCCCTAATGCGCAGTTGTTTCATGGCATACAAGAGCAAAGTTATATTTACTACGTGATGGAAGATGCGCTGGGGCTTGCAGTTAAACGCTAGCGTTCATTTTGTGACGTTGCAAATACCACGTTAGGCTGGCTGAGGGGGGGCAGAATCGAGCTGGTGACACGCGTATTTTCAATTACGAATGAATTTTTATAAGCTGATATTTACAAGAGTTTCAGTTATCTTTAATTAGATCTGCAACAAAATGTGTAATGTAAAATAAAGTATTAAATACTTACTCTGTACTTTGTGTTCTATCTGTTTTAAGTAAGTCTCTAATTTCAATTAATGTTTCGTTAATTTTGTTAAGTTTAAAATACCAACATACAATTTCTCTACAAATTAAAAATACTAGTAAAACAATTGCTAAACCCACAAGCACGTTTATTAAAGATTCGCCCATAAATTCTCTATCCTACAAGTTAATAAAATCACATAGTAGTGCAATTTAATAATTATTCCTAATATCTACTAAGGTCTGGCTTGGTGTGGCGAGATGTTTATCTAGACCAAGCTCTTGCTAATTGAAGTGCAAATTGAATAAGCGATAAAACGAAAAATGTATAGGGTAGTTGGCCCAGTCTGCAAAGCAGCTAATAAGCTCTATTGCTTGAGTATCGCTACATTGAGGTTGCCGCCAAACATATAGCACCGCGTCGTCAGTAAGGCTACAAATGCAACTATAGATGTTGGATTTACTATTGTTTTTTTTGCGATGTTTGTGAGAATTGTTACTGGGGATAATGTGCTGATATGGCCAAACCAAAAGACTTTCCAAAGTTTAGCTTTGCCAAACTAAATTTTTGGAATCCATGAGTTTTTAACATAGCTAGATGAACTCGCAGTTGATGTTAAAGATCATACTGCTTTGAGTTTTCCGAGATATGAAATAGGTGGTATTGCTGAAATACCCCTACACAGTGCTACATTAACTTAAAATAAATAGACATAAAAAAGCCCACATAAAGTGAGCTTGATTTAGATGGTGGCCGGGGCCAGAATCGAACTGGCGACACGCGGATTTTCAACACAAAAAGATAATGGTCAATAGCCTGTTAAGTTTATGATATGTAACTTATTTTTTGATTTCATAGTTAAAATATTTCCAATGCCGACCAAATACCGAACCACTTCTTCGTTCTTCTTACACCTTCATTTCCTAAGTACAACAAAAGTAACAAGTTTACGGTGTTATTGCGCCGAAACTGACCGAACTATACCGAACTGAAAAGTCACCAAAGTGAGATTTTTCTGCTACAACTTAAATGTATTGTAAAAATTGCATCAAAATGCAATTCGAAGTGATTGTAGAACATTCAAATCTTGAAACGAACTAAGATTCTTAAACTTTAAGGAAATTGCATAACAATGACAATAATTGCGCTCCATTATACTGACAATGAACTTTTGGCTATTTCTGATGGATTGATAAGTAAAGGTGTTAATAGGGTTATCGAAAGTGACAATAAAATTTCTGTATTCAAACCAAACTACAAAATTCCGAGAGTAAGTGTAGGCAGGTTTAGTCATTTCGAAGAATACAATGATGGAGAATTTTTAATAGGTTATGCAGGAACTTATAGTGTAATTTCAACAATACTTACTCACTTCAAGGATATTGTAGCTAGGTTGTTAATATTAGATAGAGACAAGAAGGATGGCACACCCACTGTTTATCAAAGAAGCGATGCAGGGCAAGGCCTTAAATATTTATCGTATTGGGATTCGTATAATTTCGCACCTACAGAACTACCAAGAATTACTGTAAATTTCTTAATGAATATTCTCCAAAGAGTTAGTGAAGCGGCTTGTAAGGACTTCACAAACAATGCAATGGAGAGTCCAGAAATACAATTTTTTATTTATGGTAATTGTTCAAATGATTATAGGCACAAAAGTCATATTCAAATTATGAAATGCCAAAACGTCCGGCATAATATCGTGGATATACGGCGTCACACAGTATTGCCGTGGAGTCTAGAGTTTCTAGGTGATAGTACAGTATTCGATAATTTACGTGAGAGTATTGAAAGTGAAAATGCTTATTCGCAAGCTCCAATACAAGAAAAAAAGTACGAATTTGATTGGGTCGAAGAAACAGGCTATTCAACAAGATTTGCTATTAACAGACAAAAAGTAATAAAGAGAAAAGTTCTTCAATTAATTGAAACCGGAACCCAATCAATTGGAGGTGATGTTTTATTGGCTGAAAAATCATGGGCAAGCTCACTGACCCTTAGTAAAGTTCCAAATAACAAAATAAATGAATTAATCAGCGAATCCAAAGATAATTAATTACAAACACACTTAATGTGTAACAACTTTGAAACTTAATTGTCTGGACTTAACTCATTTTCATCTCTAGAAGAATATGGACTGCCTACAGAAATCTCTGAGAAATTGCTGCAAAGCAAATTATTTAGCAAGGATGATGATTTAGATACAGTAGTAAATAACCTAAGGAGTCGTCAATTGAGTAACTTTGCGAGTGGTATATTTGAGCGGCGTGTTATTGAAGACTTTCAAGCAGGGATAGGTGTGACTAGACAAACATAAAGCTTATCTAACACCAAGAAAACAAAAACGACCTAGAGATTTCTCCCTAAGTCGTCTTAAATGGTGGCCCCTCTGTGAGTCGAACACAGCACCTACGGATTATGAGTCTCATACTCTAACTGGCAACTATTCAAATAAAACCGAAAGCTGGGAATCATTATTTATAGTGAGCTCATTCAATAAATCGTTCTCTACGGTCACATCAGTAAATACTTTACACCTACATCTTACGGAGGGCTCTTCTAGAACGATTTTCAACTTAGTAGTTTCCAATCCATTTTTTTCTAAGTTTTCCAAATAATTTGTAGAAGTTTTGTCACAAATTCTAAGTAATTGATTTAATGCTTCCTGGCCAGTATCTGCACTGGCATACATGAGTCTAAAATACTTTGGAAGATATGACCTGCCATAAATTGGAACAGTACGCTCAGAAATATCTTTATGAGACCCCATTTCTGAATCTGTTACAAAACCTATTGATGCTGGCTTCAAATTTCGTTCACTTCTAGCTACATCATTTGCAAGTTTAAGTATTGCTAACATCTCAGGATTGGAGTTATCTGGCACGTTATGAAACTCATATACAAAGGCGCACTTATCAACCGGAACAACTCTAAACTTTTCATTGTCCGCTACAAGCTTCAATCTAATAAAAAATGCAGCTGATACACGAACGCCATTTATCAGTCGGTTATTAGTATCTATAACAAAAAACGAATCCAGGCCAAATATTTCCTCCATGCCACCTACAGAGATATGTTTGCCTTTAACCTGCATTAGTGATTGATATTTCTTACCTTTTGGGCGCTCATAATGCACTGCTCTTTGAATATTTAAGTCAGGTATTGGAGCTCCACTTTTATCCAAAACCTGAAGCGTTCCGCTATCATAGTCATACGAAATCTTATCTGCTTTGTGATCTTTTGGCAGATTGATTTCGATTGAAAGATCAACTCGCTTCTTGGTATTCGTTTTCTTCTTTGATGACATTAACGGTCTTTAAACATCCACTTACAAACTGGCTGATTAATAAAATTCATGGCCAACGTGATTTTAAGGTGACTACGCGCTACGAACTTCTTCGTTAATCAAATAGTTTTGCCAGAATACGACTAAAAAAACTAACATTTTTTTCACCTGGTCGACCTAGACGTTGAAATGCAAAATAGTTCCGAATTGCAAAGAAGATACAGATTAAAGCAAGCGCGATCCCAATCCACTGAACCCAATGTATGCGCCTAGCAAACAAAGCCTCAACAACAGGCCGAAACATATTGCCTTGAAGTGAATTAAGTTGATGATTAATCCAAATTGGAATAGCCCAATAAAAAGCTACAAATGAAAGAATGCCAAAAATGACACAGCCTTTCCATGAAAGACGATTTGCAATATAAGATGTGTCAGACAACACTTCACTTGCGAGGCTACGTTTCCTGCGATAGCGACGATAGGCCATATTTTTCTTTTTATAAAATTATTGTTAAATAAGAAACAACTATTACATGAATCTATTCTAGCTGATGTTCTTTAATTTAGGAATTTAGGCTCGATTGAGATTTTGTGTGCGGGCGGACGGTGCACAAAAGAAAAAGGCTTAGCCATTATATATCTTGGTAGGGTATGAGGAGATCGAACTCACGACAAACGAATTAAAAATCTCATGTTTTCAATACAAACAAAAAACGACTTAGAAATCACTCCTTAAGTCTTTATTAATTCGAGGTACCCCTGGGAGTCGAACACAAGACGTAAAAAAAGCCCACATTTCTGTGAGCTTTCTAAATTCTGGTGGCCGGGGCCAGAATCGAACTGGCGACACGCGGATTTTCAATCCGCTGCTCTACCGACTGAGCTACCCGGCCTTCCTTACTGCACTTACAGACTTCGGTTTATCTCTGCAAGGCGCGCATTATAGCAAACTAAATTGTAATCTGACAAAGATATTTTAAGGTTTTTGTATATTTATTTTTAATACTGAAGTTTGTCTCAGGTTTGCGTGATATCTAGTTGGCTCTCATGTAAAATCTTTCTCTATGAATTTAAACACAAATTTACCAAAAATCGGGTCATTGAGTCAGTCGTTGCAGGCGGCGCTTGTTGATAAAATTAATCATAAAACTAAACCATTAGGTGCCCTTGGGCAGTTAGAGGCAGTGGCTTTGCAGTTGGGTTTGATACAGCAAACCCTGACGCCGCAGCTATCTAACCCCACGTTGATGGTGTTTGCGGGCGATCATGGGGTAGTGAACTCCGGTGTGAGCCCTTATCCGCAAGCCGTGACTGCACAGATGGTGCTGAATTTCTTGCAGGGAGGCGCGGCGATTAATGTGTTTGCGCGTCAGCATAATATGCGCTTGCGGGTGATTGATGCCGGCGTTAATCATGATTTTGATGCGAATACAGATTTGATACATGCCAAAGTGGCAGCGGGTACTGCTAACTTTTTGCAAGAGGCTGCAATGAGCACTGAGCAATGTCAGCAAGCGCTGGCCACTGGGGCATCGCTGGCAAGGCAGGAGGCTGCTGCTGGCTGTAATGTTTTTGGTTTTGGCGAGATGGGGATAGGCAATACGTCTTCAGCCAGTTGTTTGATGAGCGTGCTGTGCGGTATTCCGATTGAAGAGTGTGTAGGGCGCGGCACAGGCTTAGATGATGCTGGATTGGCGCAGAAGTTGTCTGTCCTTAAGCAGGCAATAGATTTCCATGCCCTGCGTGGTGACAATACGCTAGATGTGCTGGCAACTTTTGGCGGCTATGAAATTGCAATGATGGCTGGTGCAATGCTGGGCGCTGCTGAGCAGAACGCTGTATTGTTAATTGATGGTTTTATTGCAACCGCTGCCTTGCTGGTGGCGGCACAGTTGCAGCCGAATATTTTGCAGTATTGTGTATTTACGCATTGCTCTGGTGAGGCTGGGCACCGCCGCTTGTTGGCGCATTTGGGGGCTACACCTCTGCTTGATATCGGTTTGCGTCTTGGTGAGGGTACTGGTGCGGCCTTGGCTTATCCTTTGGTGCAGGCTGCGGTTAACTTTATGAACGAGATGGCCTCGTTTGAAAGTGCCGGTGTGAGCACAGCTGAGGATGCTGCGTGATCAATTTTCTGCGTAATGAGCGGCGCTATATGTTGTTAGCCGTTGGCTACTTTACGCGGTTGCCTATCCCTGTGTTTGGCGACTTTCATCCTGATGATTTGAACCGATCTGCCAAATACTTTCCATTGGTGGGGATTTTTGTCGGTTTGATTGGGGCAGGTGCATTTGCACTTGCGAGCAAGGTGTTGCCATCGAGTGTTGCCGTGCTGGTTAGTATGGCGATGACGATTTATATCACCGGTGCATTTCATGAGGATGGGCTTGCCGATAGCGCAGATGGTTTAGGTGGTGGTTGGGACACCGAGCGCATACTGGCCATTATGCAAGATTCCAGGCTGGGGACTTATGGTGCGATTGCCCTGTTCTTAGCGATGTTTACGAAATATCAACTACTCAATGCATTGCCTGCTTACTTTTTACCGTTTGTGTTAGTGATTGGTCATGCATTTAGCCGTTTATGTGCGTTCTTGGTCATGGCAGATTTAGATTATGTGCGGGAGAGTGGCAAGGCAAAGCCGCTGGCAACTAAAGTGAAGGCGCCGGGCTTGCTGGTTGCTGTGCTATTTGGCGTGGCGCCGATTCCGCTGCTGTATTGGAATTTTTCACCTGTGCTGTTGAATGTTACGGACTGGCTGTTGCTTGCTGCGTGTTGCTTAACCCCGGTGGTGTTCGTGTGGGTTTGGTGGCGCAATAAAATCAAACGCTGGCTTGGCGGTTATACGGGTGACTGCTTGGGTGCGATGCAGCAGGTGACAGAGTTAGCTTTTTATTTAGGCTTGCTGGTGTGGGCGCAGCAGCTATGAATTTACATTTGATTAGACACACCTCCTTGGATATTCCCTCTGGCGTTTGTTATGGGCAGAGCGATGTGGATGTTTCAGCTAACTTTGCCGCAGAGTGCAGTGCGTTAAGCGCAAAATTAGATGGCATTCAGTTTGATGCGGTCTATGCTAGCCCGTTGCAGCGCTGTACCAAATTAGCACAGGCGCTTAATTTGGGTGAGCTACAAGTGGACGAACGGTTAAAGGAGTTGCATTTCGGTGATTGGGAAATGCAGCCTTGGGATAGTATACCGCGCGAACTCTTTGATGTTTGGGCACATGACTATGCGCATCTGTCACCACCGAATGGCGAGAGTTTTACCCAGTTATATCACCGTGCGAAAGCCTTCACAGAGGAAGTGGGTAGTCACTTACGTGGAAAGAATGTAGCCGTTGTGACACATGGCGGAGTGATACGCGCCATGTTGGCAGACGCCCTGAATATGCCGTTAAAGGGCTTGTTCCGCTTGGTGATTGATCACGCTAGCGTGACGCAAATCACCCTCAGTGATAGCGTGCCTAGGATACAGTTTGTTAACCGCTAAGGCGGTGATTAGACGACACTGCTACTGGCACTGAGCATCACTCGTAGTTTTGGAAAAGAGCGTCGGTAGCCAAGTCGGTTCACCACTGTAAGTTTTCAGGCGCTAGAGATTTTGCAGTGCTTGTTCCAACTGCTGCCAGCGATCGTCGCATGGTAAGCCAAATCTTAATGCTGGCTGTTCCGTGAATTTTCTAACCCAAACACCTTGTCTTGCGAGCTTGTCTTGTAATTGGCTAGCTTCCTCAGTCGCAACGTACTGAAACAGCGCAGTCCCGCCGACTGGCTTTAAACCATATTGCGTAAGTAAGCTTGCTAGGCGCTGGCTGTTGTTTGCCAGGGCTAGTCTAGTGTTTTGTTGCCACGCGAAATCCTGTAGTGCTTGCATGGCAATGTAGCGGCTGGCGCCTGCAATCGTCCACGGGCCTAGTTCTTCTTTTACCTGTTGTAGCGGTGCGGGTGCCGCAAGTAGAAAGCCTACTCTGGCGCCGGCTAACCCAAAAAACTTGCCTAATGAGCGCAGTACAAATAAACCCTCTAAATGTGCGTACTGGGCAATGCTGTGTTCTGGGGTTGCATCCATAAATGCTTCATCCACAATCAGCCATCCGCCGCGTTTGGCTAATGTTGCATGTAGCTGCAGTAAGTCTTGTGGCGCAAACTGTTTGCCGGTTGGGTTGTTTGGGTTGCAAACTAACACCACATCAGCGTTGCTGATAAGGTCAACATCGTTTAAATCACTGAAGCGCGTTACCTGATGCCCGCAGCGCTGCCAAGCGTGTGCGTGCTCTTGGTACATGGGGTTGAGCATGGCAACTTTGCTACAAAGCCTAAGCTTAGGCAGGGTTTGTAGTGCAGCTTGTGAGCCGCTGGTAGCGATGAGCGATTGGCAGCCATAATACTGCGCTGCAACGGCCATCAGCCCATCTTCATCATTCGGCAGATTGCGCCATAAATGTGCTGGAATCTCGGGGATGGGGTAATGGCAGGGGTTGATACCTGTTGATAAATCTAGCCAGTTCTCTAGCGGGATTTTATACTGCGCGACAGCAGCGCTTAAGTTGCCACCATGTTCAAGCAAGATAAAGGCTTCCTTTAATATGCATTAAGATTGATACCGCTATGATTACCAAACACCACAGCGCAATACTGCGTTTTACAAGGTTAGTAGCGCTTAAAATATGTTGCGTATTGGCTAATGCGCCCATGCCTAGCGTAGGGCGCTGCTTGGCTGTGCCGTGATATACCGCATTGCCACCGAGTTGTACCTCTAGCGCGCCTGCGCCTGCCGACATGACCGGCCCGGCGTTGGGGCTGTACCAAGTGCTAGCTTGTGCCATCCAGCATTTTAATGCAGTTCGGGTATGGCCGCATAAAGCGTAGCTTAGGGCGGTGAGGCGTGCTGGGATTAAGTTTAAAATATCGTCTAAACGTGCAGCCGCCCAGCCGAAATATAAAAAGCGCGGGGTTCTGTAACCCCACATGGCATCTAATGTATTGGCTAATCTAAACAGCACTGCCCCAGACCCACCTAATAATACAAACCAGAATATCGCGCCAAATATTGCATCATTGCCATTCTCCAATACCGATTCCACGGTGGCGGTGGCAATTTCAGTTTCGTTTAATTGCGAAGTGTCACGGCTCACTATCATGCTAATGGCATGCCTTGCCTTCTGCAGGTTGCCCTCTGATAGCGGTGCGTATACTTGTAGTGCATGCTGGCTGAGGCTTTGTGCACCTATGGCCAAATAAAGCAAAGCAACATCGGCGACCCATGCAAATGAGGTATGGCGAGCTAGGTAGCTGATGGCGGTAAATGGTAGTAATAGTAATAACCAAGCGCTTAGTCCAGCCAAACGGGCAAGGCATGGTCGCATGTTTTGGTTGAGCACATGTTCTATTTTGTTTGCCATCCAGCCAAAGCCAACGAGTGGGTGCCAGCGCTTAGGCTCGCCTAGTAGTGCATCTAACAGAACAGCAGTAATTACCGCTAGGGCTGTGCTATAGGCGCTGATGATGGGATAATAATCAAATGACATTTAAATCACTTATGGTTCAGGGAACGACATCAGATGCCGGTAAAAGTACGCTAGTTGCAGCGATATGCCGTGTATTGTATCGCAGAGGTGTACGTGTTGCCCCATTCAAGCCGCAAAATATGGCGTTAAATTCAGCGGTGACGGTAGATGGTGGCGAGATAGGGCGTGCGCAGGCTGTGCAGGCACAAGCTTGTGGGTTAGCGCCACATACCGATATGAACCCAGTGCTGCTTAAGCCTAACTCGGATACTGGCTGTCAGGTGATTGTGCACGGCAAGGTGGAATGTAACTTAGAGGCGGTGGGTTACCACGCCTACAAGCCGATCGCGATGCACGCCGTGCTGGCTTCTTGGGAGCGATTAAAGTCGCAATACGAGTGTGTAGTGGTAGAAGGCGCGGGCAGCCCGGCTGAGATTAACCTGCGTGACCGTGATATTGCTAATATGGGCTTTGCCGAAGCGGTAGATTGCCCAGTGATTTTAATTGCAGACATTGACCGCGGCGGTGTATTTGCGCACATTGTAGGCACCATGGCCTTGCTTTCTGAAAGTGAGCGGGCGCGCGTGATAGGCTTTGTGATTAACCGCTTTCGTGGCGATATCGCCTTATTGCAACCAGGGCTGGACTGGCTTACGCAGGAAACTGGTAAACCGATATTAGGCGTATTGCCGTATTTGCATGGTTTGCATATCGAGGCCGAGGATTCCGTACCTGTTAGCCAGCAGGTCGCAGGGGGAGCTAAGAATGGGCGCTTGAAAGTTGTGGTGCCGGTTTTACCACACATCAGTAATCACACTGATTTTGACGCACTGCGTTTGCACCCTCAGGTGGATTTTCAATTCGTTAAGATTAGCGAGGCAATTCCGCAAGCAGACCTGATGATATTGCCTGGTAGCAAAAACGTACGCGGCGACCTTGAATTTTTACGCGCCAATGGATGGGAGCAAGCGCTCACTCGCCATTTACGCTATGGCGGCAAAGTCTTAGGCATTTGTGGCGGCTTTCAGATGCTGGGTCGCGTTATCCATGACCCTTATGCCATAGAAGGTGACGCAGGCTCCAGCTCTGGCTTGGGTTGGCTGGAGATGGAAACTACCTTAGAGCAAACCAAGCAATTGAAGCAGATTGCGGGGCATTTGGCGTTTGCGGATGCGCAAGTCGCTGGCTACGAAATTCATATGGGGGTGACAACAGGCGCTGCACTCAACACGCCGGCACTCCATCTTGAAAGTCGGCCAGAAGGGGCGATGTCGCCTGACATGCAAATTGCCGGCACCTATTTGCACGGCTTGTTTGACCACAAAGAAGCATGTGCGGCTTGGCTGGCGTGGGCAGGCTTGCAGACCGAGCAGCACTTTGATTATGAGCAGCTTAAAAATGACGAGCTGAATCGTTTGGCCGATTGCGTAGAGCAGCATTTGGATTGGAACGCGATAGGGCTGCCAGCTTAGGTTTCTAAGTGATTGCGTGGTTTTTATACCTGACTTATATCTGTAAGCAGCGTACGGTTTTAGAGAAACTACTCGTGAGTAGTTTTTATCGCTTGCTCTAATGTCAGCTAGTAGATGGCATCAGGCAACTCGCATCTTCTTGATATTTCTATATAAACTTGACTTTACCCACCTAAAAATCTAAACTGCGGCGATTAAGGTTTAGCTAGAGTTTCACTCTGGTTGATTAATAGGGAATCTGGTGCGGTGCATTTGACGTGAAAGTCTTTGTGCTTATTCCAGTACTGCCCCCGCAACTGTAATCGGATAGTCTGTTCGCACCCTTAGCCACTGAGTCGTTAGATTTGGGAAGGCAGCGAGTCAGGCCGCAACCCGAGAGTCAGGAGACCTGCCTTGATGTAGTCGTAATGTTTGAATTAGGGCGGGGCGTCCTGAGTAAAAAAGCAAAATAGTTATTTTGCCTATACATTAATATATATCCCAGCAGTACCTATTACTGAACCCATAGTTAATTTGCGCCACCAGCAAATGTTGCTTCTGATACGCGTTTGACGCATAAGTTAGTGCGCAACGTGCAGAGGCATACGATGATAGGGTCACATAAGTGCTGCGGATGACTATATTCACTGTCCCACTCCTATTCAAATGCTACCACTGCAATACGTACATGGCGGTTGGTCATGTTGAGTTGAATGAGTATCAGGGAGTATAAAAATAATGCTTAGAAGCAATCAATTAATCACGGCAGCTGTTTTGGCTGCGCTACCACATCTGGCTTTGGCGGATGATGTAGCAGTAGAACTCAAGGAAGTTAACGTTGAGTCTACATGGGATCATGGCAATGCACTTAACCTTAACCAGCCCAGTAGCACAGCGAGTAGACTAGGCCTGAATGCGATTGAGATTCCAGCCAGTACAGAAACGCTGGACATAGAAACTATCCGTATGCGTGGTGATATTAATATCCATGAAGCGGTTTCTCGCACTACCGGTATTTCGGATATTAGCAACCTTGGCTCTGGTGTAGCGTACTCAGCACGTGGTTTTACCGGTAACGATTCTGTAGGCCAGGCTGAAGACGGTATTCGTTTGCTTACTGCTGCAAGTACCCTGACTTACCCTTCAGATACTTGGGGCTACCAACGGGTTGAAGTATTACGTGGCCCAGCTTCGGTCATGTTTGGTGATGGCACGGTGGGTGGCATCGTTAATAGCATACGTAAAGCGCCTAGTCGTGACAGCTCTGTGCAGGCACTGGTTGGTACCGGTTCGCGCGGGGAATATAGGGCAGCTGTCGGTGGCACCGGTGCTGTAGGTGAAATTGGCGCATTTAGAGTCGATGCTTCGGTCACTGGCGGCAATGGTTATGTAGACCGTGGTGAGCATGATAGCCAAAAAATCATGACCAACTTGCTACTTAGCCCTACAGATAAGCTACGCATTAATTTTACCTTTGACCACTCAGATGAGTCACCGACCCGCTATACCGGTATTCCATTACGTAATGGGCGTATAGACTCATCTTTACGTAAAGAAAACTACAACATTAGCGATGATAAACAAAGCTTCACTGAAGACCGTTTACGTGCAAAAGTTGAATGGGAGTTATCGGATGCGCTTAAATTAAGCAATGTGAGCTATTGGTTTAATGCGCATCGTCATTGGCGCAATGTAGAGTACTTTTCGATTGATAACGCCACCAATACCGTTGACCGCTCTGGTTACACTGAGATTAAGCATCAGCAGAAACAAATTGGTAACCGCTTTGCGTTGACTTCAATTGCAGATGCTTTTGGGCATAAAAACCGTTGGTCTGCAGGCTATGAAGTGGCGCGCGTAGATTTTAAATATTTTGACAATTTCTATAATGATAACGACCCTAGCAGTAACGTTGCTATCAAGAACTTTGCTCCTGGTTACTTCCAGACCATAGACCCGACTGCGCTCGACTTTGTGTCTAAAACCGTACAACAGTCTTTATTTGTAGAAGATGCCTTTGATGTGACCAATCAGCTTAAGTTAAGCGCTGGTTTGCGTCAGGACTGGATTAATGTAGACCATGAGAGCCGCTTGACTACGGCGAGTACTGATAAAGATTACTCACCGTTTTCTTACAGGTTAGGTGCGGTTTACCAAACTACGCCAAACACAGCATTCTATGGTCAGTATAGTCAGGGTTCTGACCCGGTATCGTCTATCGTGACGTTACGGCCTAGAAATGGCGCGTTTAAACTGACTTCAGCGCAACAAACTGAATTTGGTATTAAACACGCGTTACCTGAGGGTAAGGGCGAGCTTACTTTTGCCGTTTACCATATCGCAAAAGATGACATTATCACCCGTGACCCAAGTAACCCAACGCTCAGAGTGCAGGGCGGTAAGCAGTCATCACGCGGGGTTGAGCTATCAGCAACCTTGTTCCCAGTGAATCACTGGCGTACAGATTTGAATATGGCTTTGCTTGATGCGCGTTACGACGAGTTGGTTGAGGCTGTTGGTGATCCTGCTGTTAGCGTTTCGCGTGCCGGTAAAACGCCAACCGATGTGCCTGAAAAAATAGCCAATGCTTGGGTTTATTATCAACAAGCAAGCTGGGAGGCTGGCGTAGGCGCACGCATGGTAGGTAAACGCTATGCAAATAATGCCAACACTTCTACCATGCAAGGCTATACGGTTTATGATGCGAGCATAGCATGGCGTGTTCACCCAAAGGCTACGCTGAGAGGCAATTTGCGTAACCTGACCAATAAACTGTATGCGCCGGTTTCATACGATACGCAGCAGTTTATTTTGGGCGAATCTAGGCGTGTAGAGCTTACCGCTGAGTTGTCTTTTTAAGCACTAAGTTTGGTATTAATCACTAGGTTTGGTAATGATTTAACTATAAAGTTGTGATGTGAAATTACGTTATTTACATCTGATACATCGCTGGCTAGGGATAGGACTAGGGCTGTTTGTCTTGCTTTGGTTCTTATCTGGCCTAGTGATGTTATTTGTTGCTTATCCGCAACTGACTCAAGCTGAGCGGCTAAACCGTTTGGATAGCTTGCAGTTGCAGCAGGTAAAGCTTAGTGCCGCACAGGCATGGGTGTTAACGGGTAAACTGGGTCAACCAGAAAGCGTTAGGTTGGCCATGCGTGGGCATCGACCTACTTACTATTTTTTGCAACATGGGCAATGGCTAGCGATATGGGCTGACGCGAACAATGTTGCCCCCGACGAGTCTATTCCAGACGAATCTATTCAAGTTTCAAAAGCAGAAGCGATCAATGTTGCTGAACAATATCAAGGTCATGCAAAAGCAACAGAAGCGTTATTGCTTGATCATGACCAATGGTCTATTTCATCTAGTTTGAATGGGCATCGACCTCTATATCGTGTTGCACTCGATGATGCTGATGCTACTGAACTGTATGTTTCTAGCCATACCGGTGAGGTGGTGCTGGATACACAGGGCGCTGAGCGTGCGTGGAATTGGCTGGGTTCAGTGATTCACTGGGTTTACTTTACGCCCTTACGTATGGAGCGTGAGCTTTGGCGGCAGGTTGTACTGTGGCTAGCTTTTGCTGGGGTGGCGCTGGCAAGTTTGGGTTTATGGCTAGGTGTGCAACGTATACGTATTAATCGCCGCTACAGTAATGATAGGGTTACGCCGTACCGTGGCTGGGCACGCTGGCATCAAATTGTCGGTTTAAGTGCGGGTGTTTTTTGCATTACTTGGTTATTTAGCGGTTGGCTTTCTTTAACGCCATTCGGTTGGTTTTCAGATAGAGCTTTGCGTGCCGAAGAAACTGAGCGCTGGGCAGGCGGCACACCTAATGTGCAAGACATGAGGCTACCTGCGTCGGCATTTGCCACACGCATGACTGGCACTGATATTAAAGAAATAGAGTGGCTGAAGTTTGCCGGCAATACCTACATTTTGGCCAAAGCTGCAGAGCAGGAGTCGCTTGTTGATTGTCAATCTGGCGTGCCAGTGGCAGGGTTCTCGGCAGCCATATTGCAGGCGCAGGCTGCTAAGTTAGTGCTTCATACGCAGATTGCGTCAGCGCACTGGCTGACCAGCGGTGATTTATATTTCAATCAGGACGCACAAAAAACACCACGGGTATTACGTGTTGCATTTGCAGATGCCTTAAATACTACTTTTTACATAGATGCACGCACCAGCAAGATACTCGCGTCACAGGATAGTTACAGTCGTACTTATCGCTGGCTATTTAATGGCTTGCACCGTATCGATATTCCGCCATTGGGTGACAGATTGCTGGCGCGTAGAATCGCCATTTTTTTGCTGTCGGCCGGCGGGGTGTTACTCACACTAGCTGGCATCGTATTAGGTTGGCGCAGAGTTCGTAGAAAGTGGCCGCAGCGTGTAGCCGCTGGTAATAGGCAGTACTAAAAGTAACCTAGAGCGCTCGGTAAAGTTAATTAAGGCTTATAGTCAAACAGCGTTTATAGCACTTTAACCGTTTGCCCCAAGCACTCTACAACTTGCCCTGAGCGTATTTTTGCAGTGCGTCTAGTTTCAATATTGCCATCCACCGTAACGATGCCATCGCTAACCATCACTTTGCCTTGGCCGCCGCTATTGGCAATGCCTGCAAGTTTTAGTAGGTTACAAAGTTCGATAAACTCACCTTGTAGTTCAAAAGTCGTTGTTTCCATATTTATCCTTTAAATAGTTACCCTTTAAGGGTAAGCGGCAGGCCTGCTGCAATAAAGCTAACTTGATTAACGCATGCAGCGACTGCTTGGTTAAGGCGGCCTTGTTCGTCTTGAAACTGACGGTTAATCTCACCTAAGGGCACGATGCCCATGCCTACCTCATTGCTGACCAGCAATATAGTCCCTTCCAGCTTGGGTAGGGTCTCTAATAGCGTGTTGCGTTCATGTTGCCAGTCTAAACCCTCTGGTCGGTCGCAGTCTGGGCAAATGCATTGCGCCAGCCAAAGTGTGAGGCAATCTACAATAATGCAGGTGTCCGCTTTGGCATGGGTTTGCAACGCTTCTGCTAAGTTAAAAGACTGCTCTACCGTTGCCCAATGCGCTGGGCGACGAGTTTTGTGCTGGTCAACGCGTGTGCCAAACTCTGTATCGTACACTTGTGCCGTGGCAATATAAGTGACCGGCTGGCCAGATGCCAAAGCCAGTTTTTCTGCGAAGGCGCTTTTGCCTGAGCGTGCGCCGCCTAAAATAAGGTGTGTAGCCATGTTAGTTCCTATTGTTGCTGTGTACTAAAGCCCATTGCTGGATAATAGCCTGCACTTGCTGCAAACCGTGGGTAATCAGTGACGGCCCAGGCTGCAGAATATCCGCCGATTTAATTTCAAATACCAAGCCGTTTTTTACTGCAGGGATGCTATGCCAGTCCTCTCTGGCGATCACCTGTTCAGGCTGAAATTTCTTACCACACCATGAGCCGATAATGATGTCAGGCTGGCGCTCTATCACTTGGCTGGCTTGTACCGTTCTGTCTTTTGCACTGTGAAACTGGGATAGCTCCGGGAAGCAGTCCTTGCCGCCAGCGATTTCAATCAGTTCAGCCGCCCATTTGATACTGCAAATCATAGGGTCGTTCCACTCCTCAAAATATACAACAGGTTTTGCTGGCAATTGAGATGCCATATCTTTTGCCTGTTGTATCGTGTGCTCTAGTTCGGCAATTAGTTTAAACGCTTTATCCGAGGCGCCGACTAGGCTGCCCACGGTGGTAATCATGTTAAGCATTTGTGCAATCGAGCGCTGGTTAAAGATATGTACTTCTACGCCAGCGCGAATCAGAGATGCTGCAATATCCGCCTGCAGGTTGGAGAAGCCAATCACTAAGTCAGGCTTGAGATCTAATATTTTATCAATCTTAGCACTGGTAAAGGCGGCGATTTTGGGTTTTTCTTGGCGTGCAATGGCTGGGCGGGTGGTAAAGCCAGAGATGCCGACAATGCGCGCCTGTTCACCTAGCAGGTACAGTACTTCTGTGGGCTCGGTAGTGAGGCATACAATACGTTGCGGGTACCTCATTCTGTACTTTTCCACTGATTTTCCATCACCATATCCGCAAGCGGTTTGGCTTGTTTCCAGCCGGTTTCTATCAGCATCGGCTCTTTGTAAAAGGAGTTTACGTGGCCTAAGCATAAAATGGCCACTGGCTTAGCACCTGTTGGCATATTGAGTAAGGCACCTAATTCTACAGGGTCAAAAATAGACACCCAGCCCATGCCCAGACCCTCAGCGCGTGAGGCCAGCCACATGTTTTGTATGGCGCAGCTGACGGAGGCAATATCCATCTCAGGCAAGGTTCTGCGGCCAAAAATGTGTTCTTCGCGTTTGTCGCATAAGGTCACTACCATTAGCTCGCCACACTCTAATATCCCTTCTACTTTTAAGCGCAGGAACTCAGCCATGCGTGCAGTGTTTTCATGGTCACCAATCGCTTGCGCGGTATTAATCCGCTCTTTATCGACCAATTGGTGAATTTGACGGCGCGTATTGATATCTGTAATCCGAATAAAGCGCCACGGCTGCATTAGGCCTACGCTGGGCGCATGGTGCGCTGCATGCAGAATCTTGGTGAGTGTTTCTGGGGCAACTGGGGTCGGCAGAAAGTGGCGCATATCACGGCGCTCTGCAATGACGCGATAAATCGCCTCTTTCTCATGTTCTGGGTAACTAAAGTCTTGCATTAGGGCTTACCTTTGGGACCTTTGCCCACTTCTGTATCCGCTGCGGATTCAATCAAAAACAACTTGCCGGTTTTCGGGTCGCGATATACTTGCCCGATAGCGTCATAGCCATTGCCAGCGCTTTGCTCGCCAGTGGCTGGGGCGTCGATTTCCCGCCCTTTATTCACTTCTTGCGGGCGGGTGAGGGTAGATTGCTGTCCAGCGCTGAGTGCTGCTAATAGGCCGCAAGCAAACACCAGCATCACGTCCACCAAGTTCACCAAACTTGCACGTGGGTCTTCGTCTTCGTGGTTAAAACGACCATTTAAACGACTATCTAGAAGGTTCTTTTTTTGCATGATTTTGTTGTAGCTGAATAATCTGGGTAGTTTATTGCGCTTGTTCTGTTTCAAGCGACACTAATACATCCTCGTACCAGCGGCGGCGGCATTTGCCTATCACTAAGCCAATAATGCCTGCTAGCAAGCCTAACACCGTGGCATCAAATGCCGTGGTAACGGCTTGCGCAAGTAATGACGGGTTGCCTTGGCCTAATGCGGCTAGCCCAGGCCCTAATGGGATAATGGTGGCCATTAAACCGAGCATGGGCGGTATGCGAGCTAAAAAGTCTGCACGTTCTAGGCGTTTACGCGCCACCCTCAGCACAGCCTGCTCGCCAGCATTACGCAGTTGTTTGAGGCCAAATAAGCGCTCACCAATGGCTAAGCCAGCTTCTAACACGGCTATCACTACAGCCGCGACTAAGATGACAATCACAGGCTCTAATAGCCAGGTAATGGCGCTATGCAGCGAGTTTAAGTTAATAGACATATGATTTTCCCATAGTAATCTTGACGTTTCTTATGCTGTAGGCTTTCGTGTGCCAAACCACAGGCCTAGTGCAAAAATAGGCAGGAGTAACAGTATCCAAGCGAGGTTGTCTTTAACCGTTGCAACTGTCAGTTCATAAGCTTGCACTGCTTTGTTGGGCTGTGCTTTTGGTGCAGGCTTTGCGGCACTTGCTTGTGGTTGCGCTGCGGTTGTTTTGCTCACGGCTTTGTGAGGGCTGGACTTTGATGCGTCATTAAGCTGACTTGATTGTGCTGGGTGTTGTGCAGTATCCGTTACTGGCTTGCCGTAACCGCGTGCCTTTGCTAGCACCTGAGCCAACCCTGCCTTATCTTCAGCATTGATATGTTGCCCCATCCAGTCCCATAGCGGGTGGTTAGGTGAGGTGTGGCCGCTGCCCGGCAAGCCATTTTTAATGACCAATTTAGCTAGGGTTTGAGATAGCTGTTGTGCGCTGGCCGTATCAGGTTTCCAAAATCCTTTTTGTGCCGCAACCAGCATTAACGCCACCATGTTGGCTTTGACTTGTGCGTTATGACCTTGCTCTAAAAATTGATTTAGCCCCAGTTTGAGGTCGTCATCAATGTAGACGCGTTTAACTTCATTCCACGCCCAGTCTTTAATGATATCCGGGCGGGTGACTTGCCAGCCCCATAAGTTTTCCAGAAAGGCTTGATTCATGGTGCGCGCGCCGGCGTAGCCGTGGCTCATGAGTGGTTTAATCCATGACGGGTTTAAGTAACGCCCACGCAGTTCCATCAGTAATGCAGACTCTAGCGGCTCATCCGTAAAGCCTTTTTGGTCGGCATGGTTCAAAATACGTGCTTGCGGTTTGTTGCCGGTAATGGTTTCTATCGCCAGTGACAGGCCGCCTAAGTAATCAAAAGCATCGTTGTTATCCATTAAGCCATACAGATTAGAAGCGCGACCGTGGTAGGTAGTGCCAATGTTATGTAAGGAGGTATCAAATGCCTCGTGTGCAGGCTCGCCCTGTGCATCTACAGCGTAGGCGTGTCCCATGCGTTGCAAATAAGCGCGGCCGATTTCGTTACGGTTTTGCCATGCATCAGAGCGCTCTGCTAAGCTATTCACACCAGCACCATACGCACCTGGTGCATCACCGAAGATACGCCATGCCGCTTCACGCCCTGCTTGCTCGGCCGGCATGCCTTGCGCTAACAGCGCTTGCGTGCGTTTTACCCAGTGCATGGCTACACCGTTGGTCGCCATTGATTCGCTGCCACGTGTGTAGTGGGCGAGTGGTTTTAAGGCTGAGTCTAATGCAGGTGCTAAGTCTGGATGCGCCTGCAACACACTTTGTGCTGAAGCCGCCAGCGCCATTCTGCCGCCAATATCAATCCATTGCATCAGATTAGGGTAAAGGTCACGGAATAAGCCGGAAGTGGTGACGATGACGTCATAGCGTTTAGTACCTGTACTTGTTTGCTTGTTAGTCTCAGACTCAGACGATTGCGCTAGCTGCATTTTTTGCACAATGCCGCGCGAGTTCCATTCTGGTGTGATGCCCATCAGCGATAAAATAAAACTCACCATTACGCCTTCATCACGCACAGCATCCGATGCCCATAAAATGACACCCTCACTTTTGGTAATGTCATCACGGTTACGCACGTTGGCCGCCATGTTAAACCCTAGCTGAAAGCCAAGCGGGGTAGGTAGCACATCGCCATCAAGCGCATGGAAGTTACGTCCTGTCGGCAGCGATTCAGGTGAGCGTAGCGGGTCATTGCCTTTGCCCGGTTCAATAAAACCACCCACCAAACCATGTAGCAGCGCTTGCATTTCCAATTTGGGCGAGGCAATTAAGTTGTCACGTATACGCGTACTAATATTTTCTGGCTTATTTTGCGCCATAGAATCTAACATCAGCTGCAATGAAGCATCAGACCACGGGCGACCAAACACATGTAAACCATGCGGCATAAATTTTTCTTGCAGTTTGGTCAGATAATGTCCAACCTCATGCGCTAAGAGGTCGTCATCCGCTTGTTCAAAATTAATGCCGCGCACTTTTAATACGTCTTCCATGCTGGACTCTAGCTCGGCGCGCAGTTCCAGCGTTTCTACCAATCGCCGTATTTCTTTGGCAGATGCAATGCGCATGGTGTCAGAGCTGGACGACTCATAACTCTCTACTACTTGGCGTAATGTGAGCAAGCGGTCATACAGGGTGGTTGCCGTCAGTGGCGGAGTTAGGTGATCAATCATTACCGCTAGTGCGCGACGTTTAGCCTGCGTACCTTCGCCCACGCCATCAACTATGTAAGGATACAGGCCAGGCAGGTCGCCTGCAATAATGCGTGAATAATCCTCTGCCGACAATCCCACAGCTTTGCCCGGTAAAAACTCGTATGTGGAGTGTCTGCCTAAATGTACCAATACATCGGCTTTAAAGTTATCTTTCAGCCAATGATAAAAACCTAAATATTGATGCGGTGGTGATATGGTGGTGTTGGCGTGCAGTAGCTCTTCATCGACTTCCCAGCCACGCGGTGGCTGTGGGCCGACAAATACATTACCGAACTGTATACCTGGGAATATCATTTTCTTGTTAACGACCATGATTTTGCCAGGTACTTGTCCCCAGCCGCGCAAGCCTTCAATATTGAGGTTAGTCACACGTGTTTTTAATGCATTCAGCGCTTCGCAAGGGGTATGTTTGCTTAAACAGACTTCATAACCGTCATGCAGTTCTGTGAGCAACTTAATCGCTTCAGCTCGCTGTGGGTGGTTAACTCCTTCTACTAGGTGACGTAGCTCGCGCATAGACTTAGTCAGCCGGCCATGGGCAATCTCTAACTCGCCAGCTGCTTGTGCAGCAACAAGCTCAGCATGCAGGCGACCCAGCGGGCCTTCTACCATTTCACCTTTTACCACGGCTGGTAAAGTATTAAACCAGCGTGCATAAGTTGCGTTATCCATGCTGGCGACTTTAGGCAACATGCTGGTAAGTTCGCCACTGTTTTCAGGTAAGTTAACGCCTCTATCCTGCATTAAGTCGAGTAAGGCTTCATGCGTAGCAGGCAGTTCGCCGGTTTGGTAGCCCGCGGCCTTCATGCTTTGCAAAATATCAAACAGTGATTGCGGTACATCCAAATTATCGGCACCAATGTTATGGCGCCCTGGTGGATGATTGTAGTAAATAATGGCTACGCGTTTTTCTGCATTGGCTTTGTGCTGCAAGGTTTGCCAGTTCATCACGCGGCTCACTAGTGACTTTACTTCTGTGGGTAACAGTTCTGGTAGGCGCAACTCCACGCCTGTCAGCTTATCAATGCTTGGTGCGCCAGCCGCTGCTACTACCATCGGTTGGCTGCTGCCTTGTACTTCAGGCATGGCGACGCGGTATTGAATAGAGTTGGTAGGTAGTCCATCTTCTGACAGCTGCCAGGCAGTCGCACTGCGATCCGTAAGCCGGATGGCTTTAAACATGGGTACGTCTAGTTTTTTAATCAGTTCGGTGACCGACTCACGTCCCTCCGCAGCGCCTACAACAAAGTCTTGTAACACCACTAGGCCGGTTAACTTAGCTGGAGCTACCATTGACGGTAGCTTTTCTATGGCTTGCTTGGATGCTTCGCCCCATTTGGCCATTACCGCAACGCAATTGATGCCCTGCTGTTGGGTTTGTGCGCAAATCGCGTCTGCAACCTGAGGGTCGCTGGTGCTTAAGTCTAGCACTGCTAATGTGAGCTTGCTGTTTTGGTTGGGCTGCGATGCAAACGCTACTTGTTCGGTTGCTAATTCTTTACCGTTAACGCGTAAGCGGATGGGGGGCATGGGTTTGGCTGTAGGCAGTTGTGCGTTGTTCTTTGCAGACTGTGCATTGAGTAAGTACGCCATAAATGCGGCTAAGTTTTCCTGACCGCCAGCTTGCCAAACCTCGCTTAGTGCCAGCCACTTTGCAGCCGCAGCGTGTTTCTTTGCCGAGGCTAACAGCGCATCCGGCGTTTTTTCCTGTGTTTGCGTCAGTGCTTTTGCCTCAGCAAACTCACTGACTGCACTCTTGTTAAAGCGGCTTCTGAGTGATAGTGCACTATCACCATTAAATGCAACAAAAGTAGCCGGTTGTGCTTTGGATGGATCAGATTTTAACGCATCAAGCGCTCTCTGTAGTTGTGCAGATGATTCTGCATACTGTGCTACGGCAAACACAGCATCTGCTTCTTGTAGCCAGCGCTTTAATGTACGGCTGTCCGCCGCCATCATTTGTGATTGTGAGCGTAAAATAATCTGGTCGCCTGGGCGTTGGGCCAGCGTGTTTTTTGCTGCCTCAGCGGCGGCAGGTGCGGTTCTGTCGGAGACGATGCCAAATAATGTTGCGCCATGTGCCGTGCCTGTAAGTAGGCTCAATAGAAAAATGCTGACATTGATTAATCTAGGTTTGATTAAAGGCATTTGGCTTACCTTGCCATAAAACGTGGTGTAAGTAGCTGTGCGGCTAAGTTTGGGTTAGAGGCAAAGTAAAAGTGCAAAAAGCTCGCAATAATCGAACCATGCTGGTAAATGTTTTCCACTTTGCCAAAGCGCGTCTTAGCGGTGGCTATAGGCGGTAGCTCTGTTGTAAAACTACCATAGTGAAAAGTGTGTGCACCCAGCTCATCATTAAGCAATGTTACTTTTAATGAGCCTAGCCCCTGTAGGCGGTCTTCTATTTTACTTACCCCTGATAGTAAGTCAAAGCAAGGCACATCATTTAAACAGGTGGACAGCGCCATCATGCCGCCGCATTCGGCTAGTATCGGTTTGTTCGCATCAAAGGCTGCCTGTAGGGCATTTTTCATGGCTAAATTGCTACTGATTTTATTCAGGTGCAACTCTGGGTAGCCGCCGGGCAGCCAGTAGGCGTCGGCTTCTGGCAATATGTGGTCATCCAATGGCGAGAAAAACCGCAGCGATGCTCCCATGTCTTGCAAACAGTCTAAATTAGCCTGATAAATAAAGCAGAACGCTTCATCCCTTGCGATGGCAATTACCTTGCCATCTAGGAGTTTAGGCGTCTGTAGTGTGGCCGGTGCGCTAAATGTAACGGTTGGCGGTAGCGGTAAATCTTGTGCTAAAGCATTGGCTGCTGTTTCAATCTTTTGTTCTAAGTCGCTAATTTCGCCTGCACGGAATAAGCCGAGATGCCGCTCAGGCAGGCTGAGCGCCTCGTTCTTTTGTAATGCGCCAAACCAATTAAGGTGTGGTGGCAGTGAGTCGTGTAATAATTTTCCATGCCCTGCGCTGCCTGTTTTATTAGCAACTACGCCAGCGGGGATTAGGTTGGGGTAGTGTAACAGCAGGCCGTTCGCCAGCGCGCCAAAAGTTTGCGCCATGCCGCCTGCATCAATGGTAAGTAACACTGGCAAATTAAAGCGTACGGCAATATCTGCACTTGATGGTGTGCCATCATACAGGCCCATCACGCCTTCAACGATAATCACATCAGCATCTTGTGCTGCGCGATAAAGCTGCGCTTCAGCATCGTTTTCGCCGCACATTGTGAAATCTAGGTTGTAAACAGGGCGTCCCGTTGCAACTTCTAAAATCATCGGGTCTAAAAAGTCAGGCCCGCATTTAAATGCTTGCACACGCAAGCCTTGGTTACGCCATGCGCGCGCCAAGGCGGCGGTAATAAAGGTTTTCCCCTGCCCAGACGCTGGGGCGGAAATGAGTAGGGCGTTGCAAGTGGTCATAGCTTTGGGTTACAGGTCTATGCCTGGCTGGGCCTTAATGCCAGCGCGCCATGCATGTTTAATATCCATAATTTCACTCACGGTGTCTGCCATCTCGGTGAGTGCGGCTGGGGCACCGCGGCCAGTCACCACTACGTGTTGCATGGTGGGTCTGGCGGCAATGTCAGCCAGTATTTGTGTGAGGTCAAGGTAGCCATATTTCATGGTGTAGGTGAGCTCATCTAGAATTACCAGTTTAATGCTGGGGTCGCGCAACATACGTTGCGCAATCTCCCATCCGGCTTGTGCGGTTTGAGTGTCGCGTTCTCTATCTTGCGTGTTCCAAGTAAAGCCTTCACCCAGCACATGCCACTCTACGTTGGCTTGGCCACGAAAAAAGGCTTCTTCGCCGGTATCGCTGCGCCCTTTGATAAATTGCGCAACGCCGACTTTCATGCCATAACCTAAAGCACGTGCCATCATGCCGAATGCAGAGGAGCTTTTACCTTTGCCATTACCAGTCAGTACCAGCAGCAGACCTTTTTCCTGATTTGCTTGTTCAATCGCAGCATCAATCACTGCTTTTTTACGCACCATACGTGCTGTATGGCGCGTGCTTTTGTCATCAGTGGTCATCTAACTTAAGCTTTAGCGCGGCTTAGGCCGTTTGCTAATGCAAATGTAATATGCACTACGGCAGCAACTGCTAACCAGAAGCCAATATTTTCAAATTGGCGTGGAGCGTACTTAAGTAAACGCGCACCAAATTCAGCAATGGTTGGGTCAGGGTAGCGACCGCCAAAGAAATAAAAGCCACCGCTAGAAAATAACTCGCTTAATGCGCCAGCAATTGTTGCGCTACCTACTAAAGGTAGAATTGCCTTAGTGCTGAAGCTGTAATGTTTAGCAAACCAGCGGCCAGCTAGCCACATTGTGCCGTATGCTGGTAGCAAAAAGCCGTAAGCAGGGGTTACGCAGAAGTTGCTCACACCTTGGAAATAAACAGAGTAAAGGTCTAAACCGGTACATAAAGCCAGTAACGCCGGAAACATAATCGCTGGGCGCAGATATAAACCAGCTAGAAAAAATACAGCAAGAGATGCGCTAGGCAGGCTGTTGATTGAAGCAAAGTGATGGCCACGCGTCACAATGATGAGTGCGGCAAGCGCAACACCTATAAAGATTTGTTGTGTTTTAGAAAGTGTAAGCATAGTAGGTGCAGCCTCCGATTGTTTCGCTTAAATGATAATAGTTAAATAAAACATGATTTTATCGTAAATGTAACTGCTAGGGCGAGTTTTCGCTCGCCCTAGCAGTTAACTAACGTTAAGGTTTCATGTTGTAACGTAAGCCTACAAACAAGTTGCTGCCCGCTGTGTTGTAAGGCACGGTGGCGGTTGCGTAAGATAGAATATAGTTCTTATCCAGCAAGTTATTTGCTCGTGCCTCTAACTTCCATTCTGGTGAGAGCTTGTAGTTCGCAGTCATGTTAACGAGCATATAACCGCTCATCGGTATTTTATTGCTTGTGTCATTGTAGCGAGTAGATGCGCCATTGACTTCTGCGCCCCACTGTAAATTACCCCATGTGTGTAGTAAATTAACTGTGCCGTAGCGATTTCCTCGGCGCACTAGCAACTGGTTCGTATCCTCATTTCTTGGTGACTGCACGGTAAAGTTACCGCTTAAGAGTAAGTTATCGCTAATGTTCCAACTTGCCTCTGTGGTTACACCTTGTATTTCAGCCTTACCCACGTTGATAGGGCAGAAGTTGGTAAGGGTGCAGCTTGGGGTTGCAGGGCCTGCATTTGCGAGTAAGCTGCGAATTTTGTTTTGGAACACAGTCACGCCAGCATTGAGTTTGCCACCAGTGTATTTAACGCCAGCTTCTACGTTGTCCGATTTTTCTGGTGTTAATGTAGGATCGCCAAAATTTGGATAATACAATTGGTTAAAGGTCGGTGCCCTGAAAGCTTTGCCGTAATTGGCTGTAACACGCCATTGTGGTGTGATGCGGTAACCATAACCTGCGCCACCAGTCATGTAGTTTCCAAACTGGGTATTGTGGTCTTCTCGGATAGAGGCTTGTACCGAGTGATTGCCTTGATCCAGCAGGTAACTCGCTAAGAAACTATCATCATTGCGCTCTTTTTTATATTTGGTTTTGAAGTTAGCTACACTGCTCACGTCTTGCTCAAGCCTATCATAGGCCAAAGTAAGTGTTCCTAATGGCAGGGTAAAATCATTTTGCCAGGAGATTTGTTTTTGCTCGGTGCGATACTTGCTTATGCCTGTAGGGTTGTAGGTAGAGCTTGCTTTGGTTTTGTTGGGTTTTGCATGGCTGTCTGAATCATCTACACCCATGCCTAGTTTAAATGTGCTGTGCCAGAAGTCAGTAAATTGGTTTTTGCTGGTAAAAGCATAGCTTTGCAATGTTTGCTCAGTAAAGCTTTCATAATTGGTACTAGGGCTAGCAGCATCGTATTCGTTGTGTCCCTTGCTTTCAAAGAACTGTAGGCCCCAGGTGTGGCCTTGTGCGAGTTCAAGTTCAGCAAAAGCTGAGGTGCTTAAATTGCGGTAGCTGTCGTCATCGGAGTCTTTGCCGCGGCGGATGCGTTTTGCTGAGAAGCTGTCGGTATCCAGGCTGCTGACATTTACGCCATACTTAAGCGCATTAATGCCACCATTGATACCAAATTCCGCTGTTTTTGTATTGTAAGAGCCCAAGCCAACGGCCGCGTTAATCAGCGGTTTTTCAGATAAGCTTTTGCGGGTAAAGATTTGAATCACGCCGCCAACGGCGTCGGCGCCATACAGGCTGGATGCTGAGCCACGCAAGATTTCAATTTTCTCAATTTGAGCGAGTGGGATATTTTCAAACGAGGTTCTGCCTAGCGTCGCAGAGTTGATGCGTAGGCCATCAACCAATACTACAATCTGTTCTGAGCTGGTGCCTCTTAAATATATGCTGGATTCTGTGCCTGCACCCCCGTTAGTAGCCACTTGTACCCCTGGTTGCAAACGTAATACATCAGTAATTGAGCCTGCGCCGATACGCTCGATTTCTTCACGGTCGATAACGGTGACGTCACCGATAACATTTTTATGTAATTGTGGTGTACGTGAGGCAGTTACTACAACTTCGTCTAAGTTGATGGTGTCTGTAGCATATACAGTTGGATGAAGCGCCAAGCCGATAAGGCCAGCGATGATACTCTTGTTCATTTAAATTTCCCTTTGTGACATGCGACCCCGCATGTGACTGATAACTAAGGAAATACAGAGGAGCTAAAGCATCGAAACGAAAAAGGATTCACGGCACAAGCATGTGCTTGTGCGCTACGTTTTGATAAACCGTCACCCCGCGGTATTTCCAACTAATTGTTGCGAGGCCGGTCTCCGGGCTTGTGAATGTTACGTTTGGCACCTTCCCAAGCATGGGCTATAAAAATAGCGTGGCTCAGTGGATTATTGCAAAACCATATGCTTAAGAAGCATACTCACTTACCGTTGCGGGGGCAGCACAGGAATTGTTTTACGCTTAAATATAGCGTATCAACGCACCTATTTCCCAGTTTCACCTTGTTTATTAAGAACAAACAAGGCACCTATCAACAGCGACAATTATAACGTTTAAAGATTCAATGAGGCGAACTATCTCTGATAAATTTGTTTGCAATGTGTTGTAATACTTTTAAAAATCGCTGTTAGCTATTGACTACAATCATTTTTTTCAATTATAGTGAGTGTATGGACGCAGACTTAACAGCACTAGAACAAAAACTGTTGCAATTAATTGCACGGTATAACGAGTTGCGCGACGAGAACGCGCGTCTACGTGTTGATCTGGGCGCTATGGAATCTGATACCACATTGTTAAAAGCCAATATGGCTAAAGCCAGTGAGCGTATCGAAGCGTTAATGCAAAGCCTGCCTTAATTTTCAATAAATTATTATTTTTGAGTAAAAGCTAATGAGTGAAATTAAAGGCGTTGATGTCAATATCATGGGGCGCGACTTTACGGTGTCATGCACGGATGAAGAGCGTCCAGGTTTACTTAATGCCGTCAATTTCTTAGATAAAAAAATGCGTGACATTCGTGATAGCGGCAAGGTAATTGGGGTTGAGCGTATCGCGATTATGACTGCGCTTAACCTATCGTACGAACTACTTACGAGTAAAAGCGGCGATGTGAATGTCGGTGATATCAAGCGCAGAATCTCTATGATGCAAGATCAGATAGACCAAGCTTGTGAGCCAAAATAAATATTCATGCAAGTGAAATATTTAAATAGCTAATACGTTTTCTTGTTAGTGTTTTATTGTAAGTAGAGTAGAATCAATTCAATCGTTTTATGATTAAAATAAAACGTCAGGTTATACAGTTTGTTCTCTGCGGCGTGGTTTAGGCTAATAATTCCTTGAACTAGTTTATAGCATCGGTTTTAGTCATTCGAGTTGTTGTGTGAGCGCTCTATAGCGAGTTCTTTAAGAACCGCTTGGCGAGTGTACCTAATGCGCTCTAGGCTGTTACCACTTGAGCCTTTTTGGTTCAGGATGCTGGCTTAGGCTACGTCCGTGGAGAACTCCTCAGTTGTTTGTAGGCAATACTTCTATTGCCAGTTTCTACCTTAATGCGTGATATTTCAAGTCCGCTAAAGTCACAATTTCCAAGCACTTTTCATGGCAGCTTTCTAGTATCACTGGTGGTGCAAACCCTGCTTCTGATGCTTCCAGCCAGCGGCTTGCGCATAGGCACCAACGGTCGCCCGCGCGTAATCCTTCAAAGCCGTATTCAGGCCGTGGTGTGCTTAAATCATTTCCACTTGAAATTGAGAATGCTAAAAACTCTTCTGTCATTTGTGCGCAAACCGTGTGACTGCCGTGGTCGTCAACGCCAGTTTCGCAGCAGCCTGAACGGGTGAATCCAGTGACTGGGTCTAAGCTACAAGTTTGCAGTGCGGTGCCAAGTACGTTTTTTTGTTGTGGTTTTGTCATCTTAGAGTTTTTTAATTTGATTAGATATAGATTATCATAGACGCTCATTTTTGACAGGAAAACGTAATGCGATATTGGTTAATGAAGTCCGAGCCATCCGATGTTTCAATTGATGACCTAGCAGGCTTTGAGAATCAAACCGTTGATTGGTACGGCGTGCGTAACTATCAAGCGCGTAACTTTATGCGCGACCAGATGCAGGTGGGGGATGGTGTGCTGTTTTATCACTCAAACTGTGATGAGCCTGGTATCGCTGGTATTGCTGAGGTCGCCACCTTGGCTTATCCTGATCGCCTGCAGTTTATTGAAGGGCATAAGTATTTTGACCCGAAAGCGACGCCTGAGAGCCCACGTTGGTTTAATGTGGATGTGAAACTGGTGCGTAAAACACGCTTGTTGAGCTTAAAAGAAATGCGCGATACGCCAGCGCTAGAAAACTTGCGTATTTTGCAGCGCGGTAACCGTTTGTCGATTACGCCAGTTGACCCAAGGGATTGGGCCTATATACTCGAACAGCTGAAATAAAAAAGCTCCTATCACGGATAGGAGCTTGATAGAAAGCGGATCGCCTGATTGGGTGGCCCGTTGTTGGGTTGCTGATTACTTGGTGTCTAGTTTAGTATCAAGGCTACCCATAGATTTTGGATAGGTCACGATACCCCAAGGCATGTCTTTTACCTCGATTTGTTTCGTCACTTCCAGTTTTTCCGCATCAATCACGAATACCGCATCTGATTTACCGCAAGCCAGCAGCACTTGTTTATCATCCGGGGTGAATGTGAAGTGCCAGCAACGGTTGCCAGTTGGAATATCTTTTATTTTTTCGTAAGTCTTAGCATCAAACACTTGCAGTGCTTTTTGCTTGTTGGTCGCTACAAAAATGTGCTCACCTTTTTTGTCATACGAAATGCCGTAAGGGGTTTCGCCAGTATCTACGGTACGCACAAAGTTAAAGTCTTTATCCAGCACCATGATTTTGTTGCCATATTCTAGTGTTGCCAAATAGGTGTTGCCATCTGGTGATACTTTAATCCCGCGTGGGCGATCGCCATATTCGTGGGTATGAATAGTTTTAATCAAGCTGCCGTCTGCAATGTTATGTACGGTCACTGTGTTGTCAGCTTCATTGGTGATCACTAAGTTTTTACCATCAGCAGAGAACTCAATACCTTCAGTTTCTGGGCCGCCAGTGATTTCACGTACTTTTTCACCTTTAGTTAAATCAACGACAGCGATTTTAGCGGGGATTTTCTCTTCATCATCGTCATCTTCTTCCTCTGCCGGTTTTTGACCTGGTTTTGGTGGTGGGCCGCCCACTGCACTTGGCTCAGATGAAATAAATGCGTAGTTGCCGCTAATGCGTACAAACTCCGGGTTTTTACCTACAGGGATTTGTTGTAATACTGCACCTGTCGCGGTATCAATGATTGAAATGCTTGCGTTCTCGCGAGTTGCGACAATCAGTTTTTTGCCGTCATCGGTAACGCCTAGGCCGCGTGGCGATGCCGCTTTAACGTCAAACTCTTTAACTACTTGCATGGTTGCTAGGTCAATCACGCTTACACCTGCATCCTGGCGCGTTACATATGCAACGCCAGTGGCATTGGCTTTATCTGCCGCCGTGTCTTGTGTTTGATTGGTTTGTTCTTTGCTGCAACCGCTAATGCCTGCCACTAGCGCTAGTAAAATTAAACTAATACGTGTTTTACTAAATGCTGGGGTAAATTTCATACACACTCTCCAAATTGATTTCTGATGATGCCATGCTGATATTGTTATTTAAGTATTAACCTTGTTATTTAAGCAAGAACTGTACTAAAAGTAGAACTGATTAAAAACAAAAGCTTACATGCCAAGAGGTGCTGGGTTGGTTAGTATCAGCCAATTGATATGGTTGATACTAACCAATGTTGATGTGATCAACCTGAGTAGCCATAGTTTTACTGTGTCATTAACCTAGAAATAGTTTATATGCTGGATTATTGGTTTCTTCCCAGTGCGGATATCCTAAGTTATTTAAGAAATCAGAAAACTCACTTAGTTCATTTGGAGGCACTTGCATGCCGGCTAATACACGGCCAAAGTCTGCGCCGTGGTTACGGTAATGAAACAGGCTAATGTTCCAATCGTGTCCCATAGTGTCTAAAAACTTCATGAGTGCGCCCGGTTTTTCAGGGAACTCAAATCTAAATACCACTTCGTTCTCGGCCTGTGGTGCGTGCCCGCCTACCAAATGCCGTAAATGCAGCTTAGCCACTTCATTTTCTGATAAATCTAGTGCAGGCAAGCCTTGGGCGGCTAAATCTCTCACCAGTTGCGCAGACTCCGTTGGGTCGTTAACGGCCACACCGACAAAAATGTGCGCTTCTGTAGGGTCAGAATAGCGGTAATTAAACTCGGTAATGTTGCGGTTGCCAAGTAAATGGCAGAAGGCTTTAAACGCACCTGGTTTTTCTGGAATAGTCACTGCCAGCACGGCTTCACGTTTCTCGCCCAGTTCGGCGCGCTCGGCAATAAAACGCAGGCGATCAAAATTCATATTGGCGCCAGAGGCAATGCTGATAAGCGTTTTACCTTCCAGCTTTTCGCGTGTGGCGTAGGCTTTTAGGCCAGCCGTAGCAAGCGCGCCGGCTGGTTCTAAAATGCTGCGCGTGTCTTCAAACACATCTTTGATCGCGGCACAAATGGCATCGTTATCAACCACAATCATTTCATCAACGTATTGCTGGCATAGCGCAAAGGTATGTTCACCTACTTGTTTGACCGCTGCGCCATCGGCAAATAAGCCCACTTGCTCCAGCATTACGCGCTGACCTTGCTGCAATGAGTCAGTCATGGCCTCAGCATCGCGCGCTTCAACACCGATGATTTTAATTTCTGGTCTAACCGCTTTTACATAAGCGGCAATACCCGCTAATAAACCACCGCCGCCAACGCAGCAGAAAATTGCTTCAATAGGCTCAGGGTGCGCCTCTAAAATCTCCATCGCAATCGTGCCCTGACCGGCAATCACATCTGGGTCGTCATAAGGGTGGACGAATGTAAGGTTTTCAGACTTTTCTAGCTCTAACGCATGTACGTACGCATCAGAATAACTGTCGCCAAATAATACGACTTCCGCACCACGGCTTTTAACCGCATTGATCTTAATCAGGGGGGTTGTGGTTGGCATCACGATAACAGCGCGACAGCCCAGTTTTTGTGCAGAGAGTGCTACACCTTGCGCATGGTTTCCTGCACTAGCTGCAATCACACCTGAATCTAGCGCTGCTTTTGGCAGGTTAGCCATTTTATTGTAGGCGCCACGCAGCTTAAACGAAAACACTGGCTGCATATCTTCACGTTTTAGTAGTACGCGGTTGTGGATGCGTGCAGATAAGTTAGGCTGAAAGTCCAGTGGCGTGTTTTTAGCCACGTCGTAAACGCGAGAGTTTCTGATTTTTTCTAGATAGTTAGTAGACATGCGTTATTTTGTATTAGTAAGTAGCGGTGTATAGTTATGGTTTGATTGACATTATAAAGAATTTATAAGGATTTAAGTAAATGGCGTTTACACAAGACGAATTGAAGCAACAAGTTGCAAAAGCAGCAGTGGAATATGTAAAAAGCGGCATCATTGGTGTAGGTACAGGCTCAACAGCAAACTTCTTTATTGAAGAGTTGGCTAAAGTGAAACATAAAATTGATGGCGCAGTGGCGAGTTCTGAAGCAACGGCACAACGTTTACGTGGCCATGGTATTGAAGTGTTTGATTTGAACTCAGTCGATGGTTTGGAAATTTACGTAGATGGTGCTGACGAAATTACAGAGCATATGCACATGCTAAAAGGCGGCGGTGGTGCATTAACCCGTGAGAAGATTGTTGCTGCAGTTGCTAAAAAGTTTATTTGTATCTGTGATGCGACTAAATACGTGCCAGTATTGGGTAAATTCCCATTGCCAGTAGAAGTGTTGCCAATGGCAAAAAGCCATGTTGCACGTGAGTTGGTAAAATTGGGCGGTCAGCCACAATTGCGCGATTTCACGACAGATAACGGTAACTTGATTCTTGATGTGCATGGCTTAACGATTACAGATCCAGTTGCGATGGAAGCTAAAATCAATCAAATCGTGGGCGTGGTGACTAACGGTCTGTTTGCCGCTCGCCCAGCCAATGTGCTGTTGTTAGCAACTGCTGACGGTGTAAAAACCTATCAGAAATAACACGTTAAACATTGAATTGTAATAATTTTGTCATAATGCATGGTTAAACTGTGTTGATTAGCAGATATTGGAAATTTAAAAATGCATTCTGAACATACCTTTAAGCAATATGACGCAGAGTTGGAAGCTTTACGGGGTAAAGTGCTTGAGATGGGCGGCTTGGTTGAGCAGCAAATCGTACAAGCGCTTGAAGCCTTAGTAAAGCTAGACTCAAATTTAGCTAAAGAAGTCATGGTGAACGATCAGCTTGTTAATGCACTTGAAGTGCAAATTGACGAGGGATGTAGCCAGATTATTGCGCGCCGTCAGCCTGCTGCCGGTGATTTACGCATGGTGATGATGATGGTGAAAACCATTACGGACCTTGAGCGTATCGGTGATGAAGCCACTAAAATCGCTCGTACTGCGCAAAAGATTTTTGATGAAGACCGTATGTACAAGCCACGTTTTAATGAGATTAAATCGATGGTGGCATTGGTGCGTGAGATGTTACGCACTGCGCTTGACGGTTTTGCACGCTTGGATGTGAGTAAGACGGTAGAAGTGGCTAGGCAGGATGAGCTGGTGGATGAGCATTTCCGCTCAGCCATGCGTCAGTTGATTACCTTTATGCTGGAAGATCCACGTACGATTTCTATGTCGTTAGAGGTCTTGTTTGTAGCAAAGGCAATTGAGCGTATTGGTGATCATGCCAAGAACATTGCAGAATATGTGGTGTATATGGTTAAAGGTAAGGATGTGCGCCATATCTCAGTGCAGGAAATGGAAAGAGAAACCTTGGAGCCTTAGTTGCTGCTTGGTTTTTAGTTAGGCCGCTACGGTGTTGATATCACGCTTGGCCATGCAATAACTTAAAATGTTAGTAAATAAAAAAAGCGGCTTTTAAGCCGCTTTTTTTATTAGTCAATTTGGCTCAGGCTTAGCTTTCAAGCCTTGCTTGCTACAACCTTAGCTTAGTTTAAGCTTAGCTAGCAGACTACGCTTCTTTACTTGCTTTTTTAACCGTTGCTTTCTTCGGGGCTGCTTTCTTGGTAGTGGCTTTTTTGGGCGCTGCCTTTTTTGCTGCAGGTTTGTCTTCGCCAGCCGAGCTTGCCGCGGTTGTTTTCTTAGTGGCTGTTTTCTTAGCCGGTGCTTTTTTGGCAGGTGTGTCTTTAGCGGCTTTGGCACTCAGCAACTCTAAGGCTTCATCCATGGTGAGTGACTCTGGCTCTATGCTTTTTGGTAGCGTTGCGCGCAACTTACCATGTTGCACATAAGGGCCATAACGCCCAGCAAACACTTCAATCTGACCATCTTCTGTTGGGTGGCTACCCAGTGAGCAAAGGGGAGCTGGCCCAGTGTGGGCTTGTGCTAACAATGCGACAGCGCCTTCTAAATCTATACTAAACACGCTTAGGTTTTTAGGGATGGATTTAAATTTTGCATCATGATTGATATAAGGGCCAAAACGACCAATATTGGCAATGATTTTTTTGTTGGTATCTGGGTGCAAGCCTAAGTCGCGTGGCAGCGACAGCAACATATTGGCTGTTTCTAAATTGACATCTGCCAATGGAATTTCTTTAGGAATGCTCACGCGTTTAGGTTTCTTTTTCTCACCCTCTACCGCAAGGCCAATTTGCAGATATGGACCATAAGGACCATTCATTAAATAGATTTCTTTGCTGGTCGCGGCATCTACCCCGATGGTGACTGGGTCTGAGCCTGCGTTCGCAGAGCCGTCTATGCTGCGTTTGTAATCACATTTTGGTGTGTCGTTATAACCGGTACAGCCAATAAAGCTGCCAAAGCGGCTAAGTTGTTTTTGTAGCGGCTTGCCACATTTTGGGCAGGCCTCATCAATAAGCTCATTGCCTGGGCGCTCAACGTCTGCCTTGTTATGAATTTGCTGGTTAAAGTCCTTCCAGAACTCATCCATGAGCGGAATCCACTCGCGCTCGCCCTCAGCCACGCTATCCAGCGCGTTCTCGAGGTTTGCAGTGAAGTCGTAATCCACGTACTTGGTGAAGTGTTCGGTTAAGAACTTGTTCACTACACGGCCTACATCGGTTGGCGTAAAGCGCTTTTTATCCAGCAGTACATATTCACGGTCTTGCAGTGTGCTAATAATGCTGGCGTAGGTAGAAGGGCGGCCGATGCCGTACTCTTCTAGCACTTTTACCAAGCTAGCTTCAGAGTAGCGCGGTGGCGGTTCAGTAAAGTGCTGCTCGCCGTAGATTTTTTCAACCGTAAGTACTTCGCCTGTTTCTAGGTTCGGTAGCTTGCTTTCTGCTTCTTCTTCCTCGTCGTCTGAACCTTCCATGTATACCGCAATAAAGCCAGGGAACACCAGGGTTTGGCCTGTGGCGCGGAATAGGTTTGCATCGCTACCTACACTTAAATCTACGCTCACTGCATCAAACTTGGCTGGCGCCATTTGGCAAGCAAGTGCGCGCTTCCAAATCATTTCATATAGTTTGAATTGTTCGTCGTTTAAATATTGGCGAACACTGGTTGGTGTACGAGAAATGTCTGTTGGGCGAATCGCCTCATGCGCTTCTTGTGCGCTTTTAGACTTGGTTTTATACATGACTGGCGATTTTGGCAGGTAATCAGCGTCAAAATTCTTTTTAACGTAGTCACGGATTTGCATGACCGCTTCAGTCGCCAAGCTAAATGAGTCTGTACGCATATAGGTGATTAAACCTACAGTGCCGCTACCTACATCAACACCTTCATATAGTTGCTGCGCCACACGCATAGCGCGTGAAGTAGTAAAGCCAAGCTTGCGCACAGCTTCTTGTTGCAGTGTGGAGGTGGTAAATGGGGCAGCTGGGCTACGGCTGCGTTGCTTCTTTTCCACACGAGATACAGTGGTTTTGCCAGCGCTGGCTAATAATAGTTTGCCAACAATATCAGACTGTTGATCATGGTTGATAACCGTGAACTGTTCAACTTTTTGATTGTTGAGTTGTACCAGTTTTGCCTTAAACCCATGCTGATGCTTTAATGCATCTAAATGGATAGACCAATATTCTTGTGATTTAAACGCTTCAATTTCTAGTTCGCGCTCTACTATCAAGCGTAATGCTGGGCTCTGTACACGGCCTGCTGATAGCCCGCGACGGATTTTTTTCCATAGCAATGGCGATAAGTTGAAACCAACAAGATAATCCAACGCGCGGCGTGCCTGTTGCGCATTGACCATGGGCATGGAGATGTCGCGTGGCTCGGCAATTGCGTGTTCTACAGCACCTTTGGTAATCTCATGAAACACTACGCGTTTCATGAGTTTGTTTTTGAGTAGTTTTTTAGATTTTAGAATCTCGGCAATGTGCCAGGAAATCGCCTCACCTTCGCGGTCCGGGTCGGTTGCTAGATAAATGCTGTCAGCATTTTTAACGGCTTTGGCGATGGCATCTACATGCTTACTATTGCGCTCAATAATGTCGTACTTCATGGCGAACTGGTTTTCGGTATCTACCGCGCCATTTTTTGGAATTAAGTCACGGACATGTCCATACGAGGCAAGTACTTCAAAATCGCTACCAAGATATTTCTTGAGCGTTTTTGCTTTAGATGGAGATTCAACAATAAGTAGTTTGGACATGAATGCCTAATAGTAAGGAGTTTGCTTTTCTAACATTTTGGATGATAACAAGGACATTGCCTAAAATACAACAACTTAAGCGATATAGTGCGCAAAATTTTTGCCTGTTCGTCTATTTGTTGCGAATAAACTCAATTTTGCTACCTTCAGTGTTAGCTAAGCTTAATGCAGCACCTTCGTTGGCAATGTCGCCGAATAAAGGGTCTTCATCATCAGCCTTGGCTTGAGTTAAGTTTTTGAAGTCATATAAATCAGTATCAGCCAAATGTGATGGCTCTACATTGGTAATGGCGCGGAAAATATTATTAATGCGCCCGGGCTGCTCACGCTCCCAGCTTTGCAGCATGTCTTTTACTTTTTGGCGTTGCAGGTTTTCCTGGCTACCACATAAATCACAAGGAATGATAGGGAACTCCATTTGGCGCGCGTAGCTGGCAATATCTTTCTCGCTGCAATAAGCCAATGGGCGAATCACGATATTCTGTTTGTCATTGGTTGCCAGTTTAGGTGGCATGGCTTTCATTTTTGCGCCAAAGAATAAGTTCAGGAATAAGGTTTCCACAATGTCATCGCGGTGGTGACCAAGTGCAATCTTATTGGCGCCCAGTTCTTTCGCTGTGGTGTAAATCACACCGCGACGCAGGCGTGAACACAACGAGCAGGTAGTGCGGCCTTCTGGAATCTTTTCTTTAACGATAGAGTAGGTGTCTGCTTCTACAATGCGGTAGTCTATGCCTAATTTTTCAAAATAAGCTGGCAAAATATCTGCCGGAAAGCCTGGTTGCTTTTGATCAAGGTTCATTGCAATCAGTTTGAAGTTGATTGGCGCACGTTCCTGCAATGCCAGCAATATCATGAGCATGGCGTGCGAGTCTTTGCCGCCGCTCATACAGACGAGCACAGTATCGCCATCTTCAATCATGTTGTAGTCGCCAATAGCTTTGCCGGTGGCGCTAATCAAGCTGTTGCGCAGCTTGATAAAGTTGTTTGAGTGGTTGTCAGGTAAGTGTTTGATCATAGTAGTTGCAGCTTAGAATATGTTACAAAATGGCATCCGCTTGGATGATGCCTTCATCTTGCGCTATTGCGCTTATAAGTTTAAAGAACGGCCACCGTCTACCGCTAGTATATGGCCTGTAATAAATGGTGCATCGTAAATCAGGAACTTGACGGCCTTGGCTACATCTTCGGCCTCGCCTACGCGTTTAAGCAATGTTTGATTAATCACGCGCTGACGATACACTTCGTCAAATTGCGGGTTGCTTTCCGGCCATTGTACAGGACCAGGTGCCACCGCATTGACTCTCACCTCAGGGCTGAGTTCATGCGCCAGTGATTTGGTCAGTGTGACTAAGCCAGCTTTCGCCACACTGTAAACAATGTAGCCTTTTTTCGGGCGTTCAATATGCATATCGGTAATGTTGATGATGCAGCCGGAATTTTTGCGTAGTTCAGTTGCCGCAGCTTGTGCCAAAAACACCGGTGCTTTTAGGTTACTACCGATTAAATCTTGCCAGTTCTCTTCATTAATTTGACCGAGATCTGTTGGGTAATAGGTAGAGGCGTTGTTGATAAGCACATCTAATTTACCAAACTGATGCACAGTCTCACTTACCAGCGTTGGTAAAACGTTAAGGTTAAGTAAGTCACCTTGAATAATAGCAACCGAATTTGGGCGCAGTAGATTAAGCTCTGCCTGCAATGCGCGAGCCTCGGACATGCTGTTATTGTAGTGAATCATGAGCCTGGCACCTTGCTTATGCAACTCTCGGCACATGGTTGCACCTACGCGTTTGGCGCCGCCCGTGATTAATATAACTTTATCTTTGTTCGTATCCACAGTTTACTCATTTCTTTCTTCTAAAATATTATAATGGCTTATGAGTTCATTACCTATTCCTAACGCTGATGCACAAGCACTTAGTCAACAGCTCGCATTATTAATCCAAGATAAAATTAGTCAGAATGGTGGTTGGTTGTCATTTGCAGACTATATGCACATGGCACTTTATACACCGGGCTTAGGGTATTACAGCGGCGGTGCTAAAAAGTTCGGTATGGGTGGAGATTTTGTCACCGCACCTGAAATCTCACCTTTGTTTGCACAGGCAATGGCTAACCAAGTTGCACAGGTGTTGGCTGAAACGCAGGGCGATGTGCTTGAGTTGGGTGCGGGCTCAGGTAAGTTAGCGGTAGATTTGCTGCTCGCATTGCAGGCGCTTAATCAGCTGCCTACCCATTACTTTATTCTTGAAGTTAGCACTTACTTGCGCCAAGTTCAGCAAGAAACTATCCAAAAACTCCTGCCTGCAACGCTGGCTGAGCGCGTGGTCTGGCTGCATGCCTTGCCTGACAATTTTGTTGGCGCCATGCTGGGTAATGAGGTGCTTGATGCGGTGCCTGTACATTTAATCTACAAACCGGTTGCTGCAGACTCGCAAGCGTTGTGTGAGCGTGGGGTTGCATTTAATGGTGAGTTTTATTGGCAGGATCAATCCCTGCCAGCTGGCAAGTTATTGGATTTAGTCAGCGGCTATGAGCTGCCTGATGATTATCTGACTGAAGTGAGCCCCGTCGCACTTGGGCTGGTGAGTAGCTTGGCTAGCGCATTAAGGCATGGTGCCATTATTCTGGTAGATTATGGCTTCTCTGCCCGAGAGTATTACCATCCGCAGCGCAATCTAGGCACGCTTATGTGCCATTACCAGCATTATGCGCACGTTGATCCCTTGGTTTATGTCGGTTTGCAGGATATTACTGCGCACGTGGACTTTACTAGTGTGGCCAATACTGGCGAGTATAATGGTCTGGAGTTGATGGGCTTTTGCTCGCAAGCACAATTTTTAATGAACTGCGGTATTTTAGATATGATGAGCCAAGTCTCTCCGCATGATATGGCGCGTTATGCGCCGCTTGCTGCTGCCGCGCAAAAATTATTATCTCCAGCCGAGATGGGTGATTTGTTTAAGGTGATTGCCTTGGGTAAGGGGCTTAATCAAGCGTTGGTCGGCTTTGCTTCTGGAGATAAATCACATACGCTTTAAAGGCTGTAATGCCAGTGATATGGTCTCAACGAATTGTTGAGCCTGACGAGTTGTGATAGCTGCAGTATAATTCGCCCTTATGAATACATTAAATCAAACAGAACAAGTTCAAGATGATGCTGAAGACCTAAGCCAGCGTCGTATCCGCAGTTTCGTATTGCGTCAGGGACGTTTAACTAAAGGCCAGGCGCGTGCGTTAGAAACAGGTTTCCCGCAATTTGGTGTGAATTATGCACCTGAGTTATTAGATCTCAATACGCTATTTAATCGCACTGATAGTAAAAAGATTTTGGAGATTGGTTTTGGTATGGGTGAAACCACCGCCAAAATTGCCCAAGTGCTGCCGGATTGTGATTTCTTAGCTGCCGAAGTGCATACGCCAGGCGTGGGCGCACTGCTTAAACTGATTCAGGAAAATGCACTGACTAACATTCGTGTGATTCAGCATGATGTGGTTGAAGTGTTGCATAACATGGTGGCAGATGCCAGCTTAGACGGTGTGCATATCTTTTTCCCTGATCCTTGGCATAAAAAGCGCCATCATAAACGCCGCTTGATTCAGGCTGAGTTCGTGCAGTTACTATGCACTAAGCTTAAGGCTGGTGGCTATTTGCATGTGGCAACAGATTGGCAGGAGTATGCAGAGTGGGTGCTAGAGGTGCTCAATGCAGAAACTCAGCTGGAAAATACGGCAATAGATTATGCAGTAAAACCAAGTTACCGCCCACTGACCAAGTTTGAGAACCGTGGTTTAAAACTTGGGCATGGTGTGTGGGATATGGTGTTTACACGTAAGTAGTATTTACGGCTTTGGTGGGGCTAACTGGGTAAGTTAGCCTTGTTCAGATTCTGTTGCTGTGTCGTCTTCAACAAACAACCATTTGCCGATTACTTTCTCTGCTTCTTCTACGCCTTGTTTCTTTAGGCTTGAGAATAACTGTATGGTGCACTCACTGTTGTAATGGTTACCCCAAGTTTCTATTAATTCCTTGCGTACTCGGTTGAGCGTTAGCGAAGCCTCTCCACGCGATAATTTATCTGATTTCGTTAACAGCACATGTACAGGTTTACCGCTGGGGCAAAACCAGTCTAGCATCTGGCGATCTAGTGGGGTAAGCGGATGGCGGCTATCCATCACTAGTACTAGGCCGCCTAAGCTGCTGCGTTCGCTAAGGTAGCGTGCCAACACGTTTTGCCAGTGCGCGCGCATGGCTTCCGGTACTTTAGCGTAACCGTAACCGGGTAAGTCAACCAAGTGCCTGTCGTTCCCTAGCGTGAAAAAGTTAATCAGCTGAGTCCGTCCAGGTTGTTTACTCACAAACGCCAAGCGGTTGTGGTTGGCTAATGTGTTGAGTGCGCTAGACTTTCCTGCATTGGAGCGGCCGGCAAAGGCAACCTCAATACCACTGGCTGGCGGTAAATCGCGCAGGTGGTGAGCTGATATAAAGAAAGCGGCATTTTGAAATAACGGCATATTGATCCTGATTTTGGTAAAGCAAATTTCTTTGGTAATTCAACGTGTCATGACAATTAATATAATGATTTGACGCCGACTGCTAGCCGTAGTTTTTTTGAATTACCAAAGGAATTGATGTAATGGTGAAAAATGCTATCACGAATAGTTGTTTTTCGCTAAAATAGCGCGTTAATTGGTTGAATAATTTAGATTTAGGAGCGGTAATGCAATTTCGTCATCTAGCTTGGTTGATATCTGGTTTAATGTTGGGGATTTCTATTAGTGCGCAAGCGGAAGAGGCTGCGGAAAAATCTGCACAACAAACCGTTAATAATGTCTGTGCTGCATGCCATGCACCAGACGGCAATAGCGTAATTACTCTAAACCCTAAGCTAGCAGGTCAACATCCTGACTACCTAGAAAAGCAATTAACAGAATTTAAGTCTGGTAAACGTGCCAATGCAGTGATGTCCGGTATGGCAGGTGCATTGTCAGAAGCAGAAATGAAAGAATTAGCGATTTATTTTTCAAGCAAGAAAACTGCGCTAGGTAAGGCAAAATCAAACGGTGCAGGTTCAGCCGGTGAAAAAATTTACCGTGCGGGTAATGCGGCGACTAATGTTCCAGCTTGTGCGGCTTGCCATAGTCCAAACGGTGCTGGCTTGCCAAAACAATTCCCGCGTTTAAGTGGTCAGCATGCTGATTACACTTTAGCGCAATTAAAAGCCTTCCGTTCAGGTGAGCGTGCGAATGCGCCGATGATGATGGCGATTGCAGCTAAGATGTCCGATGCAGAAATGGCTGCTGTAGCAGATTATATTCAAGGCTTACGCTAGATTTAGCGATGGTGAAAAAAGGGTGGCAATGCTGCCCTTTTTTAACGCTAAAACGTCTGAATAAATTTCCTTTATTTGTTAACTTCAGCAACTATCATTGCCCGGCCAAAGTCATACGTAACAGCAGTGTCCACGAGCATTAACCTAAAATTCACCCTCAGAGTGCCGTATTTTGAATCCTAAATTATCATTTACTAAAAACTTTCTTGATTTGCTGAGTTCCATGCGCTTTGCCGTGAGTTTGCTGAGCGTGTTGGGCGTTGCTTCAGTAATCGGTACTGTACTTAAGCAAAATGAGCCGTATGAGAACTACATTGTAAAGTTTGGACAGTTCTGGTTTGCTCTGTTTGAGCGTTTGGGGTTGTATGATGTTTACCATAGTGTTTGGTTTTTGGTGATTCTGTTGTTTTTGGTGGTATCTACCAGCCTGTGTATTTACCGTAACACCCCTTTAATGCTCAAAGAATGGCGTACCTTTAAAGACCATGCGACAGAAAAATCTCTGCGTGCATTTAGTCATCAAGCTACATTTAAGCCAGCAGCAGACTACGCCGTAGTTAAGCAAAACCTGTTGCAGTTCTTAGATGCAAAAGGCTTTAAATACAAAATTAGAGCACAGGAAGATGGTAGTGAGTTGATCGCGGCTAAAGCCGGCACTCATCAGCGCTGGGGTTATATTTTTACGCACGTGGCCATGGTGGTGATTTTGTTCGGCGGTTTGCTGGATGGCAACCTGCCGTTTAAAGTACAAGAGATGCTAGGCTATAAGCGCATTGAAACTACGGACTTACCGGTTTCAAAAGTGCCTGCTGAAAGCAGAATGTCAGTGAGCAATCCGTCGTTTCGCGGCAACATGACTTTGGCCGAGGGGGCTACGCATAACGTGGCATTTTTACGCGTACGCGATGGCTATTTGGTGCAAGAACTGCCTTTTTCCATTGGCTTAAAAGACTTTCGTATAGAGCATTACGCCACAGGTCAGCCTAAGTCATTTGAGAGTGATTTGGTGATTTTTGACCCAGCCTTAAAAGAGCCGATTACCAAAACCATTAGCGTGAATCATCCTTTAACTTATAAAGGTATCGCGATTTATCAGTCAGATTTTCAAGATGGTGGCACAGGCTTAAAGTTTAATGTGTGGAATCTTTTTGCGTCTAATAATCAACCGCAAGCATTATCCGGTAACATTTTTGGTGAAGGTGCGTTAGGCGAGGGTGATGGCCTGCTGCGTGTGGAATATAACGACTTCCGCAAGTTTAATATTATTAACATGTCGCCAGATGGCAAAGGTAAACCGCATAACGTAGGGCCGAATGTGACTTATAAGTTACGTGATAGCCGTGGCCAAGCTACTGAATACGTGACCTATATGCAGCCTTTGCAAATAGATGGTCAGTTTTATTTCTTGTCGGGCATGCGCGAAACAGTGCAAGAGGACTTCCGCTATTTACGTATTCCTGCGGATGATAACTTGAGTATTGATGGTTTTATGGGCTTTAGAGCGATGATGCTGGATGCTACTAAGTATCCGGAAATAGCAAAGCGCATTGCTGAAAAGTCTTTGGGGGTGCATGGTGACCCGGAGATGAAGAAGCAATTTGAACTTAGTTTGGTACGTTTGCTCACTGTATTTGCACAAGGCGGGTATAGCGAAGTGGCCAAAGTAATTGAGAAGAATGTGCCGGAAAAAGAACGTGAGGCTTCAGCCACTACTTATATTAAGATGGTGAATGTTGCTGCGTATGAGGCTTACAACATGGGCTTAGAGCTCAATAAAAAGCCACTGTTGAAAAATAGCCCTGAAACCGAGCGCCTGCTGCGCGACAGTCTAAATGCGTTCAGTGATATGTTCTTTTACGGCACGCCTTATTATCTGCAGCTGAATCAGTTTGAGCATAAAGAGGCAAGTGGTCTACAATTGACTAAGTCACCTGGGCAAAAGTGGGTTTATCTAGGCTCAGTGATTTTGGTGTTGGGCATTTTTGCCATGATGTATATCCGCGAAAGAAGGATCTGGTTGTATCTAAAACCAAGTGCGAACGAAGTACATTTTGCGATGGCTTCTAATCGTAAGAATTTAGATTTTGAACAAGAATTTACTTTATATCGCGAACAACTTGCTGGCATTGTTAGCTGAGGAATTGAAAATGAATGACACAATGGGTTATCAACAACAAACGTTGTTACAAAGGTTGAACTGGCAAGATTGGCTATATGCCTTAGTGATTGTTGCGGGTTCAATATTCGCTTTTATTAAATATGCACACTATATGGATGCGTATGAGGTGACCTTCTTATTCGGGGCAGCCGCTTTGATTAGCTATCTGGGTTGGCAGTGGAAGGCGCTTGGGCGCTTGGTGCTAGGTGTTGGTGTGCTTAGCCTGGCCGCTATCGCTATGTATCAGGGGGATCAGGCGCGCGCCACTCAAGTATTTTTCTTGAAGTTTCTAATTGCCAGTCAGTCAGCCATTATGTGGATGAATGTTTTATTTGTACTGGCCATGGTGACCTATTGGTTTGCGTTGTATAGACGTAGTGCATTTACCGGTAAGATGGCTTCAGCGCTAACATGGGCTGCGGTGCTGTTTGGTTTTGTGGGCCTGATGGTGCGCTGGTATGAATCTTACTTAATCGCAGCCGATGTTGGGCATATTCCTGTCAGCAATTTATATGAAGTTTTTGTATTGTTTTGTTTAATCACCGCTTTGCTGTATTTGCACTATGAGCAAAAGTTAAACACCAAACAATTGGGTGGTTTTGTGCTGCTGGTGATTAATGCCGCGGTTGGTTTTATCTTGTGGTATACCTTTGATCGCGCGGCACATAACATTCAGCCGCTGGTACCTGCGCTGCAAAGCTACTGGATGAAGATACACGTCCCTGCTAACTTTGTCGGCTATGGCTCATTCTCTTTAGCTGCTATGGTCGCGTTATCCTATCTGCTGGCTAGTAAAGGTGTGCTTACTTCGCGTTTGCCTAGTTTAGATGTGCTGGACGATTTAATGTATAAGGCTATTGCGGTTGGGTTTGCTTTTTTCACGATTGCAACCATTCTAGGTGCAATGTGGGCAGCTGAAGCTTGGGGCGGTTACTGGAGCTGGGACCCGAAAGAAACCTGGGCGCTGATTGTTTGGCTCAACTACGCAGCGTGGTTGCATTTACGTATGGTTAAAGGCTTGCGCGGGCCATTGCTGGCTTGGTGGGCGCTAATCGGTTTGATTATTACAACCTTTGCATTCTTGGGTGTGAATATGTTCCTGAGTGGCTTGCATTCCTATGGTACGTTATAGCTAACGTTACCCTGTTACATTTAATGCAACAAGTTCGTTGCTTATAAATAAAGCCTTGTGATTGTTCTAATCACAAGGCTTTATTTTTTATATCGCTGACATTTACAGATATTTAAAGTGCATCAAAGTACTTTTTCTAGCCTAAATCTAACTTCTCCATCAATATTGTCGGTCAGGCTTAATATATAGCCTGCATGTTGTGCTTGCTGTGCGGCATGATATAAACCCACCCCCAAGCCGCTTTTTGAGTGGACATGGGTTTTAAACAGTTTATCTGCTATCTCACTAGACATTGCTGAGCCAGTATCTGTCACCTCAATGCAAAAGTGATTGGACGGCATAATGGCCACATTGATGCTGATGCCGGTTTCCAGTCTGGCTTTCTCTAGTGCGTTTTGTATCAGGTTGTCTACCACGCTATCTAAAACATCGGGGTCTATGTCAGTTTTGGGTAAGTTAGCTGGTGCCTCAAACTGTACTTGCTGATGCGTGTTAAGTTGCTTGAAGTTCTTCCACCAACAGCTGACCTTAGCCTGATTCTTTTTCTCTACGCCAGGCTCTTCAAGTTTATTTAGCGTGCTTGCAAGGCGCTGGCTTAATCTTGGTAATTGCTTCTTGATAAGGTCAACCAGTCTGGCGTCGTCTTCTGCATGGTTGCTCTGCTCAGCTGCAGCAGACAGTGTGCCTAGTGATTGTAAAATGTTCTTGATGTCATGCGTTAACCTAGAGCCGGTTTCATATAAGCTTTGCATGTAAGCATTTTGACTGATAGTTTCTTCGCGGCGCTTTGCTTCGTAGAATTCGCCTAGAATTTGCGTGAGTAGTTGTACGTGCAGATACATGGCAGGGGTAAATTGCCAGCGTGAGTAAAGCGTTAGGTGCAGCTGATGAAAGCTGAAGGTGGAGATGTAGTGCGTGGTTTCGCCAATTCTTTGCTGAGTACTGTCAGATTGCCACGACACCCCACTCACCCAGTTCAAGGCGGCTAGTTCGCGCATAGATGCCTGTAAAAAGCCTTCGGCAGAAGTTTCATGCTCAGCAAATGCTGCAATTTTCCTGATCCATTGTTCAAACGGTAGTCCGATACTTAATAGGTAGCGCGACATCAGTAGCTCAAGGCCGGAAAAAGTCGCGCTAGGGTTCCATAACCAGCTAATCGCAACTAAGGTAGTTGCTAAGCCAAAAACAGTAAAAATCAGCAGTTTTACATAATGAATTTGCCAGATGATGCCAATCGCAAAGCTGCTTAATATGACAATTATTGTCAGTAGAAAGATAAGTAAGGTGTAAAAGAAGTCAATGTTGGGCGTGTCAGCAGGGATATTCTTTTTTGCGGATAAAAATAAGATGGTGAGCGGAAGTATGGGTAATACATAAATAAGTAGTAGTTCTGCGGCTAGTAAATCATTGTTTGCATCAAGTAGTTTGGGCACAACCCAAAGCAACAGAATGGCAAGCAAGTACGAAGCGGCAAGAATGTTCGGAACTTTTGAGTGTGAAGCTTCGCTGGAGAGTACACGCCCACCAATCAGGGAAAATAAACCAGCAATCCAAAATGCAGTGACCCACCAATTGGTAAGGAATGTGGTGAGGTAAGCGCCAGTTAGTACAATCCCAACCATTTTCCAAGATAGCTTGTCGCTTTGGCGCATCACTGGCTGCCATAGCAAGAAGAAACCGTAATGGCACAGCAGTAATGCGGTGTGCAAATGACCATTTTCGCCCCAGACTAAAAGTCCGTGCAGTGACAGCATCATGAGTGCCATCAAGCGATCATGGTTGTTGAGGGCTAGCTGGTAAAATTGATAGAGCGTGCGCATATTTTAGCTGATTCACAAATTGATAAAGTTAACATACTGTCCGAATTTGAACATAAGTGTCCAATACTTGACAATAATTCGTGCGTAATCGATGTTATATCTTGTAGAATACAAGCAAAATTGTTGTAGATGCAGTCAATTGTAGCTGGTATGTTAATTGCTAGTTAAAAATTGACACTCACTGGGTGTTTTAACTTACATGTTTAAATTGGCGCACTAAATAGCGCACAGTTCGGGGAATTAAATGAAAAGAACACAGGCAGGCTTTACGCTAATTGAGTTGGCAATTGTGCTGGTAATTATTGGCCTATTGCTTGGGGGCGTACTTAAAGGGCAAGAGCTGATCAATAGTGCAAAAGCAAAAAGCATTGCGAGTGATCTCAAAAATGCGCAGATATTTATTTATGGCTACCAGGATAAATTTAGGGCTTTGCCAGGTGATGATGCGAATGTGGTAACACATATTACTGGTTCAACTTTGGCAACAACCAATGGGCCAGTAGGGAATGCGCGTATAGGTGGTGCATGGAATGTGGAGGATGGTACTTCTGAGTCAGCATTATTTTGGCAGCATGTGCGGTTAGCTGGTTTTGCTACGGGGCCTACTTTGGTGAATGATCCAAATTACTATCCTAGAAATGCCGATAATGGTCGAATTGGTGTGCAAAGTATGGCTGGATTCAATACTATTACTGGAATGACGGGTTTGTATGTTGTTTGCTCTGAAAATATTAGAGGGCAATTAGTTAAGCAGATTGATATTAATATGGATGACGGAGACACTTCGACTGGGTCATTAAGGGCGTTAGGCGCAGGTACCGCAGGTGCAAACACAAATGCCATAACAACAGCAACAATAGTGGATGCTGATCCATATACTGTGTGCATGTCCTTCTAATTTTAAGTTAGCTTTAAAAGCCCGCTTTATGGCGGGCTTTTTTATTGGTGCGAGTACTTGATTTGTATATGTGACATTTAAGCTTGCGTAGAATCTTAATTGTTCTAAAATGGCACCTTGGATAAAAGCAAGAAAACTAACTGAAAATTGTGCTTTAAATGACATCAAATATTGTAGAAATCGATAACCTTTCCTTTGGGTACAATGGTCGCGTATTGCACAAGGGTATTAACATGGCTTTTCCTAAGGGGAAAGTTGTCGCCATTATGGGTGGTAGCGGTAGCGGTAAAACTACGTTGCTGCGCCTGATTGGTGGGCAAGTTAAACCAACAAAAGGCGAAGTGCGCGTTAATGGGCAAGTGGTGCATGAGCAAAGCCGTGATGGTATCTATCAACTACGCCGTAGTATGGGCATGCTGTTTCAACACGGTGCTTTATTTACCGATTTAAGCGTATTTGATAACGTTGCGTTCCCAATGCGCGAGTTAACAGATTTACCCGAATCTATGATTCGTGACTTGGTGTTGCTTAAGTTAAATGCGGTAGGTTTGCGTGGCGCTTACAAATTTATGCCTACCGAGTTGTCTGGCGGTATGGCGCGCCGTGTCGCGCTGGCGCGGGCGGTAGCCTTAGACCCAAGTATCATTATGTACGATGAGCCATTTGCTGGTTTGGATCCAATCTCTATGGGCGTGATATGCGGGTTGATTCGTAGCCTCAATGATGCGCTGGGCGCGACTTCTATTATTGTTTCACACGATGTTAAAGAAACCTTTTTGATTGCTGATTATGTGTACTTTGTCGCAAATGGCGAAGTGGCGGCAGAAGGCACTCCGGAAGATTTAATACAATCTACCCTTCCATTTGTTCATCAGTTTGTGCATGGGGAAAAAGATGGCCCAGTGCCTTTCCATTATGCGGCGCCTGATTACCGGGCACAGCTGTTGGGTTGAGTGTTCAGCTTCAAAATAGCAGTTTAATGGATTTAGTTTAATGATTAATATAATAATTAATATGGTTTCTCGGCTTTTGCGCGGTATTGGCAGTCGCATGATTACACGCGTCTGGCGTTTAGGTGCAGGGGCTAGGCTTTTTATGCTGGCTATTGTTTACTCAGGTGAAAGTTTTAGGCGCTTCCACTTAACGTTACGTGAGGTTTATTTTACGGGCGTCATGTCTTTACTCATTATTATCGTGTCTGCATTCTTTGTGGGTATGGTGCTGGCGCTACAGGGCTATAACACGCTACAGAAATATGGCTCATCAGAAGCGATAGGAGTGTTGGTTGCCTTGGCCTTGGTGCGAGAGTTAGGGCCGGTAGTGACAGCTTTACTGTTTGCTGGGCGTGCTGGTACCGCAATTACAGCTGAAATTGGTCTGATGAAAACAACCGAGCAATTATCGGCAATGGAAATGATGGCGGTTAATCCAATCGCGCGCGTGGTTGCGCCAAGGTTTTGGGCTGGTGTGATTTCAATGCCAATCCTTGCTGCCTTGTTTTCAATGGTCGGCGTGCTAGGTGGCTACTTGGTGGCGGTGCCGCTAATTGGTGTGGATGAGGGTGCATTTTGGTCGCAAATGCAGGCCAATGTGGATGTTCGTGCAGATATTATTAATGGCGTAATTAAAAGCGTGGTGTTTGGTGTTGCTTGTACAATGATTGCTTTGTTTGAAGGTTTTGATGCGCCGCCAACGGCAGAGGGTGTCAGCCACGCAACGACTAGAACCGTGGTGATTTCATCACTCACAGTATTGGGTTTGGATTTTGTATTAACGTCTTTTATGCTGGTTGTTTAACCCATAAAAACAAAGTTGAGAGGGTAGTGAAGTGGATAGAACAAAAATAGATTTATGGGTGGGTGTTTTTGTAGCGTTGGGTGCAGCCGCGTTACTGGGCCTTGCTATGAAAGTTGGTAATTTAACCTCGAATAAAATTGGCGAGACTTATTCTGTTAGCGCTTCTTTTGAGAATATTGGCGGTTTAAAGCCAAATGCACCGGTGAAAAGCGCTGGCGTGGTAGTTGGTCGCGTTGCAGATATTAGTTTTGATGCCAAAACTTACGAAGCGGTTGTGACGATTAAAATAGACAAGCGTTATCAGTTTCCAAAAGATACATTTGCTAATATTTACACTGCAGGCTTGCTAGGTGAGCAATATATTGGTTTGGAAGCTGGCGGAGAAGATGACGTACTGAAAACTGGTGATAAAATTAGCCAAACTCAAGACGCTATTGTATTAGAGAAAATGATTAGTCAGTTTTTGTATAATAAAGCCTCTGAAACAGATAAAGATAAGTCAGCAGCACCTGCGGCTACTGAGCCGGCAAAGGAAAAGTCAACCGAATTGGGTGATGCACCGTTTTAGTCACGGCTGGTGATTGTTTTTTTGATGTTAATTTAGTTAATTTGTCATTTTGACGAAAATATAAAAGGTCTCAAATGAAAATGTTTTTGAAGTTGGTGATGAATGTCACTTTCGTTACAGCAATGTTTGTTAATGCTAACTTGGCGCAAGCTGAAGTTACTGCTGATGAGCTAGTGAAACGCACGGCTGAAGATGTGCTTAACACACTTAAGAATGATAAAGACATTCAGGCGGGTAATCAGCAAAAGATTTATGCACTGGCTGAAGAGAAAATCTTGCCTAACTTCGATTTTGAGCGCGTTTGTCGTATGGTGTTAGGTAAAAACTGGAGAGCTGCTACGCCAGAACAGCAAGCTGCTTTCCAAAAAGAGTTCCGTACATTGTTGCTACGTACCTACGCGACAGCGCTAGGTAAATATAAAAATCAAGTGATTGAATACAAGCCTTTGCGTGCTGATGCGGCGGCAAAAAATGTGAGCGTAAAAACTCAGATATTACAGCCAGGTGGCCAACCAATATCAGTAGATTACAGCTTGGTAAAACTTGATAACGGCTGGAAAGTTTATGATATTGTGATTGAAAGTGTCAGTCTGGTGACTAACTATCGCAGCCAGTTCAGCAGTGAAATTCGTGAGAATGGCCTTGATAGCTTGAATAAAAAACTTGCGGATAAGAATAAAGCATCTGGCGTATGAGTAACGTAGTATCACAAGGAAATACGTGGCTGCTCTCTGGTGAGATATTGGTTGATAATGCTAATGCGGTGCTGGTTGAGAGTAATGCGTTAGTCATGAATGATGCACTACAGATAGATTTTTCTGCAGTAACTAATACAGATACTTCTGCAATTAGTTTGATGATGGAATGGCAGCGTAGGGCAATTGCTGCTAATCACAAAATCACATTTGTGAATTTACCCGAGGGGCTAGAAAGTTTGGCTACACTTTACGGTGTTGCTGACTTTATCCCGCTCAGTGCTTAATCAGTAATCTGAATCCTACTCAAAACCCTTTCGGTATTCGAAAGGGTTTTGGCGCTTTGGTTTAATGTATTTGAAAGTAGTATTTTTTTGGCGCTGGCATTGCTTTAGAAGGCTGAGCCGTTAGTTGCTGTATGCCGATAAGTTTAAACTGTTAATCGAAAGTCACTTTTGAACCATCCTGCTATTCAAATTCGTGGCGTGCATAAGCACTTTGGTGCACTGCATGCTTTAAGAGGGGTTGATCTCACCATCGAGCAAGGTGAGTTTTTCGCTTTGCTTGGGCCGAATGGCGCAGGAAAATCCACATTGATTAATATCTTGGCGGGTCTTATCGCCCCTAGTGCCGGCGATATTTCGGTGATGGGTTTTGATGTGCAGCAGCGGTATCAGCAGGCGCGTCAGTTGTTGGGCGTTGTACCGCAAGAGCTGGTGTTTGATCCTTTCTTCAATGTGCGCGAAATGCTGCGGTTTCAAGCTGGTTATTTCGGGCTGGGTCGTGAAAATGACCCTTGGGTAGATGAGGTGCTGGAAGGCTTGGGGTTGGCGGATAAAGCTAATACCAATATGCGCAAATTGTCGGGTGGCATGAAGCGCCGCGCACTGATTGCGCAAGCGCTTGCGCATAAGCCGCCAGTGATCGTATTAGATGAGCCTACCGCAGGTGTGGACGTTGAGTTACGCCAAATGCTGTGGGAGTTTATTAAAAAATTAAATCGTGATGGTCACACCATCATTCTGACGACGCATTACCTAGAAGAGGCTGAAACATTGTGTAGTCGCGTCGGCATGATGAAGCAGGGCGAGATTGTTGCGCTTGATAGCACTGCAAACTTGCTGAACAAATTTGCAGGCAAGCACCTGCGTTTGACTTTAGGTGATGTGCAGTTGCCACCAGAGGTGCAGAGCATGGTGCGTCATGTTGAACGCGGTGTTTATACCTTTGCGCTAACCAATATGATACAGATTGAATATGTGCTTTCGTCTTTGCGTGCCGGCGGTATTAAGGTGATAGATATGCAATTAAACGAAGCTGATTTAGAGGACGTATTTTTGTCATTGGTGGGTAATACTGCCGCTGAGCATAAATTAGCGAGTCAATTATGATGAATGATGTAAAACAATCTATCACTGGCAATCAGGTCTCTAGCTGGAGAGGGCCGTGGACCTTACTCAAAAAAGAGCTACTACGCTTTTGGCGTGTGTCTTTTCAAACCGTAGCTGCGCCCGTCATTACCGCCTTACTTTATTTATTGATTTTTTCTCATGTGCTGGACAAGCATGTACAGGTTTATGATGGCGTTGCTTACACTGAGTTTTTAATACCGGGTTTGATTATGATGTCTGTGCTGCAAAATGCGTTTGCGAACAGTTCATCTAGTCTGATTCAATCCAAAGTGATGGGTAATATTGTATTTGTTTTGTTAACACCACTGACGCATTTACAGTTTTTTCTAGCATTCCTGATTGCTGCGATTATTCGGGGGTTAGTGGTGGGCTTGTGTATTTATCTGGTGGCTATGTGGTTTGTTGATTTAACAGTGGCAAGTCCGTGGATGCTGGTTGCTTTTGGTTTGCTTGGCAGTGCGCTGCTCGGCACTTTTGGCATTATTGCAGGCATCTGGGCAGATAGGTTTGACCAGATGGCTGCGTTTCAGAATTTTATTATCATGCCTTTGTCGTTTTTATCAGGCGTGTTTTATTCGATTCACTCACTGCCTCCATTTTGGCAAAAAGTTTCTCATTTAAATCCATTTTTCTACATGATAGACGGGTTTAGGTATGGCTTCTTTGGTAAGGGTGATGTATCTCCAGTCCTTAGTTTGCTCATCGTGGCGGCGTCCTTCCTTGTGTTAGCACTGATCACATTAAAAATGTTAAAATCAGGCTATAAACTTAGGTCATAATGCTAAATTAAACAATTTAGCTAGTTGAATAATTAAAGGTGAGTGACACGTGTTAAGTGCCCAGCAGTTAGAAACATATATCACGCAAAATTTGGCGTGTGATTATATAAAAGTATTAGGTGATGACGGTACGCATTTTGAGGCGGTAATTGTCAGCCCTGAATTTGTTGGTAAGACCATGGTTAAGCAGCATCAATTGGTGTACGCAGCATTAGGCGACAGGATGAGAGCGGAGATTCATGCCCTCTCAATGCAAACTTTAACCCCAGAAGCGTGGTTGAAATTGCAAGCTAACAACTAAGGCTAAAGTGTGTCTAACCAAGTGTCGGTAAAAAGTTTTGTAATATAGTTTTGTAATTAGGATAAATAATGGATACGCAGGAATTAATCAGAAGTCAGGTAACAGGTAACCCAGTAGTGCTGTACATGAAAGGTAGTCCAAAATTTCCACAATGTGGTTTCTCAAACTTGGCAACGCAAATCCTCAATGCATGTAACGTAGAGTACGTGGCAGTTGATGTGTTGGCAGATCAAAATATCCGTGAGGGTATTAAGTCTTATGCAAATTGGCCAACCATCCCACAGTTGTATATTAACGGTGAGTTCATTGGTGGTTCAGACATTATGCGTGCCATGTACGAAAGTGGTGAGTTGCAAACATTATTGAATGCGACCAAATAATTGGACAAACTGCTGATTACAGGCGGTAATCGCCTTCATGGTGAGGTGGTGGTTTCTGGTGCCAAAAATGCGGCATTGCCGATTCTATGTGCATCCCTACTCGCCGAAACTCCGTTACACCTATCAAGTGTGCCTGCATTAAAAGATGTAGGCTCCACCATTAAACTTTTGGAGCAAATGGGTGTAAAGGCTGAGCGTAATGCAGACCAAGTGTCTTTAGACGCAAGCGTTATCCATACGAAAGAAGCACCGTATGAAATGGTTAAAACCATGCGTGCGTCTATTTTGGTGTTGGGTCCGCTGTTGGCGCGTTTTGGACATGCCCGTGTTTCGCTGCCTGGTGGCTGTGCTATCGGCTCACGTCCGGTAGATTTGCACATCAAGGGCCTGCAGGCTATGGGTGCTGAAATTCATATCGAGCATGGCTACATTGAGGCAACGACTAAGCACTTGCCTAATCAGCGCTTGCAAGGTGCGCGCTATTACATGGATTTAGTGACCGTCACTGGTACTGAGAACCTGATGATGGCTGCAGCATTGGCAAACGGCACTACTGTATTAGAGAATGCAGCAAAAGAGCCTGAAGTTGTCGATATGGCCGAGTGTCTGATTAAAATGGGTGCAAAAATCACCGGTGCAGGTACTGATGTAATTACCATTGAAGGCGTAGAGCGCCTATCAGGCGCTACGCATAACGTAGTGTGTGATCGCATTGAGGCGGGCACTTATATGGTGGCCGTAGCAATGACCGGCGGCGAGGTTACCTTGCGCAATGTGCAAACACATTTGTTAGATGCAGTGATTGAGAAATTGCGTGAAGCTGGCGCTACGGTGACATCTGATGCTGGCAGCATTACTGTGAAAAGTGATGGCCAGTTAAAAGCGGTAAATATTCGTACCGCACCGCATCCAGCATTCCCAACTGATATGCAGGCGCAGTTTATGGCGCTTAATACCATTGCGACTGGTGTATCTAAAGTCACAGAAACCATCTTTGAAAATCGCTTTATGCATGTACAAGAAATGCAGCGTTTGGGTGCGGATATTGATGTGGATGGTAATACCGCCTTAGTTAAAGGTGTGTCATTTTTAGATGGCGCCACCGTAATGGCAACTGATTTACGCGCTTCAGCAAGTTTGGTATTGGCAGGGTTAGTGGCACGTGGTGATACGGTGATTGAGCGTATCTACCATTTAGATCGTGGTTATGAAAACTTGGAAGCTAAGCTAAATGCCTTAGGTGCCAACGTAAAGCGAATAGCATAGAGAATACTGAAATATGATTACGATAGCACTTTCAAAGGGCAGAATTTTTGAAGAGACTGCGCCACTATTGGCTGCAGCAGGCATTCATGCGGCTGAAGATCCTGAATCATCGCGTAAGTTAATTATAGAAACAAACCGCCCTGACGTGCGTTTGATTATCGTACGTGCGACCGATGTACCAACTTATGTACAGTATGGTGCAGCTGATTTGGGCATCGCTGGTAAAGATGTTTTGGATGAGCATGGTGGTGATGGTTTGTATCAGCCGATAGACCTGCAGATTGCAAAATGCAAGATGATGGTAGCCGTGCGTGATGATTTTGATTATTTTGGCTCGATTCGCAGTGGTGCACGCCTTAAGGTGGTAACTAAATACGTTAAAACAGCGCGTGAGCATTTTGCGGCAAAAGGCATGCACGTTGATTTAATCAAGCTGTATGGTTCAATGGAGTTAGGCCCATTAGTGGGCTTGGCTGATGTGATTGTGGACTTGGTTAGCACTGGAGGTACTTTGCGTGCTAACAAGCTGAAAGCGGTAGAAGAGGTTGGTGACATCAGCTCTAGGCTGGTGGTTAATCAGGCTTCACTGAAACTCAATCGAGATAAGTTGCAACCGATTATGGATGCATTTCAAACAGCAATTGCAAAAAATAAATAATTTAGGCACATAGGTTTAGTGATATGAAAATTAGACGTTTTTCTACTTTAGATAGCGATTTTCAGGCGAACTTAAAGCAGCTGCTTGCCTTTGAAACAGCGCAAGACGATAACATCGATGCAGTGGTTGCTAACATTCTAAAAGATGTTAAACGTCGTGGTGATGCTGCGGTGCTTGAGTATACCAATCGTTTTGATAAGACCAGTGCGAGCAAGCTCAGTGAGCTTGAAATTAGTCAGTCTGAGCTGCATGCAGCGTTGGATGGGTTGCCTGCTGAGCAGCGTACTGCATTGCAGGCTGCGGCAGACCGTGTGAAGAGTTATCATGAAAAACAGTTGATGAGCTCGTGGAGCTACACTGAGGCCGATGGCACTTTGCTTGGTCAACAGGTAACGTCACTGGATCGCGTAGGTTTGTATGTGCCAGGCGGCAAGGCGGCTTATCCTTCATCAGTGTTGATGAATGCGATTCCAGCTAAAGTGGCCGGCGTGCAAGAGCTTATTATGGTGGTGCCAACGCCTAATGGTGAGAAAAATCAGTTGGTATTAGCAGCTGCCGCGGTTTGTGGTGTAGATCGTGTATTTTGTATCGGTGGTGCGCAAGCGGTAGGTGCGTTAGCGTACGGTACAGAAACCGTGCCGCAAGTGGATAAAATTGTAGGCCCTGGTAATGCCTATGTTGCCGCTGCCAAACGCCGTGTGTTTGGTGTAGTTGGTATTGATATGGTGGCAGGCCCTTCTGAAATTCTAGTAATTTGTGACGGTAAAACAGACCCAGACTGGATTGCGATGGATTTATTCTCGCAAGCCGAGCATGACGAGCTGGCGCAATCCATATTGCTAAGCCCAGATGCTGCGTTTTTAGATCAAGTCTCTGCTAGCATTCAAAAGCTGGTAGAGGATATGCCGCGTAAGGATATCATCACCACTTCATTAACCGATCGCGGTGCTTTAATTCATGTGCGTGATTTAGATGAGGCTGCCGAAATCAGCAATTACATCGCTCCCGAGCATTTGGAGTTGTCTGTAGAAGAGCCGTTAGCATTTAGCAAAAAAATCAAACACGCCGGTGCTATTTTTATGGGGCGTGATACCTGTGAAGCTTTGGGTGATTACTGTGCAGGGCCTAACCACGTGTTACCTACTTCACGTACTGCAAGGTTCTCATCGCCGCTAGGTGTTTATGATTTCCAAAAACGCTCTAGTTTAATCATGGTGTCTTCTGAAGGTGCGCAAGTGCTGGGTAAGATTGCGGCAACGTTAGCCTATGGCGAGGGCTTGCAGGCGCACGCACGTTCTGCTGAATACCGTCTTAAGTAATTCTGCAGGCGCACTTAGCATTGGCTTTTCATGATGCTGAGTGCGTTACATGGCGCATATCCTTTGCAGATTGATTGCCTATCCATTAATTTCGCGTTGGTCATGTGATGACAGAGCGTATGTCTGAGGGTTTAGTATGAGTAAATATTGGAGTGATGTTGTTCATAAGCTCACCCCTTATGTGCCGGGTGAACAGCCAAAAATGAACAATTTGGTAAAGCTCAATACCAATGAAAATCCTTATGGTCCAAGCCCTAAGGTGATAGAGGCTTTAAAATTAGAAGCTGCAGAAACCTTGCGCTTATATCCAGACCCTAATTCTGATGCATTAAAGGCAGCAATCGCTAAGGTGCACCATTTGGATAGCAGTCAAGTGTTTGTGGGTAACGGCTCTGACGAGGTGTTGGCGCATGTGTTTCAGGCGCTATTGAAGCATGCGCAGCCATTGTTGTTTCCCGATATTACTTATAGCTTTTATCCTGTGTATTGTGGGCTATATGGCATCGATTATGAAACGATTCCACTGGCAGAAGACTTTAGCATCCGTGTGGAAGATTATATAAAGCCTAACGGCGGCATTATTTTTCCAAATCCTAATGCACCAACCGGTATGCCGCTTGCATTGGAAAAAATTGAATGGATACTGCAAAACAACACTGAATCCGTGGTTGTGATTGATGAAGCCTACGTGGATTTTGGTACAGAGTCAGCAGTAAGCCTGATTAAGCAATATCCTAACCTGCTAGTGACACATACTCTATCTAAAGCGCGCTCTTTGGCTGGTCTGCGTGTTGGCTATGCATTGGGTTCAGCAGCATTGATTGAGGCACTGATAAGGGTTAAAGACAGCTTCAACTCTTACCCGATTGATCGCTTTGCTTCTGCCGGCGCGGTGGCCGCAATGCAGGATGTAGACTATTTTGAAGAGACCTGCCAAAAAGTAATCGCAACACGCGACGCTTTGGTTGCTAACATGCTAGTACTGGATTTTGAAGTATTGCCATCTGGCGCTAATTTCATTTTTGCAAAACATAAAGCACGTGATGGCGCTGAGTTAAGTGCAAAGCTGCGTGAGCATGGCATTATTGTGCGGCATTTTAAGTCGCCTAGCCGAATTGCGCCTTATCTGCGCATTACAATTGGCACAGATGAGCAATCTGTGCTGCTAATTAAAGCATTGAAAGCTGTGTTAAGCGAATAAAGCCTTTTGCCGCAGTTTTGGCGAAAATACTCAAAGTATTGCTGAAAACCAGTGTGATTGCGGACATTTTCTGAACTATTTAGTGTGTTCAAACTTTTTATATAGATAAAACATGCAAATTAAGCATGAAAAGTTTGAATTTTCACACGAAGTGCGGTTATGATAGCGAAATGTGCGTTTTGTGCACAATATAATAATTATTTTCAATCTGTATTTTTAACCTAGGTAAGTCATTAATCTGATTTATTATTAGTTGGAGGATGTATCGTGGCACAAACCCAAATGGCATTAGACTCATTAGATTTCGACGCAACAGTTGCTTTAGCAACTAAGGTTGCTCCACACGTGGATATTTTAGAAATTGGTACACCATGCATTAAGCATAACGGTATCAAATTGCTACAAACATTACGTGCTAAGTTCCCAAACAACAAAATCTTAGTTGACTTGAAAACAATGGATGCTGGTTTCTACGAAGCTGAGCCATTCTACAAAGCAGGTGCTGACATTTGTACAGTATTGGGTACTTCAGATATCGGTACAATCAAAGGTGTAATCGACGTTGCTAACAAATACGGTAAAAAAGCACAAGTTGACTTGATCAACGTTGCTGACAAAAAAGCACGTACACAAGAAGTTGCAAAACTAGGCGCGCATATCATTGGCGTGCACACTGGTTTAGATCAACAAGCTGCTGGTCAAACACCATTTGGTGACTTGGCTTTGGTTGCTGGCTTGAACTTAGGTCTTGAAATTTCAGTTGCTGGTGGCGTTAAAGCTGCTACTACTGCACAAGTACGTGACGCTGGCGCAACTATCATTGTTGCTGGTGCTGCAATCTACGGCGCTGCTGACCCAGCTGCTGCTGCTGCAGAAATCACTTCAATCGCTCATGGCGGTTCAACTGGTGGTTTGTTCGGCTGGATCAAAAAATTATTTAGCTAATCACTAAGTAGTTTAGTAAAAAACCCCAGCCTTAAAACTGGGGTTTTTTTATTTTAGACTTTAAATTCATCACCTAGCTATGTGTTACAACCTTGTAATGGGTTAAAATGCATGCTGATAACATAAAACATTAGACTTATGCGTAACGCTAAAATTACTAGGAACACCCTAGAAACCCAAATTACAGTGAGCATCAACTTGGATGGCACTGGTATTTCTCAATTTAACACGGGCTTAGGCTTCTTGGATCACATGCTAGACCAGATTGCACGTCATGGCATGATGGACATAGAAGTGAATGCTAAGGGTGATTTGCATATTGATGCGCACCACACAGTTGAGGATATCGGCATTACGCTAGGCCAAGCCTTTGCACAAGCGGTTGGCGATAAAAAGGGTATTCGCCGTTACGGTCACGCCTATGTGCCGTTAGATGAGGCGTTGTCAAGGGTGGTGCTGGATATTTCTGGGCGCCCTGGGCTGGAGTTTGGCTGTACTTTCACACGCGCTGCAATTGGTAATTTTGATGTGGACTTGGTGCATGAGTTTTTCCAAGGCTTTGTTAATCATGCTAATGTCACTTTGCATATTGATAACTTAAAAGGTCATAATGCACACCATCAGGCAGAAACAATATTTAAAGCCTTTGGTCGGGCGCTGCGTATGGCTGTAGAGCTGGATGCGCGTATGGCGGGTATTATGCCGTCTACAAAAGGTAGTTTATAGGTCTATCCAGACTTAACCTTGAAGAGTGATATTCGGCAACATTTAAAATATGAGTACAATTGATATTGCAGTGGTTGATTATGGCATGGGTAACTTACGCTCGGTGTCAAAAGCATTGGAGCATGTTGCACCTACAAAAAATGTAGTCGTGACGAGTAACCCTGATGACGTAGCAAACGCATCACGCGTTGTATTTCCTGGACAAGGCGCAATGCCAGATTGCATCCGTGAGTTAGATGCACGAGGTTTGCGCGGCGCCGTGCTTGATGCAGCAAAAAATAAACCGTTCTTGGGTATCTGTATTGGTTTGCAGATGTTATTTGAGCGGTCAGAAGAAGGCGATGCTGCTGGCTTAGGTTTGTTTAAGGGCAGCGTGAAACGATTTGCCCACGCCGACATGATTGATCCCCAAGGTGAGAAGCTGAAAGTGCCGCACATGGGATGGAATCAAGTGTATCAGCGTCAGCATGCTGAATCTAAAGCACATGCGCTCTGGCAAGGCATAGAGGATGGCGCTAGGTTTTATTATGTACATAGTTATTATGTGCAACCTGCAGACGATACCATTATTGAAGGCTATAGCGATTACCCCAAACGCTTTACTTGTGCGATTGCTAAAGATAATTTATTTGCAGTACAGTTTCACCCAGAAAAAAGCGCGAATGCCGGTCTGCAACTGTTGAGCAATTTTATCAATTGGTCACCTAATTAAGTTGGCCTTAACTGTATAACCAGCTATTCTCTTTTTAACTTTTTCGTAAATAAAATTTAATTCTTACTATGTTAATTATCCCAGCAATTGATTTAAAAGATGGTCACTGCGTCAGACTTAAGCAAGGCTTGATGGAAGAGTCGACCGTGTTCTCAGAAGACCCAGGCGCAATGGCTAGGCATTGGGTTGATCGCGGTGGCAAGCGTTTGCACCTTGTGGACCTGAATGGTGCCTTTGCGGGTAAGCCTGTGAATGAGGGTGCAATTAAGTCAATCGTAAGTGCTGTCGGCGGAAAAATCCCAATTCAATTGGGTGGCGGTATCCGTGATTTAGACACGATTGAGCGCTATTTAGATAGCGGTATTGACTATGTCATAATCGGTACGGCTGCGGTCAAAACCCCGGGTTTTCTGCATGAGGCTTGCTATGCATTCCCAGGGCAGATTATGGTCGGCCTAGACGCTAAGGATGGAAAAGTAGCGATTGATGGCTGGTCTAAGCTGACAGGTCATGATGTGATTGATTTGGCAAAGAAATTTGAAGACTATGGTGTTGAGTCAATTGTTTATACGGATATCGGCCGTGACGGTATGTTGACTGGTGTAAATATCGAAGCCACAGTCGCATTAGCACAAGCGCTGACAATCCCTGTAATTGCTTCAGGCGGTGTCACAAATTTAGACGATGTTAAAAAATTATGCGCGGTAGCCAGTGAAGGCATTATTGGTACGATTACCGGCCGTGCAATTTATGAAGGCACCTTAGACTTTACGGCAGCACAGAAGCTTGCCGACGAGTTAAGTGCATAAGGTTTAGTTGATGGGATTAGCCAAACGTATTATTCCTTGCTTGGATGTCACTAATGGCCGTGTGGTAAAGGGCGTTAACTTTCTTGAGCTCAGAGATGCTGGTGATCCGGTAGAGATTGCCAAGCGTTATGATGACCAGGGTGCTGATGAACTTACTTTTTTAGATATCACCGCAAGCTCAGATAACCGCGGTCTTATTTTGCATATCATTGAAGAGGTGGCTAGCCAGGTATTTATCCCGCTGACTGTTGGTGGTGGTGTGCGCGAGGTTGAAGATGTGCGCCGTCTGCTAAACGCAGGTGCAGATAAGGTGAGTATCAATACCACGGCGGTGTTAAATCCTAAAGTGGTGCAAGATGCCGCCGCTAAGTTTGGCTCACAATGTATTGTGGTTGCGATTGATGCCAAAAAAGTAGATAACCAGCCTTTCGAGTGGGAAGTGTTTACACATGGTGGCCGTAAGGCAACTGGTTTAGATGCCATAAAATGGGCTGAATATATGGTGAGTCTTGGTGCTGGGGAGTTGTTAGTAACCAGTATGGATCGGGATGGCACCAAAATTGGGTTTAATAACCCACTGAATAAAGCCATTAGCAACGCAGTAGAGGTGCCTATTATCGCCTCAGGTGGTGTTGGTAATTTACAGCATTTGGTGGATGGTGTTAAAGAAGGTGGCGCTGATGCGGTATTGGCAGCGAGTATATTCCACTATGGTGAATATACGGTCAAACAGGCCAAGGACTACATGGCACAACATGGTATTGAGATTAGGCGCTAGCAATCTCTAAAGTTGATTGGCACTCGTTTTGTTTGTGCTGTAGCTGTGTAATACTTGGATATCAACAGATATTTCAATAGATAGTGATTAGATGAATTGGTTAGATGAAGTTACTTGGGATGCCAATGGTCTGGTGCCGGTCATCGCTCAGGAGCATGACACTGGGCGAGTGTTGATGTTTGCTTGGATGAACCGTGAAGCCTTGCAATTGAGTAGCGAGACCAATCAGGCCGTTTATTGGTCAAGATCGCGTAATAAGTTGTGGCGTAAAGGCGAGGAGTCTGGCCACGTACAAAAAATACATGAGATTCGCCTAGACTGTGATGAGGATGTGATTTTGCTTAGAGTAGAACAGGTGGGCGGTATTGCTTGTCATACTGGCAGGCACAATTGCTTCTTTAAGACTTTAAAAGACGATAATTGGGTGGTAGATCAGCCTGTTATCAAAAATCCTGATGAAATTTATAAGCATGAGTAATGATATGAATGATGTGCTAAGCCGACTTTCTGAATTGCTGGAGCAGCGTAAGTCTGCCGATCCAGCCTCATCTTATGTTGCAAAGCTCTATGCTAAAGGCATGGACAGCATTTTAAAAAAGATAGGTGAAGAAGCGACTGAAACAGTGATTGCGGCCAAAGGCGGCAATAAGGATGAAATCATCTACGAAACGGCAGATTTGTGGTTTCACACCATGATTATGCTGGCAAAAGCAGATTTGAAGCCTCAGGATGTATTAGCTGAGCTCGCTAGGCGCGAGGGTTTATCTGGTATTGATGAAAAGGCTAGTCGCAACAAGTAAGATTAAAGTGGTTAATTCCGCATTGCTCCAGTTTCATCATGTTTGGCTCGATCTGTAGCAGTCAATAGAAAGAATATCAAATGAGTGCTGATTGTATTTTTTGTAAAATTGCGCAAGGCGATATCCCCTCAAAGAAGGTTTATGAGGATGATGATGTCATCGCCTTTCATGACATACACCCCATTACTAAAGTGCACTTTCTCATCGTGCCTAAGCAACATGTTGATAGTTTGGCGAGTTGTGACTCGCAACATCAGGCATTATTGGGTAAGATGTTGTTGCTAGCGCCTGAGTTGGCTAAAGAGCAGGGCTTGGCTGGTTTCCGCACTATGATTAATACTGGGCGTGAAGGTGGGCAGGAAGTGTTTCATATGCACATGCATGTATTTGGTGGTGGTAGCACCCTACCTAAAACATAGTTTAAACATATTTAATTAGGAGAGTAGCAATGGGAATCGGAGCTTGGTGGCATTGGTTGGTAGTTTTACTCATTGTAGTGCTCGTGTTCGGCACAAAAAAACTTCGTAATATTGGTGGTGATGTAGGCGGTGCAGTAAAAAATTTTAAAGACGCTGTGAATGAAGGTAAAAGTGCAGCTGCTGATACGCCTCCACAAGAGCCGATTGCAAACAACTCTGTGTTAATTGATGGTGAAGCGGTTGCTGTAGCACCAGCAAAACCAGCGGCTAAAAAAAGAGCACCGGCAAAATCAGCGGCGGCTAGTAAAACTACCGCAACTAAAGCTAAATCAACAACAGCAAAAAAAGCACCAGCAAAAGCTAAATCTACGACTGCTGCGAAATAAACAGTATTCAATGTTGAAGTGCATCGCATCTTTGGTTTATAGGGTTTAGGCAGCATGTTTGATATTGCATTTTCTGAATTAGTTGTAATCGCGATTGTTGCGCTGATTGTCATTGGCCCTGAAAAGCTGCCTAAAGTGGCGCGCACCATCGGTACTATGGTGGGGCGTATGCAGCGCTATATGATGCAGATTAAAGAGGAGGTGAATCGTGAATCACGGTTTGCCGAGTTGCAGAAGCTGCAACAAGAAATTCAGCAGGCGACAGATAGTGCGCAAGCTGGTATCAAGAGTGGCGTAGACTACTTGGCCGAAACGGTTGACCCGCTCAATCAAAACGCTCAGCAGCAAAGTGATGATACAGCAGACCACGCTGCTAAATTGCCTGAACATTCCCCTACTTCCGTTAAAGACTAGCCACCGTTGTGACTCCTACAGAAAATTTCATCTCACACTTAATTGAGTTAAGAAACCGTTTACTGCGTATCGTAGTCGGATTTGTCGTTGTTTTTATTGCGCTGTTTCCATTCGCAAATGAAATCTATGCTTTGCTTGCCGCGCCCTTGTTAATCAAGCTTCCAGCAGGCGGGCAGATGATTGCCACTGCGGTGACTACACCATTCTTCGTGCCGATGAAGGTTGCAATGATGGCGGCATTCTTGCTCTCATTGCCACATACCTTGTATCAAGTTTGGTCGTTTGTGGCGCCTGGCCTATATGCGCACGAGAAAAAATTCATGATTCCTATCATTCTGGCCAGTAGCTTTTTGTTTCTGTCCGGGATGGCGTTTGCCTATTTTCTTGTCTTTCCAGTAATCTTTGGTTTTATCGTGGGTACTGCGCCTGTAGGGGTTGCGGTAATGACGGATATAGGTAATTACCTAGATTTCATCATTACATTGTTCTTTGCGTTTGGCTTGGCATTTGAGGTGCCGATTGCTGTGGTAATGGCGGCGCGCTTCGGCTGGGTGACGATACATGCGCTAAAAGAAGCAAGAGGTTATGTCGTGGTTGGGGCGTTTGTGATTGCTGCGGTCGTCACACCACCAGACGTGATTTCACAATTTATGCTGGCAATGCCCATGTGGCTGCTTTATGAGTTAGGCATTGTGGTGGCAAGGTTCACTACTAAAGAAAGTGAACCTACCATTTTGCCGCCGGTTTAGTGCTTACTCGGGCGCCGCGACCGGTTTAGGCCGCTTGCCAATGATGATGGCAATGTTGGCGATAGCGCCATCACGTACAATTTGCAAGGTTGCTTTTTGATTCGGTTGTAATGCCGCAATCAAGTTAAGCATGCTTCCACTGTCCGTCACTGGCTTGCCTTCAATCGCAACCAATATATCTCCGGAACGTAAACCGGCTCTGTCTGCAGGGCTGTGTTTCAGCACTCCGGCAATTAAGGCACCCTGCGCTTTATTTAATCTAAATGACTCTGCCAGCTCTGGTGTAATGTCCTGGGCTTCAATACCTATCCAGCCGCGCGTAACATTGCCTTGCGCCGCAATTTGTTCCATAACTTGTCGTGCTAATGTGGTCGGAATGGCAAAGCCAATGCCCATTGAGCCGCCACTACGTGAGTAGATTGCGCTGTTGATACCCACTAGATTGCCTTCTGTATTAATTAAAGCGCCACCAGAGTTGCCTGGGTTGATAGAAGCATCGGTTTGTATGAAGTTTTCATAGATATTAATCCCCAAATGGCTGCGGCCCAGTGCGCTGACGATGCCCTGCGTCACGGTTTGGCCAACGCCAAAAGGGTTGCCGATGGCCAATACCACATCACCTACGTTAAGTGCATCTGAGCTGGCGAAGGTGATTGCAGGTAAATCATTGGCATCCACTTTAATCAGTGCTAAGTCTGTGTCTGGGTCGGTGCCGACTACGGTTGCAGTCATTTTTCTGCCGTCAGATAAAGCGACCTCAATCGCGTCTGCGGTAGCAATTACGTGGTTGTTGGTTAAAATTAAACCCTGACTACTGACGATCACGCCTGAGCCTAGGCTGTTTTCTGGCTGTGCTTGCGGTTCTGGCTCTTCTAATTGGTCACCAAAGAAATGGCGAAATGCAGGGTCCTCTAAAAAATCCTGATGTGGGCTGCTGCGCGGCTTTTTGCTGGTGAATATATTAACAACTGCTGGCATCGCCTTTTTGACAGCATTGCTATATGAATAGACAGTGCTAGTTGAACTCCCTGTCTCCGCCTGATTAACTACTAAGGCTTGCTCTCTGAAGCTGAAAAAATTTGGGTAGAAAATACGTAACACAAATATTAATGCCATGCAGATGGTGGCTGCTTGCGCAAAAATTAGCCATAATCTTTTGTGTAGGGAGTTATTCATCTTTATTTACTTCTTAAGTATGGTAATTAATCAAATTTAATCTAAGGTTGCCTCAGTGTTTCAATATTAGGCCATTTGTCACATTTTGATATAAGGTCAGCAATCTAAAAATCAATAGCCTAACATTTTAAAGGTTTGAAGCTTATGGTAAAAATCAATGAGTTAACTCATTATACCCAACAACTGATGCAAGTAGCTCATTTCAAGGACTACTGTCCCAATGGCTTACAAGTTGAGGGGCGTGCTGAAATTAAAAGAATTGTGACTGGGGTCACGGCAAGTATGGCGTTGCTCGAGGCTGCGCATCAGGTAGGTGCTGATTTGATCTTGGTGCATCATGGCTATTTCTGGCGTAATGAAGCGCCAGAGCTGGTTGGCATTAAGCGTAAGCGCATCAAATTCCTGCTGGAGCATGATATCAATCTGATGGCGTACCACTTGCCATTAGATGCACATGGTGAGTTTGGTAATAATGTGCAGCTTGGTAAGTTGTTAGGGTTTGAGGCGCAGAACTATGCTGGTGCTGATGATTTAATTGCCTGTACCGAATTAGGTGAAGGCTTACCTTTGTCTGCAATTACAGATTTAATCGAGCAGCGCTTGGGGCGCTCAGTGCTGACAATTGGTGAGGCCGCGCAGGTTATTAAGAAGGTGGCCTGGTGCACAGGGGCTGCGCAAGGTTATATAGATCAAGCGATAGCATTGGGAGTTGACCTATTTATCAGTGGGGAAATATCCGAGCAAACAGTGCATCAGTCGATTGAGTCTGGCGTGGCATATATATCCGCAGGGCATCATGCAACAGAGCGTTATGGCGTGCAGGCGCTAGGTGCGCATTTGGCGGAAAAGTTTAATTTGGAGCATGTGTTTATCGATATACATAATCCGGTTTAATCGTTTTATTTCAGTAACTTAATAAATAAAGCTTTAATTGGAGGGCAAAAAATTGTATAATCTGGCGCCTAAACATGAAGCCTTGTCTATATTTTAAATTGCTTTGGCTGTTATTAAGTAGCGCAGGTTATATCTTAAGTAGAAGATAGTCAGTTACCCAGTAATGGGTGTTTAGATTTTTAGTAAAAGGTGACGCTGCATGCCTAGCTAAGGCGTGGCGTCTAATCTAGTCAATCCTTTCGAGCAAGAGGAAAACATGTCAGACAACCAAAATGACAATCAGCAGGCTGACTCGCAATCGTGCGGGTGTTCTCAAGTAGACCAAGAAAAACGTAACTTCTTAATCGCCACTTCTGCAGTGGGTGCATTGGGCTGTGCTGCAGTGGCCGTGCCTTTTGTGAAAAGCATGACGCCAAGCGAGCGTGCTAAAGCCGCAGGTGCGCCTGTAGAAGTTGATATTAGCAAAATTGAGCCAGGCACTATGATGACGGCTGAGTGGCGAGGTAAACCAGTATGGATTATTAATCGTACTGAAGAAATGACAACTGAGTTAGCTAAGCATGATGCTCAATTATCAGATCCTGCATCTGATGTTACTTCACAGCAGCCTACTTATTGTAAGAACGAAGGCCGCTCAATTAAGCCTAATCTTGCTGTGATTGTTGGTATCTGTACGCATTTGGGCTGTTCACCTACTGGCAAATTGCAAAGTGGTGGCGATATGGGTGAAGGTTGGACTGGTGGGTTCTTCTGCCCATGCCATGGCTCTAAATTTGATTTGGCTGGCCGCGTGTTTAAGGGTTCTCCAGCACCTATCAACTTGGTAGTGCCGCCACATAAATATTTGAGTGAAAATCTACTTCTGATTGGCGTTGATACTGAAGAGAAAGCATAATCATGACTGATAAAAATAAATCAGCGCTATCTAGCGCTCTAAATGACGGTTTAAATTGGGTTGATGCCCGTTTCCCATTAACGAGTAACGTTAAGGCGCATTTGACTGAGTATTACGCACCAAAAAACTTTAACTTTTGGTACTTTTTTGGGTCTTTGGCATTGTTGGTTTTGGTGCTGCAAATATTGACCGGTATTTTCTTAACCATGCATTACAAACCAGATGCGGATTTAGCATTCGGTTCTGTTGAGTACATCATGCGTGATGTGCCATGGGGTTGGCTGATTCGCTACATGCACTCAACTGGCGCATCTATGTTCTTTGTTGTGGTTTATCTGCATATGTTTCGCGGCATCATCTACGGTTCGTATAGGAACCCGCGTGAGTTGATCTGGTTGTTCGGTGTTGCTATCTTCTTGGTATTAATGGGTGAAGCATTCTTTGGTTACCTATTGCCTTGGGGTCAAATGTCTTATTGGGGTGCGCAGGTAATTGTTAACTTGTTCTCTGCTATCCCATTTATCGGCCCAGACGTTTCGGAGTGGTTGCGTGGTGACTACTTGGTGTCTGATGCAACGCTGAATCGTTTCTTTGCCTTCCACGTAATTGCCTTACCATTTGTATTGGTTGGTTTGGTTGTTGCTCACTTGATTGCCTTGCATGAGGTTGGTTCAAACAACCCTGATGGTGTGGAAATTAAGAAACTAAAAGACAAGAAAACAGGTTTCCCTTTAGATGGTATTCCATTCCATCCTTACTACACGGTTAAGGACTTGGTTGGTGTATCTATGTTCCTGATTGTGTTCTCAGCCATTATTTTCTTTGCACCTGAGATGGGCGGTTACTTCTTGGAGGCAAATAACTTTGTGCCTGCTGACCCGCTTAAAACGCCAGCACACATTGCACCAGTTTGGTACTTCACGCCATATTACTCAATCTTGCGTGCGGTTCCGCCAATCTTGAATTCACAGTTCCCTGGTGTGGCAGCAATGGGCTTGTCAGTAGTAGCTTTTGCTTTGCTGCCTTGGTTGGATAAGAGCCCAGTGAAGTCTATTCGCTATCGCGGCACTCTATATAAACAATGGTTGGTTGCTTTTGTCATCAGCTTCTTGGTGCTTGGCTACCTTGGTACTGTGCCATCAAATGTTTGGGGTCAGTTCGGTGCATGGATGGGTGGCGCTGATCGCGCGACTGTAGTAGCACGTGTCTTTACTGTGGTTTATTTCTTGTTCTTTGCGCTAATGCCTTGGTATACGAAAAAAGATAAAACTAAACCAGTGCCAGAAAGGGTAACGGGATAATAACCATGAAAAAATTATTGTTAGCGATGTTGTTGATGCCTTTCCTTGCTGTGCCAATGCTGGCGAATGCAAATGAAGGTGTAAGTTTGGATAAAGCGCCGATTGATGCTACGGATCATGAATCTTTGCAGCGTGGTGCGCGTACTTTCGTTAATTACTGCCTAAATTGCCATAGCGCTAATTACATGCGCTACAACAGATTGTTGGAAATTGGTCTGACAGAAAAACAGATCAAAGACAATCTGCTGTTGGCCGGTGAAAAAATTGGTGATCCGATGAAAGTTGCAATCAATAAAAAAGATGCGGCGAAATGGTTTGGTACAGCGCCACCTGATTTGTCTGTAGAAGTGCGTGCACGCGGTGCTGACTGGGTTTACACCTATATGCGCAGCTTCTACCGTGACAGCACCAGAACAACGGGTTGGAATAACACGGTGTTTGATAAGGTGGGTATGCCGCATGTGCTTTACGAGTTACAAGGTGAGCAGGAGTTGAATCATGAAACTCACGCACTTAAGCTTGTAAAGCCGGGCAAGCTGTCTGTTGAAGAATACGATGTTTTGGTGGGTGATTTAACAAACTTTATGGCCTATATGGCTGAGCCAGCAAAGCATCAAAGAAACCAACTTGGTTGGTTTGTCTTGCTGTTTTTGAGTGTGTTGTTAGTTCTAACATACAAACTTAAAAAAGCTTACTGGAAGGAAATACACTAAATTATGATGACTTTATATTCGGGGACTACAGATCCCTATAGCCACCGCTGCCGTATTGTCCTGTTTGAAAAAGGCATGGATTTTCAGGTGATTGATGTCGACTTGGCAAATAAGCCGGAAGATTTGGCGGTCATTAACCCGTACAACCATGTGCCGGTATTGGTGGAGCGTGACTTAGTGTTGTCAGAAGCTAATATTATCAATGAGTATATTGATGAACGCTTCCCACATCCGCAGTTGATGCCGCCAGATCCAGTGATGCGTGCGCGTGCTAGATTGTTCTTGTATAGCTTTGAGCAAGACTTGTTTAGTCATATTGCAGACATTGAATCTGACGACCAAGAAAAAGCGGATAAGGCGCGTGCCACGATACGTGATAACTTAACTCAACTGGTACCTATCTTTGCTAAGCAAAACTATTTGTTAGGTGATGATTACTCAATGTTGGATGTTGCGGTGACACCGTTGCTATGGCGTCTAGGTCACTACGGTATTGAGTTGCCGAATCAAGCTGCACCTATTTTGAAATATGCAGAGCGTTTATTCTCAAGACCATTGTATGCAGATGCAATGACGCCTTCAGAAAAAGCAATGCGTAAGTAAGTAGTAAAAAATCGTTTAGATGGCGTTTGATTAAAGTTGTTTAATCAAACGCTACTATTCATCTAATGTGTAACTGAAGCTATCTTTAAGTAGGTTCGTTAAATATGTCTGAATTAATTCCAACCAAACCATATATGTTACGTGCGCTTCATGAGTGGTGCGTGGACAATAATTTAACCCCGCATCTGATTGTTGCGGTAAATGCGCAGACGCGTGTGCCGATGGCGTATGTGAAAGATGGCGAAATAGTGTTAAATATTAATTACAGCGCAACAAAAGATTTGCACATAGATAATGATTCTGTGGTATTCTCTGCGCGCTTCGGTGGTGTGTCACAAAATATATATGTGCCCATGAGTGCAGTAAGAGGTATTTTTGCACGTGAAAATGGTCAAGGAATGTTTTTTGAGGCAGGCTTAGAGCAAGAAGAAGTACCGTTTTTAATAGAAGATGCGAAACAAAATGCAGAACCTATTGAAAATAAAGAAGAATTAATAAAAAGTAAAAAACCTGTATTAAAAATCGTAAAATAATTTACTTTTATTAAAAGATGCGTATAATACGCATCTCACGAAAACGCCGGGTTAGCTCAGTTGGTAGAGCAGCGCACTTGTAATGCGAAGGTCATCAGTTCGATTCCGATACCCGGCACCAGTTTCTTAGCAAATTCCCTTTTATACATTTGACAGCAAGTCAAATATTCAGCATAATCGCGGGTTCGGTGAGGAGGGGTGGCCGAGTGGTTAAAGGCGACGGACTGTAAATCCGTTCTCTCAGAGTACGAAGGTTCGAATCCTTCCCCCTCCACCAGTTTGTAAAACATATAGTAAGTTGCGGTAATTTGAGCTTGTTGGCGTTGGTAGCATATGCGCGGGTGTAGCTCAGTTGGTAGAGCACTTGCCTTCCAAGCAAGATGTCGCGAGTTCGAACCTCGTCGCCCGCTCCATCAGTTGAGTGTTGCGGATTAAGCGCCCATGTGGCTCAGTGGTAGAGCACTCCCTTGGTAAGGGAGAGGTCGCGGGTCCGATTCCCGCCATGGGCACCATAAAGCTTGAGTGCAAAGTTGATGGCAAATTGCTGTGGCGGCTTAGAAGGTAGTTAAATAGTGAATGTTGATAACGAGTAGCTGTTTAGCGAAAGATTAAATATTCTGATTTGAACAAGTTTTATTAATTCTAATAAAACTTATGGTTAATAAAATATTGTAAAGGACTGAAGCAATGGCAAAAGGTAAATTTGAGCGGACCAAGCCGCACGTTAACGTAGGCACGATTGGCCACGTTGACCATGGTAAGACAACACTAACAGCAGCGATCACCACTGTATTAACAAAGAAATACGGCGGCGAAGCAAAAGCTTACGACCAAATTGACGCAGCACCAGAAGAAAAAGCACGTGGTATTACCATTAACACAGCACACGTTGAGTACGAGACAGCAACACGTCACTACGCACACGTAGACTGCCCAGGCCACGCCGACTATGTTAAAAACATGATTACCGGTGCAGCACAAATGGACGGCGCTATCTTAGTATGTTCAGCAGCTGACGGTCCTATGCCACAAACACGTGAGCACATCTTGTTAGCACGTCAAGTTGGCGTACCATACATTGTAGTGTTCCTAAACAAAGCAGACATGGTAGATGATCCTGAGTTGTTAGAACTAGTTGAAATGGAAGTGCGTGACTTGCTAAGCAAATACGACTTCCCAGGCGACGACACACCAATCATCAAAGGTTCAGCTAAACTAGCTTTAGAAGGCGACCAATCTGAAATCGGCGAACCAGCAATCTTCCGCTTAGCAGAAGCATTAGACAGCTACATCCCAATGCCAGAGCGCGCAATCGACGGCACATTCTTGATGCCAGTAGAAGACGTATTCTCAATCTCAGGCCGCGGTACAGTAGTAACAGGCCGTATTGAGCGTGGTATTGTTAAAGTGGGTGACGAGATTGAAATCGTTGGTATTAAAGACACACTAAAAACAACATGTACAGGCGTGGAAATGTTCCGCAAACTGCTAGACCAAGGTCAAGCAGGCGACAACGTAGGTGTATTGCTACGTGGTACAAAACGTGAAGAAGTTGAACGTGGTCAAGTATTGGCAAAAGCTGGTTCTATCAAACCACACACAAAATTCACAGCAGAAATCTACGTGTTAGGTAAAGATGAAGGTGGTCGTCACACACCATTCTTCCAAGGTTACCGTCCACAATTCTATTTCCGTACGACAGACGTAACTGGCGCAGTTGAATTGCCAGAAGGTACAGAAATGGTAATGCCAGGCGACAACGTATCAATCACTGTTACATTGATTGCACCAATCGCGATGGAAGAAGGCTTACGCTTCGCTATCCGTGAAGGTGGTCGTACTGTTGGTGCTGGTGTTGTAGCTAAGATTATCGAGTAAGATAATTTGTAAGAGTTGCGCAAACAACCCTGCGTAACTCTTATTTAAAGGTTTAAGTACAGGCCAATAGCTCAATTGGTAGAGTATCGGTCTCCAAAACCGAGGGTTGGGGGTTCGAGACCCTCTTGGCCTGCCAAATATATAGTATGGATTATTAATCTGCCGAATAACTAGAAATATTCATATTTCTAGTTATTCGCGTTAGTAAGACCTGAAGTTATTTTAGTCACCATTAAGTAAGTTCTTAGATTAAGACAATTATGCTCAATAAAATTAAGTTGCTATCAGCAGCTCTCTTGCTGGTTGCAGGCATTGCCGGTTTTTACCTTTTAGCAGACAAGCCTACTGTAGTGCGTATTTTGGTTGTGCTTGCAGGTTTGGCGGCTTCTGTTGGTGTGCTTTGGACCACTCCGCTTGGTCAGCAATCATTTGGTTTTATTGGTGAAGCAGTTGCTGAATCACGTAAAGTGGTTTGGCCTACACGTAAAGAAACAATACAAACTACATTGGTGGTATTTGTGTTGGTGGTAGTGATGGCTGCATTTTTGGCGGTGGTCGATATCGGATTTGCTTTTATGGTTAAGTGGTTACTAGGACGGGGCGCGTAATGAGTATGAAATGGTACGCGGTGCAGGCTTTTTCAGGTTTTGAAAAATCCGTGCAAAAAGGATTAGAAGAGCGCGTTGTACGCTCTGGATTGCAAGATCAGTTTGGCCAGATTCTAGTGCCAATCGAAGAAGTGATCGAAATGAAAGCGGGTCAGAAAACAATTTCTGAGCGTAAGCTTTACCCAGGATATGTGTTAGTTCAAATGAATATGACGGATGACACCTGGCACTTAGTGAAAAGTACGCCGCGTGTAACCGCATTTATTGGTGGTAGTGCACAAAAGCCAACACCGATTAAAGATAAAGAAGTTGATATCATCTTGCAACGTATTGATGATAGCAAAAGCAATCCTACACAAAAACTTACCTTCGAAAAAGGTGAGTCAGTTCGCATTACTGACGGCCCATTTAAAGACTTTTCTGGCAATGTGGAAGAAATTAACTACGAGAAAAGTAAATTACGCGTTTCTGTGGTTATTTTCGGCCGTTCTACACCGGTTGAGCTGGAATTTAGCCAAGTAGAAAAAGAAGTTTAGTAGCAAGTAGTTGTTTTTATTAACGGGGAGCTTTGATTTAGGTTGAAGCGTTAGCACCCATATTAGGAGTAATAGCATGGCAAAGAAAGTTATTGGCTATATCAAGCTGCAGATTCCTGCAGGTAAAGCTAATCCAAGTCCACCAGTAGGTCCAGCATTGGGTCAACGTGGTTTGAATATCATGGAATTCTGTAAAGCGTTTAACGCTGCAACACAAGGTGTTGAGCCAGGATTGCCAATCCCAGTAGTGATTACTGCATTTGCTGACAAGAGCTTCACGTTTGTGATGAAATCTCCTCCAGCAACTATTTTGATCAAAAAAGCAGCTGGTATTACTAAAGGTTCACCTCGTCCACATACTGATAAAGTTGGCAAAATCACTCGTGCACAAGCTGAGGATATTGTTAAAACTAAACAAGCTGATTTGTCTGCTGCTGATATGGATGCTGCAGTTCGCACTATCGCAGGTAGCGCTCGCAGTATGGGTATTGAAGTGGAGGGTGTATAACATGGCTAAAAGAATTAACGCACTACGTGCAAAAGTAGATCGTAATAAATTGTACCCAGTAGCTGAAGGCTTAACTTTAGTTAAAGAGAATGCAACTGCGAAATTCAATGAGTCTATCGATGCGGTAGTTAACTTAGGTATTGATGCACGTAAATCAGACCAATTGGTACGTGGCGCTATTGTGTTACCTAACGGTACTGGTAAAACTACACGTGTTGCTGTGTTCGCACAGGGTGCACAAGCTGAAGCTGCTAAAGCGGCTGGTGCTGACATCGTTGGTTTTGAAGATTTGGCTGAGCAAGTTAAAGCTGGTGTAATGGACTTTGATGTTGTGATCGCTACACCTGATGCAATGCGTATCGTTGGTGCTCTAGGTCAAGTGTTGGGCCCACGTGGTTTGATGCCTAACCCTAAAGTAGGTACTGTGACACCTGATGCAGCTACAGCAGTTAAAAATGCTAAAGCTGGTCAAGTTCAATACCGTACAGATAAAGGCGGTATCATTCACTGCACAATCGGCCGTGCTTCTTTCACAGTTGAACAATTACAAGGTAACTTGGCTGCGTTGGTAGATGCTTTAAACAAAGCTAAACCAGCTGCAAGTAAAGGTGTTTACCTGAAAAAACTATCTGTATCTAGTACGATGGGTGCAGGTGTGCGTGTTGATCAAGCAAGTTTGGTTGCTTAATTAGAATAATGGGTGGGGCTTTCTTGTCTCGCCTATATAGTGCTTTGGGCTCATTTCATTTGCTAACTTATCGTGATGCAATTGGAATGAGGTTATCAAAGACCGTAGGTGTCGTTTCGATTTAATGTGGTTTTGTGTTGGATTAAAGCTCTAGAGTTTTAATTTCTAATATCAAAACCTGGCCTACGCAGATGGCGCATCCCTAAAACAGGTTAATTCCTGATAAAAGGTCGCCGTAAAAGTGGTTTTTATAATATTTATTATAAGAGCTGATTCTGCTTTAGAAATATAGCAGAGATTTTAACGGAAGGAGAAAGACCTTGAGTCTAAATCTTACAGAGAAAAAAGCGGTTGTTGCTGAAGTAAGTGCACAAGTTGCACAAGCACAAGCGATTGTTCTTGCTGAATATCGTGGTATGGGCGTAGCCAATATGACGGTATTGCGTGCAGATGCCAGAAAATCAGGCGTGTATCTACGTGTGTTGAAAAATACATTAGTACGTCGTGCGGTTGAAGGTACACCATTTGCAGCATTAGCAAACGAAATGGTTGGTCCGTTGGTGTTCGGCATTTCTGCTGACCCAGTAGCGGCAGCTAAAGTACTGAACAATTTTGCTAAAACTAACGATAAATTCGTTATTAAAGCAGGTGCGGTGCCAAATCAATTGATGGATGTTGCTGGTGTTCAAGCGCTAGCATCTACATTAAGTCGTGAAGAGTTGCTTGCTAAATTTGCATGCACCCTTAACGAAGTGCCTACTAAGTTTGCACGTGCGATTGCGGCTATACGTGACGCTAAAGAAGCAGCTTAATTCATCAGATCGCTTATTTAAAGCAACATTATTTTATTTTAGGAAATATTCAAATGGCAATTTCAAATGCAGATATTTTAGAAGCAGTTGGTTCAATGTCAGTTTTAGACTTGACAGCTTTTATTAAAGAAATCGAAGAAAAATTTGGCGTATCAGCTGCAGCAGTTGCAGTAGCGTCAGCAGCAGGTGGTGCAGCTCCAGCTGCAGCAGCTGAGCAAACAGAGTTCAACGTTGTGCTTTTAGGCGCTGGTGAACAAAAAGTTGCTGTAATTAAAGCAGTTCGTGAATTAACAGGTTTAGGCTTGAAAGAAGCTAAAGACTTAGTTGATGGCGCACCAAAAGCAATTAAAGAAGGCGTTTCAAAAGCTGACGCTGATGCAGCATTGAAAAAATTGATCGAAGCTGGCGCAACTGGCGAAATCAAATAATACATCTTTAAGTGTATAAGTTAGGCTGACGGGAGACCGTCAGCCTTCGCCATTTGTAATGGCAGGCAATGTAACAAAATGTAATTTGTAGTGGTAGTGCCGCAACAAGCCTTCAGTTCAACAGTAACTGAGGTTAGAGGTGAAAATACTTACGTAATGGATGTAGTGCAAAAAAGTATTTTAATTTCTGCCCTCAAAATATCTAGGAGATGCAATGAGCTATTCCTTCACCGAAAAGAAACGCCTTCGTAAAAGTTTTGCCAAGCGAGAAAGCGTTCAAGAAATTCCCTATTTGCTGGCAATGCAATTAGAGTCATATGCTGCATTCTTGCAGACTAATGTTCCAGCTGATCAACGTACAGAAACAGGCCTGCAATCTACATTCAGTTCTGTTTTTCCTATCGTTAGCCATTCAGGTAATGCACGTTTAGATTACGTGAGCTACCAGCTTGGTGCTGAACCGTTCGATGTTAAAGAATGTCAGCAACGTGGCTTAACTTACGCTGCGCCTTTGCGTGTGCGTGTACGTTTAACTATTATGGACAAAGAGGCTTCTAAACCTACGGTTAAAGAAGTTAAAGAACAAGAAGTGTACATGGGCGAGCTGCCTTTGATGACTGAAAATGGTTCATTTGTGATTAACGGTACCGAGCGTGTTATCGTGTCTCAATTGCACCGTAGCCCAGGCGTGTTCTTTGAGCATGACCGTGGTAAAACACATAGCTCAGGTAAATTACTATTCTCAGCTCGTATTATTCCTTACCGTGGTTCATGGTTGGATTTTGAGTTTGATCCAAAAGATTACTTGTATTTCCGTATTGACCGCCGCCGCAAAATGCCGGTAACCATTTTGTTGAAAGCCTTGGGTTATACACCAGAGCAAATAATTTCAACTTTCTACGACTTTGATACATTCCACATCGGTAAAACTGGTGTTGAGTTTACAGTTGTACCTGAGCGTTTACGTGGTGAAGTAGCTAAATTTGATATCGTTGCTAAAGACGGTACAGTCATTGTTGCTAAAGACAAACGTATTACCGTGAAGCACATCCGTGATATGGAAAAAGCAGGCGTGAGCGAAATCGCTGTGCCGCAAGATTTCATTCTTGGCCGTGCTTTGGCTAACACAATTGTTGACCAAGAAACCGGTGAAGTCGTGGCGAATGCTAACGATGAAATCACTGAGTCTTTATTAGGTAAATTGGTTGATGCGAACATCCGTAGCGTAAGCACATTGTATTCAAATGATTTGGATCATGGCGACTACATTTCACAAACGCTACGTATTGATGAAATTCCTGACCAATACAGTGCACGTGTTGCGATCTACCGCATGATGCGCCCTGGTGAGCCACCAACTGAAGAGTCAGTTGAGGCGTTGTTCCAAGGCTTGTTCTTCAATGAAGATCGTTACGATTTGTCACGCGTAGGTCGTATGAAGTTTAACCGTCGTGCTTTCCCTGAAAAAGCGGAAGAGCGTCAATCTAACTGGATTCGCAGATTCTACGAAGCAGTTGGTGTGCAAGGTGACGAAGGCGCAAATATCTTGTCTAACGACGATATTTTGGCTGTTATCGGTGTATTGCTAGAGTTGCGTAATGGCCGTGGTGAAATCGATGATATCGATCACTTAGGTAACCGTCGTATCCGTTCAGTAGGTGAGTTGGCTGAGAACCAATTCCGTACTGGTTTGGTACGTGTTGAGCGCGCTGTTAAAGAGCGTTTATCACAAGCTGAATCCGACAACTTGATGCCGCATGACTTGATCAATGCGAAACCAGTTTCAAGCGCGATTCGTGAGTTCTTTGGTTCAAGCCAATTATCACAATTTATGGACCAAACTAACCCATTGTCTGAAATTACGCATAAACGCCGTATTTCAGCATTAGGCCCAGGCGGTTTGACGCGTGAGCGCGCTGGCTTTGAGGTCCGTGACGTACACTCAACTCACTATGGTCGCGTTTGCCCGATTGAGACACCAGAGGGTCCGAACATTGGTTTGATCAACTCTTTAGCATTGTATGCACGTACTAATGAATATGGTTTCTTAGAGACACCATATCGCCGTGTTGAAGCTAATAAAGTATCAGATACGATTGACTACTTGTCAGCGATTGAAGAGAGTCAGTACATGATCGCGCAAGCGAACACTGACTTAGATGCTAAAAACTTATTTGTAGATGATTTGATTTCATCACGTCATCACAACGAGTTCACGATGACACAACCTGACCGTGTTCAATATATGGACGTGGCGCCAGGCCAAATTGTGTCAGTGGCTGCATCTTTGATTCCATTCTTGGAACACGATGACGCGAACCGCGCATTGATGGGTGCCAACATGCAACGCCAAGCAGTGCCATGTCTACGTGCTGAGAAAGCGGTAGTAGGTACCGGTATTGAGCGTACTGTAGCAGTTGACTCTGGTACTGTAGTTACTGCTCGCCGTGGTGGCTTGGTGGATTACGTTGATTCTGCACGTATTGTTATTCGTGTAAACGATGAAGAAGCGAAAGCTGGTGAAGTTGGTGTAGATATTTACAACTTAACTAAATATACACGTTCTAACCAAAATACCAATATTAACCAACGTCCGCTAGTCAAAGTCGGTGATAAATTATCACGTGGCGATGTAATTGCGGATGGTGCTTCTACCGATATGGGTGAGTTGGCACTAGGTCAAAATATGTTAGTAGGCTTTATGCCTTGGAATGGTTATAACTACGAAGACTCGATCTTGATTTCAGAGCGCGTAGTAGCAGATGACCGTTACACTTCTATTCATATTGAAGAGTTGTCAGTGGTTGCACGTGATACAAAACTTGGTGCAGAAGAAATCACACAAGATATTTCAAACTTGAGTGAGCGCATGTTAGCGCGTCTGGATGAAGTAGGTATCATTCACATTGGTGCAGAAGTTGAAGCCGGTGACGTATTGGTTGGTAAAGTAACACCTAAAGGTGAGACACAATTGACACCAGAAGAGAAATTGCTACGTGCGATTTTCGGTGAAAAAGCATCTGACGTTAAAGATACTTCACTACGCGTGCCTTCAGGCATGAGCGGTACCGTGATTGACGTACAAGTGTTCACGCGTGAAGGTATTGACCGTGATGCACGTGCACAGCAAATTATTGACGACCAATTGGCACACTACAAACAAGACTTGGCTGACCAAATGCGTATCGTGGAAGACGATGCATTCGGTCGTATCCGTCGCTTGATTGAAGGTAAAGTGGCTACTGGCGGTCCTAACAAACTGAAAAAAGGCGAAGCATTAACTGCTGAGTACTTAGAGTCTGTAGGCCGTTACGATTGGTTTGATATTCGCTTGTCAGACGAAGAAGCAGCACGTCAGTTAGAGCAGTTGAAAGACAGCTTGTCACAAGCGCGTATTGAGTTTGATAACCGCTTTGAAGAGAAAAAACGTAAATTGACGCAAGGTGACGAATTGCCACCAGGCGTACAAAAAATGGTTAAGGTTTACTTAGCTGTTAAACGTCGTATCCAACCAGGCGATAAGATGGCTGGTCGTCACGGTAACAAGGGTGTGATTTCAAAAATCTGCCCAGTAGAAGATATGCCGCACATGGCTGATGGTACACCATTGGATATCGTGTTGAACCCGCTAGGCGTTCCATCACGTATGAACATTGGTCAGATTTTGGAAGTGCACTTAGGTTGGGCTGCTAAAGGTTTAGGTTTACGTATCGAAGAAATGTTACGTGAAGAAACTAAAGTGGCTGAAATCCGTAAGTTCTTGGAAAAGATCTACAACGACAGCACTGGTAAGCATGAAGATATTAAATCTTTCACAGATGTAGAGATTTTAGATTTAGCGCAAAACCTTAAACAAGGTGTTCCATTTGCAACGCCAGTGTTCGATGGCGCAGCTGAGTCTGATATTAGAGCGATGCTTGATTTGGCGTTCCCAGATGATGATGCACGTACTAAACAATTGCAGTTCCATGCAGGTAAAACGCAGGTAACTCTGTTTGATGGCCGTACTGGCGACAAATTTGAGCGTCCAGTGACTGTGGGTTATATGCACGTGTTGAAACTACATCACTTGGTTGATGACAAGATGCATGCTCGTTCTACAGGTCCATACTCATTAGTAACGCAACAACCACTAGGCGGTAAAGCGCAATTCGGTGGCCAACGTTTCGGTGAGATGGAGGTTTGGGCGTTAGAGGCTTATGGTGCTTCATATACCTTGCAAGAGATGCTGACAGTGAAGTCTGATGACGTTACTGGCCGTACCAAAGTGTATGAAAACATCGTTAAAGGCGAACACAAAATTGATGCAGGCATGCCTGAGTCATTTAACGTGTTAGTGAAAGAAATTCGTTCACTCGCCATCGACATCGACCTAGATCGCAACTAATTCAGGAGAGAATTCACATGAAAGCTCTATTAGACTTATTTAAACAGGTAACGCAAGAAGAAGAGTTTGATGCAATTAAGATTGCGTTAGCTTCACCTGAAAAAATCCGTTCATGGTCATATGGCGAAGTAAAAAAGCCAGAAACCATTAACTACCGTACTTTCAAACCTGAGCGTGATGGTTTGTTCTGCGCAAAAATCTTTGGCCCTATCAAAGATTACGAGTGCTTATGCGGTAAATATAAACGCTTAAAACATCGTGGCGTAATCTGCGAAAAATGTGGCGTTGAAGTGACGTTATCAAAAGTACGTCGTGAGCGTATGGGTCATATCGACCTAGCATCACCAGTGGCGCACATCTGGTTCTTGAAATCATTACCAAGCCGTTTAGGTATGGTGTTGGATATCGCTTTGCGTGATATCGAACGTGTATTGTACTTTGAAGCATTCATCGTGGTTGACCCAGGCATGACACCGCTTACACGCGGTCAGTTATTGACTGAAGATGACTACTTGGCAAAAGTAGAAGAGTACGGTGATGAGTTCAATGCGGTGATGGGTGCTGAGGCGGTTCGTGAACTGCTACGTACAATGGACATCGAGCGTGAAATCACGACATTACGTCAAGATTTAGGCGCAACCGGTTCAGAAGCGAAAATCAAGAAAATCGCTAAACGCTTAAAAGTGTTAGAAGCCTTCCAAAAATCTGGCATTAAACCAGAGTGGATGATTCTTGAAATCTTGCCAGTATTGCCACCAGAACTACGTCCATTGGTACCATTGGATGGCGGCCGTTTCGCAACGTCTGACTTGAACGATCTATATCGTCGCGTCATTAACCGTAACAACCGTTTGAAACGCTTGTTAGAGTTGAAAGCGCCAGAAATCATCGTACGTAACGAAAAACGTATGTTGCAAGAAGCAGTGGACTCATTATTAGACAACGGTCGTCGCGGTAAAGTGATGACTGGTGCTAACAAGCGCCCATTGAAATCGCTAGCTGACATGATCAAGGGTAAAGGTGGTCGTTTCCGTCAAAACTTGCTTGGTAAGCGTGTGGACTACTCAGGCCGTTCTGTAATCGTGGTTGGTCCGCAATTGAAATTGCACCAATGCGGTCTACCGAAAAAAATGGCTTTAGAGTTATTCAAACCATTCATTTTCCATAAACTGGAAGTGTTAGGTTTAGCGACAACGATTAAAGCGGCGAAGAAAAAAGTTGAAGAAGAAGGACCAGAAGTATGGGATATCCTCGAGGACGTAATCCGCGAGCATCCGGTGCTATTGAACCGTGCGCCTACATTGCACCGTTTAGGTATTCAAGCGTTTGAGCCTATCTTGATTGAAGGTAAAGCCATTCAATTGCACCCGTTAGTTTGTGCGGCATTCAACGCCGACTTTGACGGTGACCAAATGGCGGTTCACGTTCCATTGAGCTTAGAAGCACAAATGGAAGCACGTACTTTAATGTTGGCTTCAAACAACGTATTGTCACCTGCAAACGGTGAGCCAATCATTGTGCCTTCACAAGATATCGTGTTGGGTCTGTACTACATGACGCGTGAGAAAGTTAACGCACGTGGCACTGGCATGCGCTTTGCGGATGTAAAAGAAGTGCAACGTGTATTTGACCAAGGTTTAATTGATCTACATGCTAAAGTAACCGTACGTATTAAAGAGTACGACTTGGATGTAGATGGTGTTAAAACCGAAAAAACTACGCGTTACGAAACTACTGTAGGTCGTGCATTGCTGTCAGATATCTTGCCAGCAGGCTTGCCGTTCAGTCACATTGATAAAGCTTTGAAAAAGAAAGAGCTTTCAAAACTAATCAACGCTTCGTTCCGTAAAGTGGGTATCCGTGAAACAGTAATTTTTGCTGACCAATTGAAAAACACTGGTTATTCATACGCAACTAAAGCAGGTATTTCTATCAGTATTAACGATATGTTAGTGCCATTAGAAAAAGAGCAATTAATTGCTGCTGCTGATGCTGAAGTGAAAGAAATCGAAGACCAATACGTTTCTGGTCTAGTGACACAAGGTGAGCGCTATAACAAAGTAGTGGATATCTGGGGTCGTGCTGGTGATAAAGTTGCTGACGCGATGATGAAGCAGCTGAAAGAAGAAGATGTATTGGATGCTGATGGCAACCAATTAAAAGATGCTAACGGTAAAGTAGTGCGTCAAGAATCTTTCAACGCAATTTACATGATGGCCGACTCAGGTGCGCGTGGTTCTGCAGCGCAGGTGCGTCAGCTAGCTGGTATGCGTGGTCTGATGGCGAAACCGGATGGTTCTATTATTGAAACACCGATTAAAGCGAACTTCCGTGACGGTCTGAACGTGTTGCAATACTTTATTTCAACCCACGGTGCGCGTAAGGGTCTAGCGGATACGGCGTTGAAAACAGCTAACTCAGGTTACTTGACACGTCGTTTGGTAGACGTAACGCAAGACTTGGTAGTCACTGAGCATGATTGCGGCACAACCGATGGTTTAGTGACTAAAGCGTTGGTTAAAGGCGGTGAAGTGATTGAGCCGTTGCACGACCGTATCTTGGGCCGTACTACTGCCTTGGATGTAGTTAACCCAGAAACACAAGAAGTGATCTACCCAGCTGGTACTTTGCTGACTGAAGATGAAGTAGAGCGTATTGATGCTTTAGGTATCGATGAGGTTAAAGTGCGTACAGCGCTGACTTGCGATACGCGCTACGGTATTTGTGCTAAATGTTACGGTCGTGACTTAGGTCGCGGCAAACTGATTAGCATGGGTGAGTCAGTGGGTGTGATCGCTGCGCAATCTATCGGTGAGCCTGGTACACAGTTGACGATGCGTACGTTCCACATCGGTGGTGCGGTATCACGTGCAGCATCTGTAAGCCAAGTTGAAAGTAAGTCGAACGGTCTGTTGAGTTTCACTTCAACCATGCGTTATGTAACGAACGTGCGTAATGAGCAAGTGGTGATTTCACGTAATGGTGAAGTGATCGTTGCTGATGAAAACGGCCGTGAGCGTGAGCGTCATAAAGTGCCATACGGTGCTACTTTGCAAATTACTGACGGTAAAGCGGTAAAAGCAGGTCAGGCAATTGCAACTTGGGATCCGCATACGCGTCCAATTATTACTGAGTACGCTGGTTTCGTTAAATTCGAAAACGTTGAAGAAGGTATCACGGTAGCTAAACAGATTGATGACGTAACAGGTTTGTCATCATTGGTGGTTATTGATCCTAAACAACGTGCCGGTCAAACTAAAGGCTTGCGTCCACAAGTTAAATTGTTAGATGCAAATGGTAATGAAGTTAAGCTTGCTGGTGGTGATCAGTCAGTAAACGTAACGTTCCAAATCGGTTGTATTATTACCGTGAAAGATGGTCAAGAAGTGGGTGTGGGTGAAGTGTTAGCTCGCGTACCGCAAGAGTCATCTAAAACACGTGATATTACCGGGGGTCTGCCACGCGTTGCTGAGCTGTTCGAAGCGCGTTCACCAAAAGACGCAGGTATGTTGGCTGAGGTAACAGGTACTGTTTCATTCGGTAAAGATACCAAAGGTAAGCAACGTTTAGTGATTACTGACTTGGATGGTATTTCAAATGAATACTTGATTCCAAAAGACAAGCACGTAACTGCGCATGACGGTCAAGTGGTAACTAAAGGTGAGACAATTGTTGACGGCCCGGCTGATCCACAAGACATCTTGCGTTTACAAGGTCGAGAATCTTTAGCGCGTTATATCATTGACGAAGTGCAAGACGTGTATCGTTTGCAAGGCGTTAAGATTAACGATAAACATATTGAGGTGATTGTGCGTCAAATGTTGCGTCGTGTACGTGTAACCGATGCAGGTGATACGAGCTTCATCATGGGTGAGCAAGTTGAGCGTGCGGATTTGTTAGCTGAAAACGAAGTAGTAATTGCGCAAGACAAACGTCCTGCACAGTTTGAATATGTGTTGCTTGGTATTACTAAAGCTTCATTATCTACTGACTCATTCATTTCAGCTGCATCGTTCCAAGAAACAACGCGCGTACTGACTGAAGCCGCAATCTTAGGCAAGCGTGATGATTTACGTGGTCTGAAAGAAAACGTTATTGTTGGTCGCTTGATTCCAGCGGGTACTGGTCTTGCATATCATGAAGCGCGTAAGCGTGCAGCGGTTGCAGGTGGTGTTCCACAAAATGAAGCGCCAGCAGTAGAAGTAGTTGAAGAAGTAGCAGTAAATGTAACAACAGAAGTAAGTAGTGGAATAGATGCAGAATAAAATCAGATAATTAAGTCTTGACAATAAAAGTCAGGCTAAATAGAATGCTGAGTTTTTCAGGATGGTGTTATTGTATTAACACCATCCTTGTCTATTTTTTAGATTTTGAAATAAATAATTTTAGAGAACAACATTAGAGGTTACAGGCAATGCCAACCATCAATCAGTTAGTACGTAAACCACGCGTTAAAGTGGTCACAAAGAGCAAAGTGCCAGCACTTGAAGCTTGTCCACAAAAACGTGGTGTTTGCACTCGCGTTTATACTACAACACCTAAAAAGCCAAACTCTGCGCTACGTAAAGTTGCTAAAGTACGCCTAACTAATGGCTACGAAGTAATTAGCTACATCGGCGGTGAAGGCCATAACTTGCAAGAGCATAGCGTAGTTTTACTACGTGGTGGTCGTGTAAAAGACTTGCCTGGTGTGCGTTACCATATGGTGCGCGGTAGCTTGGATACTGCAGGCGTTAAAGATCGTAAGCAATCACGTTCTAAATACGGTGCTAAGCGTCCTAAAGAAGCTAAAGCTAAGTAATAGCAATCAACCGATAACGGTTTTATTAATGTAGCGGCTAACCAAAAGCCTTGCTTGAGCAGTTGCTAGCAAAACATAAAAGAGAATAGAGAAGATTATGCCAAGACGTAGAGAAGTCCCCAAACGTAATATCCTGCCGGATCCTAAATTCGGTAGCCAAGAAGTTTCAAAATTTGTAAACGTGTTGATGACAGGTGGTAAGAAATCTGTTGCTGAGCGTATTTTGTACGGTGCATTTGACCAAGTAGTTAGCAAAACTAGCAAAGATGCTTTAGAAGTGTTCACTTTAGCGCTAAACAATCTACGTCCGTTGGTTGAGGTTAAGAGCCGTCGCGTTGGTGGTGCAAACTACCAAGTGCCTGTTGAGGTTCGTCCTAGCCGCCGTAGTGCCTTAGCGATGCGTTGGTTGCGTGATGCAGCACGTAAGCGTGGTGAGAAATCAATGGGCTTGCGTTTAGCAGCTGAGTTGGTTGAAGCTTCAGAAGGCCGTGGTTCAGCGATGAAGAAACGTGAAGAAGTTCACCGTATGGCTGAAGCTAACAAAGCGTTCTCACATTTCCGCTTCTAATTAGTTATTTAACTAACAGAATCGCTCTTTAAGAAAATTAAGTAAAGGTAATAAACGTGGCTCGTCAAACCCCTATTAATCGCTATCGTAACATTGGTATTTCTGCTCACATCGATGCAGGTAAAACAACTACGACAGAGCGTATTTTATTTTATACAGGCGTTAATCATAAGATTGGTGAAGTGCATGATGGCGCTGCAACCATGGACTGGATGGAGCAAGAGCAAGAGCGTGGTATTACCATTACTTCTGCTGCTACTACCTGCTTCTGGAAAGGTATGGCTGGTCAATTTGATCAACATCGCATCAACATTATTGATACCCCAGGCCACGTTGACTTTACGATTGAAGTAGAGCGTTCAATGCGTGTGCTTGACGGTGCATGTATGGTTTACTGTGCGGTAGGTGGTGTGCAGCCACAATCAGAGACTGTATGGCGTCAAGCTAACAAGTACAAAGTGCCACGTTTAGCGTTCGTTAACAAAATGGACCGTGCTGGTGCTAACTTCTTCAAAGTGTACGATCAAATGCGTGCGCGCTTGAAGGCTAATCCTGTGCCTTTACAAGTGCCGATTGGTGCTGAAGAGAAGTTCGAAGGTGTCGTTGACTTGATTAAGATGAAGGCTATCTTCTGGGATGAAGCATCACAAGGTATGAAGTTTGATTACCGTGATATTCCTGCAGATCTTCAAGCTGATTGCGACAAATGGCGCGAGAATATGGTTGAAGCTGCCGCTGAAGCCAGTGAAGAATTGATGAACAAATACCTTGAAGAAGGTGATTTGTCAGAAGCTGACATTCTTTTAGGCCTACGTACGCGTACTATTGCTTCTGAAATCGTGCCGATGATGTGCGGTTCAGCATTCAAAAACAAAGGTGTGCAAGCGATGTTGGATAAGGTCATCGAGTTGATGCCGGCGCCGACTGATATTCCAGATACAAAAGCAGAAGATGAAGATGGCAATGAAATTCGTTTGAAAGCTTCAGATGATGAGAAATTCTCAGCATTGGCATTCAAAATTATGACTGACCCATTTGTAGGTCAGTTAATCTTCTTCCGCGTGTACTCAGGTGTGGTTAATGCTGGTGATACAGTGTACAACCCACTTAAAGGTAAAAAAGAGCGTATCGGCCGTATCGTGCAGATGCATGCTAACAACCGTGTGCCAATTGAAGAGGTTCGTGCTGGTGACATCGCTGCTGCGGTTGGTCTGAAAGAGGCTACAACAGGCGATACATTGTGTGCGCTAGGTTCTGAAATTATCTTAGAGCGCATGATATTCCCTGAGCCAGTGATTCACGTTGCTGTTGAGCCAAAAACTAAAGCTGACCAAGAAAAAATGGGTGTTGCTTTAAATCGTTTGGCACAAGAAGATCCTTCATTCCGTGTTAAAACTGATGAAGAAACTAACCAAACCATTATTTCTGGTATGGGTGAGTTGCACTTAGAGATTTTAGTTGACCGTATGCGTCGTGAGTTCAACGTTGAAGCTAACGTTGGTGCGCCACAAGTAGCTTACCGTGAAGCGATTAAGAAATCTGTTGAGGTTGAAGGTAAGTTTGTTAAACAATCTGGCGGTAAAGGTCAGTATGGTCACGTTTGGTTGAAAATGGAGCCAAATGAAGCTGGTAAAGGTTTTGAGTTTATTGACCAAATTAAAGGTGGTACTGTGCCACGTGAATTCATCCCTGCGGTTGAAAAAGGTCTACGTGAAACAATCCCTTCAGGTATTTTAGCTGGCTTCCCTGTGGTTGACGTTAAAGTGACGCTGTTTGATGGTTCATACCATGATGTTGACTCTAACGAGAATGCATTTAAGATGGCTGCGTCTATCGGCTTTAAAGACGGTATGCGTAAAGCGGATCCAATCTTGCTTGAGCCTATGATGGCGGTTGAAGTGGAAACGCCTGAAGACTACATGGGTGACGTAATGGGTGACTTGTCATCACGTCGCGGTATGATTCAAGGCATGGAAGATAGTCCGTCTGGTAAAGTAATCCGTGCAGAAGTGCCATTGGCAGAGATGTTTGGTTACTCAACTGTAGTGCGTTCATTGTCACAAGGTCGCGCTAGCTACAGCATGGAATTCAAGCACTACACAGAAGCACCAAGAAACGTGGCTGATGCCATTATTAACAAAAAATAGTCCATCACTAATTAATTTTAAAGTTTAGATAAAAGGAAATAATCATGGCAAAAGGTAAATTTGAGCGGACCAAGCCGCACGTTAACGTAGGCACGATTGGCCACGTTGACCATGGTAAGACAACACTAACAGCAGCGATCACCACTGTATTAACAAAGAAATACGGCGGCGAAGCAAAAGCTTACGACCAAATTGACGCAGCACCAGAAGAAAAAGCACGTGGTATTACCATTAACACAGCACACGTTGAGTACGAGACAGCAACACGTCACTACGCACACGTAGACTGCCCAGGCCACGCCGACTATGTTAAAAACATGATTACCGGTGCAGCACAAATGGACGGCGCTATCTTAGTATGTTCAGCAGCTGACGGTCCTATGCCACAAACACGTGAGCACATCTTGTTAGCACGTCAAGTTGGCGTACCATACATTGTAGTGTTCCTAAACAAAGCAGACATGGTAGATGATCCTGAGTTGTTAGAACTAGTTGAAATGGAAGTGCGTGACTTGCTAAGCAAATACGACTTCCCAGGCGACGACACACCAATCATCAAAGGTTCAGCTAAACTAGCTTTAGAAGGCGACCAATCTGAAATCGGCGAACCAGCAATCTTCCGCTTAGCAGAAGCATTAGACAGCTACATCCCAATGCCAGAGCGCGCAATCGACGGCACATTCTTGATGCCAGTAGAAGACGTATTCTCAATCTCAGGCCGCGGTACAGTAGTAACAGGCCGTATTGAGCGTGGTATTGTTAAAGTGGGTGACGAGATTGAAATCGTTGGTATTAAAGACACACTAAAAACAACATGTACAGGCGTGGAAATGTTCCGCAAACTGCTAGACCAAGGTCAAGCAGGCGACAACGTAGGTGTATTGCTACGTGGTACAAAACGTGAAGAAGTTGAACGTGGTCAAGTATTGGCAAAAGCTGGTTCTATCAAACCACACACAAAATTCACAGCAGAAATCTACGTGTTAGGTAAAGATGAAGGTGGTCGTCACACACCATTCTTCCAAGGTTACCGTCCACAATTCTATTTCCGTACGACAGACGTAACTGGCGCAGTTGAATTGCCAGAAGGTACAGAAATGGTAATGCCAGGCGACAACGTATCAATCACTGTTACATTGATTGCACCAATCGCGATGGAAGAAGGCTTACGCTTCGCTATCCGTGAAGGTGGCCGTACTGTTGGTGCTGGTGTTGTAGCTAAGATTATCGAGTAATTTTTGTAGTTAAATCAAACGGCAGGGTGAACCCTGCCGTTTCGCTCTTTTGAAAGGCAGTAAAATGACAAACCAAAAAATCCGTATCCGTCTAAAAGCATTTGATTATCGTTTGATTGATCAATCAGCTCAAGAAATCGTAGAAACTGCCAAACGTACCGGCGCTGTTGTTAAAGGTCCAGTACCATTACCAACACGTATCGAGCGCTTTGATATTTTGCGTTCACCACACGTAAATAAAACTTCACGTGACCAATTCGAAATTCGTACCCATCAACGTTTAATGGACATTGTGGATCCTACTGATAAAACAGTGGATGCATTAATGAAATTAGATTTGCCTGCTGGTGTGGATGTTGAAATTAAGTTGTAAAAAACTTAAGTAGTAAAATCTAGTTGTAAAAAAAACTGAGGTTCGGTATAATCCGGCCTCTTTCACAGAAGTCGGTCAATTGTAATCGACTTTTTAACTAAAATATAAGGAAACGATCATGAGCTTAGGGCTTATTGGTCGCAAAGTGGGTATGACCCGCGTGTTTACTGAGGATGGCGCAAGCGTTCCGGTAACCGTGTTGGAAGTTGTACCTAACCGCGTGACACAGATCAAGACGACCGCAAGCGATGGCTATACTGGCCTTCAGGTAGCTTACGGTACACGTCGTGCCAGCCGTATCAACAAAGCATTGACTGGGCATTATGCTAAGTCAGGTTCTGCTGCAGGTGCTGGTATTCATGAATTCTCAGTTGGTAACGACGTTTTAGCTAATTACACGCCTGGTGCAAATATCACGGTTGATATTTTCCAAGCGGGTCAAAAAGTTGACGTTACTGGCACATCTTTAGGTAAGGGCTTTGCTGGCGCGATTAAACGCCATCATTTTAGTTCTAACCGTGCTTCTCATGGTAACTCACGTTCACATAACGTACCTGGTTCTATCGGTATGGCGCAAGATCCTGGTCGTGTTTTCCCAGGTAAGCGTATGCCTGGTCATTTGGGTGCTGTTAAAGTGACTACACAGAATCTAGAAATCGTTCGCGTTGATGTAGAGCGTAACTTGCTATTGATTAAAGGTGCAATCCCTGGCTCTAAAGGTGGTGACGTTGTTGTACGTCCAGCCATTAAAGAGAAGGCTACTAAAGCACAGGGAGGTTCTAAATAATGGAACTTAAGCTAATAGATAAAAATGGTAAGCCAGCTAAAAAAGGCGTGACTGTATCTGAAGATACATTTGGTCGCGAATTTAATGAAGCGTTGGTTCATCAAGTTGTAGTTGGTTACATGGCTAATGCTCGTACTGCTACACGTGCTCAAAAGGGCCGTGACACAGTTGCGCATACGACACATAAACCTTATGCACAAAAAGGTACTGGTAATGCTCGTGCAGGTATGAGCTCAAGTCCTATTTGGCGCGGAGGTGGTCGTGCATTCCCTAATTCACCTAATGAAAACTTCAGCCATAAAGTAAACCGTAAGGCTTACCGCGCTGGTATGCAAACAATCTTGTCTGAGTTGGTTCGTCAAGAGCGTTTAAGCGTAGTTGAAGAGTTTTCTGTTGATACGCCTAAAACCAAGGCGTTGGCAGAAAAAATCAAGGGTATGGGTTATGCAGGTGGCGTTTTAGTGCTAACTGATAGCTTTAATGAGAACTTATATTTATCTTCACGTAACTTAACTAACGTAATGGTGGTTGAAGCACAATTTGCTGACCCAGTTAGTTTGGTTCGCTTCCCTAATGTAGTTGCTACAGAAGCTGCAGTGAAGAAACTTGAGGAGATGCTAGCATGATGAGCGCTATTACTAAAACTCAAGACCGTTTATTGCAAGTTATTTTAGCTCCGCAAATTACCGAAAAGGCAACTTACATTGCTGACAAGCATCAGCAAATCGCATTTAAGGTGCGTACTGATGCTACTAAACCAGAAATCAAAGCAGCAGTTGAGCTTGTTTTTAAAGTTGAAGTGGCTAGTGTTGCTGTTATTAATGTTGGCGGTAAAACTAAACGCGCTGGCAAAAATATGGGCAAGCGTAAAGACTGGAAAAAAGCTTATGTTAGCTTGAAACCAGGCCAAGAAATTAACTTCGCAGCGGGCGAATAAGGAGAGAAGATATGGCATTAGTTAAAGTCAAACCAACTTCCCCCGGCCGTCGTGGTGTACTAAAGGTGGTTACACCTGATTTGTACAAGGGTAAACCTCACGCACCGCTGTTGGAAAGTCAAAGTAAAAACGCAGGCCGTAATAACAACGGTCATATTACAACGCGTCATCAAGGTGGTGGTCATAAGCAGCATTATCGTTTAATTGACTTCCGTCGTAATAAAGATGGCATTCCAGCGAAAGTGGAGCATATTGAATATGATCCAAATCGCACAGCACACATTGCTTTGCTTTGTTATGCTGATGGTGAGCGTCGTTATATTATTGCACCACGCGGCATTGCTGCAGGTGCGCAATTAATCAGTGGTTCAGATGCACCTATTAAAGTAGGTAATGCAATGCCATTGCGTAACATTCCAGTTGGTAGCACGATCCATTGTATCGAGTTGCAACCTGGTAAAGGTGCTCAATTAGCGCGCTCAGCTGGTACTTCAGTGCAGTTGTTAGCTCGTGAGGGCAGTTACGCTCAATTACGTTTACGTTCTGGTGAAGTTCGCCGCGTACACGTAGATTGCAAAGCAACTTTAGGTGAAGTGGGTAATGAAGAGCATTCACTACGTTCAATTGGTAAAGCTGGTGCTATGCGCTGGCGTGGTGTTCGCCCAACCGTTCGCGGTGTGGTGATGAACCCGGTTGATCACCCTCACGGTGGTGGTGAAGGTAAAACAGCTGCTGGTATGAATCCAGTGAGCCCATGGGGTGTTAAAACTAAGGGTTATCGTACACGTAGTAGCAAGCGTACGGATAATATGCGCGTTAGTCGTCGTCCAAGGAATGTAAGGTAATCATATGGCACGTTCACTTAAAAAAGGTCCATTTATTGATGGTCATTTGGCGAAAAAAGTAGAAGTTGCTGCGGCAACTCGCGATCGTAAACCAATTAAAACTTGGTCACGTCGTTCTACAATTTTCCCGGATTTTATCGGTCTTACTATTGCAATTCATAATGGTAAGCAACACATTCCAGTGTTGATTTCTGAAAACATGGTAGGTCACAAGCTTGGTGAGTTTGCGTTAACGCGTACATTCAAAGGGCATGCAGCCGACAAGAAAGCTAAGAAGTAGGAGCTGAATTATGCAAGTATCTGCAATATTAAAAGGTGTGCATCTCTCTCCGCAAAAAGCTAGATTGGTGGCAGACCTTGTTCGTGGCAAGAAAGTAGATCACGCACTTAACATTTTGAACTTCACACCTAAAAAAGGTGCTGAGATCATCAAGAAAGTTGTTGAGTCTGCAATCGCTAACGCTGAACATAACAATGGGGCTGATATCGACGAATTGAAAGTAACTTCAATTTACGTAGATAAAGGCATTGTGCTTAAACGTATTCGTCCACGCGCAAAAGGTCGTGCGGGTCGCATTACTAAACCAACCTGTCACATTCATGTGACTGTCGGTAACTAAGGGATAATCATGGGTCAGAAAATTAATCCAATTGGTTTCCGTCTGAGCGTTCAAAAGAACTGGGCCTCACGTTGGTATGCCAATAGTAAGAACTTCCCTGCGATGTTGCAAAGCGACATCAAAGTGCGTGAGTTCCTGAATAAGAAGCTAGCAAGTGCTGCAGTTAGTCGTATTATGATTGAGCGCCCAGCTAAAAATGCAAAGATCACTATTTACAGTGCACGCCCAGGCGTTGTTATTGGTAAAAAAGGTGAAGACATTGAGTCATTGCGTGCTTCATTACAAGGTTTGATGGGCGTTCCAGTTCATTTGAACATTGAAGAAGTTCGTAAGCCAGAGCTTGATGCTACTTTGATTGCACAATCAATTGCGCAACAACTTGAAAAACGTGTGATGTTCCGTCGTGCTATGAAGCGTGCTATGCAAAATGCAATGCGCTTAGGTGCACAAGGTATCAAGATCATGAGTTCAGGTCGTTTGAATGGTATTGAAATCGCACGTACTGAATGGTACCGTGAAGGTCGTGTGCCATTACATACATTGCGTGCTGACATTGATTACGGTGTAGCTGAAGCTTCAACAACATACGGCATCATTGGTATCAAAGTTTGGGTATTCAAAGGTGAAATTTTTGCAGGTAATGCTCAAGCTGCGCAAGCTGCTGTAGCACCAGCTGCGGAACCTGAAAAAAGAGTAAGAAAGGCGAGGGCTAAAGATGCTACAACCGTCTAGACAAAAATACCGTAAGATGCAAAAAGGCCGTAATAAAGGCATTGCAACGACGGGTAATAAAGTAAGTTTTGGTGATTTCGGTTTAAAAGCGATTGGCCGCGGCCGTTTGACAGCTCGTCAAATTGAAGCAGCACGTCGTGTAATGACTCGTCACATTAAACGTGGTGGTCGTGTATGGATTCGTATTTTCCCAGACCAACCAATTTCTAAAAAACCTGCAGAAGTACGTATGGGTAACGGTAAAGGTAGTACAGAGTACTACGTAGCTCAAATCCAACCAGGTAAAATGTTATACGAGATGGACGGTGTTAGCGAAGAGCTAGCGCGTGAAGCGTTCCGTTTGGCAGCTGCTAAGCTACCAATCGAGACGACATTCATGACACGCCAACTTGGTAGTTAAGGACAAGGAAGCTAATATGAAAGCAACCGATTTAAGAGCAAAAAGCGTTGAAGAGCTGAATGCAGAGTTGATTGAGTTACGCCGTGCGCAATTCTCTCTACGTATGCAAGTAGCTACTCAGCAATTAAATAAAGTAGATCAGCTAGGTAAAGTACGCAAAGATGTAGCGCGTGTTAAGACTGTGTTAGCTGAGAAAGCAAAGCAGGCATAATATGACCGATACAACAAAAGTAGTGCGTAGTCTTACTGGCCGTGTAGTTAGCGACAAGATGGACAAAACTGTTACTGTTTTAGTTGAGCGTAAAGTTAAACATCCTTTGATTGGTAAAGTGGTTCGTCAATCTAAGAAGTTTCACGCTCACGATGAAACAAACAGTTGTAAAGAAGGTGATTTGGTGACTATCGTTGAAAGTCGTCCATTATCAAAAACCAAAACTTGGGTTGTTAAACAGGCCTAAGTAGATAAATGCGCAATTACCGTTAAAAGTAATTGCGCAAATGTTTTAAGCTGTATATAATGTTTTGTTTTTCGGCGAGCGACTTTTATTAAGTCACAAAGCTCTCGCCCCAATACTGACCGTGGTCTGTCGGCCTACATAGTTTTTAACTATAAATGGCCGGTGTTGGTTTTTACGGATTAAGTTGGAGATTACTCTCATGATTCAAATGCAATCTCGGCTAGAAGTTGCCGACAACACTGGTGCGCGCTCTGTGCAATGCATCAAGGTGTTAGGTGGTTCTAAACGTCGTTACGCTGGTATTGGCGATATCATTAAGGTCAGCATTAAAGATGCTGCACCTCGTGGTCGCGTTAAAAAAGGCGAAGTGTACAGTGCGGTTGTTGTGCGTACTGCTAAAGGTGTTCGTCGTCCAGACGGCTCTTTGGTTAAGTTCGACGGTAATGCAGCTGTGTTGTTAAATAACAAGCTCGAACCGATTGGCACACGTATTTTTGGGCCAGTGACTCGTGAATTACGTTCAGAAAAATTCATGAAAATCGTTTCATTAGCGCCAGAAGTTTTGTAGGAGCTCACATGAATAAAATTCGCAAGGGTGATCAAGTCATCCTGAATACAGGTAAAGATAAAGGCAAGCAAGGTACAGTGTTAAGTATTCTTGAGTCAGGTCATGTTGTTGTAGAGGGTCTTAACTTAGTTAAGAAACATGCAAAACCTAACCCGATGAAGGGTATCGCTGGTGGCATTATTGCTAAAGAGATGCCAGTTGACATCTCAAACGTTGCTTTATTTAACAGTGCGACACAAAAAGGTGATCGCGTAGGCTTTAAGACATTAGAAGATGGTCGCAAAATTCGCGTATTCAAATCTAATGGCGAAGCAGTTGACGCATAGGAATAATAATGGCGCGTTTAAAACAATATTATAAAGACTCAGTTGTTAAGTCATTGACTGAGCAATTTGGTTACACTTCTGTGATGCAAGTGCCTCGCATTGAAAAAATCACCTTGAATATGGGTGTGGGCGAAGCGGTTGCTGATAAAAAAGTGATGGAGCATGCTGTTGGTGATATGGAGAAAATTGCTGGTCAAAAAGCAATCGTAACCAAGGCTAAGAAATCAGTGGCTTCATTTAAGATTCGTGATGATTATCCTGTTGGTTGTAAAGTTACTTTGCGTCGTGAACGCATGTACGAGTTTTTGGATCGCTTAGTAACAGTGGCTATTCCTCGTATCCGTGACTTCCGTGGTATTTCTGCTAAGTCTTTTGATGGCCGTGGAAACTATAACATGGGCGTTAAAGAGCAGATAATTTTCCCTGAAATTGAATACGATAAAATCGATGCAATTCGTGGGATGAATATCACTATTACTACTACTGCGAAAACTGATGAAGAAGCAAAAGCATTACTTGCTGCATTCAGTTTCCCTTTCAGAGGTTAAGATATGGCTAAAACCTGTATGACAGAGCGCGAAATCAAACGCCGCGCAACTGTAAGTAAATTTGCTGCAAAACGTGCGGCACTTGAAGCTGCAATGAATGATGTTAATGCTACTGCTGAGAGCCGTTTCGAAGCGCGTTTGAAATTTCAAGCGCTTCCACGTAATTCAAGCCCAGTGCGTCTTCGCAATCGTTGTGCTTTAACTGGTCGCCCACGTGGTGTGTTTAGTAAATTTGGTATTGCGCGTAGTAAATTGCGTGATTTAATGATGAGTGGCCAAGTGCCAGGCGTCACCAAAGCTAGCTGGTAATAGGGGAATAGATCTATGAGTATGAGTGATCCAATTGCCGATATGTTGACGCGTATTCGTAATGCGCAGATGGTCAATAAAGCGGTTGTAACTATGCCTTCTTCTAATGTTAAGTCAGCTATTGCTAGCGTTCTTAAAGATGAAGGTTATATTGAAGACTTTGCTGTGCAAACAGAAGGTAATAAAGCAACGTTAAACATTAGTCTTAAATATTACGCAGGTCGTCCAGTAATTGAACGAATCCAGCGTATCAGTAAGCCTGGTTTACGTGTGTACAAAGGAAGCCAAGAGATTCCTAAAGTGATGAATGGCCTTGGTGTGACAATTATGTCTACATCTAAGGGTGTAATGACAGATCGTAAAGCTCAAGCTGCCGGTATCGGTGGTGAAGTGCTGTGCGTAGTGGCTTAAGGAGAAGCAAATGTCACGTGTTGCTAAAAATCCAGTAGCTATTCCAGCTAAAGTAGAAGTTGTGTTGAGTGCTGATGCAATCAATGTGAGCGGCCCTTTAGGTAAGTTGACTCAAGCCTTGACTTCAGCAGTAGTGCTGAAAAAAGAGGGTGATGCGATTACCTTTGCTGCAGCAAATGATGCGCAACATTCACAGGCGATGTCAGGTACTGTGCGTGCCTTGGTTGCTAATATGGTAAAAGGTGTTTCAGAGGGCTTTACACGTAAATTAACGCTGATTGGTGTTGGTTACAAAGCTGCTGCACAAGGTGCTGTATTGAACTTAGAGTTGGGCTATTCACATCCTATTAACCACAAAATGCCAGCTGGCGTTACCGTTGCTACACCTACACCAACAGAAATCGTGTTGACAGGTGTGGATAAACAGGTGATTGGTCAAGTTGCAGCGCAGATTCGTGCTTATCGTGCTCCAGAGCCATATAAAGGCAAAGGCGTACGTTACTCTGATGAAGTTGTTGCAATTAAAGAAACCAAGAAGAAATAAGGCTTAAAAAATGAACAACGTAAATAATCGCTTGCGTCGCGCACGTAAAACCCGTGCCAAAATTGCAGAGCTAAAAGTTACCCGTTTAAGTGTGCATCGTACTAATACGCACATTTATGCGCAAATTATTGCTGAGACTGGTGATAAAGTAATTGTTAGTGCTTCTACGGTTGAGGCTGACGTTCGTAAAAACATTAAAAATGGTGGCAATGTTGAAGCTGCTGCCGCAATCGGTAAGCTGATTGCAGAAAAGGCGAAAAAAGCAGGTGTTACTACTGTTGCTTTTGATCGTTCTGGTTACAAATATCATGGCCGTATTAAAGCGTTGGCAGATGCCGCTCGCGAAAACGGCTTGTCCTTCTAATTGGTCTGATTGCTAAAGAGGTTAATGATGGCAAAAGAAATTGAACAGCAACAGCAGCAGACTGATGGTTTGCGCGAAAAAATGATTGCAGTTAATCGTGTAAGTAAAACGGTTAAAGGTGGTCGTATTATGAGTTTTGCCGCACTTACAGTGGTAGGTGATGGTGACGGTGCTGTAGGTATGGGTAAAGGTAAAGCACGTGAAGTTCCAGTTGCTGTGCAAAAAGCAATGGACGAAGCGCGCCGCGGTATGTTGAAAATTAATTTAACAAACGGTACTTTGCATCATGCAGTTACGGGTGTTCACGGCGCTGCTAAAGTGTTTATTCAACCTGCTTCTGAAGGTACTGGTATTATCGCCGGTGGTGCAATGCGCGCTATTTTCGAAGTAATGGGTGTGACTAACGTTGTAGCAAAATGTATTGGTTCAACCAATCCTTACAACTTGGTTCGCGCTACATTGAACGGTTTAGAGTCAATGAATACACCAGCGGAAATCGCAGCTAAACGCGGTAAATCAGTTGAAGAAATTAGAGGCTAATGATGGCTAAAGCAAAAAAAGATGCATCAGGCATTAAAGTAACTCTTGTTAAAAGTGTTATTGGTCGTATTGAAGCGCACAAAGCTACCGTTAGAGGTTTAGGCTTGCGTCGCATGCACCATACAGTTGAATTACAAGATACTCCGGCAATTCGCGGTATGATCAATACCGTTGGCTATCTATTAAAGGTAGAGGGATAATGCAATTAAATACGATTAAGCCTGCAGAAGGCTCGAAAAAAGAACGTCGCCGTGTTGGTCGTGGTATTGGTTCTGGTTTAGGTAAAACAGCTGGTCGTGGTCATAAAGGTCAAAAATCACGTACTGGTGGTTTTCATAAAGTTGGCTTTGAAGGCGGTCAAATGCCTATTCAACGTCGTCTACCAAAACGTGGCTTTAAATCATTAACTAAAGCGAATACAGCACATGTTCGTACTAGCGAACTTGCTTTGATTCCTAACGAAGTGATTGACTTGTTGGCTTTGAAAGCAGCAAATATCGTTTCTGGTACAGTAACAAATGCTAAGATCTTTTTGTCTGGTGATGTAACTGCTAAGTACAATATCCAAGGTTTGCTATTGACTAAAGGCGCTCGCGCTGCAGTTGAAGCAGCTGGCGGTAAAGTTTTAGAAGCTGCTTAAGAGTATATATCTTGGCACAAGAAGGTATTTTAAAAACAGCGGCAAAAATGGGCGAACTTAAAAGTCGCCTATTGTTTGTCTTGGGTGCGTTAATTGTTTATCGCTTAGGTGCTCATATTCCTGTTCCAGGGATTAATCCTGACGAGCTGGCTAAGCTATTTGCTTCACAAAGCGGCGGTATCTTGGGCATGTTTAACATGTTCTCTGGCGGCGCTTTGTCTAGGTTCACTGTTTTTGCCTTGGGTATCATGCCGTACATTTCTGCATCTATTATTATGCAGTTGATGACGGCTGTGTCACCAAGACTAGAACAGTTGAAAAAAGAGGGTGAAGCAGGTCGTAGAGCAATCACCAAATATACACGATACGGTACTGTTGTGCTGGCTATGTTCCAAGCGCTAGGTATCGCGATTATGTTAGAAGGTCAGCCTAATTTAGTATTTGATCCAGGCATGGCATTTAGACTGACAGCTGTGATTACTTTAGTGTCAGGCACTATGTTCTTGATGTGGCTTGGTGAGCAAATTACAGAACGTGGTATTGGTAATGGTATCTCTATCATTATTTTTGCTGGTATCGTTGCTGGTTTACCACATGCAATTGGATCTACGGCTGAAATGGTGAATACTGGTGCGTTTAGTATTCCACTAGCATTCTTCTTGCTAGTAGCAACAGTGTTAGTGACTGCTTTGGTAGTGTTCGTAGAGCGCGGCCAACGTAAGATTACAGTTAACTACGCTAAACGTCAGGTAGGAAATAAAGTTTATGGTGGACAAACAACGCACTTGCCAATGAAGTTGAATATGGCTGGCGTTATTCCTCCAATTTTTGCTTCTAGTATCATTCTGTTCCCAGCTACTTTAGCGGGTTGGTTTGGTAGTAGTGAAAGCACTTTCTGGTTGAAAGACGTTGCTGCTGCATTATCACCAGGACAGCCTATTTATATACTGTTATTTGCTGCTGCTATTTTCTTCTTCTGCTTCTTTTATACAGCATTGCAGTTTAATCCTAAGGATACAGCTGACAACTTGAAGAAGAGTGGTGCTTTTGTTCCAGGAATTAGACCTGGTGATCAAACAGCGAAGTATATTGATCGTATTATGGGTCGTTTGACTTTAGTTGGTGCTGCTTATATTACGTTGGTATGTTTGTTACCTGAGTTTTTGATTTTAAAATTTAATACGCCTTTCTATTTTGGTGGTACTTCTTTGTTGATTATTGTCGTTGTTACTATGGACTTTATGACACAGGTGCAGTCTCATTTGATGTCACATCAATACGAGGGATTGCTTAGAAAAGCTAATTTTAAAGGTAACGCACCTAGCGTTAAGTAATTGCAAGATGGCTAAGGAAGATAGAATTGAAATGCAAGGTGAGATTTTAGAAAATCTCCCCAATGCTACTTTCAGAGTTAAGTTAGAAAATGGTCATATTGTTTTAGGCTATATTTCAGGAAAAATGCGTATGCACTATATTCGTATTTTGCCTGGTGATAAAGTCACCGTTGAGATGACGCCTTATGATTTATCTCGCGCGCGAATTACATTCCGTGCAAAATAAATAATTAGCGTTGTAAGCATACAGTTTAGTTGTATTGGAGTGAAATATGAGAGTTCGTGCATCAGTAAAGGCTTTATGCCGTCATTGTAAAGTTGTTCGTCGTCGCGGCGTTGTGCGTATTATCTGCACAGACCCACGTCATAAACAACGTCAAGGTTAATTGATTAACTTCAATTAACCCAAATTAATAAAGGCTTAGGCTGCATATTAATTTAAGTTGGTCAATAATTTGATTGATCAGAAGATTAGCTATTTGATAAAAAATGGTTTTCCTGTTAAAATCATCGGCTTTTTTGAAGCAAGTGAATCAGTAAGGCCTAATTTGGAGTAAAGTATGGCGCGTATTGCAGGGGTAAATATCCCGAATAACAAACACACTGAAATTGCTTTAACAGCAATTTACGGTATTGGACGTAACACTGCACAAAAGATTTGCGTTGCTGCAGGTGTTTTAGCAACTGCGAAAATTAAAGATCTGAATGATGCAGATGTTGAAAAGTTACGTGATGAAGTAGCGAAGTTTAAAGTTGAAGGTGACTTACGTCGTGAAGTGTCAATGAATATTAAACGTTTGATGGATTTAGGATGCTACAGAGGTGTCCGTCATCGTCGTGGATTGCCTGTTCGTGGTCAGCGCACTAAGACAAATGCGCGTACTCGTAAAGGCCCGATTAAGGCAATTAAGCAGTCTAAGTAATCCGTGGCTATAAAGCGCTTTGTTAATTAAGCGCTTTAGTAGACTAAACGATTAGAAGTTTACAATTTAAGTTAGATTTATTGGTAAGGAAAATGCAACATGGCAAAAGCTAATGTACGCGTAAGAAAAAAAGTTAAAAAGAATATTGCAGAGGGTATCGCCCACGTGCATGCATCTTTTAACAATACCATCATCACCATTACAGACCGTCAAGGCAATGCTTTGTCATGGGCTACTTCTGGTGGTCAAGGTTTTAAAGGTTCACGTAAAAGTACCCCTTTTGCAGCACAGGTTGCAGCTGAAGTTGCTGGTAAATCAGCGCAAGAGAATGGTGTAAAGAATTTAGAAGTGCGTATTAAAGGCCCAGGTCCAGGTCGTGAATCTGCTGTGCGCGCACTTAATGCAGCTGGTTTTAAAATTACCAGCATTACTGATGTGACGCCAGTGCCGCATAACGGTTGCCGTCCACCTAAAAAACGTCGCATCTAAGCGAAAAAGATTACTGGAGAACTATCTTGGCTAGAAATTTAGATCCTAAATGCCGTCAGTGCCGTCGCGAAGGCGAGAAGTTGTTTTTAAAAGCTGAAAAATGCTTTACTGATAAATGTGCAATTGAAAAACGTAACTTCCCACCAGGTCAGCACGGTCAACGTCGTAACCAACGTTTGTCTGACTACGGTGTTCAATTGCGTGAAAAACAAAAAGTCCGTCGTATTTACGGCGTATTAGAAGCTCAATTCCGTAGCTACTACGCTGAAGCTGATCGCCTAAAAGGCATTACAGGTGAAAACTTGTTACAACTGTTAGAGTGCCGTTTAGATAACGTTACTTACAGAATGGGTCTAGGTGGTTCACGTACTGAAGCACGTCAAATCGTTCGCCATAACAGCATTTTGGTAAATGGCAAGCGCGTTAACATTCCTTCATACCAAGTTAAAGCTGGTGACGTTATCAGCGTGGCTGAAGCATCAAAAACGCAATTGCGTATTAAAGGTGCATTAGAAGCTGCTGAACAACGTGGTTTCCCAGAGTGGCTAGAAGTTGATGTGAAAGCTTTGAAAGGTACTTTTAAAGCTAAACCACAACGTGATGAATTGCCACCAACCATCAATGAATCATTGGTAGTTGAGCTTTACTCTAAGTAATTAAGTTCTGATTAGATTAATTAGTTAGCCCTGGGGTTAGCTAATTAATCACTCGTTGTTCATAGCAGTAACGAGCATATTAAAAAATTAAAGGTATAACTATGCAAAACAGTCCTACCGAGTATTTAAAGCCTCGCGTTGTTGATGTTGAGGTGTTATCTCCATTACGCGCACGTGTTACTTTAGAGCCAATGGAGCGTGGTTTTGGTTACACGCTTGGTAATGCATTACGTCGCGTTTTGCTTTCATCAATTCCAGGCTTCGCAATTACTGAAGTTAAAATTGATGGTGTAGTGCATGAGTACTCTACTTTAGATGGCGTTCAAGAAGATGTTGTTGATATCTTGCTTAACCTTAAAGGTGTAGCTTTGAAATTGAACTCAAAATCAGAGACTATCCTGAAATTGAATAAATCTGTTGAAGGTGTTGTTACTGCAGCTGATTTTGAAACTGGTCATGATGCTGAAATTGTTAACCCTGATCATGTGATTGCTCACTTGACTAAAGGCGGCAAATTGAACTTGGAAGTTAAAGTTGAAATCGGTCGCGGTTATCAACCTGTTCCAGTTCGTCAGAAATCTAATAATGAAGACCGTGTTCTAGGTTTTATCATGGTTGATGCATCATTTAGCCCGATCAATAAAGTTAGTTACTATGTTGATAGTGCTCGTGTTGAGCAACGTACTGACTTAGACAAGTTGGTTATGGATGTAGAAACAAATGGTGTTATTGAACCTGAACAAGCAATTCGTGATGCTGCTCGCATCTTAATGGGTCAGTTATCTGTATTTGCTGATTTAGAAGGTGCACCTAGTGAAGTTGAAGTTAAATCAGCTCCACAAGTTGATCCTGTGTTATTGCGCCCAGTTGATGATTTAGAGTTGACTGTACGTTCAGCTAACTGCCTAAAAGCAGAAAATATATTTTACATCGGTGATTTGATTCAACGTACAGAGAATGAGTTGTTAAAGGCTCCTAATCTTGGCCGTAAATCATTGAATGAAATTAAAGATGTTTTGGCTACTCGTGGCCTGACATTGGGTATGAAATTAGAAAACTGGCCACCGGTTGGTTTAGAAAAAGCTTAATACAAGCTGATATTGAAGATATAGAAAACTTAAGGAATTACTATGCGTCACGGTAATAGCAATCGTAAATTAAATCGTACAAGCAGTCATCGTGCTGCAATGTTCCGTAACATGACAACATCTTTGTTGCGTCATGAAATCATCAAAACTACTTTGCCAAAGGCAAAAGAGTTGCGTAAGTTTGCAGAGCCGTTAATTACGCTTAGTAAAACTGCAACTTTGGCTAACCGCCGTCTTGCTTTCGATCGTTTACGTGATCGTGACATCGTAGGTAAATTGTTTGCTGAGTTAGGTCCACGTTACCTCACACGTAATGGTGGTTACTTACGTATCTTGAAATGTGGTTTCCGTAATGGTGATAATGCACCTATGGCACTTGTTGAGTTGGTTGATCGTCCAGATCCATCAACGGAAGCAGTAGTAACTGAGTAGGTCGTTTCAGTTGTTATAAAAACTAAAAAACCAGCTAGATTGCTGGTTTTTTAGTTTTAAGCGTATGTGTTGTATTGATGCTGTGTAGCCTCTATTTTGATAGTGTGCCTGCTTGAATTAACGCTAATATCTGTTCTGCACCAAATGGCCATTTAATCTCAGTGTTTGAACCATTTACTTGGATTACCGGAATCGTTGTGCCATAAGATTCTAGTAATTGATTATTCTCTGCAATTTCAATCGAGCGCCAAGTAATGTCATGATCATTTGCTATGCTGATTAGCATCGCTTCAGCTTCTTCACATAGATGGCAGTGCGATGTGGTGTAAAGTGTGAGCGTTAACATGTTGGGTGTGGTTCCTATTGTGATGTTGTTTACAGCATTGTGCAATGCGGTCTAACGCAGATTTTTTGCTGAATGATTCTATTTTTAATAAAAAATAAATCATAATGGCGTAGTAACTAAATGAAAATAGTATTGGGTCATTATGGCAGACATTCAAGAAACCAAAGAGAGTTTAAGCGAGAGCCTGCAACAGGTTATTTCGCTTCTTGAAAAGCATCGCTTAATTGAAAATATGGTACATAACCAAGAGATGTCTAATCATGAGCTGATTGAGTCTTTGGTCCATAAACAAAACCTGAACGAACTCCAGAAGAAACTAGAGCTGTTACACCCGGCAGATGTTGCTTATATTCTTGAGGCTTTACCTTTAGAGCAACGTTTAGATGTCTGGGAGTTGGTAAAGGCTGACCGAGACGGTGAAATCTTGCTTGAAGTGTCTGACGCAGTACGGCAAACGCTGATTGCAGACATGGACTCTGATGAGTTGCTAGCAGCCGCTGAACAGCTTGATACCGATGAGTTGGCTGACCTAGCTCCAGACTTGCCTAAGGACGTGTTACAGGACTTGCTAGATAGCCTAGACGCGCAGAATCGTGCCCGCTTGCAATCTGCTTTGTCTTATTCTGATGATGCTGTTGGTTCAATCATGGACTTTGATATCGTCACGATCCGTGAGGATATTACTTTAGAGGTCGCATTGCGCTATATGCGTCGTTTAGGTACCTTGCCTGATCATACCGATAAATTGTTTGTTGTGGATCGGCATGATGTGCTGCACGGGGTGTTGCCATTGAAGCGCTTAGTGGTGAGCGATTTAGACGCAAAAGTAGCTGATGTCATGTCTGAAGATGCTGTGATATTTCATCCGGAAGATATTGCAGATGACGCAGCAAAGGCGTTTGAACGTTACGACCTGGTGACTGCGCCTGTAGTGGATGAAAGTGGCAAGCTAGTTGGGCGTGTGACTGTGGATGCGGTGATGGACTTGATCCGTGAAGAGGCTGAGAGCGATATGCTTTCTATGGCCGGCTTGCGCGAAGAGGAAGACTTCTTTGCTTCTGTATGGAAATCTGTGCAAAACAGGTGGGCTTGGCTAGCGATTAATTTAATTACTGCATTAATTGCATCACGCGTAATTGGTTTATTTGAAGGGTCAATTGAGAAGATAGTTGCTTTGGCTGCACTGATGCCTATTGTGGCTGGTGTGGGCGGAAATTCCGGGAATCAAACCACGACCATGATAGTGCGTGGTTTGGCTTTGGGTCAGGTTGCCTCGCATAATATGAAATCACTGATTACTAAAGAGCTAGGCGTTGCCTTATTAAATGGCTTGCTCTGGGGTGGTGTGATTGGTGCCGTAGCGTACGCACTGTATGGTAGTTATCCATTAGGTTTGGTCATGATGTCTGCAATGACGCTAAATCTGTTATTGGCTGCGTTGATGGGCGTTGTAATCCCATTAATGATGAATAAGATAGGCCGTGACCCTGCGGTAGGTTCCAGCGTGCTGATTACCGCGATGACGGATAGTGGCGGTTTCTTTATCTTTTTAGGATTGGCCACTATATTTTTGATTTAATTTATAGGTTTTGCATACATGAGTAATCGCATCGATTTGATATGGCAAGAAATATTGGCTGATATTGGAACGCCTGTCGCCGGCTGGCAAATTGGTGTGATTGTGATGGCTTGTGCGATTGCCTGGATGATTAATGGTGCTATACGTGCCTATGTGATGAGTCATGCGCCTGAGAGTTGGAAAATAGGTATAGGCACATTCAATCGCCTGCTGTTTCCGTTATCCACCCTTAGTATCGTTTTATTCTCAAAATGGGTATTAGGACACTGGCAACATACGACTATGCTTCACCTTGCCAGTAATTTGCTTTTGGCGATGGCTGCGGTGCGCCTAGTGGTGTATGCCATGCGCTATATTATCGCGCCAGGTGGCGTGCTTAAAACGATAGAGCACACGCTTGCCACGATGATTTGGCTGGTGTTGGCATTGCATTTAAGTGGTATCTTGCCTGAGATGCTGGAAACGCTAGAGGCAGTCAAATTCAAGATCGGTAAAAACCCCGTTAATTTATTACTTTTACTGCAGGGCTTGCTCACCATATTGATTACAGTTTTTGTAGCAATGTGGCTAAGTCGCGTTATTGAAAATAAGCTGATGCAGGTGGCACAGCTCAATGCTAATACCCGCGTGATGTTGGCTAAAGTGGTGCGCATTTGCTTGCTGTTTATTGCCGTACTGATTGGGCTTTCTGCTGTTGGCTTAGATTTAACTTTAATTTCCGTATTTGGCGGTGCATTAGGCGTGGGGCTGGGCTTTGGTTTGCAGCGTATTGCCAGTAATTATGTAAGTGGCTTTATTTTGCTGATGGATAAATCTATTAGCATTGGCGACATTGTGACTATTGACGTGCATTATGGAATTATTAAAGATTTACGTACACGCTATTTGGTATTGAAGAAGTTGGATGGTACTGAGGTGATTATTCCTAATGAAACCTTGATTATCAATCCTGTGATTAACCATTCCGGCATGGATAGAAATACCAGAGTGCAGGTGGCGGTGCAGGTTGGCTATGAGAGTGATTTGGAATTAGTGTTGCAGTTGCTGATTAAAGCGGCAGAAGATCACCCTAGGGTGCTGGTTACACCGGCGCCTGGCTCAGTTGTCACTGGTTTTGCTGAGAGCGGTATTGATGTGCGATTGACAGTATGGATTCATGATGCGGAAGAGGGCACCTCTAGCTTGCAGTCGGATCTGTTTATGGCGATTTGGCGCTTGTTTAAGGCGCATGATATATCTATCCCTTACCCACAGAGAGAAGTGCGCGTATTAGGTGGTTAGCGGTGGATTGGGTGCGTGGCTATGCACCATCCGCTGCCTAAAGTCTTGGAGTAAGGAAATATTCTTTAAGCAATAAAACATTAGGCAATAAAAAAGCTCACATATAGTGAGCTTTTTTATTGCTGAAATAACGAATTATTTCAATTTTGTTTCTTTGTACATAACGTGCTTGCGTACAACTGGGTCAAATTTTTTGATTTCTAATTTGCCTGGCATTGTACGTTTGTTTTTAGTAGTGGTATAGAAGTGACCTGTACCAGCACTTGACTCTAATTTGATTTTTTCGCGCATTTTACTTTCCTTTATTTGCTAAGTTAAGTTAGCAGCTTAAATCTTTTCGCCAGCAGCACGCATATCAGCTAAAACAGCATCAATACCGTTTTTGTCGATAGTACGTAGCGCAGCGTTAGTAATACGCATGCTTACCCAGCGGTTTTCGCTCTCAACCCAGAATTTGCGGTTTTGCAAATTAGGTAAAAAACGACGTTTTGTTTTGTTTTGTGCGTGAGAAACATTGTTACCCACCATTGGCTTTTTGCCTGTTACCTGACATACACGTGCCATGGTTATCTCCAAGAACTCTATTTTTGAGAAAGAGCGTGATTATAGTACACATTCTTTATTTGTTTCAAGCTAAATATGTGTTTCTTTTCAGTAAATTCACATATTATTTTTTGTTAGTGTTTTCCGGTGCTACCAAAGCCACCTTCACCACGTTCTGAAGTATCAAAATCGTCTACTACATGGAACTCAGCCTGCATGACCGGTACGATGACCAATTGTGCGATTCGCTCCAACGGATTTAACTCAAACGCTGTATTGCCGCGATTCCAGCAGGATACCATCAGTTGCCCTTGATAGTCTGAATCAATTAGCCCAACTAGGTTGCCCAGTACAATGCCATGCTTATGGCCGAGCCCAGAGCGCGGTAAAATAAGTGCGGCATAATAGGTGTTGTCGATATGAATCGCCATGCCTGTAGGAATCAGCGTAGTTTCCCCTGGATTCAAAGTGATAGGTGATTCAATACAGGCGCGTAAATCCAGGCCTGCAGAGCCTGGCGTAGCGTAGGTAGGGAACTGGCTACGTAAACGATCGTCTAGGATTTTTAGATCAATGAGTATGGACATAATGTTTGTATTTTTATAGTGGTTGGCTCAGGTTTGTATTAAACACTAAATATGGTTAATAAAAAAGCCGGCTAATTAATATGATTGCCGGCTTTGGTTGTATGGTTGTGTCTTTAGAATTTGTATTGAGCGCTTAGGCCTAATATATAGTTTCTACCCGCTGCTGGTTCAAAGTACAGGCCGTTACCATCATTGACACGCACAGCGCCGATATAATCTTTGTCTGTGATGTTTTCAATTCGCACGTACTCTTTAAGTCGCCAGCTATTAAGGTTTTGTTCGAAGCCAGCCCGTATATTGAATATTGTGTAGGAAGGTGCTTGGTCTGTATTGATGTCGTTTACATATACTTCACTACTATGCCGGCCTTCTAATGCCGAGAAGAAGCCAAGTGTTGGGTATTTCCATGCTACTTCACCGTATACTTGTGATTTATATGTGCCAGGAATACGGTTACCTGAATGCACGGTGCCTGTTGCGCCTCCAGCATTAATGACGGTAACGAATGGGTCGTCAAATTTGGCATTAAGCAAAGTATAAGATGCAAAAATACTAAAGTTGTTATCTAGACTAGCATCTACTGAAGCCTCTATCCCAGTGCGTTTTGTTTGGCCGGCGTTTTGATAGCTGGAGCGACCAGAAACGGTTTGTCGGGTGACGATTTCGTTGTCGGTGTCTATTTTAAACAGGGTGAGATTAGCTTTAATGTCGTTGGTAATAAATGCTTTTGCACCTAGTTCGATGTTGCGGCTTTCTGCGGCCTTGAGTGAGAGGTTGGGTTTACTTGCTACGCCACTAGTTACATTGTCAAAAGCAGATTCAATAAAGGTTGGTGTTTCAAAGCCTTTGCCAAAGTTAGCGTAAAAGTTTAACGCTTCCGTAGCTTTCCAAACGCTCCCAATCACAGGAGTGGTCTTTTGATATTCGGCAGAGCCACTGTTGTCACCTTGGCCAGGGCTGCCAGTGGTAGTGAAGTTGTCCTTAACTTCAAGTTTAATCTTGGTGTGCCTTACCCCAGCATGAAGATCGACGCTGGGTGTTAAGCTGAGACGGCCTTGCAGATACTGGTCGAAGTTGCTTGAAATGTTTTCTTCGTCCCTATTTCGTGTGTTTGCAGGATTGCCCGCTACTAGAATGTTCCTGTCTAATCTGTCGTCTGAAGACTTACCATAATTTATGCCTAAGGCGACGTTGTAAGGCATCTTACCCAAAGTGCCATTGTTATCCCATCGCAAATCTGCACCGTAAAAAGATCTCTCAATTTGGCTCAAGCGGGCAGTGGTGCCTGTTAAGGTCGTGGCTGTGGCAGTGGTGGTGAGTACTTGTGCATTGCGGCGCGTGCCAACATAAGGAATAAAACTAATTTTGTTATTGGAGTTGAATGCGTGTTCTATGTTGAAACCAACTTGGGTATGGTCGCGTTTGACGCTTGTATTTGCGAATAATGCTGCAGGAACAACGTTGTCTCGCGTAGCGCTGGAAAAGGCTCTTGCTCGATCTAGGCCTAATGGATCCTGTGCTTCCTGATCAAACCAGTTAACTAATGCTGTGACTTTGGTGTCTTCATCCAAATTGAATTTAAATTTGGCCGTTGCCATTTGTTTGTTGCTGGAGCTATTGGCTCGATAGCCATCAGACTCAAAGTTAGATACGTTCAGCATGTATTCGAGGCCTTCAAGTTGCCCTGATGCTTCTAATACATTACGTTTAGTGTCATAGCTACCAAACATGACGGTTGCACCCACTTCTGGTGTTTTTGGCGCATCTTTAGTCAGCATTTGGATTACGCCGCCAGAGGAGTTTCCGTATAGCGCAGAGAATGGGCCGCGCATCACTTCTACGCTTTTGACTGCAGATAAATCTACTACACCGGGCTGGCCTTGGCCATCTGGCATGGTGAGTGGAATGCCATCTACATAAACGCGTACGCCGCGCACACCAAAACTTGAGCGGGAGCCAAAGCCTCGGCTGGATATTTGTGGATCTTGTGCCGATTGTGTTCTGTTTTGTGCAGTAATGCCCGGAACGCGAATTAGGCTTTCGGAAAGCGTCATTTGCAGTTGGCCGTTTTGGATGTCTTTGCTTTCAACTACATCAATCGCTACCGGTAGGTCGAAGCTGTTTTGTTCTACGCGTGTTGCGGTAACGACTACTGGGGCTGTGACGATTTTTTCAGTTGTTTCTGCCTGCGCTTGTTGCGAGATGCTAAAGGTGCTGAGCACGGCAAGCGTGAGCGCGCTGTATTGAAATGTGGTGGTGTATGACATATGTTGCCTTAGAAGTTTTTTAAATCTGTTAGTAATTATTTGCTGCGATTTTAGTGCTTAAACCACGTCAAGGAATCAGGATTTTCATGAGTTGCCGGATGCTCTTAGCTATGTTTGATTTATATCAAACATAGCGGTGGGTTAGGGGTGATTAATCTTAGTTTTATTAAGGATGGTGTAATTTAGAGCATGGTTGCCACATGCACTAATATCGACCTGGCAACTTGAATTTTAGCCGCTGGATCAAGTGGGTGTGTGCCATCTTTATCTAGCAAGAATACTTTGTTGTTATCGCTACCCATGGCCTCGCTAGTAAGGTTAGCCACAATAAGCGGTAGTTTTTTCTTTAGCCGCTTTGCTTCTGCATATTCCAGCAGATTTTCAGTTTCAGCCGCAAAGCCTACACAGAAAGGTGGGTTGGGTAGGCTGGCCACTTCTGCGATGATATCCCTGTTGCGTAACAGCTCCAATGATAGTGACTGATCACTTTTTTTAATTTTTTGCTCTTGTGCGAGGGCGGGGCTGTAATCTGCAACGGCGGCGACGCCAATGAAAATGTCTTGGTTGGCGATGTTTTGCATCACGCTTTGGTACATTGCTGCTGCTGAGGTGGCCGGGATGTTGCGCACACCATTAGGCGGGTTTAGCGCAGTTGCGCCGCTTACCAGCGTGACATCTGCGCCCATTTCATAGGCGGCTTGTGCGATGGCGTAGCCCATTTTTCCGGAGCTTAAATTAGTGATGGCGCGCACTGGGTCTATCATTTCTAAGGTAGCGCCTGCAGTAATCAGTATTTTTTTACCTTTGAGCAGCTTGGGTTGAAAGTGCGCTTCAATTAAGGCAAGCAAATCTTCTGCTTCTAACATGCGGCCTAAGCCAACTTCACCACATGCTTGCTCGCCACTATCTGGTCCAAGGATGCTGATACCGTCTTGCATCAATTGCGTAATATTGCGCTGAGTGGCAGGGTTCTCCCACATTTGTTTATTCATGGCAGGTGCAACCAATAAATCACAGTCTCTGGCCAAGCATAAGGTAGATAGTAAATCGTCCGCACGACCCTGCACGAGTTTAGCAATGAAGTCTGCACTCGCTGGGGCGATCACAATTGCGTCAGCTGCACGGCTTAGTTCAATGTGGGGCATGCCGTTAGGGATGGATGCATCCCACATGTCGGTAAATACCGGTTTGCCAGAAAGCGCCTGCATTGTGACCGGTGTAATAAATTGGCAGGCAGCCTGCGTCATCACAACCTGTACTTCAATATCATTCTTTACCAATAGGCGCACGAGCTCGGCCGCTTTATAAGCGGCGATTCCGCCGGTGATTCCCAATACGATAGATTTTTTATTTTGCATAATGCTGGTCATTCATGTAAGTCATTCATTCTAATACGAACATTGTTTTGTATAAAATATTCTTTATGCTTCATCTAAACTAAAGAAAATGTTTTATAGTGGATGTAACAAAAATCAATAATAATCATGTGGCTAATACACAATGTGGCGTAAATTCAGAATCATTATTCTGTTGTTAATTTTAGCAACAGCACTGCAAGAACTGTGGCTGGATAAAGCGGATTTGGCTTGGAAGCATAATCTTTATGTTGCTGTTTATCCAATTAATGCGGATGGCAGCGAAGAAGTTAGTGCTTACTTGCGGACTTTGAGTCGTGAAGATTTTGAGCCAATGGCTGAGTATTTTGCAGAAGAGGCCTCGTCTTATCAATTAGGTTTGCGGCGCCCGATAGAGGTGCAGCTAGGGGCGGTGGTGGATGAGCTGCCGCCAGAGCCACCTAGAAACGGCAGCATATTAAGTACGATGCTATGGAGCTTAAAGTTCAGATGGTTTGCCTGGCAAAATAGCCCTAAGGTCAATATTAAGCCTGATATACGTTTATATTTGCTGTATCACGACCCTAACACCACCTCAATGTTAGGTCACTCTACCGCGCTTAATAAAGGGCGAATCGGACGTGTCAATTTGTTTGGTAGCGCGGTATATGCCAAAAAGAACTTGGTAGTCACTGCCCATGAGTTGTTGCATACCTTGAATGCGACAGATAAATACGATTTGCATAATAACTTGCCCATTTATCCTGATGGCTATGCTGAGCCACATAAGATGCCGCTATACCCACAGAATTTTGCTGAGCTGATGGGTGGGCGTGTGCCACAAAATACTGCCGAAGCTGATATTCCTAAAAGTTTGAAGCACACACTGATTGGTGAGGAAACTGCGCGTGAAATTGGCTGGCTAAAATAGGCGCTATTGGCCATGCGCCAAATTATCAATACGTGATTGAAACTAGGATAGGTTTGGGGCTTATTAGGTGTGTGTGGTTGTAACTGAGGTGTGAAAACATTGAAAGGGGTGGGGAGTGGCAATTACTGATTGGCCTGCAAGCGAGCGCCCAAGGGAGAAGTTAATCGAGCTAGGCGCAGAGGCGTTATCTGATGCTGAATTGTTGGCAATTTTCTTGCGCGTAGGCGTGGTTGGCAAGAGCGCGGTGGATTTAGCGCGTGATTTGCTTAGCCAGTTTGGTAGCCTGAATGGTATTTTTGCGGCAAGTGAGCAGGCCTTGAGCCAAGTGCATGGTATTGGCAGCAGCAAGTATGTGCAATTGCAGGCAATTTTTGAAATGAGCCGTCGTGCATTAAATGAGCAATTGCAACAGCGCGATGTGTTTCAATCACCGCAACAGGTGCGCGATTATTTAGTGCTTAAATTAGGCGCGCTGACACGTGAGGTGTTTATGGTGCTGTTCTTGGATGCGCAAAATCGTCTGCATGCAGCAGAAGAGCTATTTAGCGGTACACTGACTCAAACTAGCGTCTATCCTAGAGAGGTTGTCAAGCGTGCGATTCATCATAATGCTGCCAGTGTTATTTTGGCGCATAATCATCCATCAGGTGCTGTACAGCAAAGCGCGGCAGACGAGTTGTTAACGCAGCAATTGAAGCAAGCCTTGGCTTTGGTAGATGTCCGCGTGCTAGATCATTTTATTGTGGCGGGCAATCAAACGCTGTCGTTCGCTGAGCGTGGTTTGTTGTAAATAAAAGCTAAAAATAGTAAATAGGAAAAGTGTATGTTGATTAATGCTGCGCACTGGTTAAATTTAGCGGTTGCTTTGGGCATAGGCTTGCTGATTGGCGCCGAGCGTGAGCGTAGTAAGGGCAGCGGTGGTGATAGCACGATTGCCGGTGTGCGTACCTTTACCATTGCATCTTTGCTTGGTGCGGTGAGCACCTCGATTAACTTCTGGTTACTCGTTGTCTCCATTATTTGTGTCACCATTTTTGTCGCAACTGCTTATTACTCAAGAAAAGATGACGACCCGGGGCTAACCACAGAAATCAGTCTTATTTTTACTGTGATTTTGGGCGGATTAGCCATGACTAGCGCTTCTATGGCTGCTAGTTTGGCCGTGGCTGCCGCGATATTGCTTGCTGCAAAACAACCGATACATGGCTTTGTGCGGGGTGTGGTGACCAAGGATGAGATGATTGATTTTTTGATTCTGGCTGCCGCCACCTTGATTGTATTGCCGCTGGTGCCCAATGAGTTGATAGGCCCTTTTGATGCGATTAACCCCCGTAACTTATGGTTGATTGTGATATTGGTCATGTTTATTGGCGCACTGGGGCATTTAGCGCTAAGGTTACTTGGCAGCCGCACTGGCCTGCCGCTGGTGGGGTTAGTCTCTGGGTTTATTTCCAGTATCGCCACGATTGGCGCGATGGGCGCACGTGTAAAAAAAACACCAGAGCTAATGGGGACGGCGGTAGCTGGTGCAACGTTATCCAGTTTATCAACAGTATTACAGCTGGTGATGTTGTTGACAGCAATTCACCCATTAACCTTGCATGAATTAAAAATACCTTTGTTGTTTGGTGGCTTGTCCATCGGGATATATGGGCTGGTGGTGACATTAAATTCATTTCATCATCACACGCCTGAGCTAGGTAAGCCTAGCAGATCATTTAGTGTCAAAACAGCGCTGACTTTAGCTTTGGTGATTGCGGTGGTGCTGGTCGCTTCGGCTGCGCTTAAGGTGTGGTTTGGTCAAGCGGGTCTGGTGGTGGCTTCTGGCGTTGCTGGCTTGGCAGATGTACACGCTTCTACTATTTCAGTTGCCTCTTTAGCCTCCACAATTAAAATCACGCCTGCTAATGCCGCAGTGGCAATTCTGGTAGCTGTTTCAACTAATGCTATTTCTAAGGCGATTACTGCTTTGGTGACAGGTGGAAGGGCATTTTTTCAGCAGGTGACCTTGGGTCTTGTGCTTCAGGTGTCTGTGATGTGGTTGGGATGGTGGTTGTTTTAATTTTTTGCGTATTACATGCCGATAAGTAAAATCGACATGGCGGTTATATGCATCGCTCGCTTGTAGCCAAAGCACTTTGATACGCAACTTATTGTTGATAAAATTCAGTTAAAACAACCAGTTCCAAAATTTCAGATAGTAGGGATGTGTCTGTGTGATTTATACTATGGGCAATTTCTATCATTTAACTCAAAACGCATAAATTACATGAACAAAAATATCAAAACCATGCTTTGGATTGCCGTTGCATCGCTGGGTGTATTTGCTGTCGCTGGCATAGCGCTGAACCGCGGCGAAAGCATTAATGCATTATGGTTAATTACTGCTGCTGTGTGTGTTTATGCGATTGCTTATCGTTTTTATGCAGCATGGATTGCCGCGAAGGTGTTGGTCATAGACGAAACCCGTGCCACGCCAGCAGAGCGGCTGGATAATGGTCGAGATTTTGTGCCTACTAATAAATGGGTGGTGTTTGGCCATCACTTTGCCGCAATTGCAGGCCCCGGGCCTTTGATCGGGCCTACATTAGCGGCGCAGTTTGGTTATTTGCCAGGCACATTATGGATTTTAATTGGTGCGGTATTGGGCGGTGCAGTGCAGGATATGGTCACGCTGTTTTTCTCTACGCGTCGCAATGGACGTAGCCTAGGGCAGATGGCGCGAGATGAAATCGGCGTGGTCGGTGGTAGCGCAGCACTTATCGGCACGTTTCTCATCATGATTATCTTAATTGCCGTGTTGGGGTTGGTGGTGGTTAATGCCATGAAGCATAGCCCTTGGGCAACCTCAACCGTGGCTGCAACAATCCCGATTGCGATGATTGTCGGGGTTTATATGCGTAATATTCGCCCCGGCCGCGTATTAGAAGCTTCTATTATTGGCGTGGTTTTATTATTGCTCTCAGTAGTGTTGGGTGGCTGGGTGGATCATCACGAAACATTGCGTTCGCTATTTGACCATGACGGTTTGCCTTTAGCTTACGGTATTATTCTGTATGGTTTTGCGGCGGCAGTTTTGCCAGTATGGCTGCTCTTGGCACCACGTGATTATCTTTCTACCTTCATGAAACTTGGCACCATTATGTTGCTGGCGATTGCCATCGTGATATTGCGTCCAGATATGCATATGCCTGCTGTGACCCAGTTTGTTGATGGTACAGGGCCGATTTTTGGCGGTAAGCTGTTCCCTTTTGTTTTTATCACCATTGCTTGCGGTGCTATTTCAGGTTTTCATGCCTTAATCGCATCTGGCACCACGCCAAAGTTGCTAGGTAATGAGCGTGATATCCGCATGATTGGCTATGGTGGCATGTTGCTAGAAAGCTTTGTCGCCATCATGGCGATGATTGCTGCAACCGTGCTGGAGCCCGGTGTGTTCTTTGCCATCAATAGCCCTGCGGGTGTGGTAGGTAAAGAAGCTGTAGATGCCATCGCTAAAATTAATAGCTGGGGCTTTGCGGTGACGGTAGAGCAAATGCAGCAGCTGGCTACTGATATGGGTGAATCCACCTTGTTCTCGCGTACTGGCGGTGCACCTAGCTTGGCGGTGGGTATGGCAAGTATTTTTGGCAGTGCTTTCGGCAAAGAGTTATTAGCCCTTTGGTACCATTTTGCCATTATGTTTGAGGCGATATTTATACTGACCACGCTGGATGCAGGCACACGGGTCGGCCGTTTTATGTTGCAAGACTTATTGGGCAACTTTAACAAAAAACTGGGTGAAACTTCATATACGCCTTCGGTAATATTAACTAGCAGTATTGTAGTGGCAGGCTGGGGTTACTTCTTGTATATAGGCGTGATAGACCCGAATGGCGGCGTTAATATTTTATGGCCGCTATTTGGCATTGCGAACCAAATGCTTGCGGCCATTGCCTTATGTGTAGCAACAGGCATTCTAGTGAAGTCTGGTAAGTTGAAATATGCGTGGGTAACAGGTTTACCACTGGTCTGGTTGGTAACCATTACCACCTCTGCTGCTTATGAGAAGATTTTCAGTGCTGATGTGCGGGTGGGTTTCTTTGCTGCGGCGAATGACATGGCTACAAAATTGGCGGCAGGGACATTACCCGCCGATAAAGTAAGCGTTGCACCGCAATTGATATTTAACCAGCATTTAGATGCCTACCTCACCATGTTTTTTGTGGTGGTGCTATGGGTGGTAATACTGGATATGGTGCGATTATGCCTGCGCTACTTGAGTGGCAAGCCGGTATTGCAGTTATCAGAAGTGCCGCACGAACCAAGTCGCCTAGTTGAAAACTGGGTGCGTGATTAGTAGTAGGAGATTGGTATGTTCAGGATGTTAAAGAAATTTTGGTGCTATGTGCGGCATGTGTCAGGCGACGATGCTTATGAGCAATACTTGAAACATCATGCCGAGTTTCATCAAGCCACAGTAGATGCACCACCGGCACTCTCGCGCAAAGAGTTCTTTAAACTATGGCAAGATAGCAAATGGAAAGGTATTAACCGATGCTGCTAAACTCGGTTAGCTCACAGCCGTTAGATGAAGCGCAAGTCTCTCGAGTAATAGAAATGGCGTGGGAAGACCGTACCCCGTTTGAAGCAATCGCCTATCAGTTCGGCCTAAAGCAGGATGGCGTGATTAAATTGATGCGCGCTCGCTTAAAGCTCAGCTCATTTAAGTTGTGGCGCGCTCGCACCCACGGGCAAACGATCAAGCACGCAAAACTAAGGCCTAGTGAAGTCACTAGGCATAAAGCAAATCACCGAGTAAACCAGTTTTAAAAGCGTTTAGGCCTATGGGCTAGGCTAAGTGGGTGCTCACTGAACTCGCCTGCGCTCCTCATGTACCTCTGCCATCACCACTCTGCGTTCTGGGCCTGCATATTCCACATACTCATCATAACTTAACTCAGTTACTTCAAAATCAGACTTTGAATGGCTGTTGTGGGTGCTGATAAACGCTGGATTTGCCTGACGCGACTTAGCCGTTTGATGGTTTCTAAAAAACACAAGTTTTAGAAGTTTCTTAATCATAGGGCTCCTTACATTAACAGATCAATAACCCGTCAGATAATAAGCCTAATGATTCGCTGAGCCAAGTTAACAATTGTTAACTGAAGGTTTGGAAGGGGGGATGGCTACCTAGCAGGTGTACCTCGAAACAGATTGTAAATACACCATACAGCTAGGACAGTTGAGTCAGGTTGTTAATCTGCGGCCAGTACTAAAAACCACGTTTTTTATTGCACAAGGCAAACATCACCACGCCAATTAAAATCATCGGCAAGCTTAGCCATTGGCCCATACTTAAGCCCATAGAGAGTAAACCTAAGTAATCATCTGGCTCACGTGTGAATTCCACAATAAATCTAAAGCTACCGTAACCGATTAAGAATAAAGCCGAAATAGTGCCTGTTGCACGTGGTTTCGCGGCATATATCCATAGGATTAAGAACAGCAGCACGCCTTCAAGTGCAAATTCATATAACTGTGATGGGTGGCGTAATGCTGTGTCCACTTTAGGGAAAATCATGCCAAATGGTGCGTTGGTGACTCTGCCCCACAATTCTGCATTGATGAAATTACCCATACGGCCAGCACCCAAACCAATTGGGACTAATGGCGCAACAAAATCCATGGTTTTTAGCCAGTTTTGCGGATATTTTCTGCCAAAAAGCCACATGGCCACAAGCACCCCTAAGAAACCACCATGAAAGCTCATGCCGCCTTGCCACACTGCAAAAATCTCTGTGGGATGGCTAGAAAAATAGCTGAATTGATAAAACAGCACATAGCCTAGTCGCCCACCAATGATCACACCTAATGCACCAAAAAATAGTGAGTCATCAAGCATTTGCATGGTCCAGCCATGCCATTTTCTATGGTTGATTTGGTATCTGCCTAAAGCTAAAAATGCCAAAAAACCAAGCAAATACATTAAGCCATACCAATGGATGCCAAAAGTACCAAGGTGAATCGCAATAGGGTCAAACTGGGGGTGAACAAACATGAGCGCTAACATCAATTGAATAGAAGTGAGATTTTACCTAAGTTTTGTGAGTTCACAATGACTTAGTTGTGCTGATGTGGTTTTATGCAGCCCACTAAGCGAATCACAATGCTCTCTTAGCGGGGCAGTTGGTGATAAAAATTACACTTGTGCAATATTCAGGCTTGCTCTGGCTTCAGCCATTGTTTGCTCAGAATCTTTTAACACATAGCCTTTTTCTAACATTCTCGTCATGTACTGTTTATTGTACAAAAAGGAAACAATCAGTTGCCATAAACCAAAAGTGAACAGCGTAAACAACATATGCAGGGCAGCAACGCCTAGCTCGCCCCTAAATAAAGGCACTAACCACCCAAAAAAGAGATATGTCCAACTATATCCAAAGTAGCCATTCCTAGTGAGGCCATTAATTGGATGTTGAATGATTACTTTTTTTGCCATACTGCTTTCCTTTTCTTATTATGTAGCTTTGAAGTTGTTGTAAAAGGTCTAACGTTTGAATTAAGGGGCTGGCTTTAGCCAGTGATCTTGCCTGTAAAAAGTGGACACCATCTAACCGTTAATTTCCATCGCAACAGGTGATTGATACCCAATACCCGAATGTAAACGTACAGGG